>WLWF01000262.1_pt1 | contig 52475 bp, 54 predicted proteins | sample 6718331 | NCBI WGS metagenome assembly WLWF01 (sample SAMN12718692, study PRJNA515312) | sponge metagenome | isolation source: marine sponge | host: Mycale hentscheli | place: New Zealand: South Island, Marlborough, Capsize Point | collected 2003-05-01 | reverse complement strand
TATCTTGCCCTAAGTTGTTTACCCATGTTTCTACAGAATACACATTGTGAGTCCCTACTTCTCTTTTATCTTTTAAATCTTGGTCAAATTGAGGGTTTTCTACGTAATCACCCATCAATTTACTATAAGCCATTTTGTCGTTCTTAAAGCTATCTTGTTTGTCTAAAAACCAAGTACTATTAGTAACATCTTTTTTAAGTTGTGCTTTTTGTGCTTGTGCCATATTAGGTGAACCTAAAACAGCTGCTAAAACACCAAAAGTCATAGCTCCTTTCTTAAGAGCTGAATTAAATTTTTCTCTAATATTAGAAAAATTACCTTCATTTAATATTTCCTCACCTTCCCCAAGGACATCTCCCTCAAGTATATTAGAAATAACACCAACTTCATCTTTTGAAAGTTTAAGTTCTTTATTTTCTTTTAATAATCCCTTAGACTTTAAAAATTCTCTTTCTAATTTTTGATTAGCTTCAGCAATAATGTTTATTTTATCAAATCTTCTCATAACAATTAATTTTTAGTAAGAGTAATTATTACCATCCATTCTGGCCTTTTCCTTCATGTGATGTTTATATTCTCTTTGTTGTGCTTCCCGTTTCTTAGCTTCAGCCACCTCCTTATCTTTACTCGCTATTTGATAGTCGTTGATTTTACTTTTCATATTAGAAACTTTAGTAATGAATTTACCGAAGTCTTCAGAAAACTTATCAATCTCACTGTGATAACCATCCTCACCAGAAACACTATTAGCGATACTATCTTTAAAGTTCATTTTTAATTCCTCTAAAGACCTCTCTAATTTGTCTATTGCTGAATAAGCTGGATGTTTAGTTAATGTTGTTTTACTTTCTTTAGGTTGTTCATCTTCAGTAAGTAAACCCAACAATCTTTTATTAGCTTCCGCCATATTAATTTTCTTATCAATTCTTCTCATAATATACTTTTTTAATAAATATCTTGTAAATTCAAAAAAAAATACTTATGTTTGTTATAATATATGTTACACCAAATAATAAAAACTACGTCTAATAATAAAGACCAAAAAAAAGTTTTAAAATAAATTTGGCCGATTGAAAAAAGTTACTTATATTTGTATTGTTAATAATTTAAAAAGATAAAAAAATGGCTAAGAAAAAAGACCTTAAAATCAAACACCCAAAGTACAATATTGATGTTATCGAAGTATTATCAGAAATGGACCCAACCAATTCTAATAAGTACCTTCCTTTTATGATTAAATGTACTGCTGATTGGGTTGAATGGATTCAATCTGAATTGAAGAATGAAACTTTTAAAGAGATGTATGAAGTTATACAAGACTTCGAAGATTTATCTCAAAGAAACCTACTAGAAAACAAAGATATTTACGCTTACGAGTCTAATCAAGACATTATTGAAGCAGTTAAAGTAGCGAAAGAAAAAATAACACGTTCTGAAGTTAAGAAAAAAGAAACTGAAATCTTATATGAAGATGAAAGATGGTCAGTATTGATACCTCTAAGTACACGTAGTTCTAACCTATATGGTAAATCAACTAAATGGTGTGTTTCAAGTGAAGACCACAATTACGGTAAATACTTCAAACAATATACAGAAAATGGTGTGTTAATTTTCTTAATAGATAAGAATGTTAAAGAAAAAGAATGTTTCACTAATAATCTTTCAAAAGTAGCTTTCCATAATGATAAGAGTAAATTAGATAATGGAATCACATTGTGGGATGTAAAAGATAAATCTATGAACATCTCAGATACAATGAAAGTATACTCGATGGTTGGTGGTGATATCATGGACATTATTAACAAAAGGTTGGAAGAGGGACCAACAAATAAAGAACAAGCTAAAAGCAAGGGTGTTAGAGAGTAATCTCACTTGTTCTTTGTGAAAAAGGGAAGTCGCAAGGCTTCCTTTTTTTTTGCTTAATAACTATATTAGTTTATGGTTAAAAAAACATTACAAAAACATGATTTCTTAAGAGATGGTCCAGAAATACAATATACAATACCATTCGATGTTTATAGTAGGGTTTTAAATACAAATGTTGATGGTAATACAAATACTACTTTTACAACTTTTAGTGTAAGTGATATAAACTATACCTCCACACCTAATCAAACATTTCATGAACAAGGGTTGATTAAATTGAATACTGAAAGGTGTGGTTTAATTACTTGGAATGGTGAAAGTTGGGAGGAGTTACCTAATTTTGAAATACATAGGAGAAAACCAAGTCTTATAAGTAGATTAAGAAGCATCTTCAGAAGAACCAAATAATTCAGCTTCTCTTTGTCTTCTTTTCTTTAAACCAGGAAATTTTTTAAATAATTGTGAACTAGTATTTAACAGTTGGTTATGTGCCGCATCCATATCACCCTCCTTAACTTTCTTTATGAAGTCAGACCTTCTAAAACCAGTCCTACCCATATTAAAAATCATAGAAATCATAGCGTCATACTGATTTTGTGTTATATTATGTTTTAAACCATCTTGTTCCCACTTATCTAATATCCTATTTAACCCACCTTCAGCTTTTTTAATATCTTGTCTTAAATATTCCTCAGCTTTAACTGTATCAATCTTAGTCTTATAAGGTATTATATCACTTTTATTAATATATTCAGCATGACCATACCCAATAGTAACCATACCGTCACCCAATTTATAAGCTAAGGCTCTAAATTTCTCTTCTTCTTTTAAGAAATCAACTAAACTATCACTAGCTGACCTAATTTTAATGATTTTTGGTGTTTTCTCAATATTTGTAGTCGAATCTAACTCAATATTAGGTAAATCCACCGTTTTTGGGTCTAAAACTTCTATTTTTTCATCTGAAACGTCATTAATTACATTATTCAAACTTTTTATACTGATAAAACCTAAAAAAGACACTAAAACATACTTAATTACCTTATTTTTTAAGTTTTTGGGGCTATTTTTTAACTTTTGGAACAATAATTTAAGATATTGTTTAATATCTTTAGCTGTTTTTACCCATTTCTTGGAATTATCGATATCTTTTTTGAAATCAGTTAAATCCCATTCCATATCTGGTTCTTTCTTACCTTCTTCTGTTAAAAAATTAATTCTTTTGGCAACTTTATTAAGATAAAATTGTGTTTCTGATATATTAAAACTATAAATCTCTTCTTTTATTAACCCTCTTATGTTCATATCAATAAATATATTAATAAGCATAAAAAAAAGGGGTAAAACCCCTTTTCATTATTTTTTGTGGTATTACACAGTTTGAAAGGAAACACCAACTAGAGGGTTTGCTGATTGAACCTCAACCACATGGTCAAGATTAACCGTAGCCTTCATATTACCAGCTGCAGATAATGCTAGAAACACATAATAATCACCAGGACCCGTAAGTGTGTTATCAAAGGATAAAAAACCGTTTGTAGCAGGTACATAATTATTAGTAGCTACATCAGTAACATAAGAGTCATTATTAAATGGGGTAGTAACATCAAGAAATACAGTATCAGTACAAGATACCGTACTATTACTAGAACCACCCCTAACACTAATCGCTTCCGTTAAATCATTATTACTAACAACACCCAAAGGAAAAACATAAGCTGTTTCAGCTAATTCGTTACAATTTATCGTACCAACTAACCTATACTTTCTATAAAAAGTATCAGAAGGAGCTCCTTCATTCTCATCAGTCATATTATCGTTAAGTTCCACCAAGTTGATTAAAACGGATGATTGTGGGTACCCATAAGTAGCTGTGTCACCTGAGAGTAATTCCACATTACCATTTTCAGTAAAAAGAACATTTTTGTTCTTGGTATTTTTAAGTTTATCAAAACTTTCGTTTTTCTGTATATTAGATAAAAATTTATCTAGTATGTTAAAATATTCATTTCTTTGTAAAACTTCACCCACAGTCGTAAGTGTAGCATCTATACCATTGTCGTTCATGAAAGGTACGAAAAAGCCAGCAGGTGTGTTTTTATCTTGAACACTGTTATAGTATTCATCTAAAGTCAAATTGGAGGACCTCAACAAATTCCTCCCAACTAAACTATTAATTTCTTTTAATCTATTATATAAAGCCATTTTATTTTTTTTTTATTTTTTTTGTTTATTATTAGTATCCACCACCTTTACCATCTAATCTGGCTTTCATAACCTTTAATTTAGTTGGCCACTGTGCAACTAAAGCTTCTTTTTTCATTTTTGGTGTAAATCTCTTTGGTTTAAATTTATAAGGTACTTTCTCAAGTTCTTCTAAACCTTTTTTAGGTAATCTTTCTGTCAATCTTTCGTAACCATCAAGGTTCACCGAAACTTCTACTTCCCTATCACCAAAATCACTTCTTTCCTTTTCTTCCATATAGAAAAGGGCTGGTTCATCAGCCGTTATTTCTCTAGCTATTGTTTTTGTTTTTCCATCAATTTCTGCCGACATTGTCATTTCACCGACAACATCTTTTAGTATTTTACTTTGTGAACCCTCTACGACCTCACCCACTAAATCTTCTATTTTAAATTCTGGCATTTCTTTTTTTTTTAATTTTTTATTATAAACTTATTTGTTCATATATAAATATCATTATTTATATAAAAGTTTATATAAAACAAAAAAAAAGGGGAACCTAAGTTCCCCTCTCCTTATTATTATAAGATTTTACTATCTTAATTCTCTAACATCAAATGTACGTAATCCGTCAACTCTGATTGTTCCGTAGAAACGGTTGTTAACCATTTTCTTAGCGTAACGTGTCATGATACCTTTTACAGGTACGAAGTTGAATGGGTTATACATTGTAGGAGTCAATTGTAATGGAACGTAAGGTGCGTAAATGTACCCAGTATCCAATAATGACTTACCTTTATGTCCAATAATGATTGAGTTAGCTGGAGCGTAAGGGTCTCTGTATACAGTATATCTACCTGATAAAGAACCTACTCTCTCAATACCCATGTTATATTGGTCTTGTTCCGGAGAAGCGTTAGAAACGTGGAAGTACTCAAGGTCATCCATTACAGCTGATACCTCAGAAGATACTACTACGAAGTTAGCTCCACCTCTTAATGTAGATTTATGGATTTGTGCTGAAATTTGGTTAATTGCCGTAATCAACGTTTGGTTCCAATCTTTTTGAGTGTAACCGTTGTTGTTAGGTAATCTTTTCCAACCATCATAATCCCATCTTAATGTCCAAGCCGCACCTGTTCTTAAGTCTCTTAAGATTTCACGGTCAATTTCCGCTGCAACTTGTTCAGAAAGTAATGCTGTTAATTCAGCTTCTGCATCAATGTTATGGAACGCTGATACATCTTGTGCTAACTCAGGAGTCCAAGTAGCTCTTAATTTTCTCTCAGTAACAGAAACAGTAACAGAATCAAGTTCGAAAGAAACTTCACCCATTGCTGATTCAAGTTCTAAGTCTGCGTATTGTCTGTAAGTAACAGCAAAGTCAGTACCACCTAAGTCACCAACACCAGCTCCAGATACGATAGTACCAGTAGCACCAGAAGCAGCTCCGATGTAACCATCGAATGTTCCGTCACCACAAGTAACACATACTGGGTGTGTTAAATCAACTTCAAGGTAAATACAACCATCAGCTGTACAGATATCACCGTAATTAACGATACCTTTACCATATCTCTGAGTAACAACTCTTACTGGTACTTCGTCACCACTAGTAGCGATTACTTGACCATCTTTATCAACAATATTTCCTGTTGGAGTAACCATTAATGATGCTAAGAAAGCTTCAGTATCCATTTCATTTCCATCAGGACCTAAAAGTCTACCAGCTCCAGCGTCAGTGAACTCACATAATTTTAAGATTTGTGTTCTAATTGAACCGTCACCAGCTGCTGCAGAAACACCTTCACCAAATTCATTACCAGTTGAACAAGCTGACCAGATAACTGGTGTAGCGTCAGCAACAACTAAAGTGATTTCACCTTTTGATTGGTCAAACATACCATCATTGTAGAATCTGTCATAAAGATTCTTAGCACAATCAGAGTAAGTAGTTGGGTCACAACCTGTTGATACACAAGTAGTAACTAATGGTTCACCATGTTTTGCTGTACCACCGTCAACACCGTTAGTAAAGTTAGCGTCTTCAATTCTATCAGACACTTTAGGTACAAAGTAAAATAATTTACCGATTGGTAAGTTTAATGCTTGTACAGAAACGATATCGTTTGCTAATAATTTAGAGAATACTCTTCTTACGATTGGGAAAACAACTGTTTCGAAAGAACCAGCTGAAGCTCCACCTGCAGTAGCAGTAGTCTCAGTAATAAGAGAAGATGCAGTGTTTTCATATAACAATGCGATGTTTTCTCTTACGTGACCATTTAATCCTTCTAAGAATCCTAGGTCATTCCATTTAGATACAGTTGCTTCACGAACAGCTTTTTGGTGCTTAAGTCCGATTTGTCCAACCTCTCCAGATTTTAATAAATAACTCATTTTTTTTTGTTTTTATATTTTTATTAGTTTGTATATTTGTAGTCCCAAAGTCTTTTCATTTCTTTAAACTCAGGGTTTACATATACATTAGACTCAGTTATTTGTGCTGAACCACTTCCTTTTGTTTCGTTAAACTTTTCCTCAATAGTCTCCTTAATGGGAGCTTTTGTAGTAGAAATTTCTTTCACTAAACTTTTGTAAGTATTTTTAGACTCCTTAAGGGACTTAACTTCATCAAATCTTTTGATGACATCTAATTTTTCGTTTTTCGTTGTAGTGTGTTCAGTAAACAATCTAACTGTGTATGTAAGGTTACTGTTAAAAACAGCGACCTCATTTAATTTATTTCTAAACTGCTTTAAGGCATCGACCATATTATTATAGTCTTCTTTTAATGTCTCATTTTCAGTTTTTATAGAACTAACTTCACCTTTAAGGGTGTCGTTTTCTTTAATCAACTTTAAGAACTTTGGTTTTTTAGACTCATTTCTAACACCTGGTCTCTCTAAAGATTTAGGGAAATTATCTGGTCTTAGTCTTTGTCTTCTACCGTTAGCGAAGTTTCTTGTGGAATTTTCTTCAATTTCATCATCCATAACAACATCACCTTCACCATCTTCTAGTTCTAGTTCAGTCGCTGTAGGGATAAATTTTGTTAATTCGTCTTCCATGTCTTCCATGTGGTCTTCACCCATTTCATCATCCATGTAGTCTCCACCCATTTCATCATCCATGTGAATTTCATAAATAACACCTTCAGACATATCATCATCCATGTCTTCCATGTCTTCCATATCTTCCATATCTTCCATGTCTTCCATGTCTTCCATATCTTCCATATCTTCCATATCTTCCATATCTTCCATGTCTTCCATGTCTTCCATGTCTAATTCTTCAGTTTCACCACCAAGTTCAATTCTATACTCAGCACCGGTTTCGTTATCCTTGATATCGATATTTTCACCATCTTGAACCACTTCGATTTCGTCTTCTGGGCTCATCTTTTTGAACACATTAACTACATCAGTGTCTTCAGCGTCAGTTAAATCAATAACATCCATCTCAAGTTCTTCATCATCATCAAGTTCCATTTCCACTTCATCAGTGTCCATTTCCTCATCACCTAATTCTAGGTCGTCACCAGCTTCTAAGCCGGCCTCATCAGAGTCAATTAACTCTAACTCAACATTCTCTTCATCTTCGTCTTCATTTAAACCATTCGAACCTTCTAAAGATTCCTTTACCATTTCTTCAATTTCTGTACTCATTGTATGAGACAGTATTTCTTTTGCGTTGGCTTTGAAAGCTTTGTCTATGTTTTCCGCTTCCATGAAGGCTTCATCGATTAGAGACTTTCCTGTTTCTGCCATTTTTCTTTTTTTTTAAAAAATATTTTTATTTTATAAAATAGCGCATTAGTGCGCCGTTTCCAAATAAATATGTTTTAGATGTGGAAAAAGTCATATTTAATTATAGTATATTACTTTTTTTAGTGATATTTATGTTTATATGAAGTATTCAATGAAAGATATAGTAAGTTTGATTGTAGAATCAGAGGTTAATAATCCCCATTTAACCACAACAAACAGTGATTTAGATGTTCTAAACGACTTGAAGTGTGGAATAGAAAGAAAACTTTCAAATGTATATAAAAATGTAACAGGAAATGAATTAAATTTACCTAAAATTAAAATTGAGGTAGATGATTCCATTAAAAAGGGTAAAATAGCGGGTTATAATCATCCACAAAATGGAAAACCAGGTGTTATGGGTATTAAATCTAAAGCATTAGATGATATGGAATATTTGAAGTGGGTAATTGTTCACGAATTAATACACGCGTCAGTAGGTGAAGACCTACCAAGTCATGAAGAACATAGTGGTTTATTTAAAAAATTAGCGGATGCGATGGGGTTACCTAAAAAATACCAAGACTAGGCAAAAAAAAAGACCCATTTCTGAGTCTTTAAACAATTTATATATTATTTTACTATGCTGGAACAGCAACTCTAATAACATCCTCAATCGGTGATTTTGCTGCCGATACAATTCTATAATCTAAAACAGTACCATCTAAATACTTATGTGTTCTAGCTTCAGCTTCTGTACATGTCATAGAATCAACTAGGTATTGTGTTTTAATTTTTTTGATTTTTCCAGTATCTTCATTTACTGAATCGAATTCTACTTTAACTAAAAAATAGTGTGTAATTTGGTCATCCATATTTTATTTTTTTAAATTAATTATTATGGACTAATAATAAGAATAATAAATTTATTTGTGAATACCTTTTTTTAATTAAATCCAAATGAACTCATTCTTGATTGGAACATTTGACTACTTTTAATTAAGGTATCACCATATTCTTTCATTTTAGGTAACACATCCATTAGTAATTTTTTAAGTTCTTCGGTATATTGTTTTGGTGTATAAGTGGATATTAAACCAGATATTAATCTAGCTCTTTTAAGGAAAGTTTTTAAATCTTTAATATAATTCTTACCCATCATTAGAACATCATCTTCTGTAAAGTCAGCTAAAGCTTTTTTAGTTACATCAATAGTTTCATTGATGACACCATCCAAAACTTCCATAATTTCTTTAGAAGCTTTGAATTTATCACCACCAGGATTATCTTCACTAATTAATAGATTAGCTAAATCAGTTATAACATTCATAAGCTTATTATATGAACCACTTAACATACCCATAGTAGCACCAGCATGAGTACCCATAATTGTTGGGTCGTCATAACCACCTACTTCGTTAAGTAGTTCTTCTTTTATGATTCTACGAATGTTCATTTATTGTGGCTTTACTCCAGCCTCATCAAATAATTGGAATAACCTTTGTTTAAATTTACCAGTTATTTGGTTTCCTGGTTCTTTTAATTTTTCAGCTAACTGTAATAAACCCTCATAAGCTTTTCTATCATCACCACTCAAACCAGCCATTGTTTTAGCTGAATCTTTAGTAGCCTTTTTAAGTTCAGCCGCACCCATTGGTGTATTCTCTTCTTCTTTGATAATTCTCTTAACTAATTTTTCGATATCAGACTCGTTTAATTTAATTACTTTTTTCATTTTTAATATTTTTAAATGCTGCTTGCTTTATTTGCTTGCTGCTGCAGCTGCAGCAATATATTATTAAATATAAGTTATGCTTATTTTTTTTATTATTCTTCTACACCCCCCTTTGGTAGATAGTCGAACATTTTATCACCGTATATTTTATACAATCTTTTAACTACCGCCTCTGGGTTTTTTCTTAAATACCTAAGTACCATTGGTGGTATGTCTTTATAATACTTACCAAATACAGAACTTACTTCTGTTTCTTTTGGTGAAGCTGTATAGTTGCGTCTGTTTCTAGCTCCCGTCATCTCCCAATCAGCACCATCATTTCCGTCAGCTTCACTTAGTTTTTCTTCTTTAATTACTTTTTTAACTAAGTTTTCTAACATTTCTTCATTTAATTTAATCACTTTTTTCATAATAAAAATTTATTTAAACTGTCTAATAAATCTGAATCGTCTTCAGATATTAATTTATTTTTTTCTTTTTTAGTAGATTCCATGTATGGTTGTAAATCCTTCTCATTGGTTGAAATCCAAGAACCAGGTGTTGAAGGTGATGTAACAATATCCCAACAAATTAATTCGAAGTCATCTTGTACAATATTTTTACCGTTTTCACTTTTAAGTGAACCAACTCCCCTAGAGGATATACCTACAGTCCACCCTTTCCTAATCATGTTAAGAACTTTATCACCAACAGATGATATAATACCCATCTTGTGATAACCTGGTGTAGTATCTAATTCCATTTTACCCATTAAAGTTCTACCGTTCCACCATATCTCTGTAATCATATGAGAAACACGGTCAGCATCAATAATAGAAGATTCTGGGTGATTTAACTCACCTAAAGAAGTACCCATATCAATAAACTCTTGATATCTTTTAGCTTCTCTTTTTAATATATCTTCAGGGTATACTCTACCATTTTTATTTTCTACACCCCACTTCTGAAGTACAGCGTAAATTTCTATCTTATCAGGTAAAGTACCATCTAGACCTAGATTAGTACCAGACTTAAATTCTTTAATTAAATTAGAGTTAGAACATACCCCATCTTGGCAGGTTAGTTCTGGTGAAATAAAACCAGAGTCATATTCCACTAAAAACCCATAACCAGATTCATTTGGTTTTAATATTCTCATATCTATAATCTTTTTTATTATAAATATGTTATAAACACAAAAAGGGGGTTAACACCCCCTTTTATTATTTAGTCGGTCTGAGGACCATCACCCTCTAACCACCTTTCTTTCTCAACTAAGTCCTCTTCTCTTTCCTTAGTTTTATTTTTTTTAAACATTAGTTTTCTTTTTATAAAATCTAAAATTCTCATCCTTTTCAAAAACATCATTAATTATTTTATTAGACACTTCTTCTAAAATGGGTTTCATTTTATCAGAGTTTATTGGCAATAAAGGTTCTCTTTTAAAAAGAGTCATTTCTACTGACATAAAACTTTTCTTCCCAAAGTTTACACCAGAAGACGCCATATTAAAATCAACTATTGATTTTGTTTTATAAAATCTTTTATCATCTAAAACTTCAAATAGTTTTCTTTTTACTCTTTTAGACCTTCTTTTAATAATTGATTCATAATCTTCAATACCATCTTCCTTAGGCTTACCCCAAGCTGATATTTGTATGTAAACCGATTTAGGGTTTTTATTATCTACCGTACCTGAAATTACATTGTATTCATAAGGTGTTTCTATCTTCATTTCTTTACCTCTTTTCATTTAAAAAATTAGTTAACTCTCGTAGGTTATTTAACCTCGTTATACAAATTTTTAACATATTGATTTTAATTAAAATTTGTTAACCACAATTTATTTTTGATTTATTTTCTTGTGATTTAATTAATTATAAGAAATATATATGACAAAAAAAAGCCCTCATTAATTTGAAGGCTTTTTTAATTAGTTAGATTTATAGTATTTGTTTACTATTATCTTCTTTTTTATTAGTAGTCATAATTTTCATCACATCTATAAATTTCCCACCAAATACATAACCACCAAACAGAACCATAGCGTATTTAAGTGCTTCAATAATAATTTTATACTTATCCATATCTATATCTTCACCTTTACTATCTTTATGAAAACCAACAGTCATCATAACACCTAGTGTAATAAAGTAAACTAATACTGAAATAAATAGATAAACTCTACCTTGTGACCATTTTCCATTTTCTTTTAACATATCTTTAAACATTTTTCAAAACTTTTAAATTTATTGTTATATCATCTCCAACTCTCTAAGTAACCAGGCATTTTAATTACATTCAAGGTTAATTTGTCTAGAATTTTGTTAGATAATTTCTTTTGTTTTTTTACAAAATCAATCCTTAAAATACCTATCGCTCTACCATTTAAATCTATAATAGACCATTGATAAGTAGACTCTACACCATCATCCATTAAATAAACCTTACATAGTGATTCTGGGTATTTTTCTAAAGTGGGGTAAAAGGCTGATTTACTATCCATTAAAGGTTTTAATGTTGCTATACAAGCTGATACTGGTATTGCTTGCCTTTCTGTTTGAACCCTAGAGGTACCATTAGATACCACCTCGTAAGACATAGACATCTTCTGCATTGACTTACCCGAATAGAATTCACCACCATTATGAAATGAATAAATAGAAACCCTATCAGCATCTATATCATCTAAAATATCCTCTAACTTATTTAATAACTCTAAGTCCTCGTAGATACATTTATTAATTGGGCAATTATCACCTTTTTTCCTTTTCTCTAAAATATGTTTGTATTTTATTGTGGCTAACGTACCTAGAACACTAATAACTGATATTATTACTGGTATTAATATTTCTAACATAATTACTTATATTAATTATTTAAGAATTTAAATTCTTTTTTAACTCGTATAACTTCAACACCTTACTACTGAAATTTCCGTTATTCTCCGTCATTTTATAAACAACGTCTTTGGTTTCCAGTAATTTTTCTTTAATATTAATATTTTGACCCTCGGTCTCTAAATGTGTATTAATAAGATTTACTGTTTCTCTAACCAACGTAGAAACCAAACTTTTGGTTTTCTCTTCATCGTCTTCACGTAAAACTTTTAATATTTCTTTTTCTTCTTCAGTTAATGAACTTTTATATTTATCATTAAATTTACTTACAGCTATCTCTAAAAATTTATTAGGGTCAATATTGTCTCTAACATATTTTTTATCATTAGATTCTTCAGTAACATCTTTATCGGACATTAACCAAGAAATAACTTCAGTTTTAGATTCTTGTATTTTATCTATTGTTGAAACAGTTTTTTTTGTAACAATTAAATCCTCAATAGACTTATGTAATTTTTTAGTTTTTAAACTTCCCAACTCTATATTAGACTCTTTTAATAAAGAAACTAATTTTTTAGATTGTTCTTTAAGTGATTTATCCCCCTTTAATTTACTTAAAAAATAAATATTTTCTTTTAAATAATCACTAGCGTTAGATTCACTTTTAATGGTTTTAGATTCAAGGTTCTTAAAAACAATAAAGGCTGTTTTTAATGTTTCACTTTCTTTGAGTACTTTTATGAAATTTTTATATAAAATTTTTCCCGTAGTATCATCAGTTGTATAAGACTCGATTAATCTTTCTACAAATATATCTTTTAATGTACCAAAATTCATAATTATAATTTATTAATAAATATGCCTTAATCGGTAAGTATTTCACTATCCTCATTATTAATTAAAGAATCTATGCCTTCCGTCATCATAAAAATATCTTCATTTTTTCTTTTACCTTCTAATAACAACCTATCTATGGTATCTTCATCACCTCTGAAACTTTCACCAAAGCCACCACCAGTATCACCTCCAGCATCATCACCGAATCCGCCTCCAGCATCATCACCGAATCCGCCTCCAGCATCATCACCAAAGCCACCACCAGTATCACCACCGAATCCACCTCCAGCATCATCACCACCAGAGTCACCCCCAGCATTAGTGTCACCAGTATCAGTTATAATTTCTCCATATAGTTTATCTACTTTCTTAAAGAAACCAGTGTTTTTAATTATATTAGGTGTTTGTTCTAATTCAGCAGATGCAGCTTTCTCTAACCTCTGTTGTTCTAAATCTAATCTAATTTCATCTTCAGACCAATTAAATATATTCTTTTTCGCCCAAGTATGTGATGTCGGTGCTATACCACCATCTACACCACCAACTAAGTCTTTGTATAATAGAACTTTCTCTTTCCATTGTTCTACTTTTAACATCTCACCTTGTGTTGATGGGTTATTTAATGTTAATTTAAAATTGTTTAGTTCATCATGGAATCCTAATATGTATAAATGAATAATAGCTATCTTATTTAATTCTTGAATCATCGCTTGTTGAATTCTATTAATAGTCCTAGCAAATCTAATATCCATTAAAGCTAAATTTTTACCTTCACCGGTCGGTTCTTCAAATCCTAAGAAAGTTTTAGGGACTCTAAGTGCTGTAACCATTTTTCTTTGAATAAATTGTATATCAGCTATTTGGTCTAAGTTAGAAGCTCCAGGTAACGTCTCTATTGGCATTGAAGCGTTAGGGTCTCTAACTGGTACAAAGTAATCTTGGTCAACAGCTAATGTGTTATATCTAACATCTGATTGACCTGTCTGTTGGTCGGTTTGTTGTGTTCTTTTAAATTTATTAGCCACTTTTTGAACATACGATTCAACATCCTCATCATCGATATTACCAACATAAACCTTAAATACTCTTCTTTCTGGTGCTCTAGTGACACGATAAACTAACATCGCGTCTTCAGCCAGTAATAGTTGTTTCCATATACGTCTAACTTTTTCTAAAACAGAAGTACCGTAAGGTATTTTCCTATCATCACCTAAAAGTCTAAAGTGACCAATCTCCCAAGCGTTAAACTCTAATGTCTTGTCTCTCCAAACGAAACTAACCTCTCTCTTCTTGGTATCACCAGACTCATCCATTTCTAAACCTTGTTGTTGGTATGGGAATAAACCAGTTTCTTTTCTTTCTATATCTATATTTGTTAATTGACTAGCACCAACTATACCATCTTTATAATCGATTTTTAAATAGATAAAATTATCACCGTACTTACAAGTATTCCTAGTCCACATAGGTAGGTTAGAGTGTATATCGAGTACGTTGAAAAATAAATCTTCCAAAACTTTTTTAATTCGAGAAGAATCTGATTGTACTGACATTATTCTACCTTGCTCATTTAAAGTACAACTTTCTTCTGACATAATATCCAAAGCCACAGCTATCTCAGGTGTAAACTCCATTGCCTCATAATCCATATATGAAGCTAATCTTGATGTTTCGTAGAAAACAGACTTTTGATAGAGTTCGTTATCAACTTTAGCCCATTGAGCTTCTAAATATTTTTGTTGTTGTAATTGTAACTTTTCTTTATTAAACTCTTGTTTAGATTGAGTTACAATTAAATCGTTATCTGTTAAAGCATACTTACTATTCGTTATATTACTTTTTGGTCCACCTGCTTGTCCAAATAAATAAAATAATTTTTGGTATACCGTTAAATCTTTCTTTTCTTCAGCCATTTTAATTATATTCTTTTAATAAATATCATCAATAAAGATAATGTACCATTCTTTAATGTGAAGTTTTATTGTGTTTAATAAGGTTTTTTATTTCTTATATTTACTTAAATCACCAAACAACCACGAGAATTCTTTAGTGTTTTCCACAGTGGGTTTTTTACTTTCGTTTTTATCACTGTAAAAACCACCCCCCACAACTTCATTTAAACCACCTACTTCATCAGTTGTTGTTGTTTGTATAGACCAACTACCAATCATAGCTTTAGCTTGTCCTTTAGATTTCTCCAAATCTTTAAAAGATGTTGAACCCACAAAACAACACATAGCTATCGACATTAAAAGGTCATCATGATAACCTTTCATGTGGTCCGCTCTACCCCCAATAAAAACAAATGTTTCCATTTCAGATAAAGCTCTTTTTGACCTAACTTTAAATGAATCCATTCTAACAGATTCCTCTAACTTAGACACAATAGTGTTTCTATTTTTTTGGAAATTTAAACCAGGTAACTTACCCTTATCCATAAATTTCTGTAAAGCTTTATTATTTTCTACAGAATCAATACCCACAGTGACATCATAGTAAAGATTCTTTTTTGGGTAACCCAGCTCAATTAATTTTAACACAACTGAAGCACCCCAGCCACCAGTGATATCAACAACCACAAAAGCATTATAAGATTCACCATAATACTTACATATTTCACCTAAAACATCTGGTGCTACTTTACCATGATATTCAGCTACTTGATTACCTGTAGTAAAATCCCATATACATAAACCAGCGAAATCATCTGAGGAACCAGATGAAGGGTCAGCAGATAAAATATATTGGTGGTCCTTTATTGGGTCTTCCCAAATCCACATATTACCATCAACCCATTCTCTCCTAATAGGGTCTTTTACATTATCCCTCTCTTGTCTATTTTTATACTTATCATCAATCACATTATCACCAGAACCAACAAAAGAACATAACAGCTCTTGTGCTATAGACCTCGCGTTGTGATTTAATTGAGCACACATATCATCAAACCATTTTGATGTTGGCTCATACCCTTTTTTAACCATCTCAACCCAATTTTCTTCAGGTACTTTCGAACCTTCACCACCACTTAATGGGTCAAATATTTCTTCCACAACATCACCACTTTTCTCATCTCTTAAAAGCCACGTCATACCAGATTTATCATTTTTACCATTATAACGTGGGTCTTCATACCATTTCATAGAAACAATATTAAAATTATTCCTCCCCTTCTCAGCTGTAACATAGGCCTTATGGTAAAGTGGGTCGTGACCGTTAGGTGTTGATATTAATATTGACCTACCACCAGTAGATAGTGATGGTTGAGCCGCAGTATAAAACTCTTCTCCTTTATTACCCTCAATAAAGGCCGCTTCATCCACAACAATCACAGATGGTGTATAACCCCTTAAAGCGTCTTTAGATGAAGCGACAGCTTTAACTTCAGAACCATTCCATAATTTATAATGGGAACTAGAATTCTTTTCTGGGTCAAACCAAGTCTCACTACTACCACCCCTATAAACATCCATCCATGCTGGTAGTTGTGTGGTAAAATCCCTAATTTTCTTCAAGAACTCTTTAGCTGTTTCTTGTTTATTTGCCGCAATAAGTATTTTTTGTGTACTCTTATTAGATGACAATGCGGTTAATATCGCTAAATAAGCTGCTGTCGTTGTAGATATACCAGCCTGTCTAGGTTTCATTACTATATTGTGGTGATTGTTTTTGTAAGCTAAAACCAATTCCTTTTGTCTTGGGAACAGTTTGAATGGTACAAATCCACCTTGGGTCCTATCCTCTGTTTCTAAATAAGATTCTATCGCGTATATAGGGTCACGTAAACATTTCCCTATCTCATATAACATTTGTGCTTTTGTTAAACTCATACCTATAAATATGTTAGGCATAAAAAAACCCACTTAAGTAGCGGTCTTAAGCGGGTCAAGTATCCGTTCCTAGAACGGTCCTAAATATTATTTAGAATTCAGTATACCACCGATATGTCTAACTAATTCCTCATCACCAGCGTCTAAAGCGTCATCTATAGCTGATAATAAATCTCTTTTTGACATACTTTCATAATCAACTTCTGTTGGTTCGTTATCCATAGGGTTAGGCGTAATGTCTACTCCACCCTCTGGTGGTGTTAGAACATCATCATCTTCCTCTTCATCATTATCCATAGTAGGTTCTTCTTCTTTTTCTGGACTATCATCATAACGACCAAACTCATCATCAGAAGCTTCTTGTTGTAATTCTTCTAATGCTTCTTCAGCCATTCTCTTAACTTTAGTTTGTGCACTAGTATTACCCTCTAATAAACCATCTATGATATTATTAAATTCATGGTCTGATAATTCTTGTAGATAATTCCAAGTCAAAGAAACAACCTCTTGATTATCTACGGGTATTTGTTCAACAAACTTAGACCAAATAATTGGGCCTAGTCTGATATCGTTAGTTTCAGATTCTAAATTATCGGTCTTATCTAAAACGTATTGTCTAACATCTCTATCTTTTGGTAAAGACCATAAAGACATTAATTCAACAACACCCTTACTTAACTCGTGTAAAAGTATTGGGAAAATCATCCCTTGTGCTATTATTTTAGGTCTCCCACCTTTTTGGTCTGATAATTTAATCCTCACGTTACCAGCGTGAATACCTTGTTCCCCTTGTTGTTTAATAGTTTCATTATCCATCATCCAATAAGAAGCGTCATTAGCTGCCATAACATTAGCGTAGTCTCTACCTAGTTGTGGAGTTTCTTGACGTAACTCATCATCCATGTGATGTAAATTTTGTGATTTTCTAGCCGCTCCATGCATCATAGCGTTAACTATTCTTCTCCTTTTAATCTTTGGTTTCATTTCACCCTCAGTTCTTCCTTGTGGTACTTCTTTATTACCACGAACCATTTTTAAACCTTCTCTATTAATAATACCAATTTTCATACCCAGTTGTCTAGATAATTGTTCCATTTGTTCTGGTGACATATCAGAATCCATACCTAATTGTGCTGGGTTTATACCAGTTATCTCAACCTCAAGGTCCACAGCATTTTTCGGCATTTTAAATTGTTTTCTAATCATTTCCTCAGCTTTGGTCTCCAATCTACCAATACCATATTCATACTCTTTCTTGGCAGCTCTCATTAAAGAGTTACCCATCAGTTGTTGAACATCATTCATGGAAACATTTTCGTTACCAGTTTTTTGTCTAATGTTTTGTACAATCTCTTGAAAGGATTGGTCTGCTAAATTTTTAGCTAAGTCAGTGTTTATTATTTCAGAATAGTCGTGATTACCATCATTAAAACTTCTCTCTACGTTTTGATTCATTCTTGCTTCAGATATTAAATTATTTCCAATTGTTTCTATTAACTCAGCTTTAGTCATCTTTGGATTCTGAGTTTCTTCAAGTATAGTAATAATTTCTGACTCTGACAAGTCAATTCTATTAAAGTTATTAACCATCTTTAAAAAAGATTCAGCTGTAATAACTTTCCCACCTTTATTATTTAAAGATGGGTCATAATTTTCTTCTTGTACCGTCAAATCCCCCTTTGCTCCTATAGCGGCAGATTTAATATCAAATTTACCATCAGCAACAGCTTGTAAAAACTCTAAAAAGTCCTTTTCATCAGGACCAGTTATTTTTAATTTATTAAAATGCCAAGATTTACCTGTTTCAACCTCTTTAATTGTAGCTGTGTTTTCATCAGGGTCAACCTCAAGTTGTTCTGGTTTCTTTTTCATCATTTCTTCCTCAAATTCTTTAGAGTCTTTATCATTATCTAACTCATAAGTTACATAAGTTTTTTTGGTGGCCTCACCAACGTGTTCTTCATCTTGTAAAAGATATGGTTGTTTTTCAGTTTTTTCTTCTTTATTCGACATCTCTTGTTACTTTATTTTCTTTATATTTTAATGTTAGGTCATATTCGTAAAGTTGTTCATCAACGGTTTCTTTAGTATCCCCAAAATTAAACACCCTACGTCTTTCAGGTATCTCTTCCTCTTCTTCTAACTTTTCCCAACCTAACGCAATAATTCCTTCTACTGCATTATAAATATCACGAACACCATCCTCCTGCACTAATTCTAAATCAAATTCATCAGTTTTTAATGTACCAACTACTTTAATTATAGATTCATTTGGTGATAATTCTCTAGTGTCAGTCATAACAGACGACTCATACCAACTCTCATCCCATTCCCAATCTATTGAATTCGAAAAGAGGAACTCAAAAATGTGTTCCCCTTTAAATGTTGTTCCAATTCTGTTAATATAAATTAAGTACATTATTCGAATTCTATATCGTTATCGTCTTTTTCCCAACTCCACTTTTCATTATCCTTATCATACATGGTATCTTTATCTACCTTCTCTTGTCCGTCAGCCGCTTTAGGTCCTGGTTCTTCACCTGGTGTAATTGAAGGTGGTGGTGTAAATGGTCTTCTAGATGGTCTATCCTTACCAGGAGTTTTATCTGGTGTACCAGGTTTTGTATCTGGTTCAGATGGTCTTGTATCTGGTTCTTTTTGTGGTGCTGGACTCATTTCTACGTCTTCTAACATTTCCATATCTATTTCTTGTTTTTCTTTTTTGGTTAAATCTTCTCCAAAAATTTCGACAAAATCTTCGACACTGTCAATAGGTTCACCAATAAATTTATTACCTCTCATCTCACCTACCTCAATATCACCTACTGAATTTATTCTAGAAACCAATACTTTTTTGTTACCATCTACAATATCTAAGTATATTAAAGTTTCTTCTGGGTCCTCACTTGTTTCTTTTGACCTCATTTCAACATCCATACCATATCTTCTTACAAAGGTTTCAACATCTTCATATGCCTTTTCTTGTTCGTAAGTATCCATTTTATCGTTTAAGTGGTCTTCAGTTATATTATCATTTTCTGACATATATTCAGTCTCATCACAGTTGTCACAAGCTTTTAAACCTAACTCATCTTCAATAGTCGCGAATTCTTCTTCATCTAAAAATTCTGTATCATATGGTAATTTATGACCTCTCCATTTTTCAACGGGGTCAAATTCATATCCTGGTGCTGCTGGTTTGTTATAATGTCTTGATATATCTTTATCAGCTTGTTTAGCTGCTCTAGTTGGTTGTGACCTATCATAACTTTTATTATATGGGTTTGGACCATATAAAGCTTCAGCTTCAGCATTTGGTATATCAGTTGGATAATCATCTATAGTTTCTTCGATGTCTAATAGTAATTCACCATCCTCCATGTCTTCATCACCACCAATGTTAGGATTATCCTCATCTTGATATTCTTTATCTTCTGATTCATAAGCCGCTCTATTTGGTGAATAATTACCTTCTTCAGAAGCTTCTTCTTCACCTTGATTTCCTTGTACAACAACTTCCTCATCCATATAAGAATCATAATCCTCATATTTGTTAAGTTCACCAGTCATACCAGCCATTTCCATTTCTCTATACCAATCAGAGAATTCTTTCTTACTAAATTCTTCACCATCCATATAAGAGTCATAACCCTCCTCAACTGTTTCCTCTTCAAAATCAAAAGACTCTTCTTCAGTGTCAGTTTCTTCAGTGTCAGTTTCTTCAGTTTCTTCAGTTTCCGATTTTTTAATAGTTCTAATAATATCTTTTTTATCTTGGGAGTCCATGTCATCTAAGTCTAATGCTGACAACACAGATTTGGCTACCCACTTCTGTAAATCAGAAGAAATATCCTCAACATCTCTTAGTTGTTGACCTAACTTACCAGTGGTACTTTGAATATCTTTAATTTCATCCTCATCATCTAACTCCAATTCCTCATCATCTAACTCCAATTCCTCATCACCAAACTCCTCAACAGATTCTTCGTCACCTTCTTCGTCACCTTCTTCGTCAAAATCAAAAGATTCTTCGTCACCTTCTTCGTCACCTTCTTCTTCACCTTCTTCTTCAAAATCAAAAGATTCTTCATCCCCATCTTCACTTTCATCACCCTCGAAATCAAAATTATCTTCACCCTCAGACTCCTCATCAAAATCGAAAGATTCCTCTTCAGTTTCCTCATCCTCAAAAGAAGGTTCCTCTTTAGGCTCCTCAGTTGGAACTGGTGAAGTTTTTTTCTTCATTTTTAAAACAAACTTTTTTTCATTTAAAGAATCAGATTCTAATATATTAACATCACCCACGTTATAGTGGTTGTTAATTTCCTCAAATATTAAATTTAAATGTCTAGTTGCTTTTTCGAATGAAGTAAAAGATTTTTTGTTTTTATTAGCTACACCACCTAAATAATCGAAATCAGATTCATTTATTATCTCGTTTGTAGTCGTAACTTTAATATAGTAATTTTTATTTTCTCTAACTATTGCGTAAGTGTTACCATCAACCGATTTTTTAACCAACTCAAAAGGTCTATTTTCAACACCTTCGTTAATAGTTGATTTAATATCAGCTAATTCCAACATTCTTTTTAACGTACTTTGTCTCATTATATAATATTTTTAATCTTAACCTTTTATATTCCAAGTACCATCAGTGTTAACACCATTTTGTCCTGGAGGTCCTTCAGCAAAAGCTTGTGGTTTCTTTTTACCTAGTAAAAACACATCACCTGAACTTCCTGCTAATTGCCAATCACCACTAACCGTTAAATTTAATACGATAGGTCCACCACCTGGACCACCTAATGCGGTACCTTTATAAACAAAATTTGCTCCAACGTTAACGTAAACTTGGTAATATGTATAAGCTGAAAAATCAGCTTGTGCTATTGTATGTAATACTGAATAACTGCTCATAATTTTTTTTTCTTTTTATATAAATATGTTTATTATTGTTTAAATTTATCTATTTGGTACGAATTCACTAGACTCCTCATCATATATATAACTTTTTTGTGGTTTAATACCTTTTTCATTGAAGTTATACATAACATCATCAAGTATTTTCCTTAAAGCTACAAAACTAACCCCATTTGGCCAAACCAACTCAAATTCACTTAAAATTTCAGTATCACCTTCAACATATATACTAAAATCATTGTTATCCTCTAACTCGAATGTCCCCAAATCTAAAATATTAGCTTTAGTAGAATCAAAGTGTTGATTATCCTCATCTTTAAACAAAACGTAAATCTGTCTATTCCAAAAATCAGTCTCCTTGACATTATCAACCCAACCCAAATCCTCCGACTCTTCTAAAAAAGATGACGGTACCATATGTTTTTTTAATTTAGTTACCCTAGTTAGTAACAAATAAATAAAACCACCTGGTAGTATAGTAGCTGCTGTAAAACCCGCTAATTTAAGTGTGTCTTTTAATTGGTCCCCTATTTGTTTTCTTTCTTCTCTGGTTAAAGTTCTATTTTCTTTAAGTGAACTAACCAATAGTTTATAAGCTTCTTTAGTTTCTTCTCTTTCTTGTTTTAACTTATCTAAGAAATCAGAAAATGAGTTTTTTAATTTATCGTATAGTTTTTTAAAATCTAAATTGGACATTATTGAGTTTTCTTTTATAATTTTTGATAAACTTATATCCGCTTCTAAAGTTACTGATTTATCATAAGCCACAGTTTTTATATCATATAACCTATCTAACATACCGTTACGTCTTAAAACCTTAAAAACAATGTTTTCAACGGAAAACTCACCACCTGTTTCTAAACCAGACTGACGCATTTTTTTAATTTTTTCTTGTAATTTCTCAACCCTTTTAATTGTCTCTTCATTTTCTACCTCCCCCATTTCTTCATAAATTTCTTCAATTCTATCCATCAGTCTATTAGATTTATCCTTAACTGATTTATCATTGAATGAAATCTTCTCCATTTTTGGTTTGGTAACCCACTCATTTTTTAAAATAGAATAAACACCAGTAGAATGGTGTTCCTCATCTATATCTTGAACATATAACTCAACATCATACCCATAAATCTTAACATCATGTTCTTTATTCCAAGCTGAACTTTTAGACTTAAGGAAGTCTTGAACTAACTCTTCGTCCATTGGTAAATCATTGTAATCAATTAATATGTGTAAATCAACATCCGAATATTTAGACCAATTGTAATTAGATAAAGAACCAGTCATAGTTACATCCTCAATGTCTATATTGGGTAATTCAAGGGATTCGAAATAATCATCAGCTATTTTTAAAAGTGTTTTTCTAACCGTAGGGTCCATTTTTTCATCCTCACCCCAAATCTTAGGGTTAAGTTCGTCTTGTACTTTAAAACCAGATAAATCAATCTTCCTAGTAGCTTGTTCAATTTCTTTCTCATTTATTTCCATATTCATAAATATCTTAATATTTATTAAATGTAATGAGAAATACTATTAAGAAAATATTAAAAGAAAATGATTTTGATTGGGCTAATAATGTTCAACCCATTAGTGTTGAAAAAATACAATCTAAAATGTCGGCTGGTTATATGACTGACCATGGAATTGGCAATTATCAAATCACAAATATCGCTAGAAAAGCACACAAGTTAGGTTTACTAAAAAGAGAATTAGATATTTTTGTTAATATATTAGAAGATTTATCGGATTATGCGTATGAGGCTGGTATACAAACAGGTTGGGAAGAAGGTCATAGAGAAGGTCGGATAGAGAAACAGTATGAGTGTGAAGAAGAAGAGGAAGAAATAAAAGACGAGGGTTATCGTGAAGGTTATGATGAAGGTTATGAAGCTGGTTCTCTAACTGAAAAAGAAGAGATGGAACAGTACCACCAAGAACAAATGGAAAAAGAATCTAAACTTATTTACAAACAAGCCTTTGAAGATGGTAGAGCTTATGAATCTGAATTAGACACTGAAGATTATGAAAGAAGACAATCAGGTTTCAATCCATCCGATTATGATGGGGATTATGAGAACTAAAATTTCATATATTTATTAAAAAAGTGAGTAATGACTAAGAAAACTATAAAATTAACTGAAAAACAATTACAAATGTTAACCGAAACTAGAATTAATGAGGTTACAGCTATTGATATTGCTAACGTATTAAAAACAATAGGTTGTACTGGTGAAAGTATTAAGAAGTTGATATCGAAAGAATTATCTAACTTTGGTTTTGAAGAAGTTAATATTAAGTTTTTAGGTTATGGTGATAATAGAAAGGATTTGAGATATATAATACATACCGAAGGACCTATATTTGTTGTAGACACTAAAAGTGATTCAGAAGCTGAACCACCTTGTATGGAGGTCACCGATGTTATAGCCTACGTTAAAGCTTAAGTTTTCTTATACTCTTGTATTTGTTCTTTCAAATCCAACACATCTATAGAACTAACTTTTTCAAACTCATATTTATTCATTGTTTTATTGAATACACTACCTTGACTTTCAGAAATCTCAAACCTAACGTAGTCTCTATTTAAAATATCTTTATAAAGGTACCTAGTACCAGCCTTAAAAGTTAATTGTAAAGTTTTTTTAGATTCATCGTATTCAGATAATAATATATTAGAGGAGTCGATTAAACACTCAATAACCCCATTTTCTTTTTCTGTTTTTTTTACTATTGCCATATTTTGTAAGATTTAATTTTTTTAAGTTCAATAACTTTACCAACAATATTATCATCATTAACTGTTTCTATAATAGCGTAACCAGCATCCATCCTCATAAACGAGTTTTCATAATCCAACCGATAAGTTCCACCACTAAACTCATCACCTTCTGGGTCATTTGTTATCACTAAACTTATATTGAGTAACTGACCGTACTCTATACCGAACTTCTCCATAATTTTATTGTTTAATTTATTCATATAAACACTATAATTATAATACTTATTAAATAATTTGTCAAATAATTTGTTTTAACAATAAATTATTTATATATTTGTAGAAACAATGAAACCCATAGGTAAAAAAATTAAGTTAATATTAAAGGACTCTTTTATGGAGTGTGTAAGGTTAAATAGTAATAAAATTGAACCAGAACATATAACATTAGCCTTATTAAATGATACAGACAATAATGTTGTTGAAATATTACTTTCTATGGGCTTAGATGTTGAAGATTTAAGTTCTAAATTGGAGTCCCACTTGAGGTTGAAAATTAAGAACCCCATTTTTAAGAAAAAAATATCACCTTTGAGTGATGATTCAAAAGCGATTATAAGTAAAGCAGAACTTGAGTCAGATAAAATTGAGGACGACTACGTTGGTGAGGAACATTTAATGTTAGCGTTATTAAAAGATAAAAACCTTGATAGTACAAAAGTTTTACAAAAACAAGGTTTAAATTATAAAAAATTTAGAATAGTATTATTAGAAACAAAAAAAGAGATAAATATGAGCACATCAGAAGAGTTTGAAGGAATGGAAAATATGAGGGGGAGTAATAGGAATATAAATAGTAAATCAAAAACCCCCATCTTAGATAATTTTGGTAGAGATATCACTGAAGTTGCCGCTAAAGGTGGTATCGACCCAATAATAGGTAGGGGTGAAGAAATCGAAAGGGTTTCACAAGTCCTAAGTAGAAGAAAGAAGAATAACCCCATCTTAATTGGTGAACCAGGTGTTGGTAAAACAGCCATAGCTGAAGGTTTGGCTTTAAAAATAACACAAAAGAAATGTCCTAGGATATTATTTGGTAAAAGAATAGTAGCTTTAGATATGGCTCAATTGGTAGCTGGTACAAAATATCGAGGCCAATTCGAAGAGAGATTAAAAGGTATTATGGGTGAGTTAGAAAAGGCACCTAACGTTATTTTATTTATAGATGAAATACATACAATGATTGGAGCGGGTAATGCTTCTGGTTCATTAGACGCATCCAATATATTAAAACCAGCCTTAGCTAGGGGTGAAGTTCAGTGTATTGGAGCGACAACACTAGATGAATTTAGAGAGAATATAGAAAAAGATGGGGCGTTAACCAGAAGATTCCAAAAAGTACAAATAGACCCACCATCAACGGAAGACACCTTAATAATCTTAGATAACATAAAAGATAGATACCAAGACCACCATAAAGTATCGTATAGTGATGAGTCTATTCAGGCTTGTGTTAAGTTAGCTGATAGATACATAACAGATAGAGAACAACCAGACAAATCTATAGATATTTTAGATGAGGTTGGTGCTCGTTCACAAGTTAACATCGAACCCCCACAAGTCATTCTTGATTTAGAGAAAAAAATTGGTGATATTGAAAAACAAAAAATTGACGTGGTTAAATCCCAAAGGTATGAAAAAGCAGCTAAATTAAGGGATGAAGAAAGACTCTTGAAACATGAATTAGATGTTGAGACAAAACATTGGACGGATAACTTAGATACTTTAAGAAAACATATAACAGAAGAAGATGTCGCTAGTGTTGTCTCAATGATTACGGGTATACCAGTAACAAAGGTAGGTCAAGACGATTTGATTAGACTTAAGAATATGGCCAAAACTCTAATGAACAATGTGATAGGCCAAGATTCAGCTGTCGAACAAGTATCGAAAGCTATTAGAAGAAATAGAATGGGTATTAAAGACCACACCAAACCTATTGGTTCGTTTATATTCTTAGGACCAACAGGTGTTGGTAAGACCCACCTAGCTAAAATGTTAGCTGAAGAGATTTTCGGAACCTCAGATTCTATAATTAGGATGGATATGTCTGAATATATGGAAAAACATTCAGTATCTAAACTAGTTGGAGCTCCTCCAGGGTATGTGGGGTATGAAGAAGGTGGTCAGCTAACTGAAAAAATTAGGAGAAAACCTTATTCAGTGGTATTGTTAGATGAGATTGAAAAAGCACACCCAGACGTGTTCAATATAATGTTACAAGTTCTTGATGAAGGTCATTTGACAGATGGTTTAGGGAGGAAAGTCGATTTTAGAAACACACTAATCATCATGACCTCAAATGTTGGGGCCAGAAAACTACAAGATTTTGGTACTGGTGTTGGGTTTGGAACTCAAGCTAAAATAACTAACTTGGAGGAAATTAGAAATGGTGTTATAGAAGAATCTGTTAAGAAAGCTTTTTCACCAGAATTTTTAAATAGACTTGATGATATTATCATATTTAAATCATTAGATAAGTCTGATATCGGTCAAATAGTTGATATCCCCTTAAAAGAATTGAGAGGTAGGATGTCAGAACTAGGTTATAAGATTAAAATATCAACAAAAATGAAAAATCACTTAGTTGATACTGGTTATGATGAGAAGTATGGGGCTAGACCATTAAACAGAGCTATTCAGAAATACATAGAGGACCCAATAGCTGAAAGAATGTTAGATGGTGACTTAAAGGAAGGTGATACTATTAAAATAGGTTATTCCAAAGACGATGTCACAGTCGATGTGGTAAGTTCATAAATAAAAAACCTCCGTAAGGGGGTTTTTTTATGCCCTAACAGATTATCCTAGTGTTTGTTTGACTATCTAACACATTAATGATTAACTCTTCTCTAATTGGTACTATTAGTGTGCATGTGTCATCTAAAAAATCAATTTTAAACTCACCCCTAAATACACCAGCTTGATTTGTTTCTTTCTTACTAAATTTATAACCTATATAATACTCAACATCTGTACCACATAAATCATCCTCAACAGGTATAATTAAAGCTTGTTTATTGAAAACTTTATACTTACAACTACTACAATTCATTTCTTTCATCGAAAAAGTTATTGCTGCATTTTCTAAATCTTCGAAAATCTTTTTATAATCATTCCTACCATCATTATTAACTTTCATTTTAAGTATGGGTAGTTGTGAGTTTTTACGTATAAAAAAGTTTTGTGCCATTTTCTTCTTTTTTATATAAATATCTATTAATATAGAATAACTAAGATATTTATCTTTAGATATGTCTGATAAGTTAATTGAATTAAAAATAAAGAAATTATTAAAAGAATATGAATACCTTTTAATAGAGGATGAGTATAATGAAAATTTTATTTCAGAACATAAATCTTCTTTCCTAAAAAGTATCAAAGACAGGGAGGTAGAATTAGGTTTAAGAGAAGCTGAAGAATCTATAATGGTTGAAAATTCAGATTTAGAAGATAATAAAGATGAAACAGAGGTTGAGAAACCAGAACCACCGAATAGAGAAATTAGACGTAAAATTAAAAATCTTTTTAGAAAAATAGTTAAACTGACACACCCAGATAAAGTTAATTCTGAACATTTAATAGAAAAATATATAAAGGCTAAAAAATATTATGAAGATTATGATTTATTGGGTTTATGTGTTTTATGTTCTGAATTAAATATAAAGATAGATATTTCTGATTTGAAGTTGGATGAGTTGTTAGTTTCGATAAACAAAAAAAAGTTAAACATATCAAACCTAGAGTCTTCATATCTATGGATGTGGGCTAACGCTGAAACAGAAGAAGAAAAAAATAAGTTTGTGGAAATGTTTATTAATAGAGTAAAGTAAAATTATTTTTTAGACCTACCTTCCTTATCTAAGGTTATTTTTATATGTTCTATACCAGTAAACTCATTTACATCCGTTATCCAACCACCTTCCCATTGACCACTATAAACATGTTTGATATGGTTATTAAATAACCAATCAGAGTCGTAGACATACATAACATCATTTTTATATTCAGTAACATACTTTTTTCTATCCTCACCCAAAAAAGTAACTAAATTATTTTCCTTTAAATAATTCTCAATACCATCAGTAAAAACTGAAGGACCAGTTAAGGTGTGTACCATATGTTCATATTTAAAATCTTTACATTCTTTAATTCTCTTAATAGATTCATCTATTACACTTTTTAATAAAGGACTACCTTTAGGTGCTCCAAAAACCCATTGACACAAATTTACATCATGTGGGTATTCTGGGGTTAATATTAAATTTGTGTTTTTTTGGGTTAGTGAGTCTAAATCATCACCTATAAATATAGTATCCATATCAGCATATATACCACCATAATGGTATATTATACAATATCTCCATAAGTCAGCTTTCATTACTGGGAGAGGTAGATTATGGTAAACATCATATATATCATTAAAATTTTCCTTCATAAAAACATCAGCTTTTTTATCACTAAAAAAGATATGTTCATAACCATCAATATCCCAAGAAAGGTAACAATCATGTAATCTATCATTAGTCATCACAAAAGATAGAGATTTATGTGTTTGATATATTACCTTTGGTATCATTTTTTATATATTTTTTTATTTCTATGTAACTGTGAGTAATGTGGTTTATTGGTTTCATAATATAAATATTTAGTATGATTATTGGACCTAGTCTTTATCACCGCTTCGTTATTATAAAAAATAAAGTCACCAGTACCATTACTATCACCAAACCTCCTAAAATCAAAACCTAATTTATATTGGATATTATTAAACTTTACTAATTTTCTAAACATAGTTGGACCTGTTGGGTCGAAACAATTACACCCATAATAATTAGATTCTACGTTTTTTATTACTTGTTCCATAGCTTTTAAGTAAATCTCATTTTTAGGTTTAGAGGCCATAAAAGCTATTTCAATAGCCCTAAATTTTACACAATCTATATAAGCACCTTCCACCAATACTAACTCGTCTTTTTCAAAATCTATAAAACTATTTATAGGTTCAATAAATTTTTGAGTTAAGTCACTCCATATACCACCCTTTTGGTAAAGTACACAATATCTGAAAAAATCTGCTTTATAGGCTGAAGGTATTAAGCTTTTATAAGTTTCTAACACCCTATTATCAAAATTATTTATAATAAATTCTTCACATTGTTCATCATCGAAATAAACTAATTTGAGGTTAGGGTTTTTTTCGATAGTACTTCTAAAAATATCTTTTATTTCTTTAGGTAAATCACCTTCCTTAAAAGGGCCTGTTTTGTATATTATTTTTGGTATCATTTTTTATGTTTAAATAGGTCGTTGAAGATTTTAAAAAAATATTCATTATCTTCATCATTACCATAACCCAAACCGTGATTATTTTCTTTTGTGTACAACTCAAAAAAAGTTATATTACCAATCTCCGTTATTTCATGCTTTAACTCTTTGTTACTTGGGTAATTAATGTGACACAATAAATGATAGTTTTGAGTGATTTCTGATAATACCTTATTTAATTCAAAAATATCTGACATTAAAACATCACCCATTGTATTCTCTAAATTTTTGTAAGAACATATAAATAATTTTTTATCTTTTATCTTAATAAATTCTCTAAATCTATTAACACATCTAATATAATAATCATAGTCTATTTTTTCTCTAGGGTTTTTATGATTAAAAAAATTTTTATTGTATAAATAATGACCTGCTTGTCTTCCCTCATGAGCTGGAACAAAATCGTGTATGTCTGTATAATATTTTGGGTTTAAAAAATCTTGGAAGTCGTTTTTTAATATTTCAGTTGTTGCTTTTGGTGTTGTAAACAACCAATCGAAGGGTAATGCTCTATCCCTAATCTTCAAAACATTAAGTAAAGCTGATGAAAAACAGTAATTACCTATAGAACAAGCGTGACTAAATTCAACCATAATAAATTTATATATAAATATCTAAATAAGAAACAAGATTAAACAAATATTTATTAGTATGTCAACAATTTTAAATTACGAACAATTCTTAAAAGAGGTACCAAAACCAGATATATTATCAGAAAAAATACCTAAATTAATTTTTAAAACAGGTAAGTGGGAGTTAACTGAATTACCAAAAGAAATATTAAAGGTGTTGGTTGATTTGGAAAACTTAAACCCTTTTCATAAACTAGTATATTTTAGTGACAATGATTGTGTTAAATTTATAGAAGATTTTTTCCCAGAATATAAACCCTTTTATAATAAATTAATACCCACAGCTTATAAAGCTGATTTATTTAGATATCTACTATTATTTAGATATGGTGGGTGTTATGGTGATATAACACAAAAACTTAACGTACCATATGATGAATTGTGTTGTGACTATGATAGAGTTTTTTGTAGGGATACTATGAGTAATAAACTTTTTCTATATAATGCTTTAATGTGTTGTAAACCACTTGATTCAGTTATCTCAAAAGTAATTGAACTTAGTATAGAAAATATAAAAAATAATCATTATTCCTCTACACCTTTAGGTATAACAGGTCCAGCTGTATTAGGTAAATCCTTCACATCAATTTTTAGTAATTCTTCTAAAAACAATAAAATAAACTTAAAAGAAAATAATAATTCTTTGATTTTAGATTTTAGGGATAACGAAATACACAATGATTTAAAATTACAAACGATAGGACAACCCAAGATAAAAGGTCATGAAGAGTTGTTATATGATAGTGATAACATTCATTACCGTTTTTTATGGTGGAAAAATAAAGTTTTTTTAGTCTAAATCAAAATCATTTAAATCTTTAGGCATCCTAAATTTAGAAAAATGATGTTTATTTCTTTTTTCAGCTAATTTTTTAATTTTAAAAATCTTTTCCCTAGTTTCACCAGACAAAGGTGTTATAAAATTATCATATTCTTTCATCACATTTTCTTTACGGTATTTATCGTATGTAAGTGATTTATTAAATTTATACTCACCATTATAAACAGACTTTAAAGCTTTTCTATAGTCTTGGTAATCAACGTCTTCCCATTTAGCTTCAACAGAGTACATCCAAGTACTTTTTTCAGTGATAGGCATTTCAATTTCTTTAGTGGGTATCAACAGAGCGTTATCTTTATTAATAAAATCTTTGTAACCACTAATTTTAGTGTCTAGGGTTATAATATCTTTGTTAAGTACGGCCGCATTTAAAAGAGGGACACAAAAGCCTTCCATATGTGATAAACAAATATAACAATCAATACCCCTTTCAAGTGAGTTTAAATATTTTTCTGGTAACCTTTTGTTTAATAGTATCACCTCCGGTCTGTCTTGGTAACTATCAATAATACTTTTAAGTTTAACAATAATTTTATTCTCAACTTGGTTTAGTTTGATGATTAATCTAGTGTTGTCTTCTTTAGTGAAAGTTTCTAAAAAATGTTTTAATAAATTTTCAATATTCTTTCTTTCTACTCCAGTAGACTCTGTATAAAAAGTGTATTTTTTCTCATCAAAAAGCTGTTCAAAAAAACCATTATCAGATTCTAATAAATCACTATCATAATAATTAGGTATTACTGTTATAGGGACTTCAACACCACTATCAATTAATTGTTGTTTATTTATACTAGAAGGGGTTATAACATAATTAAATTGGTTTATGTTTTCTGTCATACCTGAATTAATAATAGTACCATCAACAGGTTGAATCAAAACTTTTTTCTTAAACCTCCAGTTAATAGAGGGAGGGTCTATATAATGCATTAATAAAATATCACCCTCTACGTAGTTTAGTATATGATAATCTTCTTTAAAATTTTCTTTTAAGTCTTCATTTATTTTTAATAAACTCTCACCTTGTCTTGACCATATATATAACTTTAATCTATCATCTTTTTCCATATATCTCTTTATTATATAAATATTATTAAAAACGTAATGTTTATAAATAAATATGGGGGTAAAAATACCCCCATATCGTTTTTTTGATGTTTTTATAAATACATCAGTGATTTAAATATCATAAATGATATTAGTATCCACCACCAGTATATTCAATAGCATCTGGCTTAATTACAGCCCAGAAATCAAACACATCATCAGACTCAACGTCAAAGTTAAAATTAACCATATCAACTAACTCATCAGTACCAGTTGTGTCAAAGTCAACACCTTGGTGTAACATCTGACCGTTCATTACGATTTGTAATGTACCAACCTTAACTTTATGAGAGTAGAAACCAGCACCCATAGGGGTGAAGTCAATACTGTTAGGATTTGGATTAGCATTTTTATCTTTAACTGAGACACCAGCTCCAGGATTAAGTACTAAGTGAGACATGTGATAATCCTCAAGTCTATCTAAGTGGTCCTCAACCTCATTGAATCCATCCATAGCAGATATATCTGTGTTAGATATGATATCAGCTATTTTAGTCTCTAATGATTCATCACCTTCTTCTCTAGCGATAACCTCAGCAGCTAAGCTAGATGTAAGTCCAGCTATACTAGTATTGACAGAATCAAAATCAGCGTTAGTTGCTGAAATCTCAGCATCTAAGTTAGAAGTTAATGTAGCAACAGCGTCAGTTAATTCAACTCCGATAGAATCATCAGCATCTTCAGACTCAGTTCTTAAAGTTTCAATTTGACCCTCTAAAGTAGTTTGAAGTGCTGTTCTAGCGTCAGCGTTATCTGTAGCAGCTTGAGTATCAGCAGCGGCTCTAGCGTTTGCTTCATCACTTACAGCTAAAGTTAATATACCCTCAGCAGCAGTAGCTCTAGATTCTTCTTCATCTAATTTAGTATCTAAACTACCTTCAGCAGCGGTAGCTCTTGATTCTTCAGTATCTATATCAGAAGCTAAACTAGCTTCAGCAGCGTCAGCATCTCTTTCGTTAACATCTACATCAGATTGTAAAGCTGATAAATCAGCGGTAAATCCAGCTTGTAGTGAAGCGTCTCCAGAAATTCTAGAAGAAACTTCAGCAACCATAGCAGCATCAGCATCAACTTCGTTTTGGTCTATATCAGCTTGTAATACAGCTTCAGCAGATAATGCTCTACTTTGTTCAGCTGTGTCAGCAGCTTCTAATACAGCTACATCAGAGTTAGTTGAAGAAATCTCAGCGTTTAAGTCACCAATAACAACAGCTAAAGCGTTATCATTTTCTAAATCAACAGCGTTGATTATGTCAACCACTTCTTTAAAGCTATCAGCGTCAGCGGTAGCAGCTAATAATACTGCGTCCATTCTTCCTTCTTCAGCAAGAATTCTTGCGTCAGTAGAAGTACTAATAGAAACTTGTGAAGATACGATAGTAGACTCTTCAGCCATCGCTCTAACCTTCTCAGAATCTTCAGCAGTTTCAGCTCTGTTTTTCTCAGCTAAGATGTCAGAAGCTAAACCAGCTTCAGCAGCTCTAGCAGCAACCTCTTCTTCTCCTAATCTAGTAGTTAAACTAAGTTCAGCAGCATCCGAATCAGATTCGTTTCCATCAACATCAGCTTGTAATGAAGCTAAATCAGCGGTAAACTTAACACCCATTGAAAGGTCAGCAGATTCTCTAGCAGACTCTTCAGCTGAGATAGCAGCATCAGCGTCAGCTTCGTTACCATCTACATCAGCTTGTAAAGCTGCGATAGCAGCATCAGCGTCAGCTTCGTTACCATCTACATCAGCTTGTAAAGCTGCGATAGCAGCATCAGCGTCAGCTTCGTTTCCATCAACATCAGCTTGTAATGCAGCTAAATCATCGGTAAACTTAACACCCATTGAAAGGTCAGCAGATTCTCTAGCAGATTCTTCAGCAACCATAGCAGCGTCAGCATCAGCTTCGTTTTGGTCTATGTCAGCTTGTAATACAGCTTCAGCAGATAATGCTCTACTTTCTTCAGCAGATTCAGCAGCTTCAGCTCTGTTTTTCTCAGTTAAGATATCAGCAGCTAAACTAGCGTCAGCAGCATCAGCATCAGCTTCGTTACCATCAACATCAGCTTGTAATGCAGCTAAACCAGTTGTAAACACAGTTGCTGTTGATAAATCTCCAGAAATTCTAGCAGATTCTTCAGCAGACATAGCAGCGTCAGCATCAGCTTCGTTACCGTCAACGTCAGCTTGTAAAGCTGCGATAGCAGCATCAGCGTCAGTTTCGTTTTGGTCAACGTCAGCTTGTAATGTAGCTAACTCATTAGTGAACTTAGTTGTTATAGAGTTATCCGAAGATTCTCTAGCTGATACTTCAGCAGATTCAGCAGTTTCAGCTCTGTTTTTCTCAGCTAAGATGTCAGAAGCTAAACCAGCTTCAGCAGCTCTAGCAGCAACCTCTTCTTCTCCTAATCTAGTAGTTAAACTAGTGTCAGCAGCTTCAGAAGCAACTTTGTTAGCACTCATCTCAGTAGTTACGGATAAATCGGCTGCATCAACTCTAGCGTTGATAGAAGCATCTTTATCGTCTACATAAACTTCTAATGAGTTATCAGCAGAAGTTCTAGCGTTAATTTCAGCAGCTAAAGCAGCGTCATTAGATGTCTCGTAAGCAGTTAAATCAGCAGCTACAGATGTATCTCCAGATTCTCTTGCCTCAAGTTCAGTACTCATTTGAGCATTGATGTCTAAGACGTGTGCAGCAAATGCTTGGTCGTTTTCAGTATCAACAGCGTTGATTAAAGTTACGATTTCAGCGAAGCTATCTTTATCAGCGTCAGACGCTAATAAGATTGCGTCAACTCTAGCTTCTTCAGTTGTCATTCTTGCGTCAGTTGATACACCAACAGACTCTCTAGCTGTTACTTCAGCATCAATGTTATTTTGTAAAATAACATCAGCAGCTTCAAAGTCAACTCTAGCGTCTGAGATAGCAGCGTCAGCGTCAGCTTCATTACCATCTATGTCAGCTTGTAAAGAAACAACTTCAGCATCAAACTTAACGTTTATTGAAGCGTCAGCAGCAACTCTATCAGCTTCTTCAGCTGTAGCTCTAGTAGTTAAAGAACCATCTCCAGCAATTCTAGCAGCTTCTTCAGAAGAGATAGCAGCATCAGCGTCAGCTTCGTTTCCATCAACATCAGCTTGTAAAGCTGCGATAGCAGCATCAGCGTCAGACTCGTTTTGGTCAACGTCAGCTTGTAAAGCTGATAAATCAGCTGTAATTGCCGCTTCTATCGATTCATCTCCAGAAATTCTAGAAGATTCTTCAGTACTTAAACTAGCTTGTAAAGCAGCTTCAGCAGCGTCCGAATCTGCTTCGTTTTGTGCGACATCAACTACAACATCAGAGATAGAGGCTAAGATAGCAGCATCTTGTGCATCCAACTCATCATGTTTAGTTGTTATTTCGGCTTTGGCAGACGATGTATCCCAGTCGGATTGTCTGACAATATCTAATCTTGTTTTATTACTCATTATATTTTTTTTTAAACAAAATTATTAACCACCCTTTCGTGTTCAAAAATCTATTTTAGATTTTTTATTGGTATCCAAATCTAAATTTTAATACCTATTTTTGTTATTAATATTAATATTTTTTATCTAGTGTTTTTATTTATTCTGTATTATAAATACAGTCATTATTCACTTATCTTTGACCTACTTATTGTACTATTTGTTCCATCAATAGCTTCTTGGAGAGTTGCACTGTCAATGTTTGTTTGAGAAGCCCAAGCTTCTCCTGGTTCCAACTTCGAAGGAATCATGTCTTGTAAAGTATTATCTTCAAATCCATCAATTGGTACCGCTCCTTCCATTGGTTCTTCTTTTGAATCTGCAAGCTCAAGGAAGTTATGCTTCGCATTTAATCTCTCAATTAATTCAACAAACTGACTTTTTGGGTCTTCGTTTACTACATCTCTTTCTTCAGACATTGATTCGGCTAGGGAGATTAATTCTTTATTATTTTCAACTAAACTATCAACTAAAAGTTCCTGAATTGCCTTTTGTCCTTCCCTACTTCGAATGAAATTAACTTTCTCAGTCATATTACTAGGTACCTGAGTCTCCAATAGGTCTCTTTTTAATTCCAAGTCATTCAATTTTGTACTTAATTCTAAGTTTAATTGTTCCATTTTCTGAGTTTCTCTTGTATTATTAGTTTCCTGTCTTCTACTTAATTTCATAGTGTTTACCGTAGCAGAGTTACCAATCCTAGTGATTTGTTCAGTTAATATTTCCTGCCTCTTCACAGATTTCTCTAATTTAGTTTCATCATCCTTAACTTCTTCCATCATTCTGTTTGTATCACTTACAAATTTCTCTGCAGTTTTAATATCAGCAACTTGGTCAGGTTGTTGAGGTTCAGATTTAAATCTATCACCATTAAAGTTCAAGTGTTCAACTTTAGTAGTGGAAACACCAACATACTTTTCATCATCAAAATGCATTTCTAAATTATCTTTTTTCTCCTCTAGGTTATCTTCTAGATTTTCCATTTTCCATTTTTTTTATTTACTTGTTATTCTTTTATTTCAGTTTTTCCTACTAGAGGTGCTTCTGTTGACAAATAATCATCTACAAGATTGGTTCCAGTATTTGGGGTGCGAACACCACCTTTAATTTTTTGTAATACTTCAACAACTTCTTTTTCTTGTTTAGCGTTTTCTATCTCAGTAGCTTTTTCAACTTTTACATCTCTTACCATTAGTTCATTAACTTTTGATATAGAAGTCTTTAAATCATCATGTCTAGCTCTTAAAGAACTAGATACGTTTTCTGTTAATTTAGATATAATAGGGTCAGATACTATTTTCTGATTTCTACTCTCAACCTCAGTAACTTTAATTTGCATTTCAGTTTTAAGTTCTTCAGCTTTAGTTACTTCTTCTTCCAATTCTTTTTCGACTTTAGCAATTTCTTCAGCTTGTTTTACGTTAATAGCTTCCACTTTAGTCTCAACACGTGATTTTCTACTAGTGAATTCTTCATCTAAATTCTCTGTCTTTTTAAGACCTTCCTTAGTTTCAATTAATACAGACTCAATCTGATTTAAAGCTTCATTATATGCAATAATTTCAGCGTTAAAAGATTGTAAGAAATTAGCTAAACTAGCTACATCAGTTGGTTCTTCAAATGATGGTTCTTCTTCACCTTCTTCTCCACCTCCAATTGGTTTAGGTTCTTCTTTAGATTCTACCTGGGAAATTAATTCATTGAATTCTTGAAGTAATACAATTGTCTTCACCTGGTCAGAATTTTCAATTAATGAATTAGGTACTGTAGTTGGTTCGTCACCCTCACCAGAATATACCATTATTTTCTTTTCTTTGTTATAAGTATAACCAAAAGTTTGTAATATTGAATTTATTTCTTTAAGTCTTATTTCTGTTTCATTTATTATACCCAAACCACCATCTGGGGTCTCAATTGGTTCTTCTTTTGGTTTTTCACCGTCTTCAAGTTCTGCTGGGTCATCCCCTCCACCTTGAATTGGTTTTGGTTCTTCTTTTGGTTCTTCTTCGTCATTATTTTCTTCTGCTGGTAAACTAGTACCATCAACTAAAGGTTTACCCCAGTTTAAAGTAACGGTATTTTCTTCACCTTCCTTATTAACAAAGGTAAAACTACTCATTTGACCTTCTCCCCAAAATTTAGCTTTGTCTTCAGCGGTTACAAATTCACCTTGTACAACTTCTCCTTTGTCATTCTGATAAATAGGTGATGAATAACTATCATAAATAGATATATCACGTCCATTTACATCAACCCAAGCTAAACCAGTACCATACTTCCCATGTGTCGTTAAGTTTGGTTTGTCCACACTTGAATTATAACCACCATCCATTATAAATTGTGGCCAAGTACTAGTATCAGCAGAATTAAATGTTATTTTATTAAACATAATTGTTTTTTTTTATTTAATTATAATTCTATGCTTTTTCGCACAATCAAAACTAAACTCTAATTTTGATTTTGCTGATTAATAAAAATATGGATATTGGGTAGTTCTGTAGAAAACAAAATTACCCACTAGATTTTAATATAAATTTAAATTGGAATACTGTGTATTTGATATAAATATTTGATGGGTTTTACCCCATCGTTGTTATATAAATATAATATTATTTAAGAAAAGTTTAAAAACCGTGGATAATTACTATAGATTATATAGTAAATTCTTTAAATTTTTAATAGAATTAGCGTATAAAAGAGGTTCACAATCACCACTTTCGTTTAAATAATCGGTCACTGCCTTCATTATTTCATCATTTCTATCAAAAATGAAAGTCGCTTTTTTATTATTTTTTTCTACACTCATTTTAAAACCTTTAAGTTTTAAATAAGCTGTTAAGTATAAATCTGAGGTTGTATATTTATTTTCTTTTTCCATGGGTTGCTTTCTTTACATCTATAAATAGCTAAAAATTATAAAAAAGTCTAAAATTATCATAAATTTTTATATCTATAACTACACCTAATTCTATCCCCATGTTCTGGTGCTAAACCAAAAGTTACGATGTTCCCCTTAACCGTATAATCCGTACCTTCACCACTTTCTTGTAACATACCATTTAAATATAGATGGTCACTACCATTCTGTGGTGGGTATAATAATTCAAACTTAGTATTAACCCCATCAATAGTGCCTACAGGTATTTCTTTGTCAGAGTAGTTTTGTTTTAGATTAAGTTCATCCCAATCAGAAATATCATAAATCCAATTACTAATATTTTTAAGTTTATAATAATTCTCACCACCACCAACACCAACTATCATACCAGCTCTCCTTCTTTCAAATGGTATGGTGTTTAATTCATTAACGGTAGCAACATTCCTTAAACCATCGATACCATAGACTGGGTCTGTTACAGCATAAGAGTCACGCGTATCCATAGGACTGACATAACCCAATAAACCTATACCACCACTTTTATCAAATTCTGTATTACTCATATCTAATTATTTAATCTTGGTCACAGACCCACACATCAACACTAGAGTGTGTCGCTACATAAGTTCTATACACTTTATAATTATTAGGTTCTCCACCAACTTCTAATGTAACCTCTCCCATATCTATTATTGGTACCGCGAAACCAACACACCCTTCATTACTATTTCTAAATAAAGTAGGTTGTTCCATTTCCGTTGGTATTAATATGTAACCAAAACCTAAACCTTCTTCTAGTCTAATATAACTATTAACAATTTCATCTGTAATTTTAGTACTTAACTTGCTCAATTCGTTACTATCGAAAGAGGCTTCACCTAATTTTCCATAATAAACAGTTTCTTGTGCTGTCGGAGGTGCTGGTGGGTAAACACAAGAACCATCACTAGTTGTAGCTAATGGGTTATAATTTGTTGCTGTTGGGTCGGTACAACCGAATATATTTTTATAAGAACATTTCCCATCATCCTTAGTTGCTTCTGGATTAAAGTTAATCGCCTCTGGGTCCATACAACCATAAATCGCCTTGTGTGGTTCAGATTTATAATCAACAACGTCTCTTCTTCTTATTTTTAATTTTTGTTCTGTTATACCTTTAAATTCATCGATTTTAAATTCATCAGTTAATCTATCATACGACTCATCTAGTAATATAGTGTTAGAACCTGTTATTTCACCTTTAGGGATAGATATTATTGGCTCCAATATAATCGGTTCACCAGTTATAACACCAAGTTCGTTCTTAAACCTCAACTTTAAGTCTTTAGTTAACGGTTTATTTAGTACAGCTGTATATTCAGCTTTAATAGAACCAGGAGTAAAGACGGATGTTAAATCTATTGTAACACCTAAATCATCACTAGTTATTAAAGTACCTAAATTAATGTCTGGGTCTAAACACATAGATGGTTGTTTTATCACAGAACCACCATAAGTCTCATCAACACAATATCTTTCAGAATCAGTGTATAGGTTATTACGTATCTCTAATATGTTTAAAGGTTTATTGTAAAATCTTAATTGGGATAATTCACCTGGGAATGTTCCAGCAAAATATTTCTCTAATTGTAGACCCCTATCTTCTAAATCGGGCCCACCAAAGGTTTGTGATTCTACTAAACCTTGGGTTCCTCCACCCCAACTTATATTATATGGTACACCTAATTGTTTTGAACTATATTCATTTAATGCTCTTAATTTTAAACCAATAAAATTTTCAACTCTATAAACAACCCTACCGTTAACCCAAAATCTAAGTGTACCAGCAGGTAGTGTATTAAACACACTATTCTGAGTATAAGTAACAACGAGATGTGTCCAATTATCACCACTGAAAACAGAAGTTCTTTTAGAATAACCCTCCTGCATTGTAGTACCAGTCATCCTAAATTCATTATTATAACAAGACCCCGTGACTGTCATCTTTCTATAACCAACCTTACCTTCAGGTGTTATCCTAATACCTAATGCGTTTTCTGATAACTCATCACAGTAAACCTTAGTTGTACCAGTTTCAGCACTTACAACACAAGGATTTAAACAACAACTACTACTACGACCAAAGAAATTACTGATTGAGAACCAACTTTGACCATCGATTGTTTCTGGGACTGGTTCGTCTGGTGATAATGGTATAATACCATCACAAGTATATAAACCTGTTTCACCACTGAACACATCCCAAAACTTATTTTCTGCTCTAGTACCAATGTAAAATAAGAAACCTGTATTACCACTATAATAATCATTTAAGATATTACCTGTTAAACCAGAACAATTAGAATTATCCCATTTAATCCAAGTTTCCATACTCCATCCACCATTACCTGTGTCACAATCAAAGTCACTTGGCATTAAATCATATTTTGTAGCATCAGGGTCAACATCCTCGTAAACATCCTCAACATTACCACAATTATCTGTAGTAGCCGTTAATTTAATTGGGTTTGGTTCTTCAAAATCTAATTTAAAGTATCCTTGATAAAAGCCACCGTTTAAACATATAGTATCACCCACAGGACATTCTTTTTCACCAGTGACGGTATCAGTTAAATACTCCCATGGATAATCATATATCCCTTTAGTTCCTTGTACAAAAGGTTGGTTTACAGTATAACCTGTGACTGGGTATAAAACAACTTTAGTATCAGCTGAAGTGATATTAACAGTAATGCCAGATAACATATCATATCTACCATTATCAACACCAGTTAACCCAAAATCACAAAGGGTAATACCTGAACTTGGTTTTATAGTTGTGCCAGACCAAGTCACTAATGAAGTTAAAGAAGTACCGTCTACAGTTGTACCACTATTATTAACATCCATCCATAGAACTAACTCATCTGTTACAATATCGAATTTATTACTATCTTTATTAGATGTAGCATAAAGTAAACATTGGCCTTGGTCATCACCAGTCAACCACCAATCGTCATTTTCTACATTAATTAAACGACCATCAAGATTATTAAAATAATAACTATTTATACCCATTCTATTACGTTAAAGTATAATTATTTCCACCCATTACAGTCCACCCAGAAGTAAAATCATAAATTAATTCAACCGAAGAACCACTATTGGTGAGTGTTATAGTTGTTGCCCCATTAAGTGTAACTGGTGTTATTACCATACTATCACCAGGGTTTGTAATAGCTCTCACATAAACAGCTAATCTTTGTCCACTATCACCATTTGGTAAAGCTGAAGTGTTAGCACCTGTGAGATTCATAGCCCACGTAGTTTTTGCTGATACAACCGGACCTAATCCTGCAACACTACCAGTAGTCACAGTAGGTCCAGATAGATAGATACCACTTACAACACTAAGAGGACCACCATTAACGGTAATTCCTGCCATTGTTGATGTCTCTACTGTATTCAAAGATGGTGCGAGAACTGTATCACTCTTACTACCAGTGATATTTTGACCACCTAAGATGACACATCTTTGGATACCAGGTAGAATAGTGTTATTAGTACCACCAATTATAACAGAATCATTACCATTACCAATAGCGTTTGTGTCACCCCCTATAATAGCGTTATCAGTACCACTACCCATAATATTATCAATTCCACCCCCAGCGAAACAACGTTCACCATTAACACTTAAGTTGGTACCAAAAGCGACTGATGAGGTTGCGAAAGTTCTATTGTTTTCTCCAAAAGCAAATGATGTTGTACCAGTAGCTGAAGAATTACTAGATTGTATACTATTATGGAATGTGATGGGTGAACAACCATAAACGTTACTTACATATAAATCTGTTATACAAGTTGCTGATGTGTTACCTGTGAAAGTAGATTCTTCTTCCCATGTAGCGTAACCATCTGAATCACATTTTAAAACATAACCATCTGTTTCTTGACCATCTAAATATCTAAATGAAGCTGTATTACCAGTTCCACCAATTTGGAAACTAGCTAAAGCGTTTTCAACACCTGTAGGGTCCATTCCGACACCAATTCTAGGTGTACCATCTGGTCCATTAGCTAAAATTTTAACTATCGAATTACCAGCGTGCTCAACCCATAAAGCTTTTGTACCATCATTTTCATGAGGACTTATAACCATACCTTCACTATCACTAGCAGCTTTCAGTACTAATTTTTCACTGTAAAAATCTGAAGTAGTTGAACCAACAGCTGTTGATTTTTCATAACCTTCATTATAGTAACTAATGAAACCATATTTTTTGTTGGTTGGGTATGAATCTAAATCACCTAAAATATAACTAGTATAACCAAACTCGTCATTATTGGTTATAACACTTGTGGTTAAACCAGTCCAATTAAAACTAGTGTAAGAACCTTTTATCTCATCTTCAAAGGTGGAAGGTAAATCAGCTACCTCTAAAACGGTATCTGAATGTAATATTTTATCTTCTCTAACAGTTAGGTTAGGTACATATAGTGTGTTGTCAGTACCACCATTTATACCCACACCACCAATTATAGCGGAATGAGTTGTACCTGCTAATTCATTTGATTCACCAGCACCTATTAAGTTAATGTTACCACTCATAGTGTTTCCACTACCACCTAATATAACACCATTATTATCACCATTAATAGAGTTTTTCTCTCCACCAATAATAGAATGTCTATAACCCTGTAAAAAGTTTTCAACCCCACCTAAGATGGATGAATCTTCCATACGACCAATCATAGTATTATCTTCACCACCAAAAATATTGTTTCTATAGGAGAATCCAGAGTCACTAATTATTTTATTATCCTCACCACCTAACATAGTATTAGATGTGTTATTAGCACCAGACATAACAAGGTCAATACCACCACCCATTAAAGAGTTATCACTATTAATATAATGTGATGTGAAATCAGTTTTGATTGATTCTGAACCACCATCAGAGGTTACCCAGTAAGTAGTACCAGAAGCTCCACTAGACCCACTAACTACATTACCATTTACATCAATACCTAAGTTATTAACTGATGTACCTGTACCTATGGTACCAATATTTAAATTAGGGACGTATACTGTATTAGAACTTGTTCCAGATATACCGTTACCACCAATAATTACTGAATTAGAAATACTAACACCTTCTATACTATTGTTTTGACCCCCAACGATACTATTTCTAAAACCACTAGCATCAATTATATTTCCAACACCACCACCGATAAATGAATCATCAGTTTCACCACTTATTTTATTATTGTTACCACCAGCTATCACAGCTCTATCTGGTAAAACATCAATTAGATTTCCTTCACCACCTACTATTACAACATTATCGGGACCATAAACAGTATTATTACTACCCCCCACAACAGATGAATTAATTGGGTTTGAACCGCCCCGAGTGTGTATATTATTATTTTGACCACCTAATATGGAATTAGCGACTAATGAAGTCCCTGTAATAGAATGGCTATTACCAACAACTGTATTATAATTACTGGATGGGTCTAACGATAAATCATTACTCTCACCATTTATTACGGTGTTCCAAGAACCTCTACCACTTATAGAATTACTCATACCATTTCCGATAAATGAGTATTCACCTTCAACATCGTTACCACGACCACCAGTTATTATTGACCTCCCGCTGTTTGCGTTTATAGTATTACTATCACCCCCTAAAATTGATGATTTATCACTTGAAACAGAATTAGATGATGTGTTAGTTGGTATTATTCTATTATTAGTTGTTGTTGAGGTAAAGGCTCCAGCCCCATCTTGAGGTTGCCAACTACCAACCCCCCATTTATCAGAAGTTAAAACATACCCAAGTGATTGAGACCCATCAACTATTTTGATAGACCCCTCAATGTGTAATCTTTCATCAGGACTTTCTGTGTTTATACCAACATTACCCTTAGTTGTACCACTACCTTGTATATGAATATCTGATGTAGTACCATTCGCGTCTTTACCAGCGTATAATCTTATATAATCATCTTTATTTGTACCATCTTGTGAAATAATATTTAAACCATTTTGTTCTTCTGAAGAATAAAGAAACCCATCACCTTGTTTACCATAACCAGGGTATGAAAGTTCACTATCACCCCTAGTACCAATTCCCAAACCACTTACCCCCACATCCGCAACACCAAGAAATATCAAATCTGACGAGTTACCACTTAATCTGACTCCAGGTCCAGCAGCAGAATCTAAATCGGTATAAAATTTACCATTAGAAGTCTCTAATAACATATCACCACCACTTACGTGTAGTTTTTCTGTGGGTTTTGTTGTACCAATACCTACACTACCACTATTAGTGATGGTCATTTTTGTGTCGGCTGTTGTAGCAAAACTATTACCATCACTCCTAGTAGCAAACTTAATATTTGCTAGTGATGTAGAATTAACACCGATAACTAAATCATTTATAGTGTCAGGAGAAATACCAAAGTTAGCTGTTGATATCCCACCATCTTGGGTTAGTAATATATCTGCTGATTTAGTCTCATCTAAATTATTGATGTCAGCATCAACTCTAATTTTAGCGTTACCAATCGATTGTATGTTTAATTTTTCTAACGGAGATGTAGTACCAATACCTACACTAGTACCACTAATATCTATTGTTATTCCACTTGTTGAACCAAAATAAACATTACCCTCATCATTAGGTTGTATGTTTAATGGTGAACAAGAATGAATATTTTTAACGTATATATCTGTAATACAAGAAGCTGATGTGTTACCAGTGAAAGTACTAGTTGGTAAAGCTATCGCTGGTACACTACCACCAGTGTTCCAATTAAGAATTAAATCATTACCAACAACGGAACCACTGTTTACATAAGTATTACCTATTGGACCACCACTCAAAGCAATCCAACCAACAGAACCTTTAGAATCCATTGATGTTAATACATAACCAGTGACATCAACCTCAGTAGTTCCCGTAGACCCACTCATTCTAAGTTGAGCTGGTTCTACAACAAACCCATATTGTCTTTGCCCGTTTAAGTAACCTGTTAAACCATTTATTTCTACTGTTGTAGAACCTGTTGTTGTTCCAGTAAAATCTAATATAACTGGTGCTATTTTAGAAGTACCCGATAACTTTATTACATCCTCATTATACTGTACTATTTGTCTATCCTCAAAATGGGGTCTTGTTACAAATGGCATATTTTATTAAATTACGTTCCAGTTATGTCCAAGTGGACGGTATTGTAGTGATTTATTAAGTTGTTCAGCTTCGTTAGCTTTTCTTTCTAACATTTGGTCTGGTCTCAACCTTTCTAATCTTTCTTTAAGTCTTTCCCACAATTTATCTTTATCTTCTTTCGATTCGTTTAATAATGAATCATAATCCATAGTAACCTCAGCATCTGTCACACCTAAGTTACCACCAAACTTACCTCTTACTCTACCTAAAGTTTCTTTACATAAAGCAGTGAAATAATCTCTTACCCATTGTTTAGATGGTGTGTTTAACTCATCAAAATTAACAACATCTACAGGTACGTCAGATGGTAATTTAACAATATCTTTATTAGCGTTAAGACATCTTTGTCTTTCATCTGGGTCTTTGGTATCATAATAATGGTACCACACTTTACTACCAGTAACATCAATACCATTGTTTAAACCACCAACACCAAATCTAATTCTTGAACCAGGTGTTGGTATTAAGTGTAATATTTTTTTACCGTCTTTACCTGCGGTTATTTTGTAAATTAAATCACCTGAAATAACTCTTTGTTTCAAATTTAAATCAGCGTTCCTACTTAAAATATCGTATGAAGAACCTAAAAAGAATCCACCAGCAAAACCAGCAGCTCCTCCGCCACCAAAAGGTAGTTGACCAAATCCACCACCAAACCCTAAGTCACCGATACCGTAAGCCCCAAATAGAGCGTGGTCGATTGTGGGTGGTGTAATCCATAAAACTTCATTTATTTCTCTGTGAGCAGGAATTTCATACGATTGTTGGCCTGCTTTAACCACAACATAATCTTTTTTTAATTCCCATGGGCCATTGGCTTGTAAACCAACTATTTTAGAATAAGCATAAGTAAATGAATCTTCATAATTCATTTCTCTTTGTGTTAATGCTTTAGATAAATCAGTTATTAAAAGGTCTTTTCCGTATAAAGCCGTCCATTGTGATTCAATTAACCATTCATTAATAAATGCTGAATGGTCCTCAACAGCTATTTCAACTAAAGTACACATAGTCTCATCCTCCAACTCAATTTTTCTCATTGGAGCCCCTAACCTATGCTTTACTTGTCTAAATAATTTTGATTTTTCTGCTTCGTTTATAATTAATGACATATCACTTTTATTGATAAATATCAACCAGTTTAGTTATATTAAATATTAACGGATATTTTTAATAATCAATTTCACTTATTAAGAATTCATCACCATCATCATCATCCTCTCTTTCAAGACCATAACCCATTGTAATTTCATCATAATCATCATGATTATATATAACATTATCTATTAAATCGTCTCTATCTAAATAAACAATACCACTATCTAATAATTCATTACCGTTACGGAACCAACCTTTTTCATCACAAAAACAATTAACTACCCCATCAGATAAACAACGTTCCCAATCCTCTCTTAATTCATCTTCCACGTCTTCTCTTGCTTGGTCAACTAAATTTGATTGTTCATCCTCAATATCTGATACCCTGTATTCAGCATCACCTAATTTCTCTATTAGTGAATCTGATAGGTCATCTTCCCTCTGTAATTCATCTATTAACTCTTCCTTTTCTTCTTTTTCAGTCTCTAACTCTTTCCATTCATCTTCTAAACCAGAACGCTCCAAAAAGTCTTCTAGGTCCATGTCACTTACAGCGGAAAGCACCTCTTCATCAATAAAACTTGTTTCATCGTTCATGTATAGGTAATTACCTTGCCAATCATAGTATTCTAACAATTCATCATCATCTCTATCATTTAAAGCATCTCTCACACCATCCTCATATTCCTCTTCATCACCAACCATATAATAGGACCCACTATCCTCATCGGAATAAATAGATATCCCATATTGGTAATCTTCTACATCACCAACATTATCATGACCTAAATAATTTGCAAGTGCTTGAGCTTTAGGGTCACCATCAATCCATTCCTCACGTCCATCTGTTTTTGGAAATTTAATTTCGTGATATTCCACTATTTTATCTGATATCTCTCCACCTATGTCTTTTAAATATTCTTCACCTCTTTCATTTTTGGAAAACTCCATATCAGTAGCATCCCACAATTCTATTTTACCACCACTACCAATCCTCCTATAAGCAACCTTATAAAATCTATCTTTTGAATCTTTAGTTTTATCTATAATAAAAAAGAATGTAGCTCTTTTTGAATACCTATTCCAATGATTAGGTGAGTTTTTCATTGTTACACACCACTTAGTACCAGCACCATAATAACAAGAAGCTTTATGACTATGTGGTGAAACCACTAACCATCTATCATCTTCATGAATAATTGTTTTTTGTTTTTTAACCTCTTTCTTGAGTTCCGCCTTTTCTCTTTGTTCTTCAGCTTCTTTAGTTACAGGTTTAAGTTCATCATAAGAATAAGAATTTATATCTTTATTTTTAATTCTTTGGATATTTTTGTGAAACAACTTAATTATATTAGCTACTTGGACATCTGTAACAGCATCTTCTGACGGTTTACCAAGACCCAACCAAGTTTTAACCATCCATTCTAAATACTTATTATTTCCAGATGGGTCTTCATTGGATAACCAATTGATGGTGGCCACATTTACGTTATTATCCCCACCATATTTTTTTATCAAATCTTCTTTTCTTCCTTCGATTAATAAATTACCGAATAAATCATTAACACCATAAACATGATTTTCTAAAACAATATTTCTTCTTAGTTTTGAATATAAACTCATAACTATTCTTCTTCTTCTAAATCTTCTTTACTGATACCTTCTAACTCATCTAAGTCGTCAACAATAATATTTAAATTATCAATAACTTTGGTCATTACTTCATCAGAATACATATCATCTGTAACTAAAACATTACCTTCTTTCTCTTTAATAATCTCAAGGTCACCTATCATCTCAGTTAAACCCATTAACATATCTCTAAGAGCATCAATTGTTTTTTCAGTGAAAGAAACTTTATCTTCTAAAGCTGTTTCATCATCTAAAAATTCATCCCTTTCAGAAAGGTATTCTTTTATTATCCCATCAACTTTAGTTTCAGGTATCAATAAATCATCACTAAGTAATTGTTCTTTAACAATTCTTTTAATCTTACTTTGTTTAATTTTTTTTACCCTTTTCATTTCACTACTTTATTATAAATATCCCTAGTCTAGTTTAAAATTTAAAATATCTTCAGTTTTTAAATCATTAAACTCTTTTTTAGATATTGCAACAATTTTAAAACCATTATCAAAAAACACCTCTAAAACTTCAACAGTTTTTTCATCATCTAAAGTAATTTTCATTTTCATTATTTTTTCATCATTTATTGGGTTTACTACGGCAATGTATTTTGTTTTATGTTCTTTAATAGAATTTAACAATAAAAAAACTTTAGTAACTTTATTTAAATCATCCTCCATAAAAATAAATAGTTGTGAATAATTTGTTTTTTTAAAATATTTTATTATATTTGTTGTATGGAAATTGGATATGCTTGTATTAACATGACTTTAGGGTCACAAAAAGAAAGAGTAACTACTAACAGAGGTATGATTAAAAAAACTTTTTTAGAAAAAGGTTTACCTTATGTTTCTGAATTAACACTCAAGAATGTAAAAGATTTAATTGAGATTATTAGGTGGAACAATAAAAACGGTATTAAATTTTATAGAATGTCGTCTGATATGTTCCCTTGGATGTCTGAATATGAATTATCTGATTTACCCGACTACAAAAAAATATCGATACTATTAAATGGAGCTGGTAACTTAGCGAAAACCAACAACCAAAGGTTGACCTTCCACCCAGGACCATTCAATGTTTTAGCTTCTCCAAGTGAAAATGTTGTAGAAAAAACAATTTCAGAACTAAATAAACATTCAGAAATAATGGATTTATTGGGTTTAGAATGTTCTACCTATAACAAAATAAATATACATGTTGGTGGTGTATATGGTGACAAAAAAAGTGCTATGGAAAGGTGGGTAAGTAATTTTCATTTATTAGATGAGAATACCAAAAGTCGTTTGACGGTTGAGAACGATGACAAAACTAACTGTTACGGTGTTTCAGATTTGATGTATATACATAAAAATACTGGTGTACCAATTGTATTTGATTACCACCACCATAGCTGTCACCCAAATGGGATGAACCAAAAAGAATCTTTATTGTTAGCTCTATCTACATGGTCAAAAAACATTCAACCAATCGTACATGTATCAGAACCTAGAGACGATAAAAACCCAAGAGCCCATCATGATTATGTTTACGACAAAATAAATTCTTATGGTATGAATTTTGATATTATGATGGAAGCTAAAGCTAAAGAATTATCTGTTTTAGAGTATAAAAAAAGACATTTAAATTTAATTATTAGTTAATTTTTTAAACCAATCTTTAATTCTAACCCAAAAAGACTTTTTTTTATCAATCTTAGTGAATAGTTCTTCAACATCCCTATCTTTTTTTATGATGAATATAGGTTCCTTCTCCAAATTATTTAAATCAAGTTCTAAACCATCAATATCGAATTCAGAAGTTTTAATTCTCTGTGGTACGTTTTTAGGTTCTTCTTGTATTTTCGTGATTTCATTAATAATAGCTGAAGCCATTTCATACTCTTCAGCTTTAACACAAGAAGATTCCCAAAGAGTTAGTAAAGCTATTTGTTCTGGTATAGTCAGAGTGGGTTGGTAGAATTTAAACATCCCAACTACAAATCTAATTTTATCCTCACTACTCTCTAACTTATTTTCCATATACATAAATATCAAAAAGAATGTTAAGTTAATGGTTGATATAGTAAATAATAATTACTATACTTAATTTTGAACAAACGTTTATTATCTAATAATTTAAAACCATGGATGAGGTTATAAAAATAAGGCATTTTGGTGATATGTGGTGGACTGAAGTAAAAATAGTCGAGGCTATGAAATGGTCTACTTTTTCTATTTTAATAAAAGATGATGATAGATGTTTTGTGGATATAGAAAATGAAAGACTAGAAATGTCTTTAGAGAGTTACGATAAAGTAATGAACAATAAAGCTTTTAAGATAAAATTTGGTCTTAAAAAGCATGAATTTAAATTTTAAATATGAAAAATAATATGAGAAAAGGTATAATCTTAAGTTTAGTGAGTTCAATCACTACCTTGGTGATTTTAAATTATACCAACATAACAAGCGTAGGCTTATTAGATGGTACAGTGATAACACTTCTATTAACAACAATAATTTCGGTGTTTTTAATAAATAAAAAAATAGATGATAGTACCGAGTTAACTAAAAGTAATTATTGGCAATTAAAAAACGAGATAAAAGCTAAAATCTCTAAAACTAATAGCAGGAGAAAAAAACCTCAAAAATCAAAAGAACAAAAAATTAATGCTTAAAAATTTATTAATAACATCACTATTGTTTTTGTTGGGTCATATATTAGTTTGGTTCCAGTTGAATGGTCAATTTATATGGAAAGGTTGGAAAGATAATCTTATCTTGGTATCACTTATTGGTATACCAACCTCCATATTTTTTATATGGGCAACAAAATGGGGTGTTAAAACATTTGATGGTTTATTTTGGCCACCTAGATTTATAGGTTTTTCTATAGGGATAGTGGTTTATGGGTTATTGGTGAGTCATTACTTTAATCAAGGTATTAATTTAAAAACATTAGTTACCTTAAGTTTAGCGTTAATAATAGTAACAATACAAGTATTTTGGAAATGAATATAGAACACGATTATTTAAGGATATTAAAAGAAGTTTTAGACAACGGAAAAGATAAAGAGGATAGAACAGGAACAGGTACTATCTCTGTTTTTGGCAGACAAATCAGACATGATATGTCAAAGGGGTTCCCCCTACTAACAACAAAGAAAATGTATTGGAAAGGAATTGTAACAGAATTGTTATGGTTCTTACGTGGTGATACAAACATCAAATACCTTGTTGATAATGGGTGTAATATTTGGAATGGTGATGCTTATAAGAACTATGAAAGAAGATGGGAGGCTGAGGGTAAATTCTTATCCCCACCAGTTAATAAATTCACAAAAGAAGAGTTTGTTAATGAAATCAAAACTAATTGGGTTGTTTCTAGGGAATTGGGTGAATTAGGTCCTATCTATGGTAAACAATGGAGAGATTGGGATGAAGATACTGGTGTAAAAATAGACCAAATCTCAAACTTAATAGAACAACTCAAAACAAACCCAGATTCAAGACGACTAATGGTTAACGCTTGGAACCCAA
>WLWF01000261.1_pt1 | contig 52676 bp, 38 predicted proteins | sample 6718331 | NCBI WGS metagenome assembly WLWF01 (sample SAMN12718692, study PRJNA515312) | sponge metagenome | isolation source: marine sponge | host: Mycale hentscheli | place: New Zealand: South Island, Marlborough, Capsize Point | collected 2003-05-01 | reverse complement strand
TGTTTCTGTTCTACTGTCGTCATCGTAGAGAAACACATATCGCTCACTGCCCTTTACGAGTGCAACGACGTTTATATCTCGAGAGGCCATGAGTGCTTTTCCTTCCGGCGAAAGCGAGAGCGTACTGGCGTTCAGTGAAAGCGGCAGGTACTAGTGCCTACCTAAAAGTGTCTTCGGCTCTCATGCACGCTGCTCACCAGAGTTCTGCGTGCTAGCCTGCGAAGTCTCCCTCATCCAAGCAGGCTGTACTCAATCGGCTGCTCGTTTTGACACAATAAGCCTGCCTGAAGCGCCCAGACTTCACGAGGTGTATGAAACGTCCTTTTTGAGAAGAACCCTCTCTTCGTGAAAGTCACCGTAAGTCACCAAATCCGGACAAAGCAATTGGTTCACGGCAGGCGAAGGGTTCACCGGCGGCTGTGCCGATCATCGTCCCCCACCAAGCATCTCCAGCCGCTACCCGCTCGGGAACAGATAACCCCGACTCGGGAGTGGGGAATTGGCTTTTGTAGCAGAGAATAGCTTTTTGTTTCTTTTGGTGGGTCTTCGTTGTGTCAATTACGAAAGACGGTTGAGGGGGAGTCTTTTGGTGGACACTCCAAAAGTGGAAGATGCGTTCCGGGTGATGGGGCGTGGATGGTAGGTCACATTTTGAAAGTTTTGCCCAGAATCGTGCAGCTTCAGTAAGTTCACATGCAGCAACATGGTCAGGGTGGGCATCGATCCAATAATGAGTAAAAAGCCATCGGGGCTGGGTTTGTCTCATGACACCGGCAAGAGCTGTTCGTGCAGCCAAGTCAGGCTGAAGTTTCCGATTATGAAGTCCGAGGTTTTCTCTCCATGTGATACCCAATACGTCAGTTGCCGCTTGTGTTTCACCCATCCGGATTTCTGGTGTTCCGAGCGGAGTGGGCTCGCCATTGGTGAGATCCAGAATGCCGACACGCAAGCCATCTTCAAGCATTCTCAGAATGGTTCCTCCCATCCCAAGTTCAGCGTCATCTGGGTGGGCTGCAATAATGAGTGCATCGAGCATCGTGAATGACTGTCCTTGTGTGTGGGGATTTCAAAATTGTGTACTGTAGTCAATCATCATGATAATCAGATTTAAGTAGTGCCGTATTGTCATTGTCAAAAATGAACAGGGTAAATAGAACATTTTAACCTTTGTGAGTTGGAGAAAGAGTGAATTATTCAGATGTAGTCAATGAGAAGTCAGGTTACGAGGATTTTCTAGCCTCGTGTGAGCATGCAAAGTCAGTATCTCTTCTGGCAACCGTCGACGGTTTGCTGCAGTGGGACGAACAGACGATGCTGCCAGCTGCGGCAGGTGATTTTCGAGCGGACCAAGCAGCAACACTAGCAGCTCTTACTCATGCCCAGCGAACAATGAAAGAGCAAGGAGAGAGGCTGGAAAAACTTGCGGATAGCTCGCTTGCGACGGATGGGCCCGAAGTTGTCCAGTCAACGATTCGATTGCTTCATGAGGATTTTCAGAAACAGTCTCGTGTGCCAGGAAGGCTTGTTGAAGAGATTGCTCGAACATCGATTGAATCTCAGCAGGAATGGGTGCGCGCTGTTGAAGCGTCAGAATGGAAAAAGATGGTCGTCCATCTGGAGAAAATGTTTTCACTCAAGCGAGAACTGGCGACGTGTCAGAGCCCAGAGTTGGATCCCTATGATGCCCTGATGGATGATTACGAACCAGGAGCTCGATGGAGGTCCGTCGATGCGACGTTTTCAAGGTTGCGGAAAGCTTTGGCACCTCTTGTTCGCGGCTGTTTTGAGTCAACGAACAGGCCGCAGGACACGGTTCTTCGGGGTGCCTTTCCACTTCTATCACAACAAACATTTGTCCGCCAAATTATTGAAAAAATAGGTTTTCAATTTGAGAGAGGGCGTCTTGATACAACAGCCCACCCCTTCTGCTCAACGCTTGGTCCTAACGATTGTCGGCTCACGACCCGTTGGGACGAAGCGTTTCTGCCCACAGCTCTTTACAGTGTTCTTCATGAGGCTGGGCATGGTCTCTATGAACAGGGGTTGCCGGTTGATTGGTTTGGTTTGCCGCCTGGCGAGGCGACTTCTCTTGGCATTCATGAATCACAATCACGACTCTGGGAAAATCTTGTTGGTCGTTCACCTGAATTCTGGGAATGGTGCTATCCACTTGCTCGAAAAGCTTTTCCTGAATCATTTGATGACGTGACATCAGATAAATTGGCAGAAGCAGTGAGGAGTGTTGAGCCAAATTTTATTCGTGTTGAGGCAGACGAGGTAACGTATAACTTGCATGTAATGATGCGGTTTGATCTTGAGCGAGAGATCATTCATGGAAATCTTGCGGTTGTTGATCTTCCAGATGCTTGGAACGAACGCTTCGAAGCCGACTTTGGAAAGCGTCCACCGACCGCCCGGGAGGGCGTGTTGCAGGATATTCATTGGCCGGCCGGATTAATCGGCTATTTCCCGACCTACACGCTAGGCAATATCTTTTCTGCACAGATAATGAACGCTGCTCAACAGGCGGGTGTTGGCCTTGCTGAACAAATTCGGGCAGGTGACTTTACTCCACTTCTCCACTGGCTTCACCAACATATTCATGCTTTTGGTAGAACCCACAAGTCTGAAGCACTTGTAGAGAGGGTCTCCGGAGAGTCGGTGTCTGAGAAATATTTGGTGGAAAGTCTTTACCGACGATATGGACCTATACACGGACTGTCAGCGGATCCATTGGAGTTTGTGGTCTAAGGAAATGTAAGTTTAGGAAGGGTTCTCAATGCCCCGAGGTTCAATTGGTGAAATAGTACGCGCTGTCCACGATAAAACGACCAGTCCACAGCAGGTCCTTTCGGACTCGTATCAGCAATTTCGAAAGACACATGGGTGGCTCAATGCGCTCGCGCAGCCTCATTACGAGGATGCACAAGAAGTATGTATCAACGTTGATCGAGAAAGCTCTCTCTCAGGTGTTCCGGCTAGCATAAAAGAATGTTTCTCAGTTCAGGGGCTCCAGACAACGCTTGGCATCCCTTCTAGGTGCGGTTTGGTTGATACTGAAGATGCGTCTATTGTGCAGCAACTCAAAGCATGCGGTGTTGTGGTTGTAGGAAAATCAAATATTCCACAAGCAATGTATTTGCATGAAACAACAAATCCAGTTTGGGGACAAACCAATCATCCGGAAACGAAGGCACGAGGTCCAGGTGGATCGAGCGGTGGTGATGCTGCGCTTGTTGCCGCTGGCGTGGTTTCGTTAGGCGTGGGTAACGATTTGGCTGGTAGCGTTCGCCAGCCAGCGCACGCGTGCGGTGTGCCATCTCTTCTTCCTTCAACAGGTATGTTGGGCAAGGGAGGAGCCTTCAACTCGATGCCAAGCTTTGGCGTCGTGTCTTCTCGTACGGGATTCTTAGCGTCAAATGTTGCTGATCTCAAACTCGTTGCAGATTCTCTTGAGCTGGTAAACAATCGAGAAGAACCATTTCGTTCGAAGAAAATTGCAGTCTGGGAAGACGCTGGAATTATTGAACCTTCTCCAGCAATAAAAAGGGCAGTTCGTGAAGCTTCTCAGGCCCTGGTTCAAGCCGGGCACCATGTTGAATTTATTCAAGATGAGGTTGCACAAGAGGCCGCCTGGGTCATGTTCGGGCTTCTTTCCGCTGATGGTGGGCGTGATATTCAGCAGCTCTTTGGTGATGATAAACCGATACCTGGTATTGCAAAACTTTTGCGGATAGGAGGTTTACCGCGATGGATTCGTCCGTTCCTTGCTGCGTTCATGAGGATCATTGGCAATCGAATTGATGCAGCTGCTTTGATGGCAACTGGACCACGAAGCCAAAAAGGATTCAAAGAATTGGTTGCGCGCCGCGAGCAGATTATCAAACATATGCGAGATACGGCCGAGGAATTTGATGCCATCATTTGTCCAGTATCTTCATTACCCGCTTTACAACATGGAACTGCAGCGCGTCTTGTTGCAGCAGCATCACCGTGTCTTCTGGCTAATCTTGTGGACTTGACGGCCGGTGTTGTTCCAGTCACTCGAGTTCGTAGGGACGAGCAATCTGGCCGTGCCTTCAGCTTTGATCGTGTTCTGCGAGCTGCAAGTCAAACGGACATCGAAAGTATTGGGCTGCCAGTGGGTGTTCAGGTTATTGGGCTCAACGGTGACCCTGCGGAACGGACGGTCCTTGATTTAATGGCTGCAATTGAGTCACAAGTTAATTTTAGTCGGTGGGCTCACCAATAAGGTCGAAGATTGTTTCAAGGAACGTGTCGTCTTGAAAACTACTTTTCGTGAGGTACCGATTCGCTCCGGCATCAAGACCTCGTAGCCGATCCTCTTCACGGTCTTTGTAGGACACAATAACGACAGGGACATGGCTACGTTGTGCATCAGTTTTAATGAGGGTGACTAAACCAATCCCATCCATTCGAGGCATGTCGACATCACTCACAACAAGATCGTAGGGTGTACTACGAAAAGCATTCCATCCGTCCATTCCATCTACTGCAACATCTACCTCATACCCTCGTGACTGAAGCAGTTGCCGCTCGAGTTCTCGTACAGTGATTGAGTCATCAACAACCAATATCCGCTTTGCTTGACTGGCTTCCAGTTCTTCTCGGGCCGCATCAATTGGAGAAATTCCACGACCAGTAAGTAAGCTATCGATTGACCGAACAAGGTCTTCAATGTCAACAATCAGAACGGGGTCTCCGTTTTCCAAGAGCGAGGCGCTGCTTATGTTAGGTACCTTCCCAAGTCGTGAATCAAGTGGACGAACTTCGAGATCACGCTCACCCAAAAATGCATTTATTACTAATCCGAAACGCTGGCCTCTATCACTCACGACAACAATCGAGAGGGTGTCTTCGTCGCTGTCGGGTGTCTTAATGTCAAAGACATTGCTGGCGTGTACAAGGCCGATTGCAACGCCATCGTGGTCGATATAATTACGAGATTCGACCGATTCAATTTCTTCTCGTCGACACGTAAGGATGTGATCAATTCTGGGTAACGGAAAGGCATAAGGTTCGCCTCCTATGTCAACAAGCAGGGCTCGAATAACAGACATGGTGATCGGCAGTTGCAGAGTAAAGCACGTTTGCGTGCCAGGCTGAGTGGTTATTCGGACAGTCCCGCCAACAGCCTTCACCATGGTCTGAACAACATCCAGCCCTACACCTCTTCCAGAAATTTCGGTAACTTTATTTCGGGTTGAGAATCCTGGTAAGAATAAAAACTCAAGAAGTTCAGCCTCTGAAAGTCGCTCGGCGACCTGAGGAGTAACGAGTTCGCGTTCAATAATTTTTGTTTTTAGAGATTCAAGGCTAATTCCACGTCCGTCGTCCGTGATACTGATGGTAAGGCTTCCTGCCCGGTGCCCCGCGTCAATTGTGATCGTTCCGCCGGCAGGTTTCCCCTCGCGCAGACGATCGTCCGGCAATTCCATGCCGTGGTCGAGGGCATTACGAACAAGATGCGAAAGTGGAGCCTCAAGTTTGTCGAGGATATCCCGATCAACACCGGTTTGTTCACCGTTCACTACAAGCCGAACCTGCTTGTTAAGTTGACGTGATACATCTCGCACAAGTCTCGGGAAGCCATGAATGCCGTCGGCGAGAGGTCTCATTCGGCTGAAGATTACTTCTCGGTGCAGTCGCTCCGAAAGATCTTCATTGCGTCGAGCAAACCCTTCGAAAGCCTCTATGATTTTTGTAAGTTTGTCGAGGCTCTGAACTGATCGCTGTCGCAAACTCTCGATGAGCGTCATTTGTGAGGGAGGTAATTCAACGCTACGAATCTTCTCTTCACATCCTGTAATCTGATCACATAAATCTGTTTGAAATTCACGGAGAGCAAGTAGAGAGTCTGCAAATGGCCTCAACTGGCGTGCCTCAACGAGAGATTCCCCCGCGAGCCCTACAAGTCTTGTGAGGCTCCCTGCAGAGACTCGAACAACTCGATCCTCCTCATCTTTTGAGGAATCAGTAGGATCTACGTGTGGCTTGGCAGAATCCTGTGGACCTTGTTCTTTTTGTGGGGTCGACACATCAGCAGGAATCGTTGTAGTGGGTTCAACCTCAGCAGTAGATTTAAATCCTGTTTCTGCTGGTTCTTGAAGGGAACCGTGCTCCGGCTTCCAATTGTCAGCCGTCTCGGTTGCCTGATGGGTTGGTTCAGCCTTACTGGAGCCCTCCAGTATTGGTGACTGCTCTTTATGTGTGTCTTCTGAAGTCGGCGGTTTAACAGTCTCTGATGTTGGATGACTTGCTTTGTGGGGGGCACTGGAAGCAAGTGCTTGCAGTGCTCGGACACATGCGTTGGCTTGGTCTTGCCAGATTGCGTCGTTGCCATTGTCAGCGGCAGCGATAGAGGAAAGAAAGTCAATCCCCGTGAGTAGGATGTCTGCGTGTGTTGGTTGAACACTTATTTTGTCGTCACCAGCTGCGAGAAATACATCTTCAAGGGCGTGGGCAACTTGTACAGCAGCATCGAGGCCCACAATACGAGCAGCGCCCTTCAGGGAATGAGCTGCTCGCATAAGTGACTCAATTATTTCAGCAGACTGACGTTGTTCTTCAATTGCAAGAACTCCTGAAGATAGAATTTCCGCCTGGCTTTCAGCTTCCAGCCGAAACAGTTCAAGCATAGAAAAACCGCTTAAGTCGTCATTCACGTGAACACCTTCTTTAAAAAAGCTGCTGCCTTAGGATGGGATTTGTTCGTGGATTCCCTCGAAAATCTGATTTGTATCAAGGAGGCTCACGGTGCGCGAATTCCACGAAAACAAGGCACTTGAAAATCGTTGGCCAGGCTTGCCAACCGTCGACGGAACCTCTCGTAGTTCTTCGTTACTAATGCGGTGTACACCAGCAACTTCATTAACAGGAAAGGTCCATCTGCGTGTTACGCGGCCGGTAGTGAGCGAGGTGACCAAGAGTCTCTCAGGGGCAAGAATCGCAGCATCATCAGATGGCTGGATAGTTCGATTGTCATCATTTTTCTGATCGGAAGCTTTTTTTAACTTCAATACCTGTGGGTCTATCTGTCGAAGCCCTAGGAGCCCGTGTAGAGAGCAGCAAAGAAGTAACTGTCCACGTACGTTCACCATGCCAGCGAATACAGAATTGCTTCGGTGGGGAATGGTGTGAATTTTGCGTAGCGGAGTGACTTCAGTCAGTGACTCAGCAGCAAGTGAAAACCATTCATCAGCCAGCCGAAAAACAAGGACACTGAGGCCACTTGATTCAGTGTTTTCCGGGGTTGTCTCCAGAACTTGTCGCCATTCATCAAGGTATCCGTCCGGCGGTGCACGGTTGAAGAATGCTTCGGCGGCATCAGCCATTACCGGGCAGTTCCGGCAATGGATATACGTTTCGAGTTCTGAGCAGCTTCGATCTCCACCGACACCAATCACTCTCCAGCAGTCAAGTGGTCGATTTTCAGGGGCACTGCCGTCCTCTATCACCTTTAGCGTCGCGCTTTGTACGGGCTTGTTTGTCTTTTTCATGAATGTAAACCTCCGAAAGAAGCACTCCGACGATACCTTCGTTCCGCCGTCGTGTCACCTCGTCGCTTGGCAATCAGTGCAAGAGAAAGGAGAGCCCCTTCGTGTCGCGGTTCAAGGTAAACCGCTTTTTCCAGTAGTTTTTCAGACGTCTCGAAGTCCCCAGCCGTTTGGTAAAGAATTGCCAGCATGTACAGCAGATCAGTCTGGGCGGCATCGCTTTGGAGTGATTTTTGACAGAGTTGGATAGCATCCTCTATGGCACCAGTATTTGCGAGAGCTTCGACGTCTCGGATAATCTCTGCAGAAGCAGCAGAAATTGCAGTGGCCTTATCTGAGGGGACTGTTGGATTGGCATGTTTACATTGGCCGATTTCTTCTTGAGGACGAGAGGGTCTTTTGCTTCTGCTTTCCTGCACTGCTTTCTGTTGTGATGGTGATGACTCGCAGGCTTTTTTGCGTTTATGAAAAGTGAGCGGGCCAGTTGGCTCCCAATCACCGGTAGGAAGAATAACCGCCTCCGCTGCCCCAACAACGAGCTCCCCAGTGGGCTTCAGTAAACGTGCAAGTGTCCGAATAAGCTTGTTCCGCTTAGCCTTCGTAAAGTAGACGAGTAAGTTCCGACAGCAGATAAGATCAAACCGTCCTTGTGCTTTCTGTATCAGTTCATTTTCCGTATGAGAATGGAGAAGATTGTGGTCCAAAAATTCTACGGTTTCTTGTATCTTGGGAGCTACCCGCCACCCTGTTGCTGTTGAGGTGAACCACCGGTTCTTTCGTGTTTCATCAATAGTGCGAAAAGCGTTCTCAGAAAATATGCCACTTTGTGCTTGTTTGATTGCGTGCCGACTGATATCGGTGGCAATGATGCGGAATTGGGTTTTTGAGCGACCCGACTCAAGCAGCGATAAGGCAATCGAGCAGGCTTCTTCGCCAGTCGCGCAGGGAGCCGAGAGGATTTTCACCTCCGACTGTTTTTTGAGGCGTTGGCAAAGCAGTGTGTTTATATGCTGGAAAACCTTTGGTTCGCGAAACAGCCAGCTTTCTGGGACAACGATGGATTCAATGAACAGTTGGCGACACACCGGATCGTGGACGAGCTGATCTTCAAGGGTTTTGATTGTCGACGCATTTGAATAAGCCTGGACTTCATGAGCCGCTCGGATTATGGAATTCACCCCAATGCGTTCGAGGTCAAAGCCGATCGTGTGGCTTACCATTTCCGCAAGACGAGAGACCGTGTTTACGTTTATAGCAAGGGGCTGCTTCGTAGTGCGCTGAGCAGACGAACTGTGGTGGTTGGTTGTCATCGGCTCACCTTGTGGGATCCGGTTCACCTGCCTTGTGCCGACTTAATTCTGGTCGCGTGTAACTCATTAATGCTCGTAGATTTTTATTTTCCCCTAGTACTTCAACCGCAATTATTTGAATAGAAATCGGGTCGGATGCGTTACCCTCGGCATCGACAATTGGTCCGAGAAAAGATCCTGAAGGATCACAGCTCGTGCTATCAAACGTCGTTGTGGAAATACCGACTACGTCTTCGGCTGTGATAGCAAACAATAATGACATGTCCTCGGTATTGTCGGGAATCGTTTTGACGACGATCGTCCGCGTTCCAAGCCGCAACTGGCATGGGCGGCCTAGGATGTGTTGGCACAGATCAATTACTGGCAACAACTTTCCTCGATAGCGGATAAGACCACGTATTTCTTCTGCTTGTTGCGGGAGCTCCTGGGCAGAAATAAACGGCAGTACTTCAACAATATTCCGGGTGTCGATGCCGTATTGCTGTCCGCCTGTGGTAAAGGTGAGTAGTTGCATGGAGATTCTTCCTGAGCAGAGATGCTTCCGGGTGAAACAAGTAAAAAAACTCCATGAAGATCTCTCTGAAGTCTACAACGCATCACAGGCCCGTGATCGGGACTTTTTCAGATACCGCATCAGCACTGACACAACAGATGGCTGCGTGAGAGACCGCTTAAGGGCCGTTTTAACCAGCTTTTGCTCTGATGTTGCGTTTCTCATCGTCGGCAATTCGTAGCCGTACCGTCGCTGCAGAAGACGGTGGTGAACGTCGTTCCTGCACAAAGCCTCGCCTCCCCTGAGCAAGGAAAGTATGAAGATGCGATGCGAGGCCGGTAGTAAATTCTGCTTTGAGTGTCTCCAGGACTTCTGTCCAAGGCAGGCCTCTACGGTAAATGATGCGATACGCCGCCTTGAGTGCGGTGAGTTCGTCTGCTGGATAACCAGCTCGCCGAAGCCCAATCGTATTCAGACCAACGATGCTTCCTGATTGGCCATCGATCAGCATGAATGGTGGCACATCTTGAACGACTCTGGCATGCCCGCCAATCATTGAGAACTGACCAACGCGACAGAATTGATGTATCGCAACGGCACCAGACACAAAGGATCGATCTTCAATAACAACGTGTCCACCTGCGAGTGAATTGTTGGCAAAAATACAATTATTACCAAGGTGTGTATCATGGCCCAGATGGGCACCCGCCATAAGGTAATTGTGATCGCCAACTTTTGTTTGCCCATCAGGTTTCAGCGCTCGATGAATCGTGACACCTTCCCGAAAAACGTTGTGCTCACCGATGACAATTTTTCCGACTGTTTCTGGGCGGGCAGTATGCTGTGGTTGCCCACCAATAACTGCATGTTCGCCAATCTCATTATTGGAGCCAATTGATACGCCGGTTTTGATGACGGCACCACTTCCAATAGCGCAATAGTCCCCAAGAGAAACACCGGCTTCAATGGTTGCGAACGCAGCCACAGAAATGCCGACTCCCAGTTCAGCTTCGGGACTCACAAGTGCCAGTGGATGAATGCTCACGAATTGCCTGTTGTGCGGGGTTGTCCAGCGAGATTGTCGTCTCAGCGGTTTATCGGTCTGTAGGCCGTTTGAATTCAATCCCATTTTGGCAGAATTAAAACGAAGGAAACGCCCGAGTCCTCCTATTCTTCGTGTTTTCCAGAGAGCCACTAAATAAACAGCCGTCAGGCGACAATGCACGAAATAACGCTAAAATTCATCCTGCAGAAAAGTGAGCGGTGAAAAAATACCGAACAAAGAAGACGAATGCTCTTGGAAAGGGTTCAATAATGAATCAAGACGATGCGTATGAGGCGGCAGAAAAGTTGAAAAATGACGGGAAACTGGAAGAGGCAGTGACTGCTCTCGAGGCAGTTGTCGCTGAAAATCCAGACTTTGCACTGGCATATTCAGCTCTGGCGGCCTGGTGTACTCGATTGGAACGACATGAAAAAGCTGTTGAGCACGCAAGGCGTGTCTGTGAACTCGAGCCAAATGAGCCGTTCAGTTACACGGCACTGAGTGTTGCGTGTATGCGGGCGGGTAAAATAGAAGAGGCGGAGGAAGCGCTCGGCCGTTCACGTATGATGACCGGCTGATTTTTGTTGGTCCAAGATGTCCCTGTAGGTGAGTACGAGAGGGGGGAGTCGAACCCCCACACCTTGCGGTACTGGAACCTAAATCCAGCGCGTCTGCCAATTCCGCCACTCTCGCATTAGTTAAACAATTGTACCGAATATAAGTGTAACTTTTTTCAGGATACGATTCTCACAATTTTTCGATTAGTTGTTACGGGGCCGATTTGTTTTCGTCTAGGAACCGGTAAAGATTTCCTGAGCCGACTCCTTGTGGTGGCCAGGATGCCAGTAGCCATTGTCTTAAAATAGTGTTTGGTGCAAATCCCTGAGCAATGCCCTCCTGGTTGAGTTGAGGGAATTCGTGTGCAGTACCCGTATTTTCGTGAATCACTTGGGTAAAATAAATTTCAAGTGTCTGGACCGCTTTTGATTCTGGATGACGGCGGTTCCAGTCGGCAACAAGCCCTGCTGCAACTGATTCTCGTAATGGTGCTTGTCGTGTTTTTGGTAGTTCCCAAAAAATCTTATGCCAGCGATGGTTTGGGAGTGACGAAAACCCGCCGGGCGGGCGAACGGCATTAAAGGGCTTTCCTTGTCGTAGCAAGTCAATAACACGTGCATCTTTTAAGGAAGCCTTTCCTGTAATCCACTGTTCCTGCGGACCAACTCGCCCAAAGACCCCCCACGGCTGTTCGAGTGTCAGTGCGTTGATGGTCACCGTAGTCCAGCGAGGGCGTTTTTCGTCGCGTCCAGACAGATCGTAGAAAAGCGCCATCCCAGCTACGGAAAGAGATACGAACACAACACAATTGCGTACTCCATCGGAACATTGAAAGAACGGCCTGCGATCTCTACTGTGGTCGTGGCTTTCAGTGTCTGGTTGCGCACGCTTCGAGTGCCATGGCATTAATGCTAGCCACGCAGTAATGCCAATGGGGGAAAACAGGCCAACGCTTAGAGTTATCCAAATGCCAATATGGAAAAAGATGAACAAGAAGGCGATTAAGCGTCGCGCGGAACGGTTTCCACAGAACAGAAAAAGGAATGGCCCACCTATCTCAAGCAAGAGTGTTGATGTTGTCAGGAAGCTGGTAGCTATTTTGGAGGTGGTAAGAAATTCGCCCACCCACGTTCCGTGATCGTGAACAGACAGTACATAACCAACGGCAGAACCATTGAGCCAATCGCCCTGTAATTTGCTGATGCCTGCATACAAATACACAGCAAGTACTTGGGCGAGGAACGCTGCTGACGCGAGGCTCATGGTCGCGTGCTTTGTTTTCTTTTTGAGAAGGCTGTCAATGGAAAACATGTCACCGAGTGGTAGAAACATGCCCCAGTACAAAAGGCAAGCCATCCAGTAGTCACCGGCATTGGCTGCTGGTTCTGTGCGTCTGAGAATACTGGTCCAGACGACCCATGCCACAAAACATGAGATGGATGATAAGTAGCCTGCCATCAGTGAGAGGCCAGCCACGGCTTCAGCTGCAAGCATCGCGCCTTGCCACCACAGGGCCTGATTCAGGAAATTCAGAGACCAGCAGCCAGGCTCTAAATATTTTTGAAGAATGTCGAGAGGAAAAATTCCCTCCCGTGAAAAGAAGAGCCAGAAGTCACGGCTGCGAAGGAGTGCATCGGCAACCAAGACGCAGCCAGCTGCAATTCGAAACGCAGCGATGCTTTCTCTATCCAGTTGAGCCGCAGATCGGACATTTGCGAACAAACGTGCGATCCCGAAAGGTAGCGAGGAGGAGGCCATTACAACGGTTGTTTCGAGTGGTTTCTTGTGTGAAATAGATATCGAAACTACAACAAGTTACCTGTTCGAGGCGATTCCAGCTTCTGCAGGCCAGTTCGAGAGATATAAAAGTACACGCTTTTCAGGAGAGTAATTCATGCATGCACCGCTTGTGGTGCTGGGCGGAGGCCCTGGTGGCTACGCTGCAGCCTTTATGGCCGCGGACCTTGGTATGGAAGTTACGCTTGTCGAAAAAGACACGCGGCTTGGCGGTACCTGTTTGCTGCGAGGGTGTATTCCATCAAAGGCATTGTTGCACGTCGGTCGTGTTGTTGCCGAAGCTCGTGAGATGCAGGACTGGGGCGTACACTTTCCAGCACCAAAAATTGATATTGATGCTGTCAGGAGTCGTAAGGAGAAAGTGATCGGTGCATTGACCGGAGGTCTGGCACAGCTCGCCAAAAGACGAAATGTAGAAGTAGTGCAGGGGCAGGCAATCTTCACCGCTTCTAACACGATTGAGGTTGTACAGAAAGATGCCGGCAGTCAAACAGTTACGTTTGATCACTGTATTTTAGCCAGTGGGTCTCGGCCTGCTCGGATTCCGGCATTTGATATCGGTAGCCCTCGCGTCATGGATTCTACTGCAGCACTTCAGCTCGAGGATGTGCCTGATTCATTACTGGTGATCGGTGGTGGTTATATTGGGCTGGAAATGGGTACCGTGTACGCGGAACTTGGCTCACGAGTCTCAGTGGTTGAGCTTACCGACGGTCTCCTGCCTGGAGCGGATCGTGACCTTGTCAAACCACTCCACAAAAGGCTCAAGGGGCTCTTCGAAGCCATTCGTTTGAATACAAAGGTTGTTGGGCTAAAAGACGTCGGCAACGGAGTTGAGGTTTCGTTCGAGGGGCCAGATGGCGAGACTACCGAGACATTCTCCAGAGTGCTTGTGGCTGTTGGTCGACGGCCGAATTCGGACGGTATAGGTTTAGAAAACACCGATGTCGTTATTGACCCAAAGGGTTTTGTTGAGGTGGACAAGCAGCAACGCACGGGCGACGCTCACATCTTTGCAATTGGTGATGTGTGCGGGGAGCCGATGCTGGCGCACCGAGCAAGCCACCAAGGGAAGGTGGCCGTTGAGTCACTCCATGGCGAACCAGCGATGTTTGATCCGCGGGCAATACCTGCAGTTGTCTTCACCGACCCTGAGATTGCGTGGGCCGGTTTGACTGAGCAGGAAGCCGAATTGTCTGGGCGTGAAGTAGAGATCAGCCGGTATCCGTGGGCCGCGAGTGGACGTGCACACGCACTCGGACGAACAGAAGGTATGACAAAGATACTCGTCGATCCCGAAACAGAGCAAGTGCTTGGTGTCGGTATAGTAGGCGCTGGAGCGGGTGAACTTATCGCTGAAGGCGCCCTTGCTATTGAGATGGGCTGCACTGCTCGAGACCTCTCAGAAACTATTCATCCACACCCCACGTTAGGGGAAACGGTGGCCTTTTCTGCCGAAAATTACTTCGGATTTGCGACCGAAATTTTCCGTCCGCGTACGGCTTCCACAGCACGCTAGAAGGATTCTGCGGTGTTTGGGTCTCTCGATCTCGATTCGGGTAGACCTTTACGCCGGCGGAAACCTTCGTGATAATGGAAAAAAATCATTCATGTTGGAGAAATCAATGGCCAGTTCCGAGTTGGATCAGTCCCGCGGTGAATCGAATGGTGTCGGGGCGGTTAACGCCGGAATGGCTTCAGGAGGTGGAGCTTTACCTCGTGGAGGCCATACTCAGATGTCAATTGGGCAAGCTAGTGGTTCAGCGGGTGGCCAGCCAAAACATTCCGATGGTGTTTCAGTTGTAGATGCTGATCCAACTGAAACTCAGGAGTGGCTTGATTCTCTCCGCTATGTGCTGGAGAGCAGGGGGGTTGATCGCGCCACCTACTTGTTGCATGCCATTGAGCAAGAGGCGTATCGCTTGGGTGTACAGATTCCTTTTGTTGTGACCACTCCGTATATCAACACCATTCCAACTGATCGACAACCAGCGTTTCCCGGGAACCGTGAATTAGAGCGACGAATCAAAAGTATTATTCGCTGGAACGCTATGGCAATGGTGGTTCGAGCGAATCGTGAAGACAAGAGTATTGGTGGTCATATTTCAACGTATGCCTCAGCAGCAACGCTCTATGAAGTTGCCTTGAATCACTTCATTCGTGGTCGTGGCGATGACTATTCTGGTGATCAGGTGTATTTTCAGGGGCACGCCTCTCCAGGTATCTATTCGCGTGCGTTTCTTGAAGGTCGTCTTACTGAAAAGCATCTCGAGAATTTCCGTCGTGAACTCGCAGAGGGAGGAGGGCTCTCGAGTTATCCTCACCCATGGTTGATGCCAAACTTCTGGGAGTTTCCGACGGTTTCGATGGGCCTTGGCCCGATCATGGCGATCTATCAGGCTCGGTTCAACAAGTACCTTCAAGATCGTGGCATCAAGGATACGAGCCGCCAGCGGGTCTGGTGTTTCATTGGTGATGGTGAATGCGATGAACCGGAAACGCTTGGTGCGATTTCACTCGCGTCCCGTGAGGGCCTCGATAATCTTGTTTTTGTCATTAATTGTAATCTTCAGCGTCTGGATGGGCCTGTTCGCGGGAATGGGAAGATTATTCAAGAATTGGAAGGCGTTTTCCGTGGTGCCGGCTGGAACGTAATCAAAGTAATCTGGGGCGAGGAATGGGATGCACTTCTGGCGAAAGATGAGCAGGGTCTTCTTCTCAAACGGATGAATGAAGTTGTTGATGGCCAGTACCAGAAGTACGTTGTTATGCCCGGAAGTTATATCCGAGAGCACTTCTTTGGTGATGAGCCAGAACTTGCTGAGATGGTTTCCCATCTTTCTGATGAAAAGCTGAAAAAACTACGGCGTGGAGGACACGACCCTGAGAAGGTCTACGCAGCGTTTCACAAAGCTGTTCATGAGCGGGATATGCCAAATCGACCTACGGTTGTGATTGCAAAAACAATTAAGGGATATGGGCTTGGCGAGGTTGGTGAGGGACGAAATGTCACGCATCAGCAGAAAAAGTTGAACGAGGAAGAATTGCGAGCCTTCCGCTCACGGTTTGGCATACCAATTTCAGACGAAGAGGTTGCAAAAGCACCGTTTTACAAGCCGGCAGAGGATTCGCCGGAAATGAAGTATCTCAGAGAACGCCGTGAGGCTCTCGGAGGATATGTTCCAACTCGTCCTGAAAAGTCTCCACGTCTTAAAACTCCGAATCTTGAAGAGTATCGGCCATTCATTGAAAAGAGTTCTGGTCGAGAGGTGTCAACGACCACAGGGGCGGTGACGCTGATGGCATCGCTGCTCAAAGACAAAACGGTTGGCAAATATATCGTGCCGATTGTGCCTGACGAATCACGGACCTTTGGCATGGATCCCTTGTTTAAGCAGTGCGGCATTTATGCGCATACGGGGCAGCTTTATGAGCCGGTGGATTCTGATCAATTGCTGTACTACAGGGAGGCCAAAGACGGTCAGATTCTTGAAGAGGGAATCACTGAAGCGGGAAGTATGTCGAGTTTCGTTGCCGCCGGAACGAGCTATTCAAGCCATGGCGTCCCAATGATTCCGATGTTTATCTACTATTCAATGTTTGGTTTTCAGCGAATAGGTGACCTGATCTGGGCCGCATGCGACATGAGGGCTCGGGGCTTCATGTTTGGTGGAACAGCGGGTCGTACGACGCTAAACGGGGAGGGTCTTCAGCACCAGGATGGCCATAGTCATCTGTTCGCAATGGCATACCCGACAGTTCGGGCGTATGACCCTGCTTACGTGTACGAGGTCGCTGTGATCATGCTTGAGGGCATGGATCGCATGTTTGCGAAAGGCGAAGATTGGATTTACTACGTCACGGTATACAACGAAAATTATGAAATGCCGTCGATGCCAGAAGGGTGTGAGGAAGGCATTCTGAAAGGAATGTATAAACTCCGAGATGTCTCAGCGAAAAAGCAAGTGTCTCGAATGCCTCACGTGAATCTTTTTGGATCGGGAGCCATATTGCGGGAAGTTTTGCGGGCGGCTGACATGCTAGCTGAGTCGTGGGGCGTTCATAGTACTGTCTGGAGTGTTACGAGTTGGAAGGAATTGCGTCGCGATGCGCAAGAGGCACGTCGCTGGAACATGCTGCACCCAGAGGAGTCCCCGCAAACAAGCTATCTGGAAGAAGTTCTTGCCGATGCGGAGGGCGTCTTTGTGGCAGCGAGTGACCACGTTCGGGCCGTTCCAGAGCAACTTGACCCCTGGATTCCGGGTGGGCTTTTTGTACTTGGGACAGATGGTTTCGGGCGGAGCGAGACGCGTGAACCGTTGCGTCGGCACTTTGAAGTAGATGCCGAATGCATTGTGGTTGGAACGCTGTCCCAGTTGGCAAAGCAGGGGGCAATTGGCACTGACCGGGTTGCGAAGGCAATCAAGACCCTGGGGGTCGATCCGGATAAAATTGATCCTGCCTCCGCCTAGTTCAGTAAAGAATCATTTTTCAGCTATTCTCGTCCATTTGAACCCAAAACATCTGCTAGAATTAAGAAGAAGGTTTCGTTGTTGATTTCGGTATCAAATCGACTCGATTTGGTTGTATGGTTTACACAATTTGATTCACTGCGTGAGATAGAATGGCGACAGAATTTACCCTGCCCGACCTTGGTGAGAATATTGCTTCAGGAGACGTTGTTTCAGTCCTAGTGAAGGCTGGCGATGTCGTGGAGCCAGGACAGTCGGTGCTTGAAGTTGAGACAGACAAGGCCGTTATAGAAGTTCCCTGCCCGCCGGGCGGCGTGATACAAGAAGTACTCGTTAAAAAGGGTGAAACAGTAAACGTTGGGCAGGCATTGCTTTCCCTTGGGTCGCCAGCGTCACAGCCTGCAGCGTCGAAGCCTGCAACTGCACAACCCGTAGAGAAATCAGCCGAGCCGGAAACACCATCGCCTGCAGTGAAGTCTGATGAGCCTGCAGTGGTGGAGCAGCCAGTGCTGGTTGCGAGCACGCCAGCCACCGTCGCGGCTGTAAATGGAAAAACTGCGAATAACGCGTTACCCAGCGAAACTATCAATCCGGCCGGTCCAGCAGTTCGAAGGTTAGCACGCGAATTGGGTGTCGACCTTGCACGAGTTTCAGGGAGTGGCCCATCGGGACGGATCATCCGTGAGGATGTTGTAGCGTCAGTGCGTCGATCTGGGGGGCAGTCCGGCTCGAACTCTCAGGCAGTACGTCCTGGTGGAGACCAGGATGATTGGGGACCAATTCATCGTGAACAAATGTCACGAATGAGGAAAACAATTGCCACAAACATGGTTCGCAGCATGGCGACTATTCCTCATCTCACGAACTTTGACGATGCTGACGTCACGGAACTTGAGCGGCTCAGGAAAGACAGTGCTACAGAATACGCAAAAACTAATGTGAAGTTGACGGCGCTTGCTTTTGTTGTGAAAGCCGTCAGCCTGTCGCTGCGTCAGCATCCTGGAGTGAATTCGTCTGTTGATATGGAGAAGGGCGAACTGATCTACAAAGACTATGTCAATATTGGGTTAGCTGTGGATACGCCTCGTGGTCTGGTGGTTCCGGTGTTGCGGGGTTGTGATCATCAATCAATCCCCCATATAGCCCAAGAGATTGCTCAGACTGCTGATAAAGCGAAAAATGCCCAATACGGAGTTGAAGATTTGCGCGGCGGCACGTTTACGATCAGTAACCTCGGTGCAATTGGTGGGACGTACTCCACGCCCATTATCAATTATCCAGAAGTTGCTATTCTTTTGGTCGGCAGATCAAGGAAACTGCCTGTCGTATACGAAGATCGCGTTGAACCGAGGCTCATGATGCCACTTTCACTATCCTACGATCATCGGGTGATCGATGGAGCGATGGCAGCACGATTTTTGAAAGAAGTTATTGGTTATCTAGAGAGCCCTGGTCGGCTCCTGTTAGCCATGTGAACATCGGAACCCCAAAGTGACCACCACCGAAGGCATTGATTCAGCAGGAACTGCGAATCTTGCGTTTCTCGAGGAACTCTTCGCTCAGTATCAGCATGATCCTGAAAGTCTCTCTGCGGACTGGCGGCAGTATTTTGATTCCCTCGTAAAGGTATCCAGCGACACACTTGGCAATGGTCATTCCTCAGGGGAGCACTTCGTCAGTACCGACAATCAATTGCAGGAGGCGTCGGCAATTGAGGGGACCAAGGGTATTCAGCCGAAAGGTTCATCAAAGCGGCCGATTGGCCAGACCGAAGAGCGAAATGATTTGCTTGAAGACGATACGATGATCACGCCAGAGGGTATTGCGACCGGTCATGCACTCGCGATTACCGAGGGTCTGGTGCAGTTGCCTGACGCTCCTGCAGGGGAAGTAAAGCCAGCTCCACTGCCTGATGAAGTGCGTCAGAGTCAAGGTAGTGACAGATTTGCATTTTTACAGGACAGGGTAGACCAACTCGTACGTGCATATCGTGTTCGTGGACATTTAACTGCGGAAATCGATCCGCTCGGTCGACCTCGGCCGGGGTTGCCAGAGTTGGACCCTGCTTTTTATGACCTCACTGAAGAGGACATGGACCGAGTCTTCTCCACGGATACGATTGAGGGCCCGCAGTCGATGTCACTGCGGCAAATCATTCGACGGTTGCACAATACATACTGTCGCTCAATCGGCGTGCAGTTCATGCATATGGATGATCTGCTCGTACGTCAGTGGCTACAGGTGCGAATGGAAGGCTGTGAGAATCGAATTCAACTTGATCGCAAACAGCAGTTGCGGATTTATCGGCAGATGACCACCGCCGCCGTTTTCGAGGAATTCATCCAAAAGCGATTCCTGGGTTCAAAAAGCTTTTCACTAGAAGGTTCGGAGAGTCTCATTCCGCTCGTAGAAATGGCAATCGAGAGGGGGGCGTCACAGGATATTCAAGACGTTGTGATGGCCATGGCCCATCGTGGCAGGCTCAATGTGTTAGCGAATATCATGAGGAAAAGTCCGCAAAGGATTTTTCGAGAGTTTGCTGACCTCGACCCAGAGCTACACGTTGGTCGTGGTGACGTAAAATATCATCTGGGACATTCTACCGACTACGTTGCTGAAAACGGCCGGAAAGTACATCTCACACTCTGCTTTAACCCGAGTCATCTTGAATATGTGAATCCAGTCGCGATTGGACGAATGCGTGCCCGCCAAGATCGATCAAGCGATCGAGCTCGTCAACATGGAATGGTGATCTTGATTCACGGTGATGCTGCTTTTGCCGGTGAGGGAATCATTCAGGAAACATTGAACCTGAGTGAACTTGATCCGTACTGCGTCGGTGGGACACTTCATGTGGTTGTGAATAACCAGATTGGTTTTACGACAGGTCCGCAAGAATCACGTTCTTGCGTGTACGCTACAGATGTCGCGAAGATGCTCCAGATTCCTATATTCCATGTGAATGGTGAAGATCCTGAAGCGGTAGCCCAGGTTGTAAGTTTGGCCATGGACTTTCGTAGGGAATTTCAACGCGATGTCGTTATTGACATGTATTGCTTTCGGCGACGGGGCCATAACGAGGCAGACGAGCCTGCATTTACGCAGCCTGCTCTCTACAGAGTTATTGAGCAGCAACCAAGTGTTCACGAAAGCTATCTGGAGAAACTGCTTACTCTTGGTGAGGTGTCAAGGGACGAGGCGATGCGGATTGCTGAAGAACACCGGGCTCGCTTAGATGCGGAACTGTCCGCTGCAAAACGAGACGACTATGTCCACCGTAGCGATGTTGCTGGGGTGTGGGCGTTCTATATCGGTGGGCGAGAAAAAGAAGCGGCAGATGTAGATACAGGCGTGCCGCTTGAAAAGCTCCAAGCCCTTCTTCGGCGGTTAGTTGTATTACCGGATCGGTTCCAGCCTCACACAAAGATTCGAAAACTGCTCGATGCTCGGTTGGCTATGGCAGATGGAACGCGACCAATTGATTGGTCTGCTGCGGAGGCCTTGGCAATGGGAAGCCTTGCCGTCCAAGGACTACGGATAAGGCTATCGGGTCAGGATAGCGAGCGAGGCACGTTTAGTCACCGACATGCAGTAATACATGACCACATCACAGATGACACCTACTGTCCTCTTGCTCACCTCGCTGAAGAACAGGCCCCGGTTGAGATTTATAACAGCCCACTTTCAGAATCCGGTGTGCTCGGATTCGAGTATGGATATAGCTTGGACTGTCCTGATGGACTTGTAATGTGGGAGGCGCAGTTCGGGGACTTTGTAAACGTGGCCCAGGTCGTTATAGATCAATTTATCGTCAGTGCTGAGGATAAGTGGAATCGGCTCTCGGGCATCGTGATGCTGTTGCCCCACGGCTTCGAGGGCATGGGGCCTGAACATTCGAGCGCCAGGCTCGAAAGATTCCTTCTTCTTGCCGCAAAAGATAATATTCAAGTTGTTCAGCCGACCACGCCGGCTCAATTGTTTCACTGTCTCAGGCGACAAGTGCTTCGCATCTGGAGAAAGCCGCTGGTTGTGATGACGCCGAAGAGTTTGTTGCGTCACCCCAAATGTGTTTCTGCTCTTAGTGATCTTGCAGAGGGGAATTTTCAAAGAGTGATTCCAGATCAGTCTGGTACGCGTCCGGAGAATGTGCGAAGAGTTCTGCTGTGTAGTGGTAAAGTTTTCTACGAACTCGAAAAAAGAAGGTCCGAATTAGAGCGGTCCGACGTCTCCATCGTACGTGTGGAGCAGCTCTATCCACTTCCTCGAAAATCGTTACAGAAGGTCTTAGCAAAGTATGCCGACGGAACCCCCGTACTTTGGGTTCAAGAAGAGCCTGAAAATATGGGTGCGTGGCGTTTTCTAAGAATTCATTTTGGTGAAACGTTATTTGATAGGCTGCCATTTTCTGGAGTTTGCCGACAGAGTGCGGCGAGCCCAGCAACGGGTTCGAAGAAAAGCCATGACCTCGAACAAAGTGAGTTGCTTACGGCCGCATTTCTGAGTTAGGTTTTATGACCGGTTAGATTCCGGAGGGAAAAGTTGCCTGTTCATAAGGTAGCTCAACGTTATCTACTATGCTGATACTACGAATTTAAAGCATTCAAACCAATACTTGTAAAACATAACAGCCCGGCCCCCTTAATAGTATGTAGGAATTCATGGCGATTGAATTGAAGGTTCCAGAAGTTGGTGAGTCCATCACGGAAGTGATGATTGGCGTCTGGAAAAAAAATGTTGGTGATTCAGTATCTGCGGATGAATCTGTCGTGGAAATTGAGAGCGATAAGGCAACTGTTGAACTGCCAGCTCCTTCAAATGGAGTTATCTCGGCGATCCTGAAACAGGCCGGAGAGCAGGCGGTTGTTGGTGAGATAATTGGGTATCTCGAAGCTGTTTCATCGAGTCAGTCGACTCCAGCAACAACACCAGAGTCCCCAGCTTCCTCGCAGGCACAATCTGTCGATGTTCGTCATCGAGTTGGAAGTACGGTTATCGGATCGGTGCAACCATCATCAGGGGGCGGCCCTGTCATGCCCGCCGCAGCAAGAGTGTTAGGAGAAGCTGGCGTGCCTCCTCAGTCAGTTTCCGGAAGTGGTCCTGGCCAGCGTGTTACAAAAGCTGATGCCACATCTGCAGTGTCTGCACCTCCTTCGTCGACGATTGCAGCTGTGAGCAGTGAGCCACAACCCGTAATGACTGGGACGACCGCAATCTCTTCATCGGAAACGAGTCGAAGCGAGCGACCGGTTCTTATGAGCCCGATGCGGCGACGGATTGCGGAGCGGCTTGTCGAGGCTCAGCGCCAGGCTGCCTTACTGACAACGTTCAATGAAGTCGATATGACCGCTGTTATGGAACTTCGGAAAAAGTTTAAGGACAACTTTGTTGATCGCCATGGTGTAAAACTCGGCTTCATGTCTTTTTTTGTTAGGGCGGCCGTTGAAGCGTTACACGCGGTTCCGCAAGTCAATGCGGAATTCCGTGATCCTCACATTGTGTATCGAGATTTTTGTGATATCGGAATCGCAGTTGGCGGGGGTAAGGGCCTCGTTGTTCCGGTTCTCCGTAATGCCGAGCAGATGAATTTTGCCCAAATCGAGCAATCAATTGGAGATTTTGCACAGCGGGCGGCCAACAACAAAGTCAAACTTGAGGAACTTCAGGGCGGAACCTTCACTATTTCGAATGGTGGGGTTTACGGATCTATGCTTAGCACACCAATTATCAACCCGCCGCAGAGTGGCATTCTTGGTTTGCACGCAATTCAAGAGAGGCCAGTTGCTGTGAATGGAGAGGTAGTGGTTCGGCCAATGATGTACGTCGCATTGTCATACGATCATCGAATAGTTGATGGCCGAGAAGCAGTCACTTTTTTAAAGCGCATAAAGGAAATGATCGAAGACCCTACGCGGCTTATGTTGGAGTGTTAGATTCGGGCCAAAACTATTTTTCTTCGTAAGATTTTCATCATTCTTTTGCATTTACTCGTTGGTGAGAGTTTGTTCCGTGGATGAAAAAGCTCGAGTCACACGAGCAACTGATCGAACAAGAGTTCTTCTTTTATGGATTGTTTCGAGGATATAGATGACACATGATTTAGTCGTACTTGGGGCTGGGCCAGGTGGGTATGTGGCTGCAATACGTGCAGCCCAACTCGGCATGAATGTGGCAATTGTTGAGAAGGAAGACCGTTTTGGCGGAACGTGCCTTCGCGTAGGCTGTATACCATCCAAGGCGCTTTTGGAGTCGAGTCACAAATACGAGATTGCTACCGGTGAACTTAGCCAGCACGGCGTTGTTACACAGGGTGTATCACTCGATTTGGCAGTCATGATGAAGCGAAAAGCGGATGTTGTGCAGACATTATCGAAAGGCATTGAAGCTCTTCTAGCCAACAATAAGGTTGCGAAAATTAAGGGAACTGGTCGTCTTGCGGGCGAGGGTCGTGTCCATGTGACGAGTGCGAATGGTTCTGTAACGGAAGTCTCTGCACAACGAATTATTCTCGCTGTTGGTAGCCGAAGTGTGATTCTTTCCGGTATTGAATGTGACGGCAGTCGAGTCGGTACAAGTACTGAGGCGCTGTCTTATGCAGAGGTGCCAAAGCATCTTGTAGTTATTGGTGGTGGCTACATTGGCCTTGAGTTGGGAAGTGTCTGGCGTCGTCTGGGTTCAAAAGTGACAGTCCTGGAATATTCTGATCGAATTCTCACTGGTATTGATAGTGAGATAGCATCAGATGCACTTGTGCTGTTCAGGAAGCAGGGCCTTGATATCCAACTGGGCGTCAAGGTTCTCTCGGCTAAGGCGGTGGGCGAAGCTTGTGTTGTCCAGGCTGAGGGCAGTGAAGCAATACACTGTGATCGAGTTTTGGCAGCCACGGGAAGAAAGCCAGCCACGTCCGATATTGGCCTTGAGACGGTCGGACTCTCTACAGATGAGCGTGGGTGGATTCAGGTCGATGAGCAGTATCGGACCACAGCTCCAGGCGTGTATGCAATAGGAGACTGTATTCCTGGTCCAATGCTCGCGCACAAAGCCGAGGAAGATGGTGTTGCATGTGTTGAGGCGATGCAATCTGGGTGGTGCCATGTAAATTATGGTCTTGTTCCAGCTGTCGTTTTCACGCACCCGGAGATTGCCACGGTTGGACGAACTGAAGAGCAATTAAAATCTGACGGCGTGATTTACAAGAAAGGCATTTTTCCATTTCGAGCGAATGGGAGAGCCCGAACTATCAACGACATCACAGGTAAGGTGAAGTTGTTGGCGGATGCCAAAACTGATGCAGTACTCGGTGTTCATATTATTGGTCCCGCTGCTGGTGATCTTATCGGTGAGGCTGCTGCGGCTATGAATTTCGGGGCTTCTTCAGAGGATATTGCCCGAGTTTGTCATGCTCATCCAACACTGCCGGAGGCATTAAAAGAAGCCGCTTTAGCTGTGGATGGACGTGCAATTCATGCTTAATTGGTAAGGGAAGATGTCAGGCCTGAGATGGTAGACTTTCGATCGCGTAAGTTTGTGCGCCCGTAGCTCAGTTGGATAGAGCAGCGGACTTCTAATCCGCAGGTCACAGGTTCGAATCCTGTCGGGCGTACTTCAATTCATGAAGGCCGTCGGAGTCCGCTCCGGCGGCCTTTTTCTGTTTCAGCTCTGTCGCCCAAAGTGCCACTGCCTGAAGCGGAGTGGGATAGTGCAAAATCGAGCAATCGGCATTCGTGATAAGCAGGCTGCTTTTCGAAGTGTTCTGCTGCCTGCCCTCACGCGATCCGCGATAGTTTTAAAGGGTCTGCCACGCTTGAGAGTTTGAATAGGGAGAAATTCGAAAAGCATCAACCGAGGTGGAGCTTACTCCTTGTGCCGTTTGTATTTGCTATTAAGTTTCCGTGAGACGACTGCACGTGCTGATTTGTGTACAGAAAGCTGCGAGTTTACTCGGAGCATGTCTTTTGGCGGTTGTTTTTAGGAAGGGCTATCTAAGAGCCATCCTTGCGGCTGGCTTGAAACAACCGTGACTGAAATGCCAGAACAATTACTTGTTCCAAAGATCAGAATAATCAGAGATAAATATCTTTTTCAGATAATGCACGATGGTAGACAGAATGAGTTTCATAGACCTAAACCTTTCGTAATATGATTATCGAAAAGAGAAAAGGTTTTTTCTACTGCAGAGTTGATGGGATGCGAATTCGTTAACTTCCCTACAAAAAGAACGGAGAGAAGGAGGGCGACCATTCTCTATTTGATTGAAGAAGTTTCCGGCGTGAATGTTTCATCATTGTATTCGTTCGGCATAGTAAGGGAACAAATCAACGTGATAAGCAGCGCTTTCAGAATAACTTGTAATAAGAGTGGTGGCGTAAAATCCATTCATAGTCATTCGTGTTAATGGTATGATGATGTTGATGGCACACTGGCCAGAAATAGTCCATGAGTCGTAGTAGGTAATTGCTGTGACGCGAGTCATTCGTGATTTTAAAAAGAGGAGTGCTAGAGTTATCAAATTTTCAGATTCTGTAGAGGGTGCATTGAATGAATTGCGAGCAGCTGTGCAGAATGCACCAGTGTCTAGTCGGCTTTCTGACGAACGTTTTGACGTAACCCATGAGACCTTTGAGCGTTCAAGTAGCCAGCAGCAACTCGTGCTGCAGACGTTGAAGGATTTGATTGATTCACACGAAGACTCATCAGGGTCCTTGAGGGTCCTGAGTGTAGGGTGTGGCAGTGGAATACTTGACAATCAGTTGATATCGGCACTTGCGTCATCTGCTGGAACTTTCGAATATACAGGGGTCGATCCAAACCCGGTTGCCTGTCATCGCTTCCGTGAAGATTTTAAAAAGCTTGCTTTGCCAAACGTCAAGCTCAAGGTCAAGACAGAGACTGTTGAGGCATTAAATATCAACGAGCCTTTTGATGTTATTCAGTTGACCCACGCTCTTTATTATTTCAAGGATCCTGCTGATACGCTTGAAAAGCTAAGAAGACTGCTGGCTCCAGGTGGTAAGTTGATAATTGTACATGCTCCTAACGAGTGCCTTAATCAGCTGTCAGAATGCTTCTGGTCGCACCATGCTGAACAAGGCATCTGGTTCAGTAAGTGCCTGGAAGAACACCTTCTAAAGCAAGATATCGAGTTTACATCTCATAGAATACATGGAGAAGTTGACGTCACTCGTTGTTTTGAGGAGGGTTGTCCTCACGGTGAAAGACTGCTTGATTTTATCACTCAAAGTGATTGCCAAGAGTCTGATGCAGAAGTGCGAGCGAGGTGCTTGCACTTCCTGAAAAAAATTAGTCGTGTTGATGGAGAGAGCCTTAAGGTAGAGCATCCCGCTGATGTCTTTGTTGTGATGTAAGTTCGTCGGCTGATATGTTGTCCTGGAAAATAGCGTCATATCAGTGAGTTCGATAATAGAATTCAGCCGTCAAATCCTGTCCGTTTAAGTCCAACCGTCTGTTCCAATCAGTGCAGTGTCTTGTTGTTTTGGCCAAATGATTTTCACGATAGGTAGGGAAAAATGGCCAAAGAAAGTTCGCTCAGTTGCCCATCTCTATCGTCTGTGAATTGTTCGAATAATCCTCACGTGACGATTGCTTGTTTGTCGCTGGAGGTTGCTGACAATGAGTATGCCTGTCTGGTGAATGTGCTTTCGGATGATGAGAAAGAGCGATCGTTGCGGCGAGTACCTGAGGTCAGACGAAGAGCTGTTGTAAGTAGAGGCCGTCTTAGGGTTTTGCTTGGTTGCTTGATTGGAGTTCCACCAGAGGAAGTCTCGCTTGCTATAGGACACTTTGGAAAGCCGTATCTAAGTGATCCTCGTCAGCGAAGTATCCAATTCAATGTTGCCCATTCAATGGATGAAGCAGTTATTGCTCTTTCACGTCAGTGCACGATTGGTGTTGATGTGGAAAAACGAAAGACAACACACGACAAAAGCTGGGCTCGCCTTATGGCCCCCACGATTCTCTCAGAAATTGAAATGAAGCAGCGAGTCGGAGTGTCTGATGGGTTGAGACCGGAGGAGATACTTGATTGTTGGGTCGCGAAGGAGGCGGTTCTCAAGGCGATTGGTACCGGCATAGGCGACAAACTTCGGGCATGTCAACTGCCATCGGATCTTCCGGAATTCAGAATGAGTGTTGATTCAGCTGTTTCTTCATGCCGCCTGGCCCCTGTGGTATTTAAGCAGCAGAACTTTTTTTCAGGCGATGGGATCGGCACCGCTCTTATCGATCTCAGTGAAGGAACTCACCTTGCAATAGCATGTCCGGGACAGGTCTGTGAACTTGCAGTGCGGAGTTTCGATCGTGTTCTTCAGGACGGCTTAGCGGAAGACTGACCCTTTCGGACACGAGGCATGTTTCTTGTGTCGGATACTTAAGAACCACGCGTCGGTAGCCCCCAAATATTTGTGGGTAGAATGCGGAAATAGCAGGCTAAATCCCCAGAGCAGCCATGTGTTAAGACAGGTGGTTGCAGGCAAATAGGAGAAATTTTTTGGAAAGAGAGGTGAATCGTGCCAATAGTTGACGATCCCTTACAAGAACGGTTTGTAAATGACTTTTTTGGCTGACCATGATATCGGATAGCTTTTGGTGAGAGTACTTAGGTTTTCGTTCCACCTGTGTATCTTTTTGTTGACAATACTTTTCTTTCGTATTGGAAATGCTGCGTCTCCGCAGCCTAGTGAGTTGAATACCGATCGTGATGCGTTTACTCCCTCAACGTTCACGATTCGTCCCGGGTTTGCTCTCAATGAGATGTCTCATGTGTATATTCAGAATCGTGATGGTAATCCAACCAATAACTATCCTGAGTATATTTGTCGTATTGGTGCCAATGACATTTTTGAGTGGCGGCTCGGCGTCAATTATTCCGTTGGTTCACAGGGTAATGTCGTGACAAGTGTTGAGGCGGGTGAATTACCGGTTGGTGGTGGTGCACTATACGAATCAAACTTTCTTTACGGTTTCAAATTAGCTACGACAGATCAGGATGGCCTCATTCCACAGAGTTGTTTCATTATGGAAGCAACCACCCCCATGTATGGAGAAGAATTCGGGACAGAGCCCGTCGCCACAATAGTTTGCGGCTGGCAATTACCGGAAAAAGTACGAATTGATACGGCTATGCGTTATGCGTATGCAGAGGATGCAGAAGCATGGTTCAGTCGATGGGCCCCATCAGTTGTTGCACGTATCCCTTTGACGAATCGATTGGAAGTGCATGCAGAGTATTTCGGGACATTTACCCAGGGCCTTAGTCATGATGTAAACCGCTCATTTTTTAGCCCCGGCACACACCTCGTTATTCACGAGAATCTTGAAATTGGTCTGCGTGTAGGGTGGGGAATGACTGCGGCAGCTGCTAATTTTTTCTCAGATGCTGGCCTTGCGATACGGTATTGATTGCTTTCTTGCAATATATTCTTTAGAGTTCGGGCGTTCTTTACGTGTTACCGTACGGGGAGTTTCCGCAATGGCTATCTGCAAGTCTGTGTTCGTCGTCCGTTTTTGTTTCATCGGTGTTTTCATTTTTGCTTCCTCTTTTGTTCGAGGAGATAATTTCTGGAATACCTACTCGGGGCGTGACGGTGCAGGGCATGGGAAAACTGTGGTGTTGATAAGTGGTGATGAAGAATACCGAAGTGAGGAGGCGCTTTCTCAATTAGGAAAAATTCTCTCAACACGGCATGGTTTTGACTGCGTCGTCCTTTATGCAATTGATGAAGAGTCGGGCGAAATTGCTCCTAATGAGCAGGAGAATATCCCTGGGCTCAAAGCTCTTGGGAATGCAGACTTAATGGTGATTGCAACACGCTTTCGAAATCTTCCCGACGAGCAGATGAAAGAAATTGATGACTATTTGCGAAGTGGCCGACCAGTTATTGGCATGCGGACTGCGACGCACGCCTTTAAGGTGCCAAAAGACAGCCCCTATGCTCATTACAGCTTTAATTATGACGGTGACAAGCAGGGCTGGACGCAAGGGTTTGGTCGGTCGGTCCTGGGGGAAACATGGATTAGTCATCATGGGCATCATAAGCATGAAAGTACACGGGGTATTCTTGCCCCTGAAGCAAAGGGACACCCGATACTTCGGGGTATCGAGAATGGTGACATTTGGGGTCCAACGGATGTCTATGGTGTGCGTTTGCCACTGCCAGCAGGCAGTACGCCGTTGGTGCTCGGTCAGGTCTTGGAAAATATGGATCCCAATTCGGAGCCGCTGGAAGGCGTACAAAAAAACGGAAAAAAGAGCATTTCTAAAAATGATCCAATGATGCCAGTCGCATGGGTGAAGACGTACTCTATTGAGGGTGGGAATCGCGGAAAAGTTTTCACAACGACAATGGGTGCTTCAACAGATCTAGTTTCAGAGGGTGTCCGTCGAATGATTATAAATGCCTGCTACTGGGCAGTTGGCCTTGAGGACAAAATTTCTGGGGATCTCGATGTGGATATTGTTGGGAATTTCGAGCCAACAATGTATGGGTTTCGGAAAGGCAAAACTGCCGGAATAACTCCAGACGATCTGCGTTGATCGATATTCAATTGAGCCGCTTAATCCAGATGTTCCGAAACTTTACTGGGCTACCATGATCCTGAAGAAACAGGGGCCCTTTTCCTGTTTCGTGCAAAGTCTGCTCAACTTTTTTCAAATGAGTTGTGACTCCATGCTTGTAAGGAATGTATGGAGAGCGTGGTTCAGTGAAGGTCACACCATCTTGTACCAGTTTACCATTAAGCCACGCTTTAAGAGTGCCTGGGGATTGGATCGAGCCGTTGGCATGTCTCCTTGGTGCGATGAAGCGGATGTCGTAGACCTGCCATTCCCCCGTGGAGCGGGAAGCATTCACAAAGGGTTTTGTGAAGCGGTAGAGGCTGCCCTCGTCTTGCTGAGTAATTTTTTTTACACCAAATGAGTCATAAATTTGCATTTCGTAGTGCCCATGAATGTAGAGCCCACTATTTCCATGCGCCAGTGCAGAGGTCATGAATTCAGCGTGAATGTCGGCATCCTGAAAAATCTCAGTGGAGATAACATGATTTACATGACGAGGGCTTCGGGTAGCCGTCAGAACACCATTTTCTTCAGTCCAGTCAATCGGCTCACCGTTCATTGCAGTAAATTGTGGTTCAATATTCCTTCCGAGAAGAACGATTGCGTCTTCAGGTGGTTGGGCAGGTAAGGCACGCTGGTCAGGATGAAAGTCAGCCAAGATTTGGTTGTTTTTCAAAACAGGTTGCATGTATTTTGGTGTTTGTGAAACCATATTATTTTGAAGTGTTCTGTCTGCAAAGTCTGCAAACTGATCCCAGTCAAACTGCAAGAGATCATGTTTTCCATCACGAATATGGTAGCCGATTGTTTTGCCGATTGAAGTATTCACAGGCGGCATTACTCGAGTGCCGAGCCCCTGAAGGTTGTAGAGTTCGTAGGCGGGGTTTGCGGCAACAGCTGCAAGGAACTCGCCCCTTGGATCTGCCCAGCGATCATTTTGAGCGCTCGCCACATAAAGTGGTCGTGGAGCAATCATTGCAAGAAGTGAATGCTGGTCGCAGGGGAGCTCATTTTCACGACCTGCAAATGTAGCCAGCTTCGGACAGAACCAGTGCGGGAATCTATTTGTGATTGCTTCAATTGATTCACCATAATTCCGTCGGGAGAGTGCCGCACCACCACAGCCAGAGTCATTCGAAATGACCATCGCAAAGCGTTGGTCACAAGCTCCTGCCCAAAGTGCGGCCTTTCCGAGCCGAGAGTGCCCCAGAACAATGACCCGATCAGGATCAACCTCGGGCAGCGTCAGAAGCCAGTCAAGAACTCGGGAGAGCCCCCATGCCCATGCGCCAAGAGCTCCTGGTTCATCATTCGGGATGTTTTTACCAATTGGCCTGCCAAGAGATTCCATAATGCTGGTGTCGCGACCGTTCCTGTAATCAGGGAAGAAATCACCACAGTGGGCTGTGGCTAATCCATAGCCACGAGTCAGCATTGATTGAACCGGAAATCGTTGACTTTTGGTCCCGCGAGAAGCCTCTGTCGCACGATTGTTCCCCTCTTTTGAAATGACCCAGTTCTCCGTTATTTTGATATCTTCATCGGAGACCTCTGCTTGGTTGCCGAGAAAGTTAAGTTTTAGGAAAACAGGTACTTTTTTCTTTGATTTTGGTACGTACAAGAGCACGTTGGTTGTAGGTGCGTTCTCCGTCGTGCCCATCTTCAGAGATGCTTGAATCCGTACACCTGTTGTATCACCGTATTTTTTTTCAATACGTTTTTCTTTTCCAAGAACTGAAACTTCAACAGTTGGTAACCGACACCCATAGGTGAATGTCTCAAGCAATTTGAATTGGAACGGACGAACTGTCTTCTCCCAGTCTGAACTGGAAAGAGCCAGTTCTTCATTGGGACCGAGGAGAAGATTGGGCAGGCTGTAACTTCTTACTGCTGTCTCATCATAATTAGGTGTTGATTGTGCGAGTCCAAAGGTGGTTTCCGACACCAAAGTCAGTGTCAACGCATGGAGAAAAATACACCGTACAGAAAATCCAAAAGCCTTATTTTTCATGGGAAAATATTTCGGATAAGTGAAGACTTACCTGCTCGGCAGCAGCTCTTCGTGATCTGTTCTGTATGTACAGCTTGTTAGCAAAATTAACTATTTTCCCAAAAAATCACACTATTGAACGGTATCGATTTTCCGAAGATGAAGGCCTGCTGCAATGAATGCCACAGCGCTTGAGAGAAAGTTGATGCCAATAAAAATTCCAAGTAGCATGCCTGCTTCCAGAGGGCTACTCGTTAAAAGAATGACACTTAAAATGCCAGTAATGATTCCGTCGAGCAAAAGCCATCCCCAGGGAAATCCTTCTCGGATCGTGAATGCGGCTGCTAGCTTCGCTACTGCTTCGAACGCGAGTAAAAAACCAAGAAACAGAACCAGAGCCTCGACGCCTGCCTCGGGTAGTACCAGCATTCCTATGCCAGCCATTGTTGAGAGACCACCGCATACGAGTGTTATCCAGAAACCTCTCCACGTATAGGTACCAACCGCCATTGCTACTTGTGAAACTCCTGCTACGAGCAGGCTGATACCGCAAAATACAGCAACCACTTTTGCTGCGACCCACGGCGTCATAAGAGCAAGGGTGCCAAGGGCCGCAAGAATCCCGCCGAGGATGAGACACCATGTTGCAATTCGGGAAACGCTAGGTGACTCGGTATCCATTAAAATACTCCTGAAACGGATTGGAAATTGAACGGGAAAACAGAGAGATCAGGACTTAGATCATAATTGCTCGGTGCCGTCTTTGCTTCTGAAATCTCACCGAGTACTTTTTTAAGCCGAAAATCATGATTATGGACCAATTCATAGACTTTTTTGTCATGGTAGGCCCGATTGCGTGGTAAGAAATATGTGAGGTCCGTTGCTGTTCAAGAGGTCCGTTGCTACCGTCGAAATATGGATAATGCCGAAGAAACGTCTGCTTCAAAGGGTCGCGAGCTCAATCGCAATGCTCTAGGAGTACATCAGTCAGAAGAAGCCGAGGCAACAGTTCTTTCCGACAACGAATCGCTAGTTCATGCCCCGAAGTCAGTAAATGAGCTAGGAAAGCTTCTCGAGGGCAGGCAGCTTGGTGATTATCGCCTCGACAAATTTGTTGGTGGCGGCGGTATGGGGGCCGTCTTTAAAGCACTCGATACAACACTTGACCGGATCGTTGCCGTTAAAGTCTTGGCGGGACATCAATCAGCTGATGAGGAAATGCTTAAGCGTTTCCGGAATGAGGCACAATCGGCAGCACGGCTTAATCATGAGAACATAGGCCTCGTCCATGCTGTTGGTTCAAGCAATGGATGGCATTTCATTGTCTTTGAATATATCGAAGGTACAAATCTACGGGATCTAGTTCGACAACGAGGTCCTCTAACGGTTGCTGCTGTTGTCGATATTTCGATGCAAATTGCAGCGGCACTGGATCATGCCTGTCACCGTGATGTAACACATCGTGATATAAAGCCATCGAACATTCTTCTAACACCGGAAGGTCGCGCGAAATTAGTCGATATGGGATTGGCTCGATTGCAGCACATTGCAGGGGAGCAGGATCTCACGGTAAGTGGAATAACACTGGGTACATTTGACTATATTTCCCCAGAACAGGCGCGTGATGCACGATCAGCCGATATTCGCAGTGATCTCTATTCGCTGGGATGCACAATGTTTTTCATGCTGGTCGGCAGAGCACCATTTGCTGAGGGAACTATGGTGCAAAAACTGCTCCAGCATCAGCAGGAAATGCCTCCTGAAATTTCGGATTTGAGGACTGAGATACCACGTAGGCTCGTCTCGGTTGTTCATAAATTAATGTCAAAGCGTCCCCAGGATCGCTTTCAGCATCCAGCGGCTCTCGAATTTGAATTGTTATCAATAGCAGAAGAAGAGGGTTTCGATGTTACAGCGTCTCGTCCGGCGATTGACATCGACACGACTGGAACAGATAGAAACAAGGTGCTTTTTTGGCCTTGGGTTACTGCGGGTCTTAGTCTCATTGGTTTTGTGTGCTGGACGGCGATGATTGCACCCAAGAGAGAGTCCGATCAAGAGTTTCCAAAGGTAGTCAATCTACAACGACAAGTTTTCAATGATACGGCCGTGGTCCGTGTCGTTCTGCAGCCTTTGCAGCCAGATGAGTTTGGCACTATTGCCGCAGCATTGACTCACCTGTCCGGTGGAGGGGTAATAGAAATCTCTGAAGATTCAGAATATGAGATCTCCCCAACGCGTCTCGATAAAGACGTAGACATAACTATACGGGGTGTAGCGGGCAAGCGACCAGTCTTGCGTATTATTAATACTTCCGACTCTTTATTCGATTCGGTAAAGTCGGCTTTCTTTATCGATGGCGGGCACCTGACACTAAGTGACATTGATGTTCACATTCGTTCGAGAAATGACAGGCCTGGAGTAGGTTATTTGTCAATTTTTGAAATGACAAATGGAGGGAAGCTGACTTGTAGGAATACAGACGTGGTAACGACTGCGATGTCTACTGAAGAGAAGTCCAATGGCGTAGAAAACAGGATCTTTCTTGCACAGGTAAGTCCATTTCGTGATCCAAAAGAGTCATCGAATGAAGATGTAGGTGAGGGGCAGCCAGTGCCCTTACAAGAACCTTCTGGTCAAAGAGTAGACGAGAAAAGTGAAGCTGTTATTGAGATGGAGAATTGTGTGGTTGATGGAGATCTCACGTGTTTTAATTGTGAGGCATCGACAGCATTATCACTTTCCTGGAATGGTGGTGCCGTGACAACCAGAAACAGATTTCTTACAGTGGACACGAGTTCAGTAAATTCTGTTCAGTCTGTTCAATTGCAACTTCAACTCCACGATGCAACATTTGTGTGCAAGAAGGGTTTTGCCCGTCTAGCAGATGCACCAGGTCAAGATGACGTCCCCCAGATGCGGGTGGCAGCTGAACATTGTCGATTTGTCATTCCGGAGTCATCTGTTCTTCTAGAGCAGGTTGGTGTGGCTGAGCCCGAAGCCTATCAAAGAGCGATTCATTGGAGTGACCACCGAGGCAAGTATGAGGGCGGAAGAATTTTTAGGAAAATTGATGGTGCCGGTGACCTGATTGAAATTGACTATTCCTCAGCGGGACAGCCGATGGAATACCAAGGATTCTCAGGAATTCAGGGGTTTTTGCCCACGAATTAAGGAGATGTCCTTCAGTGGTACAACTTGCCTAGACGACATAACAAGGAGAACGGCACTTTTTTCTTGTAATATCGTTGGTTCAAGGCCATTATTTAGACGTTATGCAATGATTTGGGCGTGTGCGAAAGCCATAAACCCAAGAAATAAAAGCGGTAAGAAGTGCTCGAGACTGTCGGTTGAGATGGACGAGAGCTTTTTATGTTCATCTCGTGGTTCCTTTAGGAGAAAACAAAATATGAAAAAAGATCGATTGTTAGGTGGATTGATTGTGGCGACTCTTGTTGGAGCCTTTCTAGTCTCTGCCAGCCCTGCTTTTGCGGTGAAACAGTTCTACGATGAATTCAAAGAAGTGTATGTAAACAAGGGAAGCCTTGATGGAGCTGCCGTGGCAAAGGCAAAATGCAACATTTGTCATGAAGGAAAAAGTAAGAAGAATAAAAATGCCTACGGCAAACTTCTCGATAACTTGCTTGACCGGAAAAAGGATGCAAAGAATCCAGAAAAGATTCGTCAAGCACTAGCAACCGTTGAGTCTGAAAAAAGTCCTTCAGGTGAGACATACGGAGAACTAATCAAAGAAGGCAAGCTTCCCTAAAGGGTTCTGCCTCTAGCTACAAGCGTCATTGCTGGCCTCGAGGAGAATATCCTCGAGGCCAGTTGTGTGCTGGATGGCCGAAATAGCATCATCTGAACCGAATATTCGAACTTGCTTCACGAGGTGGTCGAATTGCAACTGCGCAAGAGACTGAGTGACAGGTGACATCTCTACCAGTGATCGCCAGCGACACTCACTTTTATTTAGCTGGCCCCTGCAACAAATTTGGAGATTGAATTCAATCTCCCTCTCTTTTGGTGGTGCATCGATAAGGATCTCATTTTGTTTAATGGTATTCCCGGTTTTTTTTGCTAGAAGTTTTACAAAACAATTGGAAACGAGAACAAGATTTTTATATGAAAGACCAGCCAGTGCGTTATGCAGCACGGAGTGCGTTTTCGCATCAAAAGTCGCAATTCGTTTAAAAAGTTTTCGCTGAGGACCAAAGAGCCCCTCTAGGATGGATTGGGCATCAGAGCTTTTAGTGGCATCGCTGATTCGTTGTACGAATGTGTTCTCTGTCGATTGTACGAGTAGATCGGTGTCCAGATGGTCACGACTCAGCCAAACTGTTCGTTGCAGCATAGCTGTTGCTGACCGGACAGCATGATGCCAATAAACCTCACTGAACATGACATAGCGAGCAAAAACCATAAGTTCTGCCGCAGTTCTTCCTTTTTCAGTGATTGCGAGTGATTCCCCGTTCGCATTGAGGCAGAGGCTGGCAAGGAGGCGATCTTGATCGAAATGCCGGCCATAAGGCACGCCGGCGTGCAGGCTATCACGCATCAGGTAATCCATTTTGTCGACATCTATTGGTCCGGAAAGGAGTGAGTGAATAATCTTTCCAGAAGTGTCACTTGCGGTGCCAAGGATGAGTTGGGCGATTCGCTCTGGCCGTAGTCCCCAATCGGACGCAAGGAGTTCTGTAATTTCATCCGTGGCAATGAGTTGAGATGTCCGTTCCTCATGCCGTGGCATATCGGGAAGGTCCATGTCTTCGATAGGGTGGCAGTACGGCCAATGTCCGATATCGTGAAGAATCGCAGCTACTAGAAAGGCTGCTGCATCTTGCTCAGAAATAGCTTCACGAAAACGGTCGTCGCCATGCAGGCTTGCTAGAAACGCCAAGGCGAGATGGTACACGCCAAGAGAATGCTCCAGCCTTGAATGTACGGCACCCGGGTAGACAAGCGAAACGAGTCCTAGTTGACGCACCGATGCCAACCGTCGAAGTGGTGAACTGTCTAATAATCTACGAACCCGAGGAGTCAGAGGAACCGTTTTGTCCGGAGGAATTCGAACACCGCTACCATCATAAATTGTTTTTAGTTCAGATAATTCAGCAAAGGGCATGAGTTTTCAATCTAATCGGTTCTCCTCTCGCAGTACCTTGTTCAGCAGTTACAAGGGAGGCTGTAAACCCGCGAGATATCGTACCAAAGCTATCAGGACGACATAGAGAGAATAGTGGCTCACTGCCACGCCCCAGTCGAGGTCAAAGGTTACAACTGCAGTTAAGCCACCAGCAAATAAGAATACTGGTGCTAAGAAAAGCCATTGCCATATCTCGGGGTTCTCAATGCCAATCATTCCTCGTACAAACCACAATGAGGCATAGACAACGCTACAAATCAGAACCCGTATAGCGAGCTGTCGACCTCGATACGGTTCGAGTTCTTTGTCGCGCATCACGGTATATCCAATGTTTGCGCAAGGGATTGCAACAAGTACCGCCGTTACGGCTTGGAGAAGAATGGGGATCTCTATTCGGCCAGGTTCTACCTCAAAAATTCTTCCCAAAATATACGCCGAGAGAAATAATAGCACGCCTGCGGAAGAAATCAGAGTTAGGGTTATTCCAGAAAATGACTCCTCTTTAAAAACAATCGGCGCTGTCGGCATGTGGCCTACGTCTGATGAGGCTGCGGCCTCTGTAGGATCATGGATGGTGACGTCACTCGAAGCCTTTGGGATTTTGATTGGGTTCTTACATTTCGGACACGGACCGGTCTGGCCAGCGAACTTATCACTAACGTTGAATCGTGCTTGGCATGTGGGGCAAACAACTGAAATTGCCATAAAGAAACTCTGTGGGGAAAAGTTAGGAAGACAGTGTTGGGGGAAGCGTGTGCTAGTGTCAGGGTCTATTTTTCAGATTGTATTTGAAAACACCAATATTTTTATTTTTACGGTACAGAAAGAGGGGTAAAGTAAAGAGGGTGTACTTTGTCGCAGTGTGTACGTAATCCGTCAATTGTTGTTATGGTAATTTTAAATGGTTGAATCTTCCACTATTACATTCCAGTGTTCGAGCTGTAACTCTCGCATCACAGTTCCAGGTAAGTTGGCAGGGAAAAGTGGTGTCTGTTCGAAATGTGGCATGAAGGTTGTCGCTCCCAATTCCCAATCCCCGGGGCATGATAGTACTCCAGGTTCAGCAATTGTGAACGAAGTCTCAGGCTCGCATGGTTCTTCAGCAGATCTTCTGGGACCTCCCGTTGACGAACATCCGAATAGTCCTGGGAGCGTTGAGAGCCCGACCGCCCGGCTTATTGCGAGGCTTTGGCAGGAGCTTGAACATGGTGGAGAGGTTGAGTTGCACATTGCAGGAAGTTCTCGACCAATTCTTCCACAATTCTTTGAACGTGATTGGTCTCAAGGGACACACGCTTTATTTGCTCGTCAAGAACCAGATGGATCTATTACTCTTGAGGCAGTTGCTTGGGAATCAATTCAGCGAGTAGTCGTTCGGAAAGTCCAAGGTTTACCAGACGGAATGTTTCTCGATGACGGGGAAAGTTAATTTCTCTTCCAACTATGTTTGTAGTGACATGTTCATGCCTCATCGTCATCAAGATCACCTTCGGTAATTATTGAAAATCCTTTGGCTGCGAGTGTTTCCAAGCCCATCTCTGTGTTGTCCACCATGAGGGCAACCACAGGACGCCCACGTGGTCTCATGAGAACTGGATATGCCTGGATAATATTGATTTCTGCTTGAAGTAGAGCAGTGCAGATCTGAACAAGTGGCTGAGAGTCCTCAGGCAACTCGACACCGATTAAATCACTTTCTATTATGGCAAGCCCTGCTCGCTCAAGAATCTCACGGCCCTGTTCAGGGTGACTTAAGAGGAATCGGACGAAAGCACATTCGCCAGCATCACTAATTGATAAGGCTACGATGCGTATTCTTGTTCCGGCAAACCGTCGCACCAGTTCGGCGAGTTGTCCAACCCGGTTTTCTAAAAAGACAGTGAATTGCCGCAACGTTGGCCAATTTCTTCCACGTGCAGTCGCAAAGCCGATTGTTGCACCTTCACCTGCGTCACTAAAACTTGTCATGCCATACTTCCGTGCGTTTTGCTGAGCCTAAGAGGATAGGCTTTTTAATTGGAGTAGGTCAACAAATGCCTGCACGCTCTTGTCAAGTTATACAGATTTAGCATGATTACTCTATGAATATTCTCATACTTTTCACACGAGGTTTATTTCTGTGATCCACTCTGCACCGGAAATTAGCCACTCACATGAAATTGAAATCCGTGTGCGTTACCAGGAAACGGATGGTCAAAGGCGAGTTCATCATGGGAATTATCTCACATATTTTGAGATGGGCCGCACTGAGATGCTGCGTGCACAAGGCTACACGTATAAAGCATTCGAAGACGCCGGTCTCTTTATGGTGGTTGCTGAGGCATCTTGTCGATACCAGGCTGCTGCTGAATACGATGATTTGCTCATCTTGCGGACGCATGTCGGGAAAATTTCTGCTGCCAGTATTCGTCACACATACGAACTAATACGAGGCAAAAGAATAATCACAACTGGAGAGACTTTGGTCGTTTGCGTCGATTCGGATGGAAGAATCAGGAAATTGCCTGAATGGTTGCTTCCAAAGTCTTAGCCAAGCTGCTAAATCAGTGCCGTCGCCAGAAGAAAACAGTTGCATCGCGATAGGACCGCACTCTGGTCACAAGACCGACAGTCGCACGCTCATTGATCAGTTTTGAGTCTCTAGCGAGGTCTACGGCTAGCAATTGGATCATCGTTACCTTCAACAACAGTCCAGGAAGCTGTGTTACCTGGGTTTTCAAGACGACCTACACCGTCGGAACCGTCACAGTATCGATCTGCATCAGCCCAGTCTAGATCATCGTTTTGGTTTTGGCACACATAAGCCAAGAGAGATTGCATTTCCGCTGCAGAAATCTCTGCGTCACGAAAGCAGTGAATAATAGTGGTTGTTGGATCGGGTGAACAGCGATCAGTATTACCAGTATCTACGGACTCGGTTTCATCATGAACATAGTGATCGCAAAAAGTGAACAATTCATCGCGTGTCATAGTCGATTCCTCCGCAAGCATCCGGTTCTGGCATTGGTTTCGGCTGTTGTGTTCGTGCCATGTGGCCCTCTGCACCCCAGACGACTCTGTTCATACGAACGATACGCTCGATTCGTTCGGTTGTGACAAAAGATTTTTCAGAGACGGGGTGATGCGAAGAAATATGAGAATAGGACGTGCATGAAAAACATAGAATAATCGCGTTTTTCAGTCTTTTTAACGTAGCCAGATGCGTGGAGGAGATGGCACTGATAAGGCGTGCTCTGAGGGATCTTAGCACATGGACTTTTAGTATTTCCCGAAGCGATCTATTGAAAGTTCTGCGTTTTGCAGTCTTAGGGAAGTACTTGTTGAAAAATAGAGCAGTTGCCGATCTCACAATTTTCGAGAATAGCGGCGTAGCACATCAGGATAAATGATCTGCTACGCGAGACAGTTTAAAGCCAATGCTTGAGGGGAGTCATCCGCAGATCGAGAATAAATCATTCGTATATCAACAGACTAACTCGTCTGTTGGTCACATTTATTCAATTGATCGTCTACCACATGACCAGCATTTGGGTTTGTATGGCTGTACCGCTATAGCCTGCGCGATAAGGATACAGGGCATTGTTTGCCGGGCTTCGGTTGTAGTAAAGAACTTCAAAGGTGAACTTTGACTGACGATTATTTTTTGGGTAGAAGTTAAATCCACCGCCATATTCTTGCCCGCTTCCATTCGGACCAGTTACACCGCCGGAGCGTCCGTAAATACCTAATCGTCGTGGGATGAGGCAGAAAGAAACACTCCCGGCGCCTCCCTGCTGGAAGATGCTCGGAGCTTGGACCCGTACGGGTGTTGGGGTTATCGGGGGGACTTGTGGGGGGAAGGAATAGCTTTGTCCTGAGTAATCATTAAGTAGTCTAAAATAGTATTCGAAATTAAGTGCGGTACCTTTGTATTTCCATCCAAGGTCAACGGTAGCAAGTTGGACACGAACTTTTGTGATCTTGGTGTTTGCTTGAATGGCGCCTGGGGCAGAAATTGGCGTGCCATCGCTAAGACGTACGAGTGTGTCTTCTGGGTTTGAAAACGACTCGTTTTGGTTGCTAGTCGGTGTCAGCGCATGCATTCCGCTGCAGCCTAAGCGGAATACGGGTTTGCGGTGCACCTCCATGTCTGAGTAGTAGGGGCCATACGCTCCAAGAGGTTCCCATGCAACGATTCCCGCCCATGCCATTGCGGTTCCAGATCGATTCACACCCGCGCGCGATCCGTCAATGCCGTTCCATACTCCTCCGCGATAGTGAAATTCACCATCAAGGAGTTTTCCTTTAAATTCAAACCCGGGGGAGTAAGAAGGTCGAAAGAATGTATTTGCCATGCTACGGTCGATACCCTGGACCCAGCGACTCGATGTTCCCCATTCTCTTGTTGCGGCTACAAAAGAGACTCCTCCGCTCATCACAACTTGATCATTAAATTTCCAGCCAAGAAAACCGAGTGGTGCAATAGCGGAGTTGTTTCCGTTGTTCGTTGTTCCAAAGAGGGTAAGTGAGTAACGCAGGCGTTCATCTGTAACGTAACCCTCCGAGGTAAGGAAAAATCTATTAATTTCAAAGACATTAATATTATTGACCGGATATAGCGTAGCTACGGGTGCCCCCCCCTTTCCGTCTATAGGTCCACTTGCTGTCCAACTTGTTACGGAACGTGCAAATTCAAACCAACGTACCTGGACGAAACCATTAAGATAAAATGAGAATGGAAATGATTGACGATTTCTCGATGCGTAGACCTCAAGGCCCTTTAAATCTACAAGTGAGGTTGCGGGGATATAACGAGGCCGTGGGATGCCACTGAGTTGAGCGGCAAGCATCATTTCAGCTTCTTCACGAACAACTGCTGCTAATTCAGGATCAGATCGTATAGCGGATCGCAGGCCCTCATGGTCAGCATGCGTATTTGGTTCAGGTGGGGGGATAGTTTCGTATTCGGCGTCATCTTGATACGACGCAATAGGTAATGCAGAGTCTGTAGGGTGCGCCGACAATTCTCCTGAGTAAACAATCACAAGAATTACAGTGATTGCGCACAGGTATCCAGAACACGCGTGCGCATGGCAGACGTTTGTTCTCCGAACAGGGTTTCGGTTTCTGGAAGTACGCATAAAATAGAAATTGGGCAGCAGTTTTTAACGCCCCGGCTTTTAACTAGGAAATCGACATAGAACGTGTCGACTTTGAGGGTTTTTTGGATTGTTTAAGCAACGGGTGAATCTGGGTGAAATAAGGCAGATACGGCCGCTTTTAAAGCCAGAAACGAAAGGAATTGGAACGACTCCTACGAACTGTTCGCATCGTTGGTCATCATTGTGAACCCGAACCTGCGTGTTGAATGCTGCGTAAAGATTACGGGGGATATGAGATGCCTTTGTTTTGTACACAGCAGAAAAGGAGGGCAGGGTTCTCGGTCATAGAGGTCCTTGTAGCCGCTGCCGTTGTCCTACTTCTTGTAGGACTCCTACTGCCTGTGGTGCAGCGAGTCCGTGAAGCCGGCAGACGTCTTTCATGTCAAAACAATCTTAAGCAGGTTGGCTTGGCCACTGCTCAGTTTGCTTCAGTACATCGAGGTCGTATGCCGCCAGGGCGAATTCAAAAAGGAAACTTTAAAACTATTTCATGGAGTAGTTTTTTTCTTGAGTTTATGGATCATGTTGATCGTCAGGCGACGTGGGAACCGGTCGCAGATGCCGAACTTGTGACAGACGACACTCGTTTGTTCATGAATGCTGATTTTCGTTCACCCGTAAACCATAAAGCAACAACAACAAAGATACGGCAATATCTTTGCCCAAGTGTTTCTCGAGAAGAGTCGTCTCGTCACAACGACACAATCATTGAGTCAGGTGATTTTTATGGAATGGCGTGCATAGACTACTCAGGAAATTCTGGTGTCAATCCAAACGAAGCACACTATTTCGATCACCATGGGCATCCCTATCCATCCAATACTGGGGTACTCTTGCTTCAACAGGTCAGCAGTTTGAGTCAGGGCATTCCTTACCAGGCGATCACGGATGGACTTTCCAAGACAATCCTGATTTTTGAATATTCCGGTGTTGGTTTAGGTGGTGGGCAGGCCAGAGGCGTTTGGGCATCGGGGCTAAATTGTAATTATGTTGGGCATACCCAACGAAATGTCTCGCTAATCAATCCACTGCCGGTAAAAGCCTGGAAGGCTGGGCCTAACGTACCGATGTTTTCTGACCATCCAGGAGGAGTAAATGTTTTGATGTGTGATGGATCGGTACGGTATTTGGTTGACCGTACAGAAAACCATGTTGTCTTGGCATTACTGACGCGTGCATCAGGAGAGGTAATGGACGGTAGGTACTGAGTCACGAGCGTGTGTATGGTACGATTTAAATCCGTAGTACTTCTACAAGGGTTTGTTTACAAATCCCATTTTCCTGCTGGACTCACTGGTTGCTTGTTCAGATAGGATGTGCTGTGCAGAATAAAAGAAATGTCGAGAATTGTGACGTGACAAGTCGTAGTTGAATCATGTTCATGTTTTTGGGCCTTTGAGGGATGGAAGGGCAGGTGCTTCAGTAATGCCAGATCGCAAGTGGCCGAGTGTTGTTGTTGGCATTTCTATTGGCCTGTTTCTTGGAGTGAGTCTGTTGGGCATCCCTCTTGTTTCTTCTTCCCGTGTTCGTACTTCAGCAGCGGCCTATTTGGCTGGATACGAATCAGACGGCAAAGAAGGTTATGCATTCGATGCTCAGCCAGCACGGCGGAAGCAAGAGCACCAAGGCCATCAGCATGCCGATCATGCCCATGGGGTTGAAGTAACTATCTCACCCCAAGCAAGAAAGAGTATCGGGCTGCGTGAAGGGCCGGTGTCGGTACAGTCGTATAGCCGTCCCATTATTGTGCCGGGTATTATCGTTGAGAAGCCTGGACGATCTCAGTACACAGTGATCGCTCCAATTACCGGTTATGTAACACAGGTATATCAAACACCGGGGGAGTCAGTTTCACCGGGCGATCCACTTTTCGAACTACGACTCACGCACGAAGAGCTCGTGCAGTTGCAGGTTGATTTGCTTGCTACGTCGGAAGCACTTGACGTCGTTCAACGGGAGCTTCGTCGACTTGAAAGTATCAATACGGAGGGTCTGATTGCAAAAAAGAGGATTCTTGACCAGCAATATGAATTGCAAAAGTTAGAGGGTCGTCAACGCGCACAAAGGCAGGCCCTGCTGTTGCATGGACTGTCTGAATCTCAAGTGAAGACGATTCAAGAAAGCCGCACGCTTTTGGGCACAGTCGTAGTCCGGGCACCTTATGAGGATGAACTTGTCATCAATGATGCGGAGGGACAGCCCATGCTCCTGCTGCAGGAGCTCGATGTCGAGCGTGGCCAATATGTTGAAACAGGGGTGACGCTTGCAGTATTAGTCGATCATCGAACGTTATTAATTGATGCTGAGGCCTTTGAAAAGGATGCAGTTGAAATTAGTGAGGCTGCTTCAGAGGGCAGGCCCGTCGTTGCGATGCTTGAGGCCGCATCTGGAGAATCAAGAGAAATTCCAGATCTTACAATAGCCTACCTTTCCGGCGAGGTTGATGCAGAAGCAAGAACATTACATTTTTTTGTTTCGCTCCCGAATGAAAAACTTTCTGGGACGAACGATGCTCTGGGTTCGGCAACCCTTAATTGGCGTTATCGTCCAGGGCAACGAGTGCAATTACGAGTCCCAATCGAGGAGTGGCCCGACCGAATGGTGGTGCCAACCACTGCAGTGGCTAAAGATGGATTAGAGCACTATGTTTTTGTTGTTGATGAAAACCACTTTCACCAACAAACTGTTGAAGTCGAATTCCGTGATCCAAGATTTGTTGTTCTTGCAGATGATGGGTCAATTCATCCAGGTGATATCATTGCTTTAACTTCGGCACAGCAGTTGCAATTTGCCTTGAAAAACCAGTCAGGGGAAAATGCTGAACCTCACGCTGGTCATGCTCATTAAAAATGCTGTTCTTCATTGCTTGAGGGAGTGTAATGCTTGACGCCGTCATACGAATAGCACTTCGCTACCGTGTTCTGACAGTTGTTATCGCGATAGCAATTCTTCTCTACGGCAGCTTGATCTGTCGGAATCTTCCGGTCGATGTTTTTCCTAATGTTGATCGTCCTCGAGTGACAATTCTGACAGAGGCAAGTGGGCTTGCGCCTGAAGAAGTCGAGACTCTTGTGACTATTCCGCTTGAGTCAGTTTTAATTGGAGCAAGTGGTGTTCAGACGGTACGAAGTTCCTCAGGTGTTGGGCTTTCGGTGATATGGATTGAGTTCGAATGGGGTTCAGATATTTACGTTAATCGACAGATTGTCACAGAGAGGATTGCGATTGCGCGAGAGCGACTGCCGAAAGGTATGCGTCCCCAATTGGCCCCAATAGCTTCGATAATGGGGCAGGTCATGCACGTTGGGATTGAGAGTGTGCGAGGAGAGACATCTCCACTTGAGTTGCGGACGTTAGCTGATTGGGTAATTCGTCAACGCCTGTTGACAGTGCCGGGAGTCGCACAAGTTGTAGTCATGGGTGGCGGACGTAAACAGTTTCAGGTGTTAGTTGACCCAGACTTGATGCTGCAGTTTGGTGTGTCGCTGCACGAGGTTGAGCAAGCCGTACGAGCCAGTAATTCAAATGCAACAGGAGGGTATCTAGTAAACGGAGGGAGTGAACTGCTGGTGCGTTCATTGGGCCGACTAAAAACAGTGGATGATTTGAAGGCCGTTGTGGTAAAGGCAGTAGAAGACCGTCCTGTGGTGTTGGGTCAGGTGGCTCAAGTCTTAGTGGGATCGCAGCAAAAAAGAGGCGATGCCTCCATTAATGGGAAGCCAGCAGTGCTGCTTGTAATTTCTAAACAACCCGGCGAGGACACTCGTCGACTGACCAACGATGTGCTAGCCGTACTCGATAGCATTGAGTCGTCAATCTCAACGGATATTCAGATCACGCCAGATCTCTATCAGCAGAAAACATTTATTGACCTGAGTATTCGGAATGTTGCTGAGGCACTGCGCGATGGCGCTGTTCTTGTAGTTGTCGTTTTGTTTCTATTTTTGCTCAATGTTCGTACAACGTTTATCACACTAACAGCTATTCCGTTATCGATCATGATTACAGCCATCATTTTCCACATGCTCGGCATGTCAATAAATACGATGACTCTTGGCGGGCTTGCTGTGGCCGTAGGTGAACTTGTTGATGATGCGATTGTCGATGTAGAAAATATTTTTCGCCGCCTTCAAGAGAATAGCCATAAAGCAATGCCTCAGCCAGCTCTTCGCGTTGTTTATGAGGCAAGTCGTGAGGTACGGAATTCCGTTGTATTTAGCACAGTTCTTGTTGTGCTTGTCTTCATACCGCTCTTTGCCCTCGGCGGACTTGAAGGGAAGTTGTTTATGCCTCTCGGATTGGCGTACATCATTTCTATCACAGCCTCGCTTCTGGTTTCTTTGACAGTGACACCAGTTCTTTCGTACTGGCTGCTGCCTGTTGCTCGTGGATCGCAGAAGGAACGCAAGAGCTTTCTGCTTCATTTTTCACAGGTTGCAGCAGGTCTGGCGAACCGGATTAGTCTTCGGCATCCAGTGCTTGTGTTAGTGGTGGTGGGTGGGTGTTGTGTATTCAGTATTGTCATGCTATTTCGTTTAGGAAGAGACTTTCTGCCGCCGTTTAACGAGGGTAGCGTACAGGTAAATGTGTTACTGCCCCCAGGCACATCGCTCGCGACCTCCAATACGATAGGTGCTATGGTTGACGATCGGATTGGAACAGTAGACGGAGTCGAAAACTTTAGTCGGCGAACAGGTCGAGGAGAAATGGATGAACATGCTGAAGGAGTCAATTCATCAGAAATAATCATCAGTCTGGATTCGAAGTCGGCGCGTAGCCGGGAGCAAACACTCGAAGATATTCGGGGAACACTTCGTGATGTGCCTGGGATTGTTTCATCAGTCGAACAGCCTCTCGCTCATCTCATTAGCCACATGCTTTCAGGTGTGAAAGCGCAGTTGGGCATTAAGCTTTACGGCAATAATCTTATCGTGCTTCGGAAAACCGCCGAGCAAATCAAAGAGGCAATTTCTGATGTGCCCGGAGTGACAGACCTTGTAGTAGAGCAGCAGGCAGAAATTCCTCAACTCCAGATTCAGATCAAGAGGGAGAAACTCGTTCAGTATGGTCTGACAGTCGAGGCAGTCAATGAGTTCATACAAACGGCAATGCACGGCCGAACGGTATCGCAAGTGGTCGATCGTCAGCAGGTATTCGATCTCATTGTACGGATGGATGAGCCGTATCGAGTCGATGTTGAAAAGCTAGGTGACTTGTCTATTAATTTGCCTACGGGCGGGCGAGTTCCGCTTGACGCTGTTGCGGTCATTCGGGAAGGGAGTGGACCAAATACAATTAATCGAGAAAATGCAAGGCGGCGTATTGTCGTTCAATGTAATACGGTTGGGCGTGACCTTGACGGCGTGGTGAGGGAAGTGAAGGAGAGACTCTCACCGATAGAAGCAGAGCTGCCGCCAGGTTCTTTTATTGAATATGGAGGGCAATTTGAAAGTCAGCGTCAAGCAACGAGAATGATTGGTTTGTTAAGCTTGGTGTCACTGGGTGGAATGTTTGTACTCCTCTATACATTATTTCACTCTGTAAACCTCTCACTACAGGTACTTGCTTCATTACCCATGGCAGCTATTGGGGCTGTTGGGGCGATTGTTCTGACGAATCAGTCATTGACTATTGCCAGTATGGTCGGTTTCGTATCACTCTGTGGAATTGCTTCAAGGAACGGAATCCTTCTGATAGCTCATTATCTCCATCTGGTTCGCCATGAAGGAGAAGGGTTTACTCCGGAAATGATAGAGCGGGCAGGGAAAGAGCGGGTCGCACCAATGCTGATGACAGCGCTCACTGCGGGTATCGCGTTGGTGCCACTTGTCTTGGCTGCAGGCGAACCGGGGAAAGAAATCCTTTATCCTGTCGCGACAGTCATACTTGGCGGATTGGTCAGTTCGACTGTCCTTGATTTCTTTGTACACCCTGCTTTGTTCTGGTGCTTCGGTATGCGAGATGCACAAAAAGTAATAAAAGTGCCGGAACTAACGTCTTAGCGGAATGCGTACGCTCGCTTTGCGGAAGCGCCTGCTTGTTGTTGGAACAAAGCGTAGTTTTTTGGGAAGAATGTGTCTGGAAAACAGGCAGTTTTAGGACACGATATTGCTTTTATCGGAATCTCTATCGGTGAACTAGTGACGTCGTGTTTTCATGGTCCAGCTCCAATTCGTTCCTCGACATAAACAGTATTGAGATAAAATATTGTTTAAGCTTTTTGACCTCCTCGATTCCCTTGGTGCTCATTTCTATTCTGTCACTCTACTGCGAATTGTAAGCCGTCGAATCCATTGAGGCAGGCAACGGGAAGGCAATCGCAGAAATCGTTCAGTTGCCTCCCGGCATGCCAGCCAACCTTATGCAGCAGTTGTCAAAACGAGAGTGCGAGATCTTGTTCCTTCTCTATGCACGCTTGTAGAGGAGGAGAGGTGGACCGCTCATGGTAAAAAAATCGAAAATGCCGGAATGCCGGAATGTATGCATGGGTGGGTACGTGGCACTGATGAGCTGCTTGACAATACGGAATCGTACAAAAAAGATAATAAAGAATGCCGGGAAGAGCTGGGACGGCAGAATAATACTGTTTTTATCGACAGATCAATTGAAACACAATGAGAGTACTGCGATTTGTTGAAATGGTGCCGCTCGAAAATATCATTTCAGGTTGGCCATGAAGATCGTGTTTCCGTAGCCGAGGCCTGCATGAGTTGGGATGAAACAGAAACACTGCTTCGTGACGCCCACAGCAGCCTTGGCAAGTAGTGTTCTTGCCCTGTTTTCTTGTACATCATGTGTTTGCACGATTGGCATTAGTGATCGCTAGAGTTAGGGTGATAGTTTGGTCTAGGGTTTGTGTGTCGATAAAGCACTTAGAAATATTTTTCCCTCGTTGTTCTTTATTGATACAACAGCTCTTTCCTCACTACTTTTCGTACATTTTTTTATTAAGGATTTCATTATGCCTACCTCACTTTTTAGAAAAGCAAGTCGACCAAGCGGTTTTACACTTATCGAACTGTTAGTAGTTATAGCTATCATCGGTGTGCTTGTTGGCCTTCTCTTACCTGCTGTCCAGCAAGCCAGAGAGGCAGCCCGCCGTTCTTCGTGTACAAATAAATTAAAACAGATGCAACTTGCGATGCTCAATTATGAAAGCACAAATCAAAAGTTTCCGGCTCAAGGCTGTTCACCAGAAATACGCCAGATTCACCCCACGCCGACAAGTTCCCGCAGGTGGGGCTTTATCCCTTCTCTGCTTCCTTATCTTGAGCAACTGCCACTTCATACTCAATTTATTACTTTGATCGAAACAAATTCAAATGCCAGGCCATGGCGTCAAGACGCTGCACATCGGGGTGTGACGCGAGCAGAACTTACAGAAATACTGTGCCCGTCTGATCCGAACACGAGCCGAACAAGCGGTCCTAATCAAACACCCGGTCGTACAAGTTACCGCATATGTCGAGGAGATAAGCGGTTGGAAGCGACCGAGGCTCGGAAAAGAGGGGTGGGAGTAACTGGGTATAAGAGAAAGGTCGGTCTAGGCGGCATAGGTAATGGCCAAATCAACGATCTCACCAAAATAACACCACAATCTGTAAAAATGAAAGACATAACAGATGGTACTTCAAATACCATCAGTTTGGGTGAAGCTCGCATTAGTATAGCAAGCGGAGATTCACGAGGAGGTGGATATGGCATTGATGCAGGTGCAAAAGGCGGTAATGCTGCTCCCTCTGTATGCGCAGCATTGGTCGGCACTGATGGCAAGTATTCTTCCTACACAACCAACGGCTCGCAGGCTCCTGGCGTACGTTGGGCAGATAGCGAAGAAGGGTTTACATCATTCTTTACCTTCGCTGCACCTAATTACCCGAGGTGTGGATTTGGAAATGAAAACTGGGCCTGTCTTCCTCCAAGTAGCTATCATCCCGGTGGTGCTAACATGGCTCACGTCGATGGGTCGGTGAAGTTTTACAACGATAATATTAATGCTGGTGACCCAACGGCTAGTGGTAAAAATGCAGGGTGGACAGGACAAAGTGAGCGTGGCGTGTTTGGCGCGCTTGGTTCGATCAGCGGTGGTGAAGTCAATTTAGCTGAATAAATATGAATTCCTGTGGAGCATCCTTCTCGCAAGGGTGTCTCCACAGGATATTCATGAAATATTGGGTCTTTCTCTGCAGTCTGTTTGTAACCCTTCTGTGCTACTTGATTAGCTTTATTATTCGATAGAAAAAGGAATCCTATGCGACGTTCTCCTCATTGTTTTCAGCTTTTCAGTTTTTTGATTTTCGGTTGCCTTGTTGTGTCTTCTTTTGGTTGCGGTCAGTCACTGGGGCCTAATGTTCAGTATGTTCACGGCGTGATCACGCTTGATGGGGCACCAATTGAAGGGGCAACTGTGTCCTTTTCACCCGAGGACTCCAATGGGATTGGTGCCGCAGGAATGACTCAGTCTGATGGTTCATTCACGCTCAATGCACAGGCTGCAAAACCTGGCGCAGGTACAGTAGTAGGGGAGTACGCTGTTACAGTCAGCAAGGTCGAGATGCCAGAATTTCCTGATATTGGCCCAGATGATCCGAGGTATGGTACGGCTGAGCAGGAGAGGCTTGAGCAAGAGGCAAATAGTGCGAAACCAAAAGTAATAGTGCCTGAAGAATATAATACTCCAGAGTCCAGTCCGTTACATGCAAAAGTCGTTTCAGGAAAAAATGAGTTTCAGTTTGACCTTCTTTCAAAAGATAACGGATAGGCTAGGAGTTCGCGGTTACGTGTAGCATCTCCCGGTTCTCAATGCTCGTGAGGAACGAGTGGTTGTTAAATAGCAGGGGGATCTCTTTCGGCCCTTTGCTTAGTGATCAGTCCCAAATTGTATGAAGGGCGCCTAATTTTCTTCTTCCCCCTTCGGGCTGTTCCGTCTGTCGAACCAAGTTTCCAGTGATAAACGTTCCAACAAGGTATTGCGTTTTTTGGCAATCCGTTGGGGTGCGTGAATGGTCTGCCGTGCTGTTCGTATTGTCAGACTTCAATGCTGATCACGACCTTTGGAACGAAACAATGTAAAGAATACAAATTAGACGGGAGTTTTTCTCCTCTCGTCTGTGCTTTGTTGGTAGCACATCCGAGGAATTCAGCCCGATGTTCGGGACCATTTCCGGGCTCACGACTTCTTTCATTCGTTGAAAAGAACCAATGGTTGGGGCAGACTCTCGATTTTATTTGACTATTGTCGCAAGAAATATCGTAAAGAAATTTCCCCCCAGTCTTGTTCTTCAATGCCCTCCTGATAGCTGGCTTCCGCGTAAACGGAACCAGCAATCTGCGTCGCTGCCTGCCGTCTTTTGAGATCGAACGGAACGATCATTTTGTACCACCAATTTGAAGGATCTTTTGCGTAAGGGATCGCGTAATCGATGGCTTTTTTGTATCCACCTCCTGAACAATTGCTGTAGTTGAATAGGGCGTGCCCCGCGTTGTTCGCCATCAGCCCTATGAGGAAGAAATGGTTAAGGTTTTTGGTGGTATAGTTCCACGATTTGGCCCGATCGGTTTCCAGAGGTTGCTTGCCGCTTATCGAGATTTTCGATTCAATAGGTGGTATCGTATGACTTCGGATCCACAGAGATCCCCAATCTTCCCTTGTAAGTACGACGCAATAGCGATCACCTGCATATTAAAAGCCATTCAATGATTGTTGGCGGAAGTGGACTCATTCTGTTTGTAGGTTGGGTCAGCAACCAATCAAGAAACTCAGAAAACCAATCTTGTATGCCCTCTTCATGTGACGCTTTCCAATGCGAGGACTTTTATAACAGTGTGATGTGATCGACAAGGTAGACGAATTCATACGAATCAATGATCCATGTTCCCCTTCCTGAAAGAAGGCCGGGAATGGCCTGAGCATGGGCGGGTTTGGCACATGGGATCTCGCGGCTTATTCCCCAGAGCGATTTGCTGCAATTGTGATAATATGTGGCGGTGGAAGTACGCTTGATGCAAAACTCTTGATCAATCTTCAAGTATGGGTATTTCACGGCGCAGAAGACAAGGTTGTCCCCGTTTCTTTCTCAGAGTCCATGGTTCCTGCAATACGGAGAGCAGTGGAGGACCGAAGATCATTATCTACCCACATGCTGGTCACGATAGCTGGACTGAAACGTAAAAAATCCAGAACTTTATTCGTGGTTGTTAAAAAAGCAACGCAGAAAAAACGAAAGCAGATCAGGCTAGTGTGCAAGCAGCTGCAAGGACAGCAGTGAGGAAATCGTTAAAGTGTGCACTGGACTGAGCGCATAGCAAAAAGACGTACAACTCAGAAAACTAATGAATGCCTGTCGCTTTGCTTGATGTCTAAAAGACCACAATCAGCGAGACATAAATTCAACAACCTTGTTGATGTTTACAGGCAGGCTGACATCTGACTTATCGGGTCGTCTGTCAACGGTGAATCTCAGCCGTTCGTTGTCCGAACTGATCCAGTCACATGGTTCACCAGTCTGAGTCGCAATTGCCTGTTGGTATAAATCGACAAGCTTCCCTTTTCTTCGGACATCAACGATGTCTCCTGGCTTAACTTGGAAGGAAGGTTTGTCGACAGGAATGCCATTCACAGTAAAATGACCGTGCA
>WLWF01000260.1_pt1 | contig 52752 bp, 66 predicted proteins | sample 6718331 | NCBI WGS metagenome assembly WLWF01 (sample SAMN12718692, study PRJNA515312) | sponge metagenome | isolation source: marine sponge | host: Mycale hentscheli | place: New Zealand: South Island, Marlborough, Capsize Point | collected 2003-05-01 | reverse complement strand
ACAAAGCTGTACATCAAGGTCCGATTCTCCGGTAAGCAGTCTCCGTCCACGGGTACAAATGCTGACTGGGGCTACATTCAAGTAGACAACATTGATTCTGCTACAGGCATCAGCTCTGTGCAGGACTACATGATTGAGATCGACTTGTTGAATGTAAACGGAACTGCCTCTGCGGTAGTACCCCGACGTTACATTTCTCGTATCGAACAAATCAGTGGTCGCCATGCCAGTGCTGTGGTTTGGGTAGATGCGGGAACGGCGACGGGTACGGTGTACTTCCAACGCCAAGGCGGGAGTATGTAATGGCTTATTTTTATGTCCCAACGATTAAGGACGCAGAGTCTGGAATTTATTTCTATTGCAAAGATGACAACGGCACTATTGTTCGCGCATCGAGTGGTATAAAACCAGGCATTCATACACTTAAATTAGATCGAGAGATTGTCCCGAGTCGTTACGTGTTAGACTGTCCAGAGAATCAGGACGCGCTACCCGGTTGGGAAGAAAAGACCGCCGAGGAAGTCAATGCTGACTACCCTGGCTTGGTAGGAGGTTAGTATGGCGGTTGTATGGAGTTGGGCATTTGGTAGTGAGGGAAGGTCAATTCTTTTGACCTATATGGGCTTCGTGTTTCCCAAATCATTCGCGGTACAGGCTGCATACACAGGGGCCGATAATGTGTACTCTTACGCATCGTACCCCGGAACCAAATATAGCTGGGGAACCACGTCGGAGAGGACTATAGTCTTCCCCGGAATCCTTCCCGGTGCCGGAAGAGCGGCTGCTGCGGTCAAGGCGAAAACGACTTGGGATTCCGACCTCAACTCTGTTTTGATAAAAGTAAAGGGTGTCACAGACCCCGGCGATATGCAAGCGTATATGTGGATAGACGATGCTACCACGGGGGTGGTGGGTTGCATCATTGACGATTTTGAAGCCGGTACGGCTTTGTTGACGCTTGAGAATTGGCATTATCTGTGCATTTCTTATGATTTTGGTGTAACGACTCCCGGTACGGCTACCGCGACGTTTTTTATTGATGGTATACAAGTTGCGACGGGAAGCGATAGCACCGGCCCAACGGGAACCGAAACACAGGCCAAGATTGAAAGCGGTGGGTTTTCGGATACTTTGGCCCTAACAGCCCAAGTTATTGGATACGATACTGGCACGAGCGAGGCCGATGCTGCCACGCCTGTTTTCGTAACAAGGGTAGCCCCTAGTGCCGACACGTCGGACGTGGGAACGTGGTCACCCGCAAGCGGCGGAACAAACCAAGTTGCGGTCACTGCTGGGAATTATGACAACGCTACTTACACGCAAGAAGCCACGCCCAGCAGCGGCGATAATGTAGTCACACAGGCGGTTTTGGCTACTGAGCTAGGGCTCACACCCGGAATCGTCAGAGGAGGCACCAACCACACATATAGCAGTGGAACCAACCTCCAAGCGTTTGCCTCGATTCGAGATAGCGGCGGAGCCTACACCGATGGTGCTACGGTAACACCAGATGAAGCAGACACAACCTACGCTTACAGCACTTCTACAGGACTAACAGGCTCAAGTACCATCAACGTCAAGTATGAAGTGGTATAGTCCATGCCGGTATTATCCGAAAACCTGATTGCGTACTACCAGTGTGAAGATTTCGCAGATTCATGGGGAAGTAGAACAGCAACCCCGTCGTCAATCAGTATTGTCACGGGCCTGTTTGGGGACTGCTGGGAATATAGCAGCGACAGTGATGACGTTGTTATTACGATCACCCCAGACGTAAGCACATGGACCGTTGCTGCATGGGGGTTTGACTTAGACGGGTTTGGATACCGGGCTTTTTGCACAAATAATCAGAGCAGTTCTAACGGCTCTTATCATATGCTTATCAACAACTCTGATGAGCTTGGCGTTTGGTCAAACAATACTTTTACAGGGTCCGGGGTGACTATAAATGCAGCTAGCTACACCGGCTGGCACCATTACGCTGCCACACGAGACAGCGGGGGGATTGTCCGATTTTACATTGACGGCGCATATGTTGGGCAGTGCACCCCTTCAAGCTGGCCCGGCTCAAACGGCGTGGCATCTTTAGGCAACCACGGCAGTTTTAATGAAAGATGGGCTGACAAAATAGACGACTTTGCAATTTGGAACCGCACCCTTGACGCTAGCGAAATCACGACAATCTATAACGAAGGAAATAGTGGAAACTCTCTTCGTAGCTTGATTGGGCCGTCCACCCTCCGTGGTCAATTTGCATCCGTGGTTCATACAGTGGCTCCCGAAAATGGCAGGTTGCACGGGCAATTTGCCAGCGTAGTTCATACAGTAGATGCCGAGAATGGTCGTCTGCACGGTATGTTCGCAAGTGTGGTCCATAGCGTACCTCCCCCTGCCGCTATTGTGCCTGATATTACAGGTGCCCCCGGTGTTCCCGCTACCTTCGACGGCTCTGCATCTACGCTTGTTGAATACTACCAATGGAGATGGGTGTCCGTACCGGGGGGTTCTCCTCTTAGGGCACCCTTTGACAATGGACCTGTTCCTTTTCCGGATAGCCAAGCGACATCCCCGATTGATATGACGAATAATCAGGGTCTTTGGCATTTCGAGGGTAATGCTAACGACACCTCTGGTAATAGCCGTAACGGTACGGTCACGGGTGCTAGTTTAGTTGCCGGTAAAGTCGGCGCACAAGCATATCAGTTTGGTGTAGCTGACAACATAAATTTTGGTGCTGCGTCGACCTTTATTTCTGCGGATTTTAGTATCAGCCTTTGGCTCAAAGGTGATGCGGCATGGACTCCATCAGTCTTTGATGCAATTGTGGGTGCGTCTAACGCTTTTAGTTGGAGTGAGGGGTTTGGGGCTTTTTGGCTAAACGCTACAGCGATTCGGTTTTTTGTGGGCGATTACAACACTGACTTTGTAGACCTTACGGTTACTCCGGGTGACTGGAATCACATTGTATTTACTTGGGATGGGTCAACGATAAAAGGCTACCTGAACGGAAGCGAAGTGGCCACTAAAGCACATTCATCGGCACTAACTGGCTTGGCGAATGACTTTTTTGCAAGTCAGTTAGGGACGTACGGCAATGGAGAGCAGACTATCGACGAACTAGCGATTTGGTCAAGGGTCCTTTCAACTAGTGAGGTTTCTACTATTTACACTTTGCAAAACGGTGGCTTGGCGGGTATCGGGACCTCCACTTTTACCTTCACGCCAGACATCGTTGGCACGTATACAATTAACCTCGCTATCGATGGATCTACCAACAGCGATGCAGACTGTGTAGTGACGGCACCTGGAGGAGGCGGCTCCGAGCCTCAAGGTCATGCGACGCAGGGAGGGAGCCTTCAAGGTCGTAGAACGCAGGGGCTACTATGAAAGACATGAAGGCAAAACGCCGAACTGCGGTTTTAAAAAGGCTAGGGCTATCAGGTGTAAACAAACCTAAAAGAACTCCCAGCCACCCTAAGAAGTCCCACGTAGTCTACTACAAAGACGGCAACAAAGAAGGGACCATACGGTTTGGGGAACAAGGTGCGAGCACTGCAGGGAAACCAAAGTCTGGAGAGTCTGACAAAATGAGGAAGAAGCGAAAGAGTTTCAAATCCCGTCATGGTAAGAACATTGCGAAAGGTAAATCTTCAGCCGCGTACTGGGCAGATAAGGTGAAGTGGTAACATGCCTTCCAATTCAAAAAGAACCCAAGCTGCGTCTAAAGTTAATCAAGCTGGCAACTACACACAGCCCGGTATGCGAAAGCGTTTATTTAACAAAATAAAAGCTGGAGGCAAAGGCGGAAAGCCAGGGCAGTGGAGTGCTAGGAAAGCCCAGATGCTGGCCCTTCAATACAAAAAGGCTGGTGGGGGGTACAAGTAATGCCCACTCACAAAAGGCGTTTAGCAGCAGCTCAAAAGAGTTTGAAAAAATGGTCAGACCAGAAATGGCGTACCCCCAGCGGTAAGCCATCTGGAGAAACTGGAGAGGTCTATGCGCCTTCTGCAACAATCGCTTCTTTGAAATCTTCAAAAGCCGGGAAGAAAAAACTAGCTGCAGCCAACAAAAAGAAAAGAGAGACCACCAAAAAAGGTGAGCAGTATGCTAAACATGGATTGCACAAAGGTAAAAAGAGGTAGCCATGAGTATGGAAGATATGCGAAAGAAAGCAGCTAAGAAGGCTATGGATTTGAGCCAGTCTGACAAAGCCGTAATGAAGGAAGTCATTGGAGAGCTGAAGAAGGCGGTTGAAATGCACACTAGCCAACATGAAAGACTCCAAAAGATTTTAGATAACTCTAAATAAAGGAAACAAAAATGCCACTACTAAGTAAAGAAGAACGCCAAACACTTACCCCAGACGAGAAGCGAGCCATCCGTAAGGAACGCCGCGCAGTTCGACGTGAAGAACGTGGACCTATCCTCGGAATCAAATGGGAAAAGCTGGAGCCACTAGCTGAAGACCTCATCTTAGAAATCGCGGGAGACCTACTACCCGGTGAAGAAAAAATGCAGGAAGTAATTGACGAATTGGCTGAACGAGCTGATGAGTTCCTTGAATGGAAGGGCCTCCCTATGGTTATTTCTATTGCCCTAGAAGCCGTTGATGGGATCATCATCGGAGCTATTGCTCGTGGGACACTACGCCCAATGGTCCAGAAGGTCTATGAGAAGCTCAAAGCCGAAGGCAAATTAGGCGGAGAAGAATAGTGGCTTACGACCCAAGCAGCCTAGAAGCCAAAAAGAAACGGGCCACACTGGGTCGTCTTAACTACAAGATGGGAAAAGAGGGCGACGGCAAGGACGTTTCCCACCAACCGAACGGCTCTGTCAAACTAGAGAAAGCCAGCAAAAACAGAGGGAGAAAAGGCGAGGGCGGTCGAAAGAAGGGCGCGTCTCACAAGTATCCCAAGAAGCGGGATTCCCGATTGAACTAATGGACAACTGGTACGTAAGAAAACAACACGCAGCTTTGTATGAGAGAGAAAAAGCTATGCACAACACAATAAAAAAAGGCTCCACAGGACCTGACGTAGAAGAGTGTCAAGCCCTACTAAATAAGAACGGGTTTAAGACCTCTGTAGACGGCGTGTTCGGCTCTGGTACAGAGACCTCGGTCAAAGCCTTTCAAGCCGATAGAGGGCTCACAGCAGACGGTATTGTAGGCCCAGCAACGTGGTCTGCTCTAGAGGGCGTTCAAAAGAAAGAGCCAGTTAGTTTTTCGGATGTTGCTAAGTTCTTTCCGCAGATGTTCCCCCAAGTATACAAGCTCTCTGGAGCCCAGTGTCCTAGCAACCCTCCAGGCATGTCTTTGAAACGCATCGGTAGTGAAACTACGAATTGTGTGCTGTTCACAGCTTGGCTTCTAAGTGCAGCCCTGCCTGTAACATTTACAAAAGAACAGTGGTCTTTATGGATGGTATCCACAACCGATAGCCGAGTTCCGAGCTACGGTCCAAGGGTTATCATGGATTGGAATGCCGGAAGCCCCGCACCTGGGGAAGGACCTTGGTTGGTACAGTGGTTTACCAGTAGCGGAGGGCACAGTTTAATCGTGTTGGACGAAGACCCCGACACGGGTAAAATTTTAACCTTAGAAGCAAATGATTCCATAAATGGTGCAGGGTGGAATCAAATTGGTCCTCTTCGAGAAGTTCCCAACCCCGGTATAAATTGGAAAGACAAGGTTACCCAAACGTGGTCAAACCGTGTATATTCCAAGCGTGCTGTGCACATTGTAAGGCTTGCGATAACAGGCGTAAGAGAGTGGTTGGAGAGTGCGTAATGACAAACCTAGAAGATACGGTGACCATACAAGGCAAACGGATTGCCAGTCTAGAGGGTGACGTGAATACTTTGAAAGTAGATACGAGTAAGCTCACCTTAAAGCTGGACCACCAAGAGGAGCGTCAACAAGAGCGTTTCAATACGCTATGTACGTCACAGTTAGAACTTAAAGACATCATGAAAGCCAGAGCATCCGCCGACGAAAAGCGTGCCGAGGAGTCTCGAAAGTACCGAGCGGAGCGTGAGAAACAAGAGACAGAAGTACAGTTGCAGAAGCAGCAGTGGCTTCAATCTATTTTAACTCCCCAAACAATTATTATGATTATCATTGTGATTGCATCTATCTTTGGCGTGAAAGGTCTTGATATGATGGAAGCCACAACGGGTGTTCCAGTACAGGACGCACCTCCAACAGGGACTATCCCGTAGGAAACATTATGGAAAAGAATCGTTATATGAAAGCAGCCAAGGCAACTATGGCTAAAATGAAAAAGAAGAAAGGTGGAGATAAGAAGAAAGACGGGAAGGCTTACGACCACCATGATAGCACTGTGCCGTCTAAGTCAAAGAAGAAGAGTGAATAGCTATTTCATACAGAGCCTCGGTGGACTGTCGATGGGCATGTGGAAAGGGAACACTGCACAGGAAGCCCTTCTAGAATTCTACCGCAAGCGTGGGTACACCAGCGAGGCTGTATGGCTTGAAGACGGTCAGCTTTCTTTTGCCGATGAGGTGCTAGACATCTTTGGAAACGCACCTAATACGTGGCTCATTGAGAAAGTCAATTAGTTGGTATTCCTGCTCTACTTGTACGACCTGTAGCGTATAGACCTATACCTATAGCATCCCACATATCATGTGTGCCTTGAGGGTCTACGCAGTCCATCTCTACATCGGTTAGGGCTCTTTCGATTCTTTTCATATGCACTTTCTTAGGTACGTTCCCCTTCCATTGGCTTGGATACACGTAGTCTTTTACGAGGATACCGTACCGGTGGAAGGTATCAAGAACCTCAAAAAGCGCATCTACCCCGCGAAAGGTAGTGCGCTTTTTTGTGTAGTAGCGAGGAACTTCAAATACAAACTGCGGAGCAGCTTCTCCGTAGCCATCCACGAAGGACATCCATAGGTCCTCTACTTGAGAGGGTAGATTCACTAGATCGCCTTTGGGTCTAATACTACAGGCATACAGAAGCTGTGTCTGGTGAGGCTCGCAACCCCACACAGACACGCCGCATACCCTTTTACCAGGGTCAATGGCTATTAGAAGATGGGAAGCTACTTTTTCTGCGCTCATCGGGACTCTCCCAAATTAGAAGTTTACCACTGTCATCATAGACAGGGGCAGCATCTTTGTACCACCTTCGCATAAGAGCGGGCTCGGCTTCAATAGGAACATCAGGAATGTACTCCTGCATAGTCTTTACCATCAGCTCTGCCATAGCAGGTGCCCACTTGTGCGCGGTATCTTCTGGACCCTCTGCGATGATCTCATCGTGAATGAGCACCCAAGGGTACACACCCTCGAAAGGAGTTGAAGATGTGTAGCAACGCTTGCATAGCTCCCACATGGCGTACTTGATTCCATCTGCGGTGAGACCTTGAAAGAACGAGTTACAGGCAGATGTATAGGATACATCACCGCGGATTCGACCAGAGCGGAGTTGCACGATGGTGCCATCCAGTTTGGTCATTCGGCTAACGTCCTCGAAGTACTGGCGCGTCTCCTCCCACTCATCGAGCCACGCTTTACGAAGCTCACGAGCGCGGGTGATGTCGATGTGCTTGCCGTAGTTGTTGCAGTATTCGACGAACGTCTCTGCTGCCAAACCACCGGGGAACCCGAAGTTGGCAATCTTAGCAAACTGCCTAGCCTCCTTCACTTCCTTGTGCTCTGGGTGGGTATCGTCCTTCAGAGCTTCCTTTGCAAGCTCCAGCTCCATACCGATAAGACTGGCCCCGAACTGCAGGTGGGGGTCTACTCCCCGCTGAAAAGCCTCGGCTAATTTGCTATGACCATACCAATCCAACTGGACCTGTGCGAAGGCGCGTAGCTCGATACTACTGTAGTCCACAGTGCAGAAGATGTTACCGGGTTGAGGTACGAAGCACTCTCTGAATCCCGACTTACGAGGAGGGTTCTGAAGGTTGGGGTACTTCCAGCTCGTCCTACCAGAACGCACCAGTACGTTTGGCTTGGAGCAGATAGGGTTTCTAGTCCCTTGTTCTAGGATGGGCAGGTAAGTGTTGAGGAGCTTCTCGGCGTTGAGGTTTCTCGCGTACTCTTTTAGCTGGGGGTTACCAGACTTCTGCAAAGTCTTGCGGTCTGTTTTGATTGCACCCTTGGCAGTGAGAGGTGGATGGTCGCCGTAGGCTTCTGCAACTAACCCTTTGAGAATCTTCATGTTTCGAGAGCCATCCAGTCGCATGAAGCCCAAGTCCATAGCTAGTCCCCTAGCCTCTTCCACTTGGTCCATCACTTGGATTCGGAAGTTGCCTACTGCCACAGGGTCTGTGACTACACCTCTACATGCCATCAGGTGGAGGGCAAGCGCGGCTGCAGTCTGCTCCAGCTCGTTGACTACCAACCCTTCTCTATGCAAAGGCTGTATGGAGGTTCCCACTCGAACACCTGCAGGTGTTTGATTCTGGGCCTCGAAAACGCGCCTAGCCCATGTAGAGTCTTGGGCACTGTAGACCAAGGCTGCTTCGGGCCACTCTCGCAGAGGTACGAAGTCCAACTCATTGTACCGAAGTCGCCAGCTATCTCCGGTCTTGGTAGCACTGATGTCCACTTTGAAATACTTCTTCACTAGGTCAGCGAGGCTGTACTTCATCTTCTGCCTTGTTTCATGATGGAAGTCTAAGTCGCCATGTGCGACATTGATGAGCTTCTCTCGTAGCAGGGTGTCCCGTAGCTTGCCCTTTTCCATCATGGCGAATATGTCTGCGATAAACTGGGGCTCTTTCTTTATGAGCACGCCCAAGTCGAAAGAGAGGTTGTGAGCCACCAGCACGGCATCAGGGTCGGCACTCAAGTTTGCGAAGACGTAGCGTGTGTGTCGTGCAGAGTAGACAACTTCCCAGCCATCATCTACAGACCTCCACCAACTCTCCTCGTCACGGGGTAGATATTTAGGGGGCTCACCTCTACCAGCTAATGAGATGCACACAGCTCTAGGAGCCAAGCATCCCGGTTGGATGGGGTATGTTTCAAAGTCAAATCCAATTAGTCTCATGGGTATCTCCAAAAAGAAAGCTCCACGAAAGGTGGGACTGTGTGCTGGCACAATGCACCTGTACCTGTCCATCTGGAATAAGAACAGACGAACGCACTACCTTTCGTGGAGCTATGTGGTTACAGCTCTATCCGTTAGATGAACGCCAGATGACTTTCATAAAGGGGTTGCCTTTCAGTGTAGTGATGGTCTTTGCGTCTGCGACAACCTCAATACCACCGATAGCGGAACCGTCCCCAGAAGACAACTCTTCGCACATCTCGGATGTTACATCACCATAATCCACACCGCTGGCTGCAGCTACGAAGCCTTTGACAGCAGATAGGAAGGTTTCTTTCTGGCGGCACATGACGACCCATGAGACTCGTTCCCCTGTAGTGTTGCTGTTTTCGTCACCGTTAGTGACTTCAACCACTGTGGCTTCGACTGCCACGTATGGGGTGTTGTCGCGACGGCTGCTGCCTTGTACGAACTTGTGAAGCTCTACGAGGTACGTTCCGTCTGCGAAGTATCGTTGTTGGGCGGGTGCCGCGGCTGTTTCAATGTTTGCAAAAATACTCATTAGTTTTCCTTTTGTTTGAGTTTCGATTCATTCTTTTTTAGGTCTAACATTTAGACCAGTCACAGTAACATAGTTTTTGTTTGTTACCAGTTGTTTCTTCAATATACTTAGCTTGCTTACGTGCGCTGTCCAAAGCGCGGGTTTGAGGCCAATAGTTCTGGCATATGGTTGTGTAAACTGTATCAGCCTTCTGGCCGCTTCGGTGGGTACGTCCGAGCATCTGCTCCCAAGTGGCTCCTGTAGGAGGAGGTTCGACCACTAGATTGTTTGCCCAAGACTGGTAGTTTCGACCTTTATGGTGAATGGGGATTGATAACGCACAGGTCTTACCTGGCACTGGGTCTGTCTTTCGGTAAACATCCAAGCCGAACTCATTCATCTTCTCGCCTACCGCTCGGCTTTTGAACCACACGAGGGTGGGGTCCTTCTGACGTTTGGCCCAGTTGCAGATGTTACGGATGTAGTCTGTGCTGATCCAAACTGCCTTGACAGGAGGAGCAGGACGGTGCTTGAGTCTAGCCCATGCTAGGTACGTGTTCTGGAGCTTTCGGCTACCTCCACCATCCATGATCCATTTGACGAGCAGGCTCTCACTGTCCACGCCTTCCCGACTGTGGTATCTAAGGTAACTACCACATGCAGAACTCCACGCTTTTCGAGCGTCGTTCCACTCGTGGTCTACATCACCTTCGGGCCAGTCCCATACATAGTAGAACCCTAGACTTAACTGACGGGCTGCTCGCATGAACTCCAGAGCGTCAGCTAGGTACTCACCATTGGGTAACTCCCAATCAGCTCCGAGCTTTTGAAGTGCCTCTGAAATCTTACGGTCTTTCCTACCTTCCCATTCCTGTAGAACCAAACTGCATCCCACACTTCCTTCCTCCGATGCGACCACACCAAGTGTGCTTCGGAAGCGAGCTTGGAACGCCTTTCGGTACACAGCTTCGCTATCAGTGTCTTTCCCATGCCATGCGACCATAGGCATGAGTGCTTTGTATGCACGTCGGTCTGGCTCTCCATCGGGGTCCAGCACGGAGGACCAGATGTCCAAGGTGCGCCTGTCCAGAGGGAGAGGGCTGCCGCCGCGGAGGGCTAGCTCGCAGAGGTGTCCATAGTCTTGTAAGGACTTGGAAGTGAGTGTACCAGACAATGCCGCAAAGCGGGTACCAGGGTGACGCTGCATGTACCGAATAAACCGCTTGGTTCTCGCTGCAGTAGGGTGCCGAAGGCAGTGTGCCTCGTCAGCGATGATGCAGTCTGGCTGCAGGACTTCCAAGATGTTCCCACGAGTGGGCGAGCTTAGGTCGCTGTAGGCGACAATGTGAGGCGTAGGGAAATCGTAGTGCTGTGACCACTCTTGGATGTCCCTAGCACACTGCTCGCGCATGGCAGGAGGGATAAGGAGCACAGGCTTCTTACATCCCCACACCACAGGTAGAAGGAAAGAGGATAGCGTCTTGCCATGACCTACCCCAATGGCACCGATGATGCCTTTGGGTGCAGGTAGTTGTTTAGCAATCTCCAGCACTAAACCCTGTAGGGGAAAGAGTGGTGGGGCATCGACGTGGCTACGCAGCTCCTTCGTCATTCGGATGTGCGCGTCAGTCATATCAGGTGTCTTAGGCAGCTTTAGAATGCGTTCCATGTCGGTCTGCAGTCCTTTTAGCTCTCGTTCTCTACGCGCTTTCTCTATGATGTGCGATGCGGTTACCATATCCTGCCCTTGTTCGATAAGCAGTCTTCCAATGCTAACCACTCTAAGCCATCTCTAGAAAGTGTCCATCCTTGCTCAATGTCACCTTCCACTAGACCTTTCTTAGTTAAGGTCTGCAAACATTCTTTAGGCATCTTAGCAGTTTTCATTATAGCTAGGTTACGGAGCACGGTAGCTTGCATGGGTGTTAGTATTCTTTTTTTCATTTTTGTTTTAGTTTTCATTTTATACCCCTAGAAAATGAAGGGCTGCACGCCGGAGAACCCCTTCCCAAACGCGCAACCCTCCAAGGACTAACCGATGAAGCCACGGACGATGATGATGTCTACACGCCGTTCTAGGATGGGCAGCAGTTCATTGAGGCATGGGTCTTTCTGGGAGGCGAATACAGACTTGCCGAGCAACTTGCTGGCATGACACCCGTTTAATAACGCTAAGAACTTGGACGCTACGAGCTTAGGACCCGTGCTGTATTCTGCCAAGTTGTAGTAGGCGAGACCCTTTTCCTCGGCAACTTCATCCTGCAAAGGCTCCAATATGGTGGAGAGCTTTGTGGGAATGTGATCGGAAGGGAACGCATTGATGTACACGATGACAGGTGCTAAAGCTGCAGGTGCAACAGGCTCCTCGACCACAGGCTCCTCGACGGGCTCCTCGACGGGCTCCTCGACCACAGGCTCCTCGACCACAGGCTCCTCGACCACAGGCTCCTCGACGGGCTTCTGAACTGTTACAGGTGCTGCACCTAGCTTCTCTGCCATCTGCATTTCGTGGTCAGATACACCGAGTCGAAGCGCACAATTGCTATCGGACATTTCCACAGGAACACCTGCCTCGTTGACCCACTTCACGAGGGTCTTGACAGTGCTGCTTCGGGGTAGTCGGTTACCAGCTACGGCTTCCTTCGCCATCGTGCGAACTGTTACGTCGGTCAGTATCTCAGAACTGGACAGAGCCATCAGTGCTTTCTTCCAGAAGCTCTCGACTTGAGTGAGGTTCCAGTTGCCAGGGAGACACTTGTTCTTTTTAAACTGCAGCATCGTATCGATGTAGTTCGATAGACCTCCAGTAGCTTTGGGCTGCTCCACAACGACCTCCGACTCTTTCAAAGAGATGTAGTTCATACCTTTAATCAATCGACCGCCACATGCTTCCATGAGGTTATCCGCGTCTTCCTGTTGAATCTTACGCTGCAGGTGCCACTCTAAGAACTCGAACAAGGTATCGAAGGTGAAGTCTTCATCTGCGGCTTCCTTCTCTTGGATAGCCTTGATGAGCTGCTCACCCAGAAGTTTCCAATCCACTTCTTCTTTGGGCGCAAGAGGGTGGTCAATCTCTGCAATCGCTTCGGACGCTTGCTTGACTTCCTTTTTCAGCTTTTCAATTTCAGCCTTGGCTGCAGCTTGCTTCGCTTTCTGGGCCTTAATTTTATCCATGATGTTCATATCTTCTTCTCCTGTCTTTACTGTCTGTTTGGTTTTTGTTTTTGTCTTTTTCTTTGGATATGCACTGCAGTGTTCTTTGAACCAGCAGAACCGACACTGTGAAACGTCTGGAGTTATCGCCTCTTGACGTTCCACTTTTGCGAGTCGCGCCATTACCTTAGCGACTCTCTCGAAATCTTTCCAGTTTTTTTCTACATCTGCCCACTCCGCTTCCGCATCTACTCGGAAGGAAGTAGCTATTTTAGATTTGGTCAAGTAGTAGATGTGGCTGAACTTGATGGCCTTAGGCTGGATGTCGAGCTTCCTAGCCAGTACGTAGGCATAAGCCAGCATCTGGGGATTAAGGGCCAGCTCTGCTTCGGTCTTCGCGTTTGCACTACGGCTGGTAGTCTTGTGGTCAGAGATGTGCAGGATGTCATCCTCGCAACTGTAGAAGTCTACCTTTCCTCGGAAGGGTAAAGGTCCACATATATCTTCGACCCATTCCTCGACTTGTACAGTACCCGGCTCAGGTAGGTATTCGATACCTGCCTTAGCGATGTTGACTAGCTTCTCGTCAATGTCAGGCAGCTCCTTCCCTTTGAGGTAGGCTTCCAGCCAATCGTGTACGTCGATACCCGTCTGCAGTGCAGGGGTCTTAGGTACGTCAGGTTTGATGACGTAACCGATGTACCACTTGCGCTCGCACTGGGTGAACTGCGTGTAGCTACTGGCACTGATGCCCATCTTTCTTTTAGGTTTGTTCATTACTCAACTCTGTTTAGTGCTTGGTTTTGTGGTTCGTCTATTGGGAGTCCAAGGTTTTCTGCCTCGGTGACCACCGATGCCCAGGGGATTACCCAGAACACTTGGCGGCTGTCTCCTTTTCTTCTTTTGCTTGTCGAGAGGTTGGACAGCGCGTTTGCTAACCGTCTAGGTGTTGGTGACTTGAAGGAAGGGAAGTACGCATCCCACTTGTCTACAACGACCTCTGTTGTAACGTATACCTGTTCGTCCTGCTTAAAGCAAGTATCTTTCTTATTACCATCACGAGAAATCATTTTTGCGATGATGTAGAGCACTTGGCTGTTGATGCCGACGCTCACGATAAATCTTCTGTGCCAGTCTTCTAGTACACCTTCGACGAGCAATCGATTGCCGTACCGTACCGTTCGATTCTGGGCGAGCCACGCGATGTGCTTGGCGATGCGCCCTGGGTTGTTGCCATCCATCACCCAATCCTTCGTGGCGTTTCTGCCTCCGAGGTTGCGTAAGTAGGTGGCTGCAGCCCCTTGAGCCTCGATGTACAGAGTTCTAGATACGATAGCTTGCAGGTCCTCCTCGGTTAGTGAGTTGTTGAATTGAAGTGCTCTGTCATTGTTTGCACAGATGATAACGCGAGCACACCCCTGTACCCGGACAACAGGTTGGTTTTTTCTGTTAATGGAGTGATCACTATTGGCGACGAGGTTACGGAATACGATGTCAGGACTCATGCCGCCTTGTGTCAGGGTGACCCCCTCATCCGCAGCTACCACAGGACATTCGAGAAGTCCAGCATTAAACTGCGACATCATCTCCTGCAGGGGCGTTGCTTTGCTACCCCACACCGATGCCAGTGCAGAGATGAGCATGGACTTGCCCGTACCGGGTTTGCCCTTGAGGTACATGGCGCAGGTGGGTAGGTCCAAGACTTTGACTGTAGCCAGCCAGTCTAGGAGCACATCCACCTTTGGACCTGCTAAGGTTTCCAACCACTCGGCTATTCTGTCGTCCTGCTGTGGCTCGACACCTACAGGTACGCAGCATCCGAGGAACAGTGTACCACCGTTGTCCTGCTTGAACTCTGCACGAGGTTGGCCCATCACATAGATGACCTGTGTCACGACACGACCATGGTCGGACACGAGTTGTCGAACGCTGGAGGGAGTTCCTTTGGTGCTTCGAGTAGAGATAGTGGGGATACCCGCCAAGGTGTACGCTTCTAGAGCGTTGACCAACATGTTCCCTCCCACAGGAAAAGGGTGGTACTGCCACGGTTCTTGACGGGTATCCAATACATAGAAGTGTTTGTCTTGATGGACTAAGATAGCGGGTTGTCTCTCTCGATTCTTAGCTTGTGTCTTCTCTTCTCGGAGCTTACCTGCTTCTCGGGAGGCGATGCGGCAGCACTTTTCCCAAGCGTTTTTGAGTGACGGAGCCCCTTCGGATTGGTCTGCTTCCACGCTTCGATAGATGAATCGGTAGATTTGATTGGGGTCTGTGGCTTTGAGATACCCACCGAGGCTGGCGATGCACTCCATCAGTGCGTTGTCTCGGTTCCCCGGTTTGCCCAAGGGTCTTCCATCTTCGAGCTTGTGCAAGTATCTTCCGGCGAGGGACGCACCGATTAGGTGTCTCCACTCCTCTCGTGTCGGGGGTACGACCTCTCGTTTGGTGTCGTCGATGTGTGCTGTGCTTGTGCCCACTTCTGTTCTTAGCCGTGCTGGGGGTGTCCATGTGAGTGTGTATCCATCTTCGATAGGTGTGAAGTCCACAACGGATTGTGTGGGAGTTCCGTCGCGTGTGACATAGGGTAGTCGAAAAGACGTGGACCATACCGAGAGTGTCTCGGCTGTGTCGGCAGGGATGCCGTTGTCGATAAGGTATTTACGAAACTGGTTGTAGAAAGACTTCCAGTGTCGAGCGAGTACGGGCTTGTCGAGTTTCCAGACAAGTCTGTAGCCAGCGCGTGTGGTGTATATACCTGCGTCTTCGAGTAGGGGGTTGATGGTCAGCTCGTCCATCGTCTGCTGTTTTTGCTCTTGGCTCTCCCACTCGGCGTGCCCTGGGTTGTCCACGTCGATGAGCAGCCATTGCACTTTGGGTTCTTTGCCTTCGTCTATCAGCCATTGGTGTGCGGATTTGTTGATACGAGGTAGGTCTGTTTCTCCTTCTATGTAGTAGCAAGCTACATGGGCATCGGTTGTGTACTGTGTTTGGAGTGCTTGCTTCCAATCTAATAGCGGAAATTTTCGGACGGCACTGGTGGGTCCGTCTAGGCCCTTGACGTGACGGTCGGGCCAGACACATAGTTGAGTCATGGGGTTCACCTAGAGGTATGTATGTGGGAGATGTATGTAGGTCTATCTGCTGCTAGACTTTGCTTGCGGTGGAGCTGCTGGCCAGAAGGTTAGGTAGTCTGCCGCGACCTCGCTGTAGTACCACTTGTTCTTATTGTGACGCAAGGCAAATTTTGTAACTAGCCCTTTGTTGGCTAGACGCTTCAGTGAATCTTGCACCCCTCGAAGGGAGATGCCCGTTGTTTCGTGCAACTCTGCTGTAGTGCAGCCTGCGGCTCCTGCGGTATGCAACGCCGTGAGTAAGTCGTATTGTGTTTTCTTTATGGTTAACGAACGTCCGTCTGCTTGTTTTGGCATGGTATTCCTTTTCTTATATCAGTTTGTCCAACCATCCTGGCTGTATTTCATCTTCTGGGTTTTTGGTTGCTCGGTCGATAGAGACATCGAGTTGGTGTTTTGTGAGTAGTAGATTTTGGTAGGACATCCCAGTCCACACGAGTACGCGAAAGTAAATGTCATGGGAGCTGCGCTTCGCGTCTAAGTTTTTGATTCGCTCAAGTTTTCCTCGTTTCAACATGGGACCATCCTCCGAACTGGTTTGGCGTTCTTTGTTAATTACTATCAGGTTTTTGTTTTGTCAGATAGCAGTCGGAGTTTATCGTGTGCGCGTTTGCTTTTGCAAACTAAGCATGGGTTTCTGTATGTGCATCGTTGTTCTGGGAACATTGACTTGACTCTCCCCTCGCATTCTCGTGATGCGAGTTGTGCAAGGATCTCAATGACATCGATGGAGATTTCTAGGTGGAGCATGATGCCCACCAGGTGGGTTGGTTCCTTTTCCACTTTGCAAACCCCTTCTCTCCGACGTAGAAGTCTCGGTAGGCTTGGACCACATCATCCGCCTTGTACTGGTCTGGCATACACTGTGGCTGTGTTGACCATCCGTTATCCTCGATGCAGGAGCGTTGTAGCCTAGTGGCTTCAATGACTTCCTGACAGGCGTGTATCTTACCATACCGAGCGGTGTACTCCCAGCACAGTCCTAGTCCGTGTTCGACTAGCCAGTCGAAGTGCTGGCGGCTGTCACGGGTCCAGACGGTACACGGATGGTTTTTGTGTGTGGGCTTGTACCTTGCGTGTCCACCGTTGAGCGCGATGGCAGTACAAAGCATTTGAGCGCACTCTAGTGGCATCTTCACAATGTGCTTGTCACACTGTTGGGTGGCTGCTGTGATTGGGTTTGTGTCTAGTACAAAGATGTTCATTCTTCTTTTTCCTTTGCTCTAAGTTGTTGTAGTTGTTTCTTTAGTTCTTCTTTTCGTTCTCCATAGTGCAGTTCCCTATGATGATTGGCACATACACATACAAGGTTCTCCAGTGTATCTGGACCTCCTTCAGCCATTCCTATCAGATGATGTACCTCGACATAACGCTGTCCATCCGGTTTGGTGAACAGTTCCACTGTGCAACCTGCTAACTCACATCGGTAGTCTGCTCTCTGCTTGGCTAGGTCTACGAGTTTGTGTTTCCTTTCGTACCCACGCTCTACGACTCTGGACTTCCTTCTAGGCTTTGGAGCCTCCTCTACCTCCGCATTGGTTTCCCTACCCTTTCTCTCCGGCTTTTTTGTGTCGTAAAGTAGAGCGAGATCTTCTTGTAGGTGTGATGATTTATAAACGCTACGCAAGATCAAGGGCTTACCTATTTTGCGCTTCTTTGAAGTTCTGTAATTACGAAGTCGCTTTTGTCGCCTATTCAAAGAACTTCTGGTTTCTAGCTCCTCGATTTCGTGTTCGGATAACAAAACACCAACGCGGCGAAAAGCCTTCTCCTTTGGTGAGGGCATCACTCTACTTCCTCAACACAGGCAGATGCCTCCGTCATTTCCTCGTCATCCGTTCTGTGCTCGGCCCACTCTTGTACAGCTTCCAACAATACCGATGGGTCAATATCTTCGGTTTCAATAATTACGCTGACTTTGTATTTCATTCTTCTTTTTCCTTTTTGTTTGTAGTTGTTCGTCTAGTTCCATTCCTCTTTTCATAGCGACAAAGTGAGTGAGAGAGAAAAGTGTGATCACAGCTAGGGTCATTCTTCCAACTCCTCGATTGTGCCTTCGGGATTAAATGCGATTGGCCCAACCCACCACCAAACTTTTTCATCCTCGTGTATCGCTACATCTCGGTTGTCTCCGATGTAGGTCTGCGCCCAAACCTTAGCTGCATCCTCGGAATCGAAGACAGCAACCACGTCATCAATTGTTCGTTCATCATTCCAGTCTACCCAAATCTTAATCGCTGCAAACATCTCTCACCTCTCTTGTACGTTAGCGGATGGGGACACCGACTTGGCATTGTCCCGCAAGTATTCCATCTCCTGCGTGCTAACAAAGACCCACGCTTGGACGTACACCCCATCTGCGTCTTCATCGTCACTGATGGATACCTCTGCATTGGGGTCATCTATTTCGATGTGTCCGGGGTCATGGTAGATTTCTCGTGCCGCTTTGCGGTACTTGGCTTCTAGGTCTTTCATCACTCACCCCCCCGCTCTAGTGTCATGCTCCCATGCTTCTCCACTGCATACAGTGTGTCGTCTATGAAGTTGAGGATTCCATCTAGGTGCCCTACGGATTCCTTAGTGAGCCCTGGAGACGAGGCTGGCTTGCCATCGATACGTTCGACCAATGCCCCGATGATGTTGATGATGGTGTCTCTCTGGTATCTAAGAAGTTCTGTGTCTATCTTTCTTGTTTGATTCATTTTCTTTGTTCCTTTTTTAGTAGTCGTAGTCAGGGTCATGTTCTGCATCTGAAGTTGTGTTGTATACATCTCCTCCGTCTTTCATTACAAACGCATGTTTGTAGTCTGGTTGTTCTGATTTCAGTCTTTCGATTTCTTTCTCGGTGCCCCATGTCTGCAACTTGTCATCTGCCAAGCACATCAAGTAGGCCAGGCTGTCTTCTTCGTTCATTGGTTACCCCAGTCGTACTTTGGTTCCGCAATCTCGGACTTGTAGAAGACCCGTGCCTTTGGAATAGATGTAAAGCTGGGACCGATGTACCCAGTATCATCGGGCATCTGTAGTATTACGACGTACTTTCCTGCTCTGTGGCACAGGTCAGCTTTGTTAGCGTCGACAATAACTAGGTGCCCTCCCGAAGGATGCCGCCTCTCTGTAATATAGCCACGCCAGTGGTTGTGTGGTTTTCTTGCTGTTCCCATTTTCTTTCTCCTTCTGTTTGTATAGACGCTCCGCCTCACAGAAACGGACATGCTTTCTTATTTTTATTTCCCTTTGTGTTTTGGATGCCGTTGGGCTTTGCCTTTCCCTCGCTTACCAGTGCCCCTCGTGCCTTTGTTTTTGTGTGCCCCAGCACCGGCACCTCCTCGCTTTGAATGTATTTGTGCGTGTACGTTACTCATTGTCTTCATCCTTCTTTTTCTTTTGTGTATCCGTCTCGATACCAGCCTCCTCCTTTCAGTGCGAAGCTCGTGCGGCTGATAAGTTTTGTCATCGGTTTGCCACAGCACTCCGGTGCTGGGTCGTCGAACCGTCGCTGTAGTTTCTGTGTGTCGGTGCTACAGCGGCGGCAGTGGTATTCATACAGTGGCATTGGCTCCCCTGGCGGCATCGAAGGATGCGTCAAAGAACACACCGGGGATTTCGTAGTCGTCGTCATACCCATCTAGGGCATGGCAGCATCTCTCTGCTAGTGGCGTGCATAGCACAGTGTCATCGTTGTCTAGGTAGGGCACAGGGTCGAGCAGTAGCTCTTCCCTGCACCATGTTAGTGCGTCATCATACATTTTATCTCCTTGCCAGCCTTGGTAGTCCGAGTTTGTCTCGGAATAGACTTGTAACAAACTCTTTGCTGTAGCTCACAGTTGTACGAAAGGCAGTGCCACCTAAGATTTCGTACTCTCTAAACGAATTCTCAAAGGCATCGTTGACTTGGTCCTCTAGCTCTTCCCCTGTCTTATCAGGGTTTGCTAGGCACAACTCGGCAATTACATCCTCTACGTCTGACTCACTCTGTCCAATCATATCGTGCAGGGTGTAGGTGTCGTAGTCATCCGAACGCTCTAAAGATTTGATTAGGTGTTGAAAGGTTTCACTCTCTATTACATCATCTTCTGACATTGGTTCTTCTTTGGTTCCATCTGGGCGGCACTTGCCAGAGAATACATCCGCCATGTGTATTGCTATTTTAAGGTCTGTTTCTAAGTCCATTTTGTTTCTCTCTTTGTTTTGATTAGGTTTTTGTTTTGTCTCGCCAAGTATATAAGTATTCGCGAAAGAGTAGTCAATAAATTAGTTGGTTTGCTCTAGGGCATCCCAGAATTTATCCCACAATTTCTGCCGGGCGTTCATTAAATAAGAGTGTCCCGGCTGCCGATACTGGTGGTTGCACATGACGGCGTACTGGTCTTTTTTGCCAGTCATTATCTTCGTCACTTCCTCGGGCGTGGTGGTTTGCTCGATGCGCTGCCACAGTTCCTCGCGTTCCCTCTGGCGCTCTTCTCCTCGTTCTCTGATTCTTCTATCCGCCTTGGTTTCTCTTGGCATTACTTTCCCCACTGTTGAGCCATGGCATCCGCGATGCCTTGGAATGTTTCGCTGCGTATCTTCCATCGGTCTTTACTTGGTGGTAGGTTGTACCACTTAGGCAGCGACTTGCCGCCCTTGGTTACGTGTCTCTCTCCCTTGCCTACGATGTTTGTCGGGGTCAGCTTCGGCAATCCCTTGAGCCATAGGCACGTCGTCTTAGTTGCCTCATGTCCGTGCTGCCATGGCTGGATAATTTGGTCCGGTTTTCTCCACTCGGTGGACATTATGCCCACCGGATTCTCTAGTGCAATCATCGGGATGTCGGCGTTGGCTAATGCCATGAAAAAGTCGATACCCTGTTGCTGTCTGCCGTCTGCACGCTTGGCAGCAAACCACCGAGCACCTGACGAAGCAAGGTGTGTGCAAGGTGCGAAGCCTATCATCATGTCCCAACCTTGGTCCAAGACTTCGAGCACATCCCCTTGAATGTGGTAGGGGCTTGCGTCGTCTGCCGGTAATAGGTCGCAAGACCATGCGTCGTGGCCTAGCTTGCGGAAGGCTTCTCGGACCTTGCCGCTGTATTCACATGCTACTAGGATTTTCATGGTGACACCTCCGTGTCAAAGTTGATAGTCAATCCAAGGCTCTCCATGAATTGGATTGCCTTAGCCTCTGCTTCATCGGCTACCTGCTCGAAGTCTTCTGCGTCGAGGTCTTTGGTGTAGTTCTGCCAACCTAAATCTTCAGCCGTTTGGAGAACGGTGGCAATGTTTGGATGTATGGAAATAGTGCGTTTCATGATGTCTCCCTTTGTCCTGTCCCTTTGCAATTCCCACAGACGTGTTCAATATTGTTCCAGAACCTTGCGGTCCCGGTGCCTTGACACGTTGGGCACTCGATAAGGTGGACCACCCTACCGGCTCTCATGTAGGTTTGTTTGGGTTCTAGGTTTAGCTTGTGGTCAACTGACCAGATTTGTACGTTTTGATTTCTCATGTGCCCTCACGTCGGTCTGCGATTTCGTTTTCTAGTTTGTTTAATTTGTCTTGTAGGCTTCTCACCTCGTTTTGAATCTTCCACAAAACGATGTCGTCTAACTGTTCCCACCATGAGGGGAAGGCTTCCTTGGCTTCGCCGGGTATGCAGTAGTGTTGCAATAGTTCCATCAGGAATTTCTGTAGCTTATCTTCTTTCATCATTCCTCCTCTCTCTCCAGCTTCAAACGATACCGCTCAGCGGCAGCTTGATACTCCTCCTCCTCTCTCACACGCTCTGCTCTAGTGACTACGAAACCATTAGAAGATGTAAATTTTCCTATTTTCATCGCCTCGTATAGGCAGACACCCTCGGCTTTCGCCATGGCTTTGGCAGTGCTTTCTTGTATACGCTCTCTGCCAAGATTCCCGCTTGCCCCGGTGTGGCTTGTCATAATACCCAATAGCTTCTCTGCAAATGCTTTCGGGCTGCACTCTGGCTCTTTCAAATTGACTAGGAAGTCTTTGAAGTCTTGGACAAATTTCCATGTTGGGTCGTCGAAATCCCTCGGGAGTTTATCCGCTTTTCGGATTAGTTCGTTTAGTACATCATTCTCTACGCACTCCACTATCGCCAAAGCCCGCGTGAAGTCATTCCAAATTATGATTGCTTGTTCGTTCATCATTCCCCCCTATACAATCGTGAACTTGCCACGGTATCCCATAGCTTTAGCGATTGCGATAAGGGTTTCGTCTACCTCGCCAGTGCCTGACGTGGACCGGCTTAGTTCGATACCTGCATCGCGCACTGCCCAATACAGAGCCGCCGACGTTTTGCAATACCCGTACCCACCGGCTTTGCCGTGGCCGCTTGTGTAGTGCTCCTCACTGTTCACCCATATTGAGCACAACATTGTAATCGTGTTGGAACGCCCCATGTACCAGCGGGCCTCGACTGCGTGCTTCAGTTCACCTTTGTGTAGGACCACCAGTGTTTTTGTGGAAACGGTTTCTTTCGTGCCGTGTAGGTTTTTAGCGTTGCGTACTTCGTCTCCTAGCTTGGCGGATAGTGGGCGGTGGGACTTGTATGTGTGTAGATTGCGTTTCATAGTTTCCTCGTTTGGTTAGGTTTCGGTTTAGATTTTTGTGCGTTCACGTATAACGATTTAGTTGTTCACGAATAATTAGTCAATGATTAAATAAAATGCTGGGCCTAGAGGGGCTCGAACCCTCGCTCTCCTTTGTACCTTGTGGGACGATCAACCCCACGAGGCGAAACCTCACCAACCTGCCAATGCACTAGCGAGTTGGGTATTCCTGCAAAGACGCTTTAACCTGCATAAGCTATAGGCCCCCAAAGAATGGGTCCCAGCACAAGCTCTCCCTGTTATCCCGAATCACCGGCAAGGTTGTAGGCGCGGACAGTCGCCTCGTTTCTTATATACCGCTGCTTGTGCCCAGCGGTGTCTCTCTATTTTGCGTTGTATGTCGCGATGTAGTCTCCATCCATCGGCTCAAGGCTCGTCAGGTTATGGGCGATGCCATGCCGTTGCAGTACTGCTTCGACCGTGACAAACAAGTCGTTGCCCGTTGGGAACCAAAGGTCGAAGGTCTTGCCGACTACCTCACCGTATAGTGTTGACCCTCCTGCCCGTTGCATTAGCTTGTTGAAGTGAAACCATTTGCCGCAAGTGGTCATCATCACTACAACTGTCCTTCGGTTTTCTGTTTGGCTTTTCATCCTTACACCTCCGCCGATAGTGCGTGCTCTCTCCAGAACTTCGCAGCGTCTACAGCTTCGCCGGGTTTCATGGAAGCATCCCACCATTCTCTCGGAGTGGGGAACGCTGCCCGTGTTCCATACGCTGTGTATATTACGTTCTTCTCGGCATCTCCGATGACACACACCTTGCGGGTTTCCCGTGTGGGTCGGCTCACCATTCGGCTGGGTCCGGGTCGGTTGTTTCGTACCACATAATCGACTTCGCTCTCACCGATGGGCTCATCGCCTACGCTTGGCCCATGTAGGGCACACTGCAAGGATGCCACACCTTCGGGTAGCTCCAGCATGTGAAGAAAGAATCCGTCGTATTGTGCCACCACTTCGTCAAGGAGCGCGATGTGCTCCTCCTGAAATCCGTGGTCTGCGTGAAAGATGGGCGTGTTGTTTGGTGTTAGTGTAGTCATTTGTCTCTCTCTTTGGTTTTAATTAGTTGGTGCAGCGTTTTCTACGGATGAACGCTGCGGCTCTCTTTTCTTCAGTGTCGCAATACGTCCCACCGAATGCATGGCCATGGTGGTCTGCGTTGTAATCCCACACCACATAGGGTGTGTAGGGTTCACTGTCCCAGTAGGCAGCTATGAGCCATAGTGTACACGACACCGCTGGGTATTGTTTATGTATGGAGGTGATGATTGCACCGTTCTCTAGCTTCTGTCCGATGTACGGTTTCATTACTTCTCCCATGAGGTGACTCGGTAACATTTCGCGCCATAGATATTGCGAATCCTCGACAATTCTGCATTTGTTGCACCTGTTTTTGTGAACAGGGTGTTGAATTGTTGTGTGAATTCATCTTCTGAAAAACGGTTATGGTTCGCCCATCCGGTTTGGATGGTTACCAGACGTTCGACCTTTACTGTGTATTTTGATTCCATCATTTTACTCCTCAAAAGTCCACATGCTACCTCGCAGCATGTTGTGAAGGTACTCCACAGCACCGGATGGTGTTGCGAAATAAGACACGCTCAGGTCATCGCACCCACGGGTTTCTTCTACTTTGATGGTCATCGAAAACCATTCTTCGGGTACTGCGGTCACCTTGTACAAGTGGTGCTTTCCCCGCGCTTGATTACACTTGAACACTTCCACCTTGCCGATGGATGTACCCGGTATTTGGTTCATCGCCATCCTAGTGATGGCCTCAGTCAGTCGTATTGCTGTAGTCACTTTTCACTCTCCAGTTTTGAGACACACTTCCCCCTGGAGACCAGGAGACGAGTGGTTGTTAAGTTTCAAAAGTAGAGCCAAACACTACTGGCCAGTAGCTTTCCGGCTTGCCCTGCACTACCTGCATCATTCTCTGACAAGTGGTCCCGGTTGGTATAAGCTTGGCTCTACATTTGAAACTGCGACCCCTTTTCATCAGGGTCGCCAGTTTCTCACGTTGTACCAATAGTTAGGGGTCGAGACTTTACAGTCATGGCCTCACACGATGGCCGCTTCCAACGGCTTTAATACACTTCGTGGTTTGCCCCCCACCGCGTTGCCTTCCCGTATCATTGCCTCATAGGATTGAGACTAAGGGATTCCCGGTTAGACCGGTATAATGGCATAAAGTGCGGCTCTGGTACCTTCTAGTTACTGAGACTACGGACAGCTAGTCAGCCCGCCGATTAGGTATCGGTCGACCATCACGTTCAACACCCGTGTCTACGGTGACGCAAACCACACGGAATTGTGTGGCTAAGGCTGCGCTTGCCTATTGCTATGGCCTAAGTTGACGGCTTCAGCGATTGCCGATTGACGCGCTCCTAGCGTCGGTGGGTTGTTGTGTTCCCCGTCGGTGAAACAGTTATGAGGGTTTGAATTTAAATTGCGCGATTTATTTTTCGTGACAAAATCTCGGTTAGGCGAAAAACAAGGTTTAACCGAAATAGTTAACGCAAAAAAAAATTATAAATTATCGCGAAAAAACGAAAATGAACAAGGATCCTTGGCCAAATCACCCACCAAATCCACCACCAAATCCACCACCACCAAAACCACGAAACCACACGACACGCGCGCGCGCGTTACATCCTTAAAGGGGAAAACCGGGTGAAATCTAAACGATGGACGTAGAGCCATATGCAGAGACGTGCAACGGTTAAAAATTGGGTGTGGGAGATATTGACAATGTGCGGTGTATTGTTTTGAAAAGGTGAACAATCGGCTAGGGTTAGGGCGTTACCGGGTAATTGTTAGCGTTAAACCTACCGTATCGGCTACCGGGTAACGGTTAGTGGTTTAGGGTATCGGACGATTATCGGCTTTGCTCCTGGCCTTTCAGCTAATTGTAATCTTTCGCGAAATAATACTAGCTATCCAAACTCAAACACCTAGAATAGGGTATAGGTTATTCCGACGGAGGGGAACGGCCGACGAAAAATGCAGGACCAAAGCGGATAACTGCGCGCCGAGGGTGGGTGAAAATCCGAGCGGGTAGGTGTGAGCCAAGCCAGCCAGCCCCCCCAGCCCGGTTAACAGACCTCCATTCCAATACCTCCAGAGGCTCCTCGTACACATCAATCAAATTTCCAAGTCGTCCCTCCGGGTAGTAAATCCGTGGTTCGGTTAAGAAAATTCAGACTCTGGTTAAGAAAAATTTACCCTTAATGGGGGGGCTATTTTTTATTAAATAGGGACCCAGAAACAGTTAATTTTATTTTGGAAAAATCCCTTTATTTCTTTAACCGTTAAGGATAATTAGTTCGGTTAAGGTTAAATTCTCTTAACCGAGTTTTTTTATATCAAGGAATTGTAAAGTTTTTTTTTTTTGAAATCTGAAAAACAAGGAGATCGTGGTCATTCCTTGTGTATTGACAAGTCAACACCGTCCCATAATTACCGAAGGACCAGCGGATTAAACAAATAACCACGATACCACGATATTCTCAAGTTAGTACAAATTTTTTAAAAAATATATATGAACTTGGAAAAACACATAGATCGTGGTTTTTTCTTTAATGTGCTGGATGGAACTGGATTATCGCTGCCACATTTTTCCCTTTTTTCAAAAACTACGTGGATGTACAGCGTTTACGGTTAACGGCGGTTTGACACGGCCTATTTTTGACCCTAAAATATCCTTAACCAGACCCCTAACATGGGTGTTCGCGAAATGTCTTTTGCCACGGAGTTATTTTGCACTCAAAAGAAGAATATCTGTTTCCATTTTTGAACTTCTTAAACAAGCATCGACGGAGTAAACGAAGGTCACCTTTTTTAACCCCGGCTACTTGGAAAGTTCCTTACTTCTTCGGTCCCAACAAACCTCGGACACTAAAAGAAAAAGAAAAGTACAAAGAGTTCAAGCCTTGGATTTTGGATAACCAGCATTATGCCCAGTGGCTTTGGCAACCGGAGTCGATGTATGCCCCGCGGGAGTACATGATACCGGAGCTTAAAAAACTTTTGTTAGTCACGCCGCGTTATTTCGCAGCTCATTTTTTCCCTAGTTATTCTTCGGACCTTTTGTCCGACCTTAGCAGGTATCAGATAGACAGAATTAAAAAGACAATCCCGACCGAGGGTTTGGAGTATTTGATGGCGCACTGTCACGGTGTGCCCACGAGATTGATTTGCAACTGGTCCGGTAAGAGTGAGGCAGACATCCACAAATCCGTGTTGGATTCTGTGGGTAGTTTTGCAAATTCGGTCCCGTATTGGATTTGGGCGTACCGTGTGGACATGAGGTCCATTCCATTTACTCAAAAAAAGAGCAGTCGTTGTAAGTTTGCTAATAGGCTGCGGATATGGAATGATTTAAACGAGCGACCCCAGTTCACAACTTGCCATACTGCTAAAATGCTTTTACAGAACTACTTGCACACACCAGAGGCTTTAAGTAGTTTGCCTAAAAAGCGCGTTAAAAAACCGATAGATACATTATTGTTGTCTTTATCTAACCACCGAAACCCTCCGATTCGCAAGTTGAGTAGGTACAAAAGTTTTTAAATTCTGTTATTCTGGCCCTGTGAGGTAGTCGTGGCGAAGAGAAGGTCTGCAAGTGAGTACGCATTATTTTTGGATAGGATTCCAGAAGACACTCGAAATGGAATCGCAAACACCATTAAGGATTCTCCTGTCGAGGACTTGAATGATTTTGCGTACATGTGCTCTGGACTTATTGCGGAGATTGTGCGTGGTAACATTCCACCTACAGTGGCAGATGCTGCCCAGCCGTATGCGGAGTTAATGTACACAGCTATTGTATCTTCTGGAAAAAGTGAGAAGACCAATCGAGCCGCGGCTTTCACTACAGTCTTAGGTCGGTTACAAGAGGCTGCAGATAACGCCAAGAGTTTGGAAGCCAAGTATGTGGTCGATGAAAGTTTTGAAGCACCTAAAGAAAGAGAGCCAATCCCCGCCACCTCTTTGGCGGAATAGATGTCCAAAGACGAGCCCCAGGTCGAATCTTTTGCTGCGTTGCGCAATCCCATTGTTAGTCTTCCCGCCTTTGGTCATGTGCTTGACCAAGCGACGGGTAAAGAGATTCTGTACGACCCTTCAAGAATCACAACAGACCTTCAAAACACCTTGCTCTCCTACCTTGGCAACCCCCCAAAAAACGAGTTGGGTCACAACAGGTGGTTATGTCTCCTTGGATACCGACAGGGAGGAAAGTCACTTTGTGCAGAACTTGGGGCCTACGCCTTAACTGCATACACTCCAGGGCACGATCATGTTTGTATTGCGGATACAAAGCATCGTGCCGACTACTTACATCAGCGGGTTCATTTCAACCATAAGCGTTGGGATGAGAAGTTCCGTTCCCCCACTGTTCCCAACCGAGAGAGTCGTCAACTCACATTCGACTCAAAATACGGTGGCAGGATGCGTACGCTATCTGCCGAAAGTGGAGCAGTGGGGATCGGACAATCCCCGGATTCGGTACACATCTCCGAGATTGGATTCTTTTCCAACCCCGGAACAATTATGAACTTAATGCTGCCATCTATTATCAACCGACAACATGCCACTGCCGTAGTCGAATGTACGCCCGTTCCTTCCGGTGCACCGGGAGCGCGGTATTGGCAAGACCTGTTTAACTCCGCAAAAAGAGGTAAAGGTCGATGGGTGGCAGCATTCTTCCCCTTCTGGGATAACAAACTGGCCCGCAGACCCTGGCCCAAAAATGCACAACCCCACAAAGAAGAACTAGAACTGTACGAACAGTACCACACCAAAGGACTGACGTGGGAAAACCTAGCCTTCCGCAGAGAAATGATAGAAGCAGACGCGGAAATCCGAAGAAACCCGGACCTTTTCCGCACCTTTTACCCCTTCGATTCTGTGACATGCTGGATGGCAACTGCCGGTGGAGTCATCCACAAGAGTGTTCTAGAAAAACATATCAAGTCACCCCTGCTCATACCCTGGAAAGGACCCTTCCAAGAGTACGAAGCACCCGAAGCAGGTGCCATTTACGCCATCGGTGTTGACCCCGCGGGCTTTGGAGCAGGTGACCACGCCTCTTTTCAAGTGCTGAAGGTCTGGAAAGACGAGTGGACACAGGTCGCGTGCTTCTCCGACAACGAAGCAGACCCGGTTTCTGTAGCAGAACGCCTCGTATTGACCGCCCGAAGGTACAATAATGCCTACATTTTGGTGGAATCGAACGGTGTAGGGGCTGCAGTGCTCGCAATTTTGCAGACCAAAGAGTGGGAAAACCTGTATTACCACGACAAAATGAAGCCCGGTATCCCTGCAACGTCCAAATCTATTGATGAAGGGTTGGCAAATCTCCTCGATGCACTGATGGACAACCTAAAACTGTACGATGAAGACCTCGTACAGCAACTTATGACGTATAAAAACGACAAAAAGGTGCAGGATTCGGACAAATCTCTAATGCTCCGCGGCAAGGTAGGTCGTCACCGCAGAGAAAAACATCACTACGATAAAGTTAGTGCTCTAATTTGGGCTGCATACGCAGCACGAGACCTACCTCAACGTAGAAAACCCGGTGAGAATGAGGAAGTTTCTTTCGATAACGTGATTCCTTTCAACAACATGGCGTATAATGCACGCCAGCAGTATTTGAAAGACGTAGAAAAAGCGACTAAAACCAAATCTCGAAAATCCAAATATAAGTCCACTCGCATGATTCGGAATAAAAAACGAAAAAAGCGACGTTAAGGAGTTCCCGTGGCCGACAATAAATACAATCCTGCAAAGAAGTTCCCTTCTATTATTAAACAACACAAAACGAAGATGGATGGAGACCGAAAGCGATGGGCAAAGTGGGCTAGATGGTACAGAAGTGAGTTCTTTCGTACAAATGACGAGGACTACGAGCTGGATGGTAGTGCCGGTATGCCCAACTACAACTCCGATGAAGTCACCATGGAGCAGAACTTTGTCTATTCCTACTGTGACACCATGGTCGCTAACATTGTGCCACCAAATCCCCAAGTCACAGTGCAGCCTCGAAAGGAAGATTTGAGAGAAGCCGCGAAACTTCGCGAGATGCTCATCAATGATTGCCTTAGACGGAACAAAGTACACGAAAAACTTTGGAAGATAACTACACGGGCAAGCGTTTGGCCTCGTGCCTTTATGAAGACGGTCTGGAACCCTACCCGACGAACGCCAATCTTCCGAGTCATCGACCCCAAGAACATATTCTTCGACAACTCCGTAGAGGAGTATGAAGACATCCGATACATCATCGAAGTTACCGTGCTCACCCGCGGTGAGTTTGAGAAGCGGTCAAAGGGAAAAGGTCGGAGAAAAGGTATTTATGACAAAGAGGTTGCAGATAAAGCATCCTTCGGAGCGTTCCCCCAGTGGTTGAAAGATCCTCTCAAGGACAACACTTCAGATTTGTATGCGTCTCAAAACGTGTACCAGTGGATTACCATTTATGAAGTATACGATTTTGTCTCGGACAAATTCTTCCATTTTATGGACGACGTTTCAGAGCCACTACTAGAAGACAACCTTCCGTACACAAACTTACGGAACCCCTACCAGATTCTGACGTTCAATGACAATCTGAAAGACATCGGTGGAATGAGCGATGTCCAATTGATTCAGACTGCTCAAGAACGCCTCAACGAGATTGATACCTTAGAGATGTGGCACTCTAAGACCTCAATCCCCGTTATGCTTATTAACGGGGGCCTTGTCGATGACCCCGCTGTGCTGATGGACTTGTTAGAGGACATTGGCGGTCCTGGGGAAATCGGGGTCATCGACACTAAGGCGAGAGTGGGCATCGGTGACGTAATTGGTAGCACCCCGATTCCACAGTTTTCTCCTAACTTTTCTCAAATGCGAGCGCGTTGCATTGAGACCATCGAGTTCGTTTTGGGCATCCCTGCCTACAGCCGTGGCATGGTGGGTCAGTCAGATGTTGCGACAGAACTCGCTCTGGCTGACACCGCGACACGAACCCGAAATGCTCGACGACAGAAGGCTGTATATGATGTCATCGCATGGATGGGGGAGGCAGTTATCGCATTGTACAAAGAGTTCATGCGTCCTGATGAAGTAATTCCTGCACGCCTTATGGACAGTCCTAACATACAGGAATTGACCAAAGAGCTTTTGGTAATGAACGAAAACGAGCGGGCCTTAGATTATGATTACGAAGCCGTACCGTTTTCTGCACCCGAGGCAAACCGAGTGGTATTGCTCAAGCAGTTGGAACGCTTTGCTCCTGTTCTCTTGAACAACCCTATGGTCGATCAAAACAAACTCATGCAGCAACTATTGGACCTGTTGCTGATGCCAAATGTTAAAGCAGACGAGCCACCTCCACAACCGGGTATGCCAGGTATGCCTCCAGAAGGAGCCCCTCCAGAAGGGCTTCCACCGGGAGTCAACGCGCAGGGAGTACAAGGACTCGACCCGAACACGCTTCTACAGATGATGGGCCAAGGAGCCCCCACTGATACACCCATGAGCGGGGGAGGAACCCCCGAAAACTTACAAGAAGGCAGCGTGTCAGGCGGTGTCGGAGGAGAGGGAGTCTAATGCCACTATATGATGCCCGATGTGTAGACCACGGGAGACAAGAGGTCTTTCAATTACTTGCACATTTTGAAGATGGATTGAGATGTCCGATTTGTGATAAGGAGGTATTACGCATTGTAAGCCCTGTTACACAAGCAGGTCCTAGTGATGATAGACCACTACGGATCAAACAAATAGGTAAGACGTTTACAACTAAAACTCAGCTTAAAGAATACTTGAAGGAGAACTCTGATTGTGAGATGGTTAGCTCATCCAGCAGTCAGTGGAAGGACTTCAAGCACACTGCCAGAGAGAACGCGGATGGCTACTACAAACAGAAAGGTTATCGAGACAAAGATGATTATAAGAGGAACATCCACAAAGACATGTCTGAAAGAAAACGGGAAGCCGCGTCGGTAGCTGCAGCCGCTAAAAACAAATCTTAGGAGTTTATGATGTACGATAAAGGTGAACACAAGAGCGCAGAGGAATGTCTGCTAGACCTTATGAAAGAGAACCTCCCTCCCGAGGAAGTCATTCGCCGTTTTAAAGAAAAAGGCTACAGCCTTGAAGGTGAAGGTAAAGAGGAGGAGTACGAAGAAAAGGAAGAAGAGGAGTCTGAAGAAGATTCCGAAGAGAAAGAAGAGGAGTCTGAAGAAGATTCCGAAGAGAAAGAAGACGGTGTTATGGACCTTAAAATCAAAAAGGTCACTGTTATGGGCGATGAGGAAGGCGCACACCCTGTCCCTCGCATGGCCAAACTAATTCGAGTAGCCCGCAAAGCTATGAAAAAAGACCAGTAGGTGAATCATGGAAGACATGAAGGACAGTAGCCAAGTTTTATCGGAAGGAGACCCTTCTAGAGGTAGGCTTGCTAGAAAAAAAGCAGATCAAAAAGCAACTTCGGAAAAGCCTCCGTCTATGCAACAACGAAGACGAGCTGCAGCTAAAAAAGTGATGGGTAGTCTTCCAGATACTTACGAAGAATATGAGGCTATGGAGGATAAAACTTTTCTGCCTTCTGCAGATGTGGAAGCTGGAAAAGGTATGTCTGGAGTAGCTTTTAAGAGCAGAGAACAATCTAGAAAAGACGCTGCAAATTTAGCGATGCGAGAAAGTGACCAGCAGAAAAAACTGGATAAATTCACTTCTATCCCTGATTCTTTCGGTCGGGAGGTATCGTATAATCTTACAGGGGATGAATACTTAGGCGGTAAAGTTATTGAAGGTGCTAAAGATGCTGCGATGAATGTTCGTAAATTTGTGGATGAGGTAGAGCCGGAAGCTATAACCGCTGCAGCAGGGATGGCTTTACGAGCCATTGGTAATAAGAAAGCTCAAAAAGCTATAGACGAAACTTTGTCTGATAGGCTCGCGCGACATCGCCTAGATGTGATGCAAATAAGTAAAGGGATGAAAGATCCCGATGAAGCGGCATATGGAAGAGCCTATAAAAGTTTATCTAAGAAATTAAAAGAGATGAACAAAGATGACCGAAAAATGATGGGCCTCATTAGAGATAAGAATTTTAGTGACAAAAGTTCAGAATACCTAAAGTTCAAAAAATCTCAAGGCTCTCGTACATATAGTTTTTTAAAGGAACTTCAAGATGAGGCTTATGACGTACTGCAACAAGCCGCCAAAGCAGGTATTCCAGAAGCTAGAAAAAAAGAAGCTAGATTACTCGCAGATCAACTTTTTAAAATGGGGGAAAAAGCTCTAGGAAAAAACGGTTTCAAAGCACTTTCTTCCACATTCCCAGCTCTAGGAGGTCTAGTTTCTTTTTTAGACCACTCGTCTTCAGTATTTGAAAGGTCTAAAGAGCTACCCAATCAACTTGCTCAAAATGCCAGAGCCATGAAAAGACCTTTACAAAGCAGGGATATAGAAAACTCTGTACTTGACCAACTAAAAGAAAACTCTCAACTTGCAGAAGATTTGTATAGTCGAGGTGTGTTATCTGCGAAATTGTATGACTCTCTTACAGAGTCTGAAGAATCTGTGCTAGAGGAGTAGACATGCAAGAGAATATGATGAAAGAAGATATAATGTCTTCAGATGTGGAAATTGATGAAATTGGTGACACCAAAATGGGTGAATCCAAGGGAGCTATGAACTTCCCTCAAGAGCGAAAGCGAGTAGCTAAAAAAATCATGGGACAGCAAATGTTCAAAGGTCTTCCTAAGCAGTGGAAGGGTCGCGGAGATTATTTCTTTGAAGCTCAAGATGACGGTAGCTTAAAAATCACAGGGGGTGATTCTGCTAAAAGCCTTACAGGTGGAAAGTCCACAGTTATCACTGATGGTGACAAGATTAGAGAAATCTTGGAAAAAGCCCGCGGGGGTGACATCCTTGAAGAAAACGTGTCTTACAAAATGGAAGAAAAAGAGGAAGACCCTAACACAGCGCAGATGATACAAGCCGATGCACAACGTAGAGCTAACGTAGCGGGACCAGAAGCTACAAAGCAAATGGAAGAGTATAAAGAGAAGGTTTCTTTGGGGGAGTCAGAACTCACGGAAGATGAGGGCTCTAGAACAGGAGAGTCTTCCGAACTGCTACTTAATTTTGGTTTTTCAGAAGAAGAAATAGCGGGTATGGACCCTCGGCTTAAAGAAAGATTTGAAGAAAACGTCCTAAAGTTTAATGAAAAAATAGGAGCATAACTATGGAAGAAACTACTGAATCCCCGGCAGTAGCTGAAGCACCAGCGACAGATACAGCCCCCGTTGAAACTGCTGAACCCGTTGAAGCTGCAGAGCCACCTGCAGCAGAAGCCTCTGCGGAGGCGGAAGCCCCTGCAGAGGAACCCATTACGTTCGACTCATTTGGGTGGGACGACTGGGATGGCAAGCATGAAGCCTTCCCAGAAGAAATTCGAGGTTGGGCAGAGAAGATTAACGGGCATTGGAACCCTAAGATTAAGGAGCACGAAGAAGACGCACAGCGTTATCAGCGTTTGTACGAAGCTCTTTCTTATGGGCAAGAAGACCCTCGTCTTAACGAGTTGCAAACAAAGAACACTGAGTGGGAAACCAAATACACCACTTTGCAAAATGAGCTTACTGGATTTCAAACATCTTTAGAGGAGTATGAAAATCAGCAAGTCGAGGAGTTTGTTACTAAGTTTTACGACACTCATGGCGAGGAGCTGGAGCAAAACCCAGAACTTAAAAATGCAGTTACAACCTTGGTAGAAAGCGAGTTTGACCCTTACTATGCGGTCAAATTAGCCAAGCTAGGTTCCGACGCTGCAGAGTTTGCATTAGAGTTAAAGAAAGAAAATGTTCCAGATAAGCGAGCATTGGAATTGATTTCTTTAAAGTTTGGTGCTAAAAATACACCATCGGCGCAGACTCCTGTGCAGCCATCGCTTTCTAAATCACAGCAAGCGGTGACTGGTGCGACACCAGCCCATCGGCCTCAAAAACCGGTGGTGAGGATGCAGGATTTAAGTAGGAGAGATCAACTTTCCCGCGCTGCAAAAATAGCAATGTCTTCTAATAGAAAGAGGTAGATAATGGCATTTTCACCTGACGTATTAGTCACCGCGCTACAGGAACTTATTCCTGGGTACTCGGAGACTTTCACTAAGTGGCACCCAGCTTTCGATGCAATCGTAAAGAAGGGACAAAAGGTCACTGCAAAAGGTCCTTACCGAGAGTTTGCTCTCGTCCCAAGTGGCCCTGGACAAATCACCCCCATCTTGACTGGTAACGAAGTTATCGCAGGTGGTCGTACTATGAATTCTGTTCGCGCTAATACCTATGCCGCGACCATGATTTATGCATATGACGTACCGGGTCAAGACCTTCGGGAAGCAAATGGAGAGATGGACCTCGTTCAACTCATCAAGCGTTACCCCGAACGAGCTATCATGGACTTCCATGAGCGTATCGCAGAGCAGTTGGTAAACGGAACTGGCGCGGGTGCTAGCGCTTTCCCAACATTCAACGGTAATGTTCAGTACGACCCTAAAGGTCTTGGTAACCGCCGCGGTATGTTCGAGTATGCAGATACTGCATTACAGAACGATGTTGTATTCGGCGTTCAGAAGAACTCCATCACAGGCTGGCACAACCAGTACCGTGACATCACGTCTTTCGCTGCTAACGGTCGTAAGCACATGCGAGCGGCTTATTACGATGCGAGTCAGGAAATGGCTAACGCAGAAGGTGATGTTGACTTGCTCTTTGGTGACCGTGGTTCCTTCGACAATTACCTCGAAGACCTCGATGACCAAGTTCAAATCATCACTCCGTCTACTCAAGCGGGTGACCGTGCTCCTAGCAAGCTCCGTCAAGGTGCTAAGTTCTTAGGTGCTACGTTCTACTCTGACCAGTACATCGACGTTAATAATGCCGTCAACCTTGGAACACCCGCAGCGAACGGTCTCATCTACGGTATCCACTCTAGCACATGGCACATGTACACTATGGGACATGATTCTGGAATGGAAACTAAGGGTGACTTCGCACAACGTGGGCCTATCCGTCATCCGACGCAGGACATGTGGCGTTACGAGTTCGTACTTAGTATGGGCATGTACTGTGATAACCTTCGTTGCAACTTCGCCGTAACTGGCGGAAACCTACCTTAAAGGAGTTTTATCATGGCAATCGATACTGGAATTGGAATCGGCCTACCCAAGTTAAATAACTTAGGTACTTTCGACGAAAACGTAACAACTACACAACAAGCCCCCTTGGGCCAGACGCTTCTACAACCTGCTGACTCTCTTGAGAATGTTGGTGAAAGAGTTTGGATTTATGTGAAAGTTACACAGGCAAGTACAGCGACTCCTCCAACAGAAGGACAAGTTGTTGTACGTAGTGCTGTCACATCTTATAAAGATGTAACCATTGGTGCAGCCGCAGATGACGTAAGTCAAGCTGTAGGTGTTGCACAACTCAATTGGCCTACCTACGCTGACTTCACACCTGCAGCAACAGAGTTGTACGGTTGGGTTCAGACGAAGGGTCATGCTTTCTGCAAAGGTAATGGCATTGCAGTATTAGATCACAACAAAGGCATCAAGCTGGCGGCTTCTGGTGAAGTAGATCACACTGCAGCAATCACTGAAAGAAACTTCGGTGTTATTATTGTGGCAGCCCCTGGTGGAAATGCGTTCTGTCAAATTAACTGTAACGGTTAATTAACTTTAGGGGAGTTCTTCAAATTAGGAGGACTCCCCTCTTTTCTTATGGAGGTGCGCCATTTACAATTTAAAAGGAATTCGTGAAGCTGTATTCGCGAGAGCGGATTGGGCACCTTCTCAATCTACTGTTGGAATTACAAGAACCAACGGTTGGATTAACGCAGCTTATATGCAGATTGCAGAAGAAGCTCCGTTCTTATTTTTTGAAGACATCATCCCCTTCAGTGTAGACCCCGATGCAAAACCTACCGCTACAGGCGATACGGTTTCTGTGTATGCTACGGATTCTTGGGTGTTGCAGCAGGATTTGGATTCCAGCTCCACCACAAAGTTGAACTGGGGAGAAGGAAGAAATTGGTCTGGTAGAACTGTCAGTGTAGAGGATGCAGATGGTCGCTGGCATGACTTTCGCATTCGAGAGGTCTGGACTACCCCCAGCTTCCCCCCTGTCTATGGCAGGTCCTATATGAGCCTTGAAAAGCCATGGCCTACTGCAGTTTTACCTACAGGTCTAAACTACCGAGTTCAGACGGGCGAGGTAGCCCTACCTGACGACATGATTGAGATTCGGTCTATGACACTGAAACGAAATCAGTTGGACTACCCTCTAACGATCATCGGGCAAGACCGAGCAGAGTATGCTTCTCTCAACATGGCAGATAGGCTTCAGTCGCAAGGAGTGCCCCGCTGGTGCTTTCGGAGAGAGTATCAGGTACTCCAAGCCCCTACGTTCGATCCTGTGCCTACTAGCACGTCTTCTTTGCCGTTTTGGACAGGTCCAGAACCTAGAGGTAAATTTGAGTATCTGTTCACGTACATTTGGGGACAGCGCGAAATTTTTTACGCAACCTCTGGTCCTAGAACACAAGATCAATCCCAGCCGATTACAACTGCAAATACAACAGGCTCCAGAGTAGAAGCCTATTGGGAAAGTGGACCTTCTAACGAGACAGTGGCTACTCAAGTATTGGAGCACACCACAGCAGGGCAACCCCCTATTACTACGCATCATGGGATAGAGATTACACTTCCTAACATTGATTTCATGCTCGGGTTTGATGACAACGCACGACAGAGACATCAAAGAGCTGGAATCAAAAAGAGAATTTATCGTCGTCGTTTAACGGATGATGGAGACCAAGTTGGAGCGGGTATTCGAGTTGAAACTCCCGACAACTTCTTTTTCTTAGACGAGGTAGACGGACATGTCATCAGCTACACGGACACTGGCGCGATTACACCGGACTATAATAGACCGTTCCGCGAGGTACATGGGTATCAAACGCTTCGGTTCATTCCGGTTCCAGATAAAACGTATCAAGTGGACCTGCGATGTGTCCGTACACCTAGAAAGTTAGTGGATGATAAAGATGTGCCACGTATACACAGTGATGCCATCCCCACGCTTATTAACAAGACATTACAGTATGTTTATGAAGCAATGGGTAACGAAGCGGCTAAGAGGTCTGCACAAGCAGACTACGAGAGAGCCCTATACAATCTGACCAAGAGATACGGAGATGCACGCCCTTCTAGTAGGCCCCGTAATAAGCGAGTTGCATCAGTACGCCGGAATCTGATATACCGTCGTCAGTTCCCATTAGTAAAAGGATAAAATCATGGCCACAAAGAAAGTAACTAAAACTGTAAAAGTAGAAGAGGAAGTTGAGATTGCCCCTGTCATTGCAGGTGCGATTTACACTTTTAATGGAAAGAGCGGAGAGGTAGAAGAGGCTATTTGTCTAGCGACCCGCAAACGTGGTGAAGATGTGACACGAGGTCTTTTCCGTACCTTTGGCGAAGCTGAAGCATGGTATGAAGAAGGTTCAGATGCTCTCTTAAATTGGAAACTTGTTTCTAAGCCTCAAGTTGAAGCTCCTGTAAAGAAAGCCACCCGGAAGAGAACCACTAAATTAAAAGAGTAGGTCATGGCAGATGAGCGTAGGCGACGAGTTGTTGGACCTCTTAATTTAAGAGTCGAATCAGGGCGTTTGATAACGCCCGATCAAATCGCCTCTAAAATTGAGAATATGCAACTTACCCCTGACGGGACGCTACGCTCTGTCGATGGGCCAATGCCCTATATACCTGCGTATGAAATAAACAACAAGGCTGGGTATACACCCGGTCCTGCTATTCCTGCAGTTGCTTACGAAGATATGCACGGCGTTTACCACTGTCTTTTGGAAGGCGGAAAACGCGATGTGCTTTTGGTGCATAGTGGCAGTCGAATTATGGCGCATCAAGGGTGGAGCACAGCCAACCCCTATGAAACGCTTTTAGGACCTGCATCTGTTAGCCCTACTTTAATAGCTCCTATTGCTACAGACAGCAGACCTCAATTTCCTACGCAGTTTGAGTCTACCCCAGACGGTGTGGTCATAGTGCCTCAAGATACTAGAGCGTACTTTTATGATGGCTATATCGTAGCACCTTTGGGATATAGTTCTTCCGAAATACCAGGGCCACCCCAAGCAAAAGGTCCAAATACGAATTTAACCACTACAGACGACCCTCCTAATAATTCAGGGTACTCACACCGAGGATCGATTGCAGGCAGCGGTGGCCCGCCTATCATACCCACTATTGGAGGCAACTCTTCTGAAATGCAAGTCTCCTACGGGAGTTGTAGATTAGGATTCACTAGAAAATCTGACATTATCAGTTCTCAAGGGAGCACTGCCGCCGGTTCTTCTAGAAATAAAAACGTCTTAGGTGGGGTCTTAGACAGCGGTTCTTGGAGTGCTGCGGTACAGTTTGTGGACATTTGGGGCAATCTATCGCCTGTATCTCCCGAAAGTGGAGATGTTACTTTAGATACAATGGAAAATATAGATGCGGAAAACCCCACGTATAAATACTTAGAAACCGTCGCCGTAGATAGCATGAGATTCCAAGTTGCTTGGGGAAATATAAACACGGGACCTGATAGAACTGTTGCTAGAAAACTTCTTAGAACTAAGGACAAAGCTAGAAATACTACTCGTCTATATGAAGTACCTGCCAACTGTGGCGGAGGGTTCTTTAATTTTGCAACCCTTCCAGACAACAGCTCTGATGTATTTCCAGACAACACTCCAGACACTTGGCTTTTACAAGAGGCTGTTCTAGTAGACCCTGTACCAGAATTTAAATTATGTAAACTCGCCTTTGGTAGACTTTGGATTGCTAATTTCAACAGCAACCCAGGGGCACTACGGTATAGCCTACCGGGTAAATGGGGAACTTTTCCCAAAGATGAAATCATAGTACCTGACGCATCCAACTCTGAAATTACGGGCATGTGGTCTGTTGCAAAAGGTCTTTTAGTATTTACGCAAGGCTCTACCTTTTTGTTCAGTGAAAACGATTCTGGAGATGGCTTTGTAGGTGGAACTATTCATCCTTCTGTGGGGTGTGTAGCTCCAAGCAGTATAGGGTCTCTAGCAAACGGAGTAACTATATGGCTGGGTCAAAAAGGTTTTTACGCCTATGACGGTCAGTCTATAAAGCCTATTTCTGTAGACATTCAACCCACTATAAAAAGAATCAATGTATCTCGTAGACTACAAAGCTCTGCAGCCGTGGATAAAGTTATGGGCGAGTACCGTTGCTGGGTGCCCCACGACGGAAGCACAAAAAATAACTTGTGTCTTATATACGATGGTGCAGGTTGGAGACAGCGAACAGATGTAGAAGCTGCAGACGTTTGCACAACTAAAGATCATAGAAACTACCAACTAGCTGCGGGAAGGGCTACTCCGTCTGGTGGTTCCGCAATCCCAGGTCTGTGGCTTTTAGATAGGTCTTCAGTTGCCTACACGGTTCAAGCTAGAGATTCCGTAGTACAAACCACTTGGCTAAAAGCATTTGGTTCTAGGTCTAGGGAAAGGTCTTCTTTACTAACCGCGTATTTTTGGATTCGAGCAACTCGAAAAGCCAATTTAATAGTAGAGGCTATGCGGGATTGGAGGTCAGTTCCTGTTATAGAAACTACTGCTATTTCTTCAGACCCTCCCACTTTGTACGCACCAGAAGACCCCCCACCCTTCTGGAATGAGGCGTTGCTAGGCACCACGGATGTGTGGGAAAAACGTAGACCGTTTTGGCTAAAAGTAGATTTCCACATGCCCTCTTGTGAAGTTTTTAAACTGCGTTTAAAATACGAAGGGGATTGGGAGTTCTTAGGTTTATACTTTGAAGACCGCGATGTTCACGGCGGCGGGGTACAGGTGCCACCATGAGTTGGAGATTTCCAGATAAACGTCCTACAAACACAGGTGTCATGGGCGTGGAAGATGCAAACGATGCCGCGTTGCCTGTTGTAGAAGAAGCCTCTGGGCGTTTGAGTGAGATGAACTGGGCAGAGAACTCTTTTACGACAACTCCTGCAAAAGCTCGGTTTTCTAAAGATATGGCCTATAGGCATTTTAGAAAACATGTGTTTTGCCCGCAGCCTCATACAATCAATACGGAGTCGTATAAAATACCTTTAGATAGCGCATGGCATGTACCCGAAAACTCTACCGGACAATTACTGTCCCACACTTTTGATAGCGTTGGAGGTAACTTATATATATGTGCTAAGGCTTTTATGCAGACCTATGGGAACACAGGAAATGCAATGCCCACTCTTATGGCCATCCGCGTAAACGGAGCTGTAATACCAGAATCTGTATGTGGAAATTTAGATATAGCAGAGTATGATTATTTAGAATCTACAGGTATGCAGTATTGGTTTAGTGCGCTTAGTGAGATAACGATACCTATAACTCCCGGTAGAACAACAGTAGATATGGTTGTGAGGGTGCGTTACGACCGAGGAACCACCGGTTTTTTTACTATCGCAACCAATAGTAGGTCTTTAATAATTTGGGAAATGACGAGGTAGAACATGCCTATTAACTATGACTTATTAGATGAGGGGGATACACTAAACTCCGCTTCCTTGAATAGCCGAGTTTCTAGTCTGCAGACTGGAGTTAACGATTTAACTAAAGAAGACTTAGCAGAACAAGCCCTGCGTTCCGAGCATTTAAGCTCTCTAGTAAAATCAGATAATATGATTTTACATGGAACAACCACAGGGATGATGAAGGTATCCCCAACTCCTGATGTAACCACGCCGAGCTATACAAATACTATTGCATCATCCATAGGTCCTGTAAGAACAGTTGTTAGAGCAGGTCCAGGGTTATCCGTTCAAGGGTACTCTGTCATATCGTCTAGAGCTGTAGGTGTGGCACCTCCCTTAGCTTTTCCTGGGGTCGCCGAAGATTGTGACATATCTTTTAGTCCTTCTGTAAATGTAGTTTCTGCGACATCCCCCGCTGCGGGATTTTCTGACACAACGTACTGCACAGGTTTATTAGTTCGCTTAAATGTATCTTTGATAGATTTTTCCCTTGGTGGTGGTAATGCTCAAGGGGTGGTTGTGGGAATTGCTTGGGAAGCAGACGGGACTTTGGGAACGTATAACTTTTTGGAGCAGTCCGAGACAGGCGTGGGTGCAGAACCAAACGCCAAACAAGACCAAATGATAAACTTTTCAGATGTGTCCACGTCGGCTCTCATAACTTCCGAAGATACTGGAGGGTCTCTTGTAGCTAGGGTGTCTGGAGTAATAGCAACTATAGATGGGAGCAATGTGGCTATTAGAGAATGGAATATGAGCATCATACCTATTTTCGGAGGAACATTATAATGCCGGACATTGTACCTACCACACCTTTTACAGATGGCTCTGTTGCAAATGCTGATACTTTTGCAGAGGAGCTATATCAACCTCTTAATCCCCCCGGAAATATGGAGGTGATAAACGGTAGGTTAGATGAGGTAAACCTTGCTGCAGGTCAAATACTTGATAGACGAGATGTACGCCCTGGCACTTTTACTACAGCTACTTCAGTAGGAGCTACGGCTACTGTAGATTACTTTTATGATTTTTTTAATTTTCATAAAGATGAAACGGAGCCTATGGGTGCTCCGGCGGATGCAGAAGCAACTATTTTAAAACCAGAACTAATCCCTAGATATGTACCTATTCCGGGGGCGGCACAAGCAATATATCTATATTACAACTCTATTTTGTTTTTAAGTTGGGATGTCGAAATGGAAACGCAGTCCACGCGGCATTTAGTCGATACTCAAGCAAAAGATAATAGTATATCTTTAAGATTGTTTGTAGATGGGCAGGTAGTAGATGGAACATCCAATTTAAAAAATATGCGAAAGCAGTTTGCTACAAATACAGGTGCCACATTGGGAACCGCAAGAAGGCACTACGCAGGACACTGTGTATTGACCCCTGCGGATTTCGCTTCTTTTACTTCCGAAGGTTGGCACAAAGCTGAAATTAGAATAGCCCACCAACAGTACCAAATTCGTGTCACTACAAGACGCTTTAATGTGATAGCTTTAAAAGCGTAAAAGGTAGGAAAAATGGCTTCTGACATCATGCAACAAGTTCAAGAGGATTCTCGCAAAAAGAAACAGCAGGGGGTCTTATCAAGACTTTCCTCCACGGCCCCAAGAAGTGCTGGTGTGGGTGGGTACGGTACTCCAGAGCCGACTGTTGTAGAAAAGGCAAAGGAAGTACAGAAAGAAGAAGTAGTTGCAGAGCCGGAATACAAACAATCCGCTAGGAGACTTGCTGCAGACCTTCGGGAAGATGGCACAACAACAGAGAGTTGGGAAGCCGCTAAACAAGAAGTTGCAGACAGAGGTGCTCGATATAGGGAAGCTCTGCAACCTAAGAAGGGCTTTGAAGCACAGTATGACGCAGATGTGAAGTTCCAAGAGGAGGAGTACGGTGGGGGCTCTCTTGAAAGAGACCGTATGCTCGCTGAAATTATGGGCCAAGAGTATCAAACTGACCCAGACCCCGGAGAAGATACAGAACTGTATGAGAAGTATTACGCAGAGGCTAAAGAAAAAAACACGGAAGCCTCGGAAAAAGAAATACAAGACATGGCCATAAAAAAATGGGTAGCAAATAGGTCTAGAAAAGCGGAGCTGGCAGCTAAGAAGTTTCCAAAACCCCTAGCTTCGGAAGCGACTGAAACAGTTGCAGCAGGTCTAAGAAGTGAGCAAACTTTAGAGGAAATGGAAGCGGAAGAAGCCGAGCGTCTAAAAAAAGAGAAACCCATTTTTTCGGAGGACGCTAAGAAGAAACTTAAAGCACAAACGGCAACTAGCAGACAACCCACAGCCGCAGAACTAGCAGCTAGAAAGGCTCTAGAGCCTACGGATCTGGATGAGACGATGGGAGAGACTGCTATCACAGCAGAAGCTCCAGAGGAGCCAGAAACGGCAGCTCCTCCCACAGAAGATTTAGGATACCGAGACCAGTGGGTAGGCGGAGATTACTATGATGAAGATGGAACTCTTTTGGTTAAAGGAACACCTCGTGGAACTCTAGCCATGTTAGATGAAGATGAGCAGGCTCAACTCTCAAAATCTCCAGGCGGTAAATTCCTAAAGCCAGCCTTGGATAGTTTATTAGAAGGCGACTTAGGAGGCTTTAACGAGGCTTTTGGACAAACCGCCAGCTCAGACCGAACAGGGTTGTTGAGAGGCATTGTTGGGAAAGACAACCGCGTAGACCTATCTACCACTATGAGAAAAACTCCGCAGTTTAGAAGACAGGTTGCTTCAGACCTAACAAAAGCCATCGATAAAGATAATTCTAAAATATATAAGCAAGTATCTTCGGAATTAGAGAATGTTTTACTTAAAAATCTATATTCTGAATATGAACAGCTTGGCAGAGATAAACCAGAAATAACTCAAGCAGAGGCTCAAAAAGCTAGAGAAGACGCGCAACGAGCCGCTAAAATTATTATGGGCCTTCAAAGACCTCATGCGGAAACTACAGGTATGTCATACAGAAACGCCCACTTTGATGTTGCTAAGAACGACCCTCAATATGAAATACTACAAGGTCTGATTGGACAAAAGATAGACTCCCCTTGGCTGGGACAAAACTTGAGCGAAGATGCTAGAAAAAATATGAGAGAAAACTATTTCGCGACAGAAACTTTAGGGCAGTTGCTAGGCACTGACGTAAGACGCGGCAGGTTCTCTGTTTTGAAAGATGCAAAATCCGATAGAAATAAAATAATTCCTAGAACAGAATCCGATAGAATGTTGAGAGAAATAGGTTTTAACCCGGATAATCCAGAGCCACATTCCGCACAGGAACCCCCTATGGAAAGCCCTATGGAGGATTTAATAGCTTCTGCGGCAGGTGAGTAATGAGCATGACCCAATCCGATATGCGAGGTGAGATTAACCGACGTGTTAATGAAATCATCGCAAACAAGCTCAAAGCCGAGCAGGGCGAGTTTGAAGACATAAGAAAACCGGAAGGGGCGGTTGCATTTAAACAACGATTTGATTTAGATTATGGGGGAGACCAGCCCGCCACTGGCAAATTTAGAGACGAACTCGGCATCCACCGTGAAAAAGAAAAGGTAGGTTAGATATGGCAATTAACATCGCTGCCGCTGCAGTACCCGCGCTGTTAGGTAAACTTGCTAAAGGTGCGTCTACAGGACTCACTGTAGGTAAGTTTTTAGACGCAGCTATCCCCGGTAAGAGTGAGCAAGCCTTACGACAAGTCGGTAAAGACGCGAGAGACCGTCTTTCAAGAGGCCAGTATGGGATGTCCAAAGCCGAGCAGGAGCAAGAAACTGCTAAACGCTTGGGCTCTGTAGAGCAGCGTGGTGGGTTTGGCGGTGTTAACCCTTACCAACTGTCAAAAGGTGCCATGTCTATGGGGCAGCAAATACAGCAAAAAGGTATGCAAGCTCTGGCTAAGTCTTTGGCAGGTCAAGAAAGTTCTGTCCGAGGAAGTGTGGCTTCCCAATCTAGACAAATGGGCAGGGAGCAAAAAGCTGCAGACATTAAAGCAGTCGAAGATTTGGCTGCAGATACTCAAAAAAGAACATCTGCTATTGTTGGAAAACTCCCTCAAGAGACAAAAGATAAAGGCTTGGTAGCCTACGGTCTAGAAGGCGGAGCTGCTATGGCCAATAAAAAGAAACAAAGTGATGATGCGGTAATGACGGGTATCGCATCTGGTGTGAGGAAGGTCTGATGGCACTATCTGAAGAAAGCAAACAACTGATGGCGATGCTGGCCAAGTCCGAGAAAGACCGACGTAAAGCAAACCTCGCTGGTGATTTATATCAAGCCTCTATGATTGCAGCGGGACAATCTCCCCTTCAAGCTCAAATGCAGTCTGGACAACTGCGTCAGCAGGAAGAAGGCATGGACGATGAAACCCGATGGGAGAGGTCTCAAGCCCTGATGGAGCCCCTTGGAGACATCTCTGAAAAGAAAATTGCAGAGTACGGTAAACTCTTGAAAGACGCAGGAGCTGCCCAAAGCGATGCTCTAAAAAAGTATTTAGAAACTTTAAAAGGTGTAGCCTCTGCACGCTCTGGTCCAGCAGCAGCAAAAATCCGTGGTGAGATAAAGCTAGTAGAAGCTGAATTAAAACAGATGGACGACACCATTAAGCGTGAGGAGACTGCGACTCGCGAAACCAACAACATCGCCAAAAACATTATTAAAGCTGCTGCTGGTGAAACTAAAGAAGGTGGGGCGCAGCAAGATGAGCAGTTTGGGGAAGTTGTAGCTCAAAAGCTAGATGATATTTTAATTAGAGATCAAATAGCCCAGCAGAACAACCAACCGAGGATTTTATCCCCAGGACAAAGAAGGCATTTAATAAATAGCCTCCTACCAGCGGTTGGAGATAGGTCTACAGCGAATGTTTCGGGCATGTCTGAAGGTAATAGTAGGGAATCTTTGTATCAAAGAGCTACTGCTAAAGACTCTGGACAAGACAATGAGAAGATAAAAGAACGTCGTCAGTTGCTTATTCAGCAAGCTCCGCGACGCTTTTCTAGGTATGGTGTAGGTGGCTCCGGCACTATTAGAAAAGCCGAGCAAGCTCTCGCTGCAGCCTCCGATAATTACCAAAGTGCTATTGTGAAATTCCGAAATGAGGTACCCCCGGAAGCCCTGTTTGGCTCTACCGTTTATGAAAAAGTAGCGTTGCCTCAGCTCAAAGCAATTCAAGAAGCCCCTTCTAAAGCGTTGCCCAGTGTACACCTCGGTAGAAAACTTATGGAGAGGGAAGACGTAAGAGAGATGACAGGGGGAGACCCAACTAAACTTCCTGACCTACTAAAAAGTTTTCAGAAAAGCCAGATGAAAGCAAGAAGGCTACCCGCGTTTGGTAAGAAGGAAAAGCTGCAGTTGCCCGCACCTCCAGAATCCGTCTACGGCTCTGAACGACAGGTGGCTTTAGAAGAAACGGAGGTGCCTGATGGCGGAAGTACCCAGTCCTCAATCACAGCCAACTAAACCTCTTACTTTAGAAGAACTGTTTGGGTCTCAAAAAATAGAAACTGAGGTTCCGACAAAAAAAGCGGAAACGGTAGAGCCGTCTGAAAAATCTGAACAGCCTACTACAGAAACTACTACTTCTCAAAAACCTACAAGTTTAGACAGCCTTTTTGGAACTCAAAAAGAAGGAGCGCAACTCTCCCTTCCAATGGAAACTAAAACACCTCCAGCACCTCCTATTGCTACGAAAGGTGGAGTTCCTGCATCTAAGAAAAACATTTTTACCTCTGCTGCAGTCCGTAGGTATTTAGATACGAACGAAGCAGGAGACCCGATTGTGTATTTAACACAGTCTGCTAAGGGCTCTGGCATCAACGTGTCTCGGCACAAGTCTAAAATGACAAGCCAATTCTTAGATGAAGAAAAAGAAAGGTGGAAGAAAAATGGTAGAGAATGGGCAGATATACCTTCAGAGCTAAAAAAGAATATAAGAAAAACCGCGGAAAGAAAGGCGGATAAGCTAATCAACAGTTGGATTGATGAGCAAAGAGGGACCACATCTCTTTGGATTAAAGGTGACCCTGCGTATGAAACAGACAAACTCATCGAGGCTTCTGAAAACAGCCCTGTAAGACGAGCGTTTGCTCCATTTGAAGCTCTAGTATTTCCCCAGACTACCGAAGTTATTACAAAGAAAGGTGATGTAGGTAAGACCTTTCAACAGCTAAATGACTTTGAAGGAACTATGGGTTGGATTTCCTATCTAGGAAGATTTGCGCCTTCCACCCTTTTATATACAGCTATTGCAGGCGGTGGATGGGGAACTCCAGAGCACATCAAAGAACTCAAAGCAGGTAAGGACGCATTTTCTTACACGACCGATTTGGGTGATTGGATGACAGACCAGGTGGAGAGAACTGGAATTATCAGTAAAGAAACCTCGGACAACTGGTGGGTTAATGCCATAGCAGGTGGGGCCGTCACACTGCCCATCATACTTATGGAGCCTGACATCGCCACTCCGATTGGAGCTGCGATAGGTTTTGCAGCGGGTGGACCTGTGGGAGCTGCAGGTGGTTTCTTAGCTTCCAAGGGAGCAAAAGGCTTAAAGGCTATAAAACCTTTAAGGGCAATCAACAAAGCTGTCGGTCAAGCCACTAGCTTCAAAGATGAGTTGGCAAAAGGTGCAGAGAGAGCTGCAAAATCTAGCAACCCCGAACAGGTACTTTTGGAAACTGCTAACGCAGTTATCAAGCAGTCTGAGAGAACCACCGCAGGTCGTATTTTAAAAGAGTCTGTAGCAACGCATCTATCTACTGGAAGTGTCTCTACAGGGCTAAGTGAAGGTCTTGTCGCACATATTGACGACATCCAGCAAGCTAGGAAGGCAGCTCCTCAAGCCATTGATGAGATTGAAAAACTGGGAGACATTAGTGCCTTAAAAGGAAAAGCTAAGAAAGCCGCGGAAGAACAGTTTACAAAAGCTATAACCGGAAATGAGGAAGAAGTATTTCAATACCTGCAAGCCAAGAAACTTGCGAATCAGTTGATCGCTGAAGAACTAGCGGCCAACGAAAGGTTTGCTAGAGGATACTCGCAGTTCAAGCCTAGAATGGCTTCGCCTCAAGCAGTGACGGCAAATAACACAGCGTTAGCAAAATCCTACGATGAGTTGGAAGACGTACAAAAGCAGATAAATAAATCTGGATTAACGGATGCGTTGTCTAAAAAGCAATCTCAGCTTTTAGAAGACATTCAGAAACGCCATGCAACATGGGGAAGGGTCAATAGCGAAGCCGCCTTGGACATCGCTGCAAAGAGAGCTGCTAAAGCAAAACAAGCTGCGGAGGAATCCGCTTTACAGCTTAGCAGCATGTCTTCTAAATTGATTGACAATGCCAGCCCAGAAGCGGCGGAAGTCATTAAAAAGATGAAAAAGGACGGGGATAAACTAGCGGCCTTTTTAAGTAAGAAGTCTAATAAGAAGTCTAAAGGAACAGATAACTTCCAAAGCCGGAGAGATGGAAGGATTTTGTACGATGCAACAGTGGCTGCTGTAGACGACATGATTGCATCTGGTAACTCTCTAAAGAAAAACTTAGGTGTAAAATCTAAGGATTACGGAGTGCCCGAACTTACAGAAAATTTAAGCGCACTATACGGAACCGAAAAGATGGACGAGGTTGTCGAGGCGTTTGATACAGCCTTTGGCAAAGGAGTGTTCCGAGAGCAGTTTGTAAACAAACTAGGTAGCCCTGCTCTGCGAGCTGCAGTTTCTGGAGAAGACTTAGTTAAGATAGACTCCGACATTTATGATGAGCTGAAATCTGCAGTTACAACTCTTGTAGAAGAAGGCGCGAAAGCTCAAAAAGCAGAGCTGGGTATAGAGCTTGGCGAGCAGATGCTTCAAACATCTGATTTTATTACTAAGGTAACAAACGTACTGGGCGTAAACAATACAGAACGCTTTATGGGTAGAGTCGCTGAAGTGGCTAGAGAGTTTCTAGACCCTGCTAGGAAGAAGTTCGGAAGCTCTGCTAAGGCAGTAGTAAAAGCTGGAAGGTCCTTAGACAGCTTAATAAAACGGGCCTACAATGAAACCGGCGAGGTGTTCTCCTCTAAGATACCTAGAGATGAAAACTTCGCAGGAACTGTTCAAGAAATCAAAGATGTTTTCCGAGAACAAGCAGACGGATTTTTAGATGAAAAAACTATAGGCGGTACAAGCGGTTACCGAAGCTATGTAGCAGATGTAATTAGAATTATTTCTAAGGGGAAACCGGTTCTACCTTCCCAGCAAATAAAGATTATACAAGACTTTAAAAATTCTCCCAGCGATAAAGTTTTTGAAGCTGTTGCAGAGTCGGCCATTCGCAAAAGGCGTTTGAAGCAACTGATGAATACTACAGACGCTGTAAGTATGGGACGAGGGCTGGGAGATACTATGACTAATGTGGGTAAGTCCTCTTGGTGGGACCTATCCAAATCTTGGTGGCGTAGAAACCTAGACGTAACGAAAGACACAAAAGGAAAAATTACAAAGGTAACCGCTAAAAATACAGAAGTAGCGGAGACCTTAGATGCGTACATACGGTCTTTCATTGGGCAAACTGGCAGGGTCGCTGAAAAAGAACAAGCCGTGGGCAGGGCTACCAATAGAGTTCAAAAAATGCTTTTGGAAAACCCCGACGTTTCTATGGATGATGTCGGCAGGGCTATACGTCAGGAAATTTCTAAAGTAGGTGACTTGACTAGCGCATCTGAAAGCTCTCGCTTTTTAGCACAACAAGCAGCTATTTTGGCTACCGCATCTTCTCAAGAGAGAGCCCTGTTCGATGTATTGCGTCGAATGGGAGGAGTGACAGACGAAGTAGCTGACGATGTAGTGAATGTATTTAAAGGAGAAAAAGCAGACGTTAAAAATCTTAGCGAAGTGTTTAACGTGATGGAGAGGTACGGCATACCGACTTCTAGAGATAGCTGGAAAAATGCCCAGGGTTCCATAGAAGCCGCCTTACAGCCCATGAAAGTGGAAGGCAGAAATGCGCTTATACCAACAGCCATAATAAAATCTGGTAATGATAACTTAGCAAAACTTACAAAAGAGTTAGAGCAGTACAATGCTAATGACCAGCTTACAAATATGTGGATCAATAACCTTGGGGGCATACCGCGGCTGTGGAGAGCTTCCATCATTACGGGTTTAATTTTTCCTAACCCCACACACTTTGTGAACATTTTATTTGGTAACTTCTCACAGATGTGGTCGGAGCAAGGGTTTGGCACAGCTACACGAGTAACGGCTCAAACACTTAAAGATTTCGTTCCGTACTTTGGAAGAAAGATAGATGAGAAACTTGTCGAAAAGCAAGGGGTCACAGGGAACAATACTACTTTAGGCTCTGTGTTTAACTCTATTCTAAATCCCCACGTAGGAGCTTTCTTTAACAGAGGAGTGGCCAAAGACTCCGATAAGATTTTAGGTAAAGGCTCTAAGTATGCCAAGACATGGGGAGAGCTTCGGGAGGTAGCCGTTAGAGAAGGCGTGCTCTCTAGTTACGTTGGAACGGACATTAAGAAAGCCATCAGTAAAAGGTTTATAGAGCGTGGCAAAAAAACGGAATTTGTGGATGAGATTGTTAGAGGAGAGAAATATCAACGGTTTGCGGAAACCGTAGAGCAGCGGCAGCGTGTAGCTTTGTTCATGGACCTCGTAATGCGAAAAGGTATGAACCCTAAAGATGCCGCCGATAATGTGAAGAAGGCACTGTACGATTGGGACGCACCAATGGCAGAATGGGAAGCTAGGTATTTAAACAACATCTTTTTGTTCTGGCGATTCTGGAAGCAGAGTTTAGGTCAAGCAGGCAGACAGTTGGTAGACCCACTTAGACAGCCTACAAATAAGCCTACAGATTTAGCTAAGTACAGCATAATGCAAAAGTCTCCTATCAGTCGGAGCTTGGCACAAGCTAGAATCGTAGGAGCTGCACCCGAATTGGCTTTTGATAAGCTGACAGATGACATTGAGAAGAAGATAGAAAACGGTACGGTTACTCCAGAAGAGTTGCACGCTTATACCAGAAGCATGATTTATCCTTGGTGGAAGAAAGAGGGTAACCGAACATTCTTAGCGAATTATCCTATCGATTCTCAAGCCTCCGACCAATACATGAAGATATACGGTAAGAAGGCAAGCCACGAGGCGTTAACTATGCCTGGGCTAACTATGCTAGATACTTATGGGATGATTCTAGGGCTTCTTGGGGGCATGTCATCTGCAGGCATCACCGGACTTAGAGCAGCTTCTGGCAGTGAAGATGTAGGAGCTGCAGATGCAAATAAGGCACTTTTAGAAGCTGTAGAAAATCCTTTGAGAGACTTAGCAAACCCCTCTGTGGAAGGGCTGGTATTGGACTACTTCTTTGGAAGAAAGTTTGATTACGACGAGCAGTATACTAAATTGAAACCTGCAGAGAAGCAAATACTGCGAAAACTTGGAGGGGAAGGTTGGCTAATGCGCCGCACTGGGGGTAAGAACCCAGACCCAGAAGGTGTGGAAAGACTACCCTCTTTTGCGGTTAACCTGTTTAGGTTAACACCTTTTTTGGGAACCCAGTTGTCTAGGAACTTAGACCCGTTCATTGAAGTTGCCGAACAAGATGAATACACAAAAGGTCTGATGTATATATTAAGACAGATGAGTGGTTTAGGTAAGACCTACCCCGGTAACCCAGAATCTCAAATCACTAGCAGCCTTTATAAAATTAAAGATGAGTCTGCTAAATTAAAACAAGAATCCAAATACGATTACATAGAAGAAGACGAATAAATTATCCACCCCCTACAATTTTTTATCAATTTGTGTTATCTTTCCCACAACTTCCGTGGAATAGGAACAGGAGTCTAAAATGGCCATTAAGCCCCGTAGAATTAAAGCAAATACCACTACCGATTATTTAGGTTCGTGGCAAGTAATGAACGAAACTGGTGCAGACATCGAGAAAGGCAAGATTGTCCAAATCTCTGGTGTTAACTCATCTGGTGCCTTTTTATTGGTTAAGCCTTTGGATGTAGGCACAGGACCTGCAGGTCTTGTAGACGCTCCGAAGTTTATCGCCGGAACAAAAATTCCTAACGGTGGAAGCGGAGTTGTCCGAGAAAATTACATTGTTACTGGTGCAGACACCTCTACCGCGACTGTTGGCGACCCCGTGTACGCATCTTTAAGTGCAGCAGCAGGCGACTGGCAATTGGCTGCACCTGCAGGTTCTTCTACTAAGGTGGGCATCGTTGTTGCAGTATCTGCAACTGTCGGGGTTGTTTTCCTTGCTCCTCAAGCCCGTGTCGGTGCCGCCTAATTTATCTTTTATTAGGAGGACACCATGTCTAATTCTGATTTTCCAAGGTTGCGCTACAGCGATGTGGTAGAAGCCGAAGTCCGTGCTTTAGGTGCATTCAAAGTAGCTGCTAACGCTCCTGCTGCTGAAATAGATCCGGACTGCCATACCACTGCGGTTAACATCCAAGGGTGTAAGCAGTTGGACATCTTCGTTGATGTGGCCACTAATCCTGGTAGCACATCTACAAAGCTGTACATCAAGGTCCGATTCTCCGGTAAGCAGTCTCCGTCCACGGGTACAAATGCTGACTGGGGCTACATTCAAGTAGACAACATTGATTCTGCTACAGGCATCAGCTCTGTGCAGGACT
>WLWF01000257.1_pt1 | contig 52799 bp, 74 predicted proteins | sample 6718331 | NCBI WGS metagenome assembly WLWF01 (sample SAMN12718692, study PRJNA515312) | sponge metagenome | isolation source: marine sponge | host: Mycale hentscheli | place: New Zealand: South Island, Marlborough, Capsize Point | collected 2003-05-01 | reverse complement strand
TTGGTGTGAGCGGTGCGCGACTCCGATGAATAAAAAAGTAAGTCGTAGTTCGTTCAGTCTGCAAGGTTCAGGTTGGTATCGAGATGGATATGGGCTTCACCAAAATTCGAGCGAAAACGGCTGATTTTCGGCCCGATCAGCCAAAATTGACCAAGGATCATCCCTTTAATCGGGCTAAAATGCAGTTTCTAACTGCATAATTGCATTTGATGCAAACATTACATTTGCATCCGATGAAACACCAGAGTATGGTTCTTGTGTGGCCGGGAGATTAACCAACCCGCCACCGAGGACTAGAAAAATGACTAACGCACTTACAACGACCAACTGGACTATCCCTAACCGCCGACTTCTTTCTTTCGGGAGCGTTGCGGCTCTCGATGAGAATGGGTACGTAACCACGCAAGGCGAGTTCAAGCCTTTTCATCTCGAATCAGTGCGCGACACGCTGAAGCGCATTGAAGAAAAGCAAGATCCCCGCGATTACACCCGCACCTTGAATCAACTGTTGGTTGGTTTCATGGATGGACACGCTACAGGCTTGTGGATGAACCCTAACGGAGAACCCGCCGAACAAATGCTATTCAGTCGCAACGGACTGAATGATTTGGCGGGGGAAATTCTTCCTGCTCGCGGTCTTGCGACCATTAAGAAGTTGGCAACAACTTCGGGTTCCTTGGGCACTCGCACCAATGGCGAAGAATTGGCCACTACTGCATGGAACTGGTTGGCACAAGTAGCCACCGATAAAGATAGGCTCGTTCGCACCGTCAACATGAACGTGGGCACCCAAAGCGACCCCATTACCCGGCGCGTAATTCGCGCCTGTCGCTCAACAAACTACGGGGTTTACTCTAACCTCGATATGGTCAATGACCTTCTTGACGCGGGTTACGGCGACAAGAAAGTTTTGAATTGGGTCTTAGAAGATGACCGGATGCGGTTGCGCTTCCTGTTGAGCGAGCAAGAAGTTGAACTGAACAAAATTGTTCCTATGGCGGAAGTCAGTAATTCCGAAACGGGGCGCGGCAAGGTGCGTGCAAAGGGGGGCGGCTTTGTGCTTTCCTGCACGAACGGTATGGGTTCATATCAGGAAAACTACGGTTCTTTTGGGTGGAACCATACAGGCGATGTAAACCGGATCCGCGTTGGCTTCGGTGACGCACTCGAAAACATTACCGTCGCTGCGAACGGAATTGTTGATATGTATCAGCGCAGTCTTGAGGTTGCGGTTTCGGACCTGCACGCCCTGATTATGGGACGCTTGGGCGGGGCTGGCTTCAGCGAAAACGTACAGAAACGCACCGTCGCGTTGTTGCAGGATCCTACGACTACCGCTGACCACGTTCTAGGCGCAGCCATTGACGCGATAACTCTCTCGGCGCAATCCGAGGGAGATCTTATCCTCCAAGAGAAGTTAGAGCGCGAGGCGACCCGTCTGATGGACTGGGGTCTTGCCGAAGGCGCGAAGAACGGCGGCGCAATACTTTCCCACAACTAAATTTCTAGTCCGGCTCCCCCTTTTGCGAGGGGGGGCTTTTTGTGAAGCCTACTTAAAAGTGGGCTTTTTTTGTACCTTATCACAGGGGGGTTTTTGCCCCCCTCCCCTTTATGTAAGGATATGCTATGCCCACCTTTGAAGATTATTTGCATGACCTAAATTTAGCCCCTCGAACCGTAGCGCTATACGAGCGCACAGCGCGACGTTGGGGCGACGATGATCCGGTTGAATGGTTACAGTCGAACGTGAACGACCAAACGCCACGAGGGACCGCCTACAGCCTCGAAGCGGCTGTTCGACACTACTGCAACTGGGAAGATGAAACGACCGGATTACGGCGTAATCCACCACTACCTGATCGCTTGATTCCGAGACTGCGACGACAGCAACAAAGTTTCAGGGAAGCACTCAACGAGGAGGAGCTAGAAGCGTATACCGCTGCGATTGATTCGAGCGCGACACCAGAGCCGGTTTACACCATCCTGAAGTTGTTACCGCGCACTGGCTTGCGTATCAGCGAAATCTGCGGCCTACCGCGTAACGCTCTGAAGAAACGTGGGCGTTCGACGGGTCTGCTTGTCGTCGGTAAAGGTAACAAAGAACGCTGGGTGCCTTTATCCAAACAAGCGAAACGTGAGCTATCGGCATACATGCGACACGAACGGCCTCAATCGAAGTGGTTGTTTCCAAGCGCACAGAATGTCGTTAGGAGCGTTTCGCCTCAAACGGTACGCCATCATCTGCGACTCGTCCGAAAACGTCTTCCCGGTTACGCTAGGGACGTTATACCGCACGTCTTGAGACACACGGCTGCAACCCGCTTGTTAGCCGCTGGCGTAGACCTTAGAACCGTTCAAGCAATTCTAGGCCATGCCTCGATTCAAACGACTGCCAAGTACCTGCATCCAACATCTGACATGTTGAGTGATGCGATGGAAAATCTCTAGTCTGCAACGAGCGTTACAGACTTAACTTTACCGTCTTTGTCTTTATCGACGTAGACGCTGAAGTCACCAGCGATGACTGTACCGAATCCGTGATCACTACATCCTTCTGCAAAATTGCAAACGTAAGATGCCGCACCCGTAGAGTGCATAGTGCTAACGGGCTTCTTTTTACTGTACGCATTAAACCGCTGTGCGTCTTGGGCTAGACTTTGCGAGTCATATACTTCGATGGTGCCATCGGCGTAATGCAGTGCATGTTTGCCTAAACGGGTTGCTGTCTCGCTTCTCCAACCTTTTTCAATTTGTTGAGCATCGGTAAGCAACACATGACCCTTAAAGCTAGTTACCTTGTCGCCTTTCGAAGCGACTTGCGCCTTGTATTTATCGCGCTCGGTGCGTGCCCTTTTCGTCGCTTTCTTCTCTTCTGCCAACTCTGCCGTTAGCGCATCTACTTTTTCTTTTTGGGTAGCCATCTTAAAGCCTCCTGCGGTCACACCCTAGCACGAAATTACCAATAAGGAAAGGCTCCACCCGTGACCAAACGAGTGGAGCCTAAGACCATAAAACCCTGACAAAAGGGTAGGAAGACGGAGGACTAGATCACACCTTCACCGGGATCTTATAGGTTTAGATAGCTAATTGCAACTTTTAGTAAAACCACGAGGGATTCTCGCGTGTTTTCGCTTTCGCGAGTTTACGCCGTAATGCTTCACGCTTTTTCTCACCGAGACTCGCTAACTGTGGCGGCAACACACTTGCTACCATATCCGCAATTATTAGGGCTGCTTCATCGGTGGGCGTGCCGTCAGGCAATACCGTTTCTATCTCGTCACGCTGGCCTACCCAGTGGCTCAAGCGGTCAGATATTGCAATTCCCCAAGCTACACCGGGAAAAACTTCATTTCTGTTGCGGAAGTAATCGCGCTTCCCCGGTTGCTCGATGTCTACAAAAAGTGTCGTCCGGTCTAGCCCCCTTTTGTTTTTCCACTCAGGGTGATTCCAAGTAAAGCCCCATTGTGCGCGATAAGGGGCGACACCCCATTCGGCTTTGCCCTTGTTTGCGCCGATCAACCCTTTGATTTTCGCGGCTGTTAGTCCTAGCGGCGTGGCCTTCTTTTTGCGCGGTCCTGTAGCATAGCCTTTCGGCGCGGCTGCGGCTGCGGTGCGCCCACCCTTGGTCACGTCTACCGCGCCAACCGTCGTTCTTTCGAGACTGCGCGCCCGGCTTTGGGCTAAGCGTGCTTTGTCGTTTAGTTCTCGCGCTTTAGCCATAGCCCTGTCTGCCTTCTCTACGGCCCTGCTGTGCTTTCGCTGGCTATGGTGACCTCTTAGTATGGGTTGACCCATTGGGATCCCTCTGGTGGCCTCTCTGGACGCTTGAAGGGCACCCCCGGAGATACGCGCATCGGCGCGTGCTTCCTTCTGGCGCGTAAGGGCTTTACCTGCGGCTACAACCATCTTGGCATCACGCGGTTTTTTCACCTTGATAATGCGCGTTTTGATCTCCCCACTTCGGCCAAACTTTTGGCGTTCAATGTCGAAAATTTGCGCATCTTCCATTTCCATCCAGTCACGGAATAGCTCATGCTTTTTATCCTTGCGATACATGATCGATTCCGGCATCAACGCAACCAGAATACCGCCCGGTTTAACGTAGCCGTAAGCCTTCAGCACATGATCGATACTTTGACCCTTTTCATACGGTGGATTCATAATCACGCGGTCGTAATAGGTGCCGATAGGGTAGTCGTTCGGGTGCATGATGTCGAAAGAGACGACGGGTATTCCTTGCTCTTTGAGTAATCCGCGCAAGTCAGCGTTAATCTCCATCGCGTCAACGATTGCCGGTGTTGGGTCTTCACCCCCGCCCACAGAACGTACACGGCGTTGAATCGCATCCACGAGGGCACCATGACCCGCGCTCGGTTCGAGCACTTCCATACCCGGCTGAAGCTCGGCCACGGTCGCCATTTTATACGCCAGTTCGTCAGGCGTTGGGAAGTATCCCGGTATTTTCATCTTGGTTATAGCTTCTTTCGCCTTCTGTTGGGCGTAGTCGGCTTGTGTACCCGCTGCGGTGCGTAGCTTCTGGGCACGCTCGGAATACATATCGGCACGCTGTTCTAGGTGCTCTTTCTTACGCGATACGGCGGCTTCCACGTCGTCACTGACTTCTAGGTCAAGATGAACCGTCAAACCCAAACCGTGAAGCTCATTGACAAGGCGACCCACATCCACACGAGTTTCGAGTAGCCCAACACTTTGAGGGCGATACCATGAGCCTAAATTACGCGACCACTTAAAGCCTTTTCCTCGGCCCCTAATAATCGCTTTAATCTCGTTGAATTGTGGGTGGTCCTTCCCGTCTTCCCAGTCTATAAGCGTACCCTTATCGACACTATGCGTTAGCCGCACATCTGCATCCCAGTATGACGCATCCGATTCGGGAATAGGCGCATCCGGCTCGACAGGCTTCGCGTTAGACTCGACCAGCGGAACGATCAGGCTTTCGTTTCCAGCATCGGTCATATACTTGACGTATGCGTCATAGCGTTTTTTGACTGACTTCGGCGCACCGTAGAAGATCGGCACATCGAAATAGGTTGTTTGCGGTTGTGTTGAGAGATCCGCCAACTTACCGCCGAATACGCGCACAATCGACCCTTTATCTCCTCCAGATAGTGCAGTAGCGTAAAGGATGGGAATTTCTTCGCCTTTCTCGGCCATCAGTTTCCGCGTATACGGCGACAACGCATCCTCTTTCAAAGTGATCACGCCTGTTCTGAAAACAACGTACAGCTTGGACTTGTTGCCAATCCAAATCACGTCATTCGGTACGATTTCCTTGGGTCCAAACGGGATAGCGTTAGGTAGTTCTTCGACGACTTCGACAGTGACGGGTTCCTCTGTCACCTCTCCGATGCTACGCAACCATCCCTCGATAAATTTCGGATCGTAAACGTAGGGCTTGGCTCCGTTACCGAAGTACGCGAAAGCAGAGTTAGCAAAGTCGTCGCCATGCGTTCTGATAATACGAGCGGCTTTCTCTCGCGCTTCAATACTGACAACCATCTTATCGCGGTCCAGCCACTTACTAATGTCATCTAATAACTGACGTTCTACGAAGCTCCGCGCTACTGCTTCGTTTGCCCCACCTAACCAAGCTGTATCCACTACAAACTCGCCTGTGCCTTCGTAAGAGCTATGCAGCCAGTTACCCACTTCCGTATTTCTACCCATCGAAGGAGCGCGTTCAATGCGCGGTGCTTTTGGCGGTGCCTCTCCGATGCTACGCAACTTCGCATTTACTTTGTTGCCAAGTGTCGCAAGTGCCCCCGCTTCGGGGAGCGAAACGCCTTGAGCATCGCCTTGGGCATCGGCGGCGTTGCTTAGGCTCGTGAGCAAGTCAGAAATACGTTGTAGGGATTGCGCATCTTGCGGAAGGATAAGACGATCATTTTCCCGGTCCCATGCCGCATATAACGCCCTGTACTGCTCTATTTCTTCGGACGAAAGACCGTAAGCCGTTGGATCGCTCGCTATTTCAGAAACCTCCGTTTCCAACACGAAAACAACAGACTTCGGTAACTTTATCCCCTTTGATCGAGTTTTCGCCGCCTTCACGGGACCGTATTTAGCGTCTAGCGCGTCTTTAATGACTCCGAGATAGAATGTGCGGTCCTGCTCCATTACGTCGGCTGTTGGCGCGTCTAGGGCACCTAGCACCGCATTGTAGATGGTTAGGGCTGACGGTCGAGCGGGATTGCGCCGAAAAAGGTCCGTTTGCATATCTCTTTACTCCGGCGGTAGGTTTTCTTCCAAACGCATAGGCATCACTACACCGGTCATTTCATCACTTTCGATTGAGCAAGCGGAAAAATTACGACGCAACTCCAAAAACATCATACGCGGTTCGACGGTCATCGCGTACAGTAAATCTTGTAAGAGTTCGACTTTGATCGCGATATACTCACTGTCATCCAGCGCGAAAGGAATAGATAAGACAGGAAAATCCTTGACCATCGGCAACGTCGCCACGAATTTGGTGAAAGACTCTTTACTCTTTGAAACTACGCCAAACTCGCCATAGGTTTTTATCGTCTTTGTGATGTCTTCTACATAAATAATTTTCGTTTCAACACCAAAACGAATCACGCCATATCCGCCTTTCATCCTCTTTTTAATCTTCATAATTTGAGCGATTAGAGTAGGCGTGAGTTCAATCGTTTGATCGGGTGTGCTTAGACCACCGATAACCCCTTCAATGTTTGCAGGAACATACGCCTCCTCGCACGGTAGAACCATGTGACCGCTTGACGCATAAGTGGGGTAGCCGGTTTCCTGTACGGAAACAATTTCGCCCGTATAAATCTCGCCGGGGATTCCAATGTTGCGGGTACGAACTGGACCGCGAATAAACAAACCATTGTGACCGTTTGAAGCGACAAGATTACCATCTTCGTTAATACCGACGTGCGTTAGCCCGTACCGGTTTTCATCCTGCGATACAATTTTGTCCATACCGCGTAACGGCGGAAAAGCGAGATCTTCAAAGGGTTGCTTATTCAAAGTATCAACAAGGCTCTTGGCTTCCGAAAGCGCGTCTTTATAGGATTCACCCCCAACGCCTTGAACGGTGGGCCAATTCATTTGTAGCCAACCCTTAAACTCATCTTCCTCGATAGTGATCGGGTATTGAGTGTTTTGGAATGGATCGAGTTCACCCTTCAAACGAACACACCCGTTTATGTACGAACCGGGATACCCGTACATTACCCAGTGTTCGACCGATGGACCTTGCCCCACATGGACAGGAGCGATAAAAAGTGAGCCTTCTTTGCCCACTTTTAAGCCTTTTCTCACCGCGTTGTAAATCGCGGTGCTTTTCGGCGGCTTGTCTTCAAGCAAGTGGGTCGTGTTGTCCCATACCGGAATTTGGCGAGTATCAAAGGGTACGATTGGTTTTGCTTCGACGCTTTCGCCTTCGTACCGGATCGGCATCAAAATCGCAAACGCACCCCGTTGTCCTTGAAGGACGGCGGGACTAAGATCACCAATGACGTGCAACGTCGCGAGCGGGCTAGGGCATAATGCAAATGCTGAATGTACAAAAGCTGCATTGTATACCGCTTGTTTAATAGGGTTCACAACGGCGACACCCTCGACTGACTTGAATGGGAACGTCAGAAAGAGTGCGGGGTTATTTCCGAGATTCGGAGGCTCGTAACGGTACGTTACGGACGACCCTTTCAGTGCGAAGTAAGATGATGATCGACCCGCATACCCCGTTTTTATACGCGGTTTAGCGGCAAGGAATGAATCCACGGCCTCAGTGGTAAATTCGTAGACACCTTTGGCATCTTTGAGGTTCGGAATGACTTGCACAAAGTCAGGAAATTCTTGAAGCGTTTCGGGAAATTCCGCAAGTAAAACGCGACTTTTGAACGCCTTTTTCCAGTTTTCGCGGGTGAACATTAACGCTTTCACGTCAGAAGGTGGTTTGCGGTCTGCGACGATAACGCCGAGTTTGTGCCCATCTGTCGCCACAAACATGCTCGTAAAGTCTCTGTCTTTCCCTGTCGGGGTGTCGGCGGCAACTGCAACTTTGTCGCTGTAGACCGGCATCCACTGAACATGAGCCAACCCATAGCGGGCTTCATCATCGGATGCAAAATCGTACAGTTCTAAAGCCGATTTTGGGAGCGTAACCATCCCGTAGCTTTTGCCTTCCTTCGTCTTAATTTCGAGTTCGATGGTGCCGCTTGTCTTTTTCCGCTGCGTCGTCACCGTCGTTCGCGGCTGAATTGTTTTCAACCAGTCCCATACATTCCGCGCACGGCCTCGAAAAACCTCACGTCCTGTACTGTCGTAAATGGCGTGAATACCCGTTTTTTGGTCCGTACTAACTGACTTATGCGTATATCCCGCTTCGTCTAACGCTTTAGACAGTCCCGTCAATTTACGCGCCGGTTTCAGCTTCCCATATTTCGCCTCTAAAGCCTCTTTAATGACCTGCTTGTAGAACGTGGCGTTGCCTTGAAACTCGTCATACGCTTCAAGGTCCGAATTTGCTAACGTCGCAAGCACCACATCATAAATTTGCTGCACCGTTGGAGGATTGCGTCTAAAACGGTACATCATCACCCTCCGGTACGCCTATACCCGCAACCGCCGCTCGAATCGCCGCCGCAATCTTATCTTGTGCGCTCATTACCTCGATTTCTTCTTCAAAGGTTTCAGCCATCGGTATTTCTTCGGGTTCCGTCCATTCACTTGACAGGTCTTCTGCGATTGCTACTTCTTGCGTAAAGGCTGCCACATATTTATCCCGCACAAACTCAAATTCAGCCATATCGAAGGTTTTGTCCCACGATTCCAATATGTAGTTAGTGCCGTCAATAATCGCTCCACCCAATAGCTTGCCCAACTCAATCTGTAGATCGCGCATACTGCGGATCCCTACATTCCCCCCAGTTTGCCGCCCGCTTGTGTAGCGGCGTATCGTATAAGTATCCCCGTCATATTCAGCTTCAATGCGGTACTTACCCCCGCGTGTTTTGGCGACAAAAACGATCTCTTCGGGTTCGGCGGTTGCCATTTCTTTACTTTCGGCCACCAAGCGGCCTCTGCCGGGAAACTTTTCAAAGGCTTCTTTGATCTGTCCGAGGTTTTCGCCAGAAACAGTGACGTAGAGATCACGGTTCGGACCTTCCTCAATGGTCGAGGACAACCCAAGGCGGCTAACGTGGGCGGAAAATTCATCAGCGGTTCGATTGGCTGACCCAAAGCGTTCGCTGACTTTGAAGGTCGCATCGGCACTACCCAAAGACGTGAATCCCGGCACCTTGGCCTTGGCCTTCTTTTTGCGCTTAGGTGCGGCCTTTTTGCGCTTTGGTTTCGATACGGTAGTGCTTCCCGTCACGTCCTGACGCGCTGCGATCGCTTTCATCGACTTGATTATCTTAGACGTGCCCGTGGCTTCCTCTAGGACGTGATAGGAGCCTTCTGGTGCGTCCTTTAGTTGCCGCTTGTCGGCATACTGCACTTCACCCTCGACCGATGGGCCGCTAGACAATACGAGCGTGCCCCATTTGGTATCCCAAATGTAAACACGTAAGGACGACCCCTTACCGAATCGTCCCGTTTCAATCTTTGGCGTTTTGTACGCGCCATGCTTCGCCAAAACCCGAACGACGGCGTTACGTTCGCCGGTTTCGGTTTTTTTCTTGGCTACCGCTTCGCGGATCTCGTCTAAAAGAGAGTCTTTACTTATCGACATATTGAAGGCTCCTAGATGCACGTACCTTACTACATCTAAGCCACTTCGACCAGTGACCAACCCGCAGGTAGCTTCCCTTTAGGCTTCTCGGTGCTTGTCAGGATGATCTGACACGGAGCACCCGTCAACGCTCGCATCGTTGTAGCAAGCGTTTCACGGTCCCACATGCGTTCTTCTGGAATGACCACGGGTACACCATCGGCGGCGCACGCACACGCGATAGCCGTTAGAAGACGCGCCCACTCCGCACCGGATAATGCAGAAGTGAGCACGCCATCACGGATAAAGCCTACCTGACAGTCGCTCTTTGTCAGCTTGATACCGAACACATCGGTATCCGCTAAGAAACCTTGAACGCGAGTCATAAATTTCGCCATACCCGCGTCTACAAAGTCAGCCACAAGAGTGTTCAATAGATCCGCTAATGACTTCCAACTTGTTGCGCGTTGCTGTAACGTATTGACGTGGCCTTGCAGTTTTTGGTGCTGGGCGTGAGCACCTAAACGCTCGGTCAATTCCCAATGGTGCTTTTCAGCCACTTCTAGGGTGATACCGGGATCGCCTACGGTCAACGCCTTCTGTGCATCATACGTTTCTTGTTGCTGCAAGAAGTACTCTCGTTTCTCAATCTCTCTCGTATAATGCCCCTTGTTGTTCTCGTGGCGAATCATCCGATCAAATGCGTGCTCTCGATCAGCTATTTGTTTCCTAACGATGTTTAGAGAATCTTGAGCAAACTGCATGTTGAAGGGTGACCCGCACACACCACATTGAGAGGCTTGCTTCTTGATATGAAGCGATAGAGCATCATCCAAGGTCTTACACGTTTCTATCGCGTTAAAGTTGCCTTGCGCTCGAAACTGCTCAACCCACTTTTCACACTGTGCGCGTTCCTTCTTAAACGCTTCAATTTCTTGCCCGTACTGCAAGATTTTCTGTCGCGTTTCTTTGTTCTCCTCGTACTGACGAGCCGCCCGCATTGTCTCTTGTACCTCCTTAATTTGAGATTCTAAGACTAACGGACCTAACCCTTGACCGGCTAGATTCGCCGCTTCCTGCGCTCCTTTGGCTTCCTTCGCTGTGTCGCGTGCGTTTTTGGCTGCAACCTCTTGCGCCTCAAGCAGACCCTCAACGGCTGAATTGCCGTATCCTGCAACGGACATGTACAGCCCGTGCAGATCAGACGGTATGCGGGCTTTTACCTCGTCGAGCGTTAAGCCCGCTGCGCATTGGTTTAACAGGTATTTATACGCCTTTGATGCGCTACCGGTCAAAGCATCGCGTACTTCACGATAAGGAAGCGAACCACCGACACCATTCTGGTGTTCTGCCTTGCTCTTTTTAATCTTAAACGTGCACGCGGTTTCATCGTCTAAGGTAGCTTGTACGTTCACAAACTCCCCTAACCGCTTCAATCGCTTTACATCCTGAACCCATGCACGCCCTTCGATGTCGGACGCACCGCCTACTAGGACCAATTCGACGGCGTTCACGATTGCAGATTTACCCGCCCCGTTGGAGCCGATGATAAGGGTTTTCTCTGTTAGGTCGGCATCGACACCGCCCTTGATCGATCCGGTTACTTTCTTGATATACATTTTTGTCCTCTCTTGATAGTCGTGGTCTTTAGAAAATTAGTTTCGCAAATTGCTTCCAATCTTCTTGGTCAATGGTCTGTACGTCCTTAACCCATAATAATTCACCTTTACGCCAAAAATAGACCGCTTTGTCTGCGTCTAGCGCGTCCTGTACGATCCCGGCGGTCGCCTTGCCGATCACTTCACTGGGTACGATAATCGCGTTGAAGGACGGGGTTCCATACTCATCTTCGCCCGTCGCTACGTCTCGTGCCCAGCCCTGCCACCCACCCAAGGAAGCAGACCGCTCCTTGAAGTCGTCGCGACCTGAAATGACACGCGCATTGTCCATGCCTTTACCGCGTAAAAGGAGGGTCGCACCCGCCACAAGTTGATCGATCTTTTTGTCCTCTAGTTGGCGCTTATGCGCCAAAAACGCTCTGTACTGCATGGTCTACATCCTTCGGTGAGTAGTTTGCTTGCTTGCAAGCTGTTAAAAATTGAACCAGATCGCCACTGTCCGAGGCTTCAAGCATTGACGCGCTATCCTCAAGAGAGTGAATGAGAAATGTTTGCCCCCGCGCTGCTTGCCCGGTCACCTCAAGTTGGTTGAAGATAAACGCATAACGTCGTAGCTCCTTCGCCAGCACATACACGTTAGCGGGGGTCGCTGGAGACGTTAGCGAGCCATGATAAATGTCTTTCAGTAATTCGTTAAATTGATGGTCTAGGGTCATTACACTTCACTCCATGTTTTGCCGATCTCGGCTTCTGCGGTAATCGGGACGGTCCACCCCGGTATTTTCACGTTCATAACTTCCTCCATGAGCACCCTCACGCGCTCCGCGTCGGACGCTGGACACTCGATAAGGAAAGCATCGTGGAATTGTCCTACCAGCCCCGTATTTGGTCCTGCGTAGCCCCACGGCACCCGTTCAGCTAACTCAACGGTCATCGGCACCATTACATCGGCTTCACCGGCTAACGTGGCGTAATTGTTCACCTTTGTTTTTAAGTCGGTCGCGGCCTCACCATCGGCAAAGTCACAGCGTCGTCGAAGGATAGGCGATTCGAGATAGTTATTCGCTTGATAGGTCGCCATTTCAGATTCCCAACCCATACGCCACTCTGGTTCGGCTTCCATCCACTGCGAGTGCATAAGTTGAACGTCGCGCTGCTTCAGGTTCCGGTTCAATAGGTGACCTTTCTCGTCTTCGGCCCGCGTCATGGTCCGATAGATGGTTCCAACACCGGCACCATACGCGCCTGTATATCGCAAGGTCTTCCCAAGGTTACGAAGTGCTTTCGCCATACCTTTGAACTTCCCACCGGGTTCGGGGTAACCGGCTGCTTTAGTGAAGCGGTCACCGAATACCGTTTCGGCAAACGTGGCGTGCGGGTCGCGTCCTAATCTGAAGTCTTCGAGCAGATTTCGGACGTTCCAACGACTCGCGATGATTCTAAGATGAACTTGATCGAGGTCGGCCCCAACGAACACATTACCGGGCGACGGGATAAACATATCTCGAAGTGAAGCCGGGACCGTTTGCAAGTTGTAGCGCGATGGTTTCCCACCACATGACAGACGGCCCACAGTCGTTACATGGGCGTTCCATCCGACTCTCAACCGTCCATCGGGCCACACGCACAAACGTGGGTCTTCATGGCGTATCGATATACCGTTGTGTATCTCGCGTTTGGGTGGGGGCCATCGGTGATTAAATCCAACGGTGTCGTGTGGTGGACCCCACAAGTGACCACCACCAACAAGGAGAGGAGAGACGAATGTAGCGCGTGCCTTTCTTGCCCGTTTACACCGTCGAATCGCATCGATGACTTCACAGTGTGCATCACTCACCCGGTTGTCTGCTAGGTAGGCACGTAAAATCGCGTCAGAAGTCGCTCGCGCTCCTGTCTCGGTATAAATCTCTTTCTCTTTGAGGTCTTCAGGGGTCGGTAAGTCCCATTTATTGAAAAGTAGGTCAGCAATTTGTTCACCACTTCGTGGATTGAAAAACGGTTGTCCTTTCTTCGGTCCTTTTGAATGGTAGCCAACTTGAGCAAGCCGACCCATTGAAACGAGTCGCTGCATGACCAAATCCTCATACATATCTTCAGTTTCCAGAAGGCGTTTGTTATGCGCTTGGACGGCTTTTTGATCGACGCGGATCCCAATCCTGTGCATCCCTACGCACACGTTCACCATCTTGGCATCCCACTCCATGACGCTACCTTGCTGCTTTTCACGTACCCGTGTGGCCAACGGCGGAATTACCCGCGCATTGACGGCAACATCCAAACCGCCATATCTCCATAGCTCCGCATCGGTTCGAGCCATGACCGCAGTATGGTCTGCTTTCCAGTTGTGGACATCGGTGTAATAGCCTCCAACGAACCCTAGAGAGTGTGGAAGCTCTGGATCTGCAACTCGATGCAGTAAAAGGCTATCGACGGCAAGACGGGGCGTTTCTCGCGGTTCTAAGAGGCGTGAGACATCGGACAACGTAGTCTCGCGACCGTTACGAAAAAACGCCTCCTCCATGACCTGCCGATCATACTTTCCTGCATTGTGCCCTATCCACTTGATCTTGGATTCCAAGAATCCCCAACGCAGTGCAGACCACAATTCATCATGCATATTTTGTGCATAAAATTCACGGCTAGAATCCTCGACCGAGCGTAAGGCGACGATCATAACCTCTTTCGCGTTTCCAAATTGTATCGTTCGAAGGTTACATAACAGAGCTTCGAGTCCATCCGTTTCGGTGTCGTAACAGGCGAATCTTTCACCCTCTAACTGACACATAAAACGCATAATCTCGTGAATTGGGGGATTGATTGTGATCTTAGGGTCTTCCCAAAGATTCGCACCGCCAAACCATCGAGCGGCGCGATGAATAGACTTCTTAAAAATAGGTAACCAACGTGGAGCACGTCGAACGAACGACGGCGAAAAGGTCGGTACGACTTGTAAACCTTCCACTTGGGTTAGACACCCTTGGTGATTCATCACGCCCGTTAGACCCGTAAGGGCTTTCAGTGCGACGTTCCCCATGGTGATTATTTGCGTCCTCTCGCCTAGTTCGGCCAGTAGGCGCGGTTTACAGCACTCAATCGGATGCGGTAACGTGTCCAACCCCTCGGCGGTTCTACGCTTGTTTTCCTTACGCCATCGAATGATAGCCTTCTTGTAATCCCCTTGAGGTGGACGACAGGCAATCGCATAATGTGTACTGAACCGAGTCCTAGCATATCCCAATTCGTCTAAGACTCGATTCAGCAACATTCCCTCACTCCCACTAAATGGGAATTTGCTTACTCCTCTCTCCAGATCTCCTTTGGCTGGGTACTCGCCAACTATCGCCCATTGACTCGACGACGATGGGTTAGCTAATACCGGTCCTCTTGATTGATGCGGGCGACCATTGCAGCCGAGCACACAAAGGTCGCACCGCGCTTTCATTACAGTGTACCGCCGATCAAGCCGTCAATGACGTTTGATGCGATGGGTTGAGGGGTGGAAGCTACGCCGTTGTTAGAAGGCATAGCCATCGTCGGTGCCATCGTTGGCGTAGCCATTGAAGGCATAGCAACAGTCGGCTGAACGGTAGCACCGGCACCGATGCGACGGTCTTGAAAGACCACTTCACCCGTGCGTACTAATTCGACCTTATCGTTAGCGATGTAGTCGATCTGATGCTTTCCGCTACCGACAGGTGGACGATAGTATACGTTCCCTTCTCGGTTCAACGTCCAATCGATGAGGTGTTGACCCGTGTAAGCATTACCAGTCAACGCCTTGATTCCATCGGGAGAGTGACCGAAAGAGCACAAGGTAGCTTTGAGCTTCTTCTCGAAAAATTCAGCTTTGGTGCCGAATTTCGTTTTTTCCTGTGCGTTTTGAGCAGTAGGAAGCGCAACGTAATCGTACAGCTTGTATCCGCTGTCTGTTGTCAAGGTGAGCCACAACGATACACCACGGCTATTTTGTCGAATGTTCGACTCTGTAACTGTGATTTTAAGAACGCCTTCTTTTGGCATCCCGCTACCACTGCCGAGAGCCGATTGCCCCGAAAGCACAAGGTTGAACGTGTTTGGATCTAGGATTGTTGAATCAGACATTTAGTCCTCCAATTGTTGCGGCTTTTCCGCTTGTGAATAGGCTTTTCAGCCCGTTTTGTTGCTTGGTCTGAATCGCATGGCGGTCCATACCATCTCTTAAAGCCATATAAATATGACCGTTAAAAACACCTTGAGAAGCCAACTTTTCCCATGACTCGTTCCATACGGTCATCGGGTCTTGGCCTTCGTTTAACTTTGCAAGCACCTTGTCTGCTACCGCATCCTGCCACTCCAAACCCGGTAAACGAGGGATAGTGTAGCCAGCCGCTCGCAGAATCTCGCCCGTGTTCATCGGCATGATACCGCTACAAACCCCGTGCCGGTCCTTGACGTGCCATTGTGGGTTCGGTGGGTCGCATCGGTAGACAGCACCCCACGGCTTACGGTTCGCCTTTGCTTCTGCGACGAGAACGAGGTCGGCAATATGCGGGATCTGGCTGCGCATCTTCTTGGAAGGCATAGCCGGTCCTCCCTTGTGAAAAACGCCATTTGAGTCGGTTTCTGGGGCCGCAAGGTGCGCGTTACATCCTGCATGAAGGTTGAGGTGGCGCAACCACTCGCGAAGGGTCTGCAACTGCCGTTTCAAATCGTCCCACATGGCGAAGTTATGTGACGCGCTGTATTTAGACTTGAGTTCGAGGTAGGAGCTTTCTGCTAAGATCGAGAGGTCATCGACTACGACCGCCGATGCGTTCTTGAGGCTACCGTCTTGAGCCATCTTCTGAATATGGTTGATCACGTCGCTAATCGTTCGAACATGAACGATCTGCCACGGCTCAAGGTCACGCCCTAAAAACTGACGTGCGGGTTTTACCGCACCGGGTGAGCAGAAGAACAAAGCGCGTGGCCATGTCAGGATTAAATCCGTCGTTTTTCCGATGCCACTGGGACCAGCGGCTATCGTCAAGACGGACGAATGTTGTACGCCATTATTGGCGTTGGAAGTGGTCATTTGGAGTCCTCCGATGTATGGTCAAAATAAAATAAGGGAAATTGGATTTCTGGTCAAGGGGTGATCTTAGGTTTTCTTTCCGCCCATGCAAATGTCACGGTAGGAACACGGACCATAGCGGTCCATACACGGCCCTTGTTCGCTGAAAACTTTTGGCCACTGCATAGGATCCTTGTGCAACAATGAAGCTAAACGCTCCTCACTATGGACAATGCTCGCGCTTATCTCGCGTAAAGCCCAAGGAGCAGGGGAAGGAATGACGCGGGGGAAGCGGTCGCGTCCGTGAACCAAACGGAGCATTTGCAACGCACTTCCACCAAAGTCGCGTCCAAACGTATCCGCTCCCCACCGTGTCAAAGATAGCATCTGACCTGATAGTGCGAATCCCTCACGCTTTCGCGCATCGATTCGGTAGCAAGTCTTGTAATCGGTAACCCATTTTTGACCATAGGCATCCTGTTCTAGCAAGTCGATGCGGGCCGTATGTAAGTAAGGTGGACCCATGAGGGCTAAGGCGGGGTCACTCGCCATCGAAAGACGCTTCTCCGCGTCCTCTGGAGGGTCTACAAACGATCCATCGGCATCGATCCACATAAGTATCCTCTGTTCGACTGCAACGACGTTAGGAGTCTGTCGCTGGACGAGGTACGTACCTACCGTTTCGTGCGCTAAACTGACCCACTTCTGCCACGTTTCACCATGACCAATTTCTTGGTCTTCACGTAATGCTTGCTCACTAATTGCATCACGCCACGGTAGGTAATCATTGGTGTAGCCCTTTTGTTCGCATAAAACTTCGACGTTTGCATGAGCTAAACCGGTGTGGACTAAAGAACCCTTTATAAGTGGCTCTTTACTACCTTCGGGTAGCTTCAGAATGTTGCGATAGGCGAATTGTTGAGGACAGCGCAAAATGCTTTGTCTCCAACTCCATCCCCGACCACTCGAACCGGCATCTAACAGTTTCATGCTTCTATGTCCTCGTTACCAAGTGCGGCGAAAAGGGTCTTACCTTCCTCCGCTTTCTCCAAAATGGCATCGTTGAAAAGTTTCGCGATGAATGGTGCCCACTCTTCCCATTCACGGACGATACGGGCAAGTGACAACATTAAAGACTGAAACGACCAATCACAAACGCACTCTGAAGCCTCCGTCAAATCGTAGCGTTTAATAATCTTAAAGGTGGAATTGTCGCTCTCAAGGGCGACCACTTCAGGTTCGCCCCCAACCGGTTGACGTTTAATGATTAACGCGCCGAAATTCGGCCACAAATGAGGCGTTAATTGAGGAAATCCCACGATTAAAGCGTTTTCGGTAAATGCGCACGCATGAAAAAAGCCCTCTTCTGATTCGAGCCATTCCACAACCGCTGTTTCTTCCTCACTCATCATCTTCTCCTAAATCCAAGCGACTCATCATATCGTCTAGCATTGTCTCTTTATCTTCAAGCCCTTCTAGTGCTCCGCTCAATCCATCAAGACCCCCAGCATCGACCACTTTCTCGATGGATGATAGCTTTCCCAATACTAAATCCGCGATGGTTTCGTCTACCGTTTCCTCGGCGATCAAGTAGGTGATCTGGACAGGTCGATCCATACCCAAACGATGCACGCGACCCTCGGCCTGTTCGAGCATCCCCGGCGTATACGGAAGCATCCCGAATATGAGATGGTCCGTATCCTGAAGGTTCAACGACGTACCCCATGCTTGATAGGTGCCTACCAACACACACGGCCCTTCGTGAGCCATATACGCATCCATAATCGTCAACCGTTCTTTCTGGGTCCGGTCACCGCTTGCGACCCACAGATTCTCATCGATAGTCAGCTTTTTCTTTAAGCTCGTCTGGATCGCCTTACCGAGTGCAGTGCAATCCTCACGTCTACCCGTAAATACAATGACCTTAGCCTTCGATCCGATGCGGTCTTTGACCATATCGCGAATGGCGTTTCGCTTAACCCCTGCGGCCTCCATCAAACGCAATTCGAGTAGGCGGTCTTGGTCGCGGGTCTTCTTTGCTTTCTTCAATTCACGCTTGAGGTTTTCACCGCCTTTCGCGCTGGCTGCGGCCTTCACTTGGTCCTCTGGAGCTACGTAGATAATCTGCCGACGTTTCGCGGGTAGCTCCGCGTGTGAGACTTCGTAAGGCACTCGAATAGACGAGAAGGACAGACGCTTCTTGAGTTCATCCACACGGGTTACCGCGTCACACACCCACCCATAGTCACCCGTATGCCCGTTGCAGTGACGTTTCTCAAAACGTCGAGAAGTGCGACCCCAACCCCAAGGCTCAACGAGAGTTAATTGACCCCACAGATCCGTCCAAATCTGATTGGGGATAGGGGTCGCAGTCGTACATAAACGCCTACGCGCTGATTTTGCAATCTCGAACGCCGCTCGACTTGTATTTTCGACGCGCTCCGCGACGATTGAACCATCCTCTTGAGGTAACCACTTGTCCCGTTTGGCTTGCTTCGCGTTGTGCGATTCGTCGAATACAACCGTCGCTACACCTTGCGCAAGTTCGGCCCAATGCTCTCGGAGCATCGACCAACCCGCGATAACGAACGGACGGATCCCCTCCTCAACGCATCGGCGTTTATACGCTTGGAGGTCGTCAACATCCCCTTTACGGCGTTTTGAGGGTGCGCGGTATACGAAGGGCTTCAAACCCGTTGTGAATCGCTCTACCTCCCTTCTCCATTGTTCTAAGACGGTTAGAGGTGACGACGTGATAATGAGCACATCACCCGGTTCGGCTAGAGCGTAGGCTAACGCCATCGGAGTCTTACCACTCCCCGGTGGTGCCCAGATGTGGGCAGAAGCCATCGAACAAGCGCGTTCTATTGTACGCATCTGAAAGTTGAGCAGGAAGTCAGTGACCATCCACTCATGTAGTTCAGAGGTACGAATACGGTGCCACGGGCTACCGGGTCGGCCACGAGGCGTAAACTGGACCTTGTACGGTATCCGCTTCTTTTGGAGAATGTCCTCGATAATCCATCCTGCATTGTACGGGCTGGACAGCACCGGGCGCATCCACACACCCGGTACGTCCGTCAACGCTTCGATAGTCTCGGAATCTAACCCATTTTGAGGGTAGAATTTGATTCGATTACCCTTCATTTGGCTTGCAACCCAGCTTCCTCAAAGTCAAGAATCGCCCGCTTGAGTCGCCCCTTCTTATAGACCTCTTCGGCTGTCGAACCTGAGCACCCTTCACCATTCGGGCGGTAGTCCAGACAGCCCGCAAAGCTGTTGCCGTCGCGAGTAACAATAAGCCGCATATCACCCTTACAACGAGGGCATTTGTCGTCATCCACATTTGAAAACAGGAGCGCATTTACCCCTTCTTCACCTATACGGGTAAAGTAGGTGTGCAGGTAGTTGGCTACTTCCACGTTCACCATATTTCGGAAGGCTGTAAGGTCGCCATCGAATACGATTTCGGGCTTTTCTTCCGGCTTTTCTTCGGGTTCGTCGTCGTCCTCATCTATCGTAAGCGTCAATAGGTCAATTGTCTTTACGGTGTCTTCCGGGTCTTCTCCGTACCCCATCCAACGTAGCCAGTGACTCAACGAAGATTCATAGGCTCCCAAACGTGAAGCAATTAGCGACCATGGCACCCCTTCGAGGTGTTGACGAATCGCTTCATCTTGTTCACGTCGTCTGTACTGACGTTTGAAGTGGATCGGGAATCTTTTCCCCTCGCGTATGTCGTCTAGCGTCATGTCAGCACGCACGAGCTTACCCACAAACGAGTTCGGATCTACACTTTCTTTCCTGCAAGCAGGAACAAGGTCTACACCCTCGGAAATATCTTTAGCCACCCGCAGAAGGGTGTCGTTAAATTGAATTTGATTGCGAGTTCTACGCATCTTGTACCTCGTATTGTTCTTATTATTATTGCTCACTCCCCTTCGGCTTCACGAAGGGCAGCGACCTTGTTATCGTACCCATCGCTAATGACGACGGACAAAGCGTACCGCGTAGGGATGCCCCAAACGGTCGCTAGTGCTTCCAACTTCTCCAGAACCACCTCATCAATGGCGTGCTGCTTCAACGCTTCTATGAAGGGGTCAGAGGGCTTAGGCGGTTCTTCTTTACTGAAGACCTCAAAAGGTGGTTTCTCACTCATGGTCGATACTCCTTGGCGGCTTGCGCTTTCTCTACCTCAAACGACACGTCCATCCATGCGTTCATGTAGACAAACCCGAGAAGTGCGACGACGCACCCCACGAGCACTATCCAATTTGGTTCAAAGTCTTGCTTTTCCATGTTAGTCCTCTCTGGTCTGAACGAACCGTACCAAAGTATTACCAAGTTGGCAAACAGATGATCATTTTTTATTTCGTGATAGACTCCCATCGGAGGAAAGAATGAACGTCAACTTCAAAGAGATTTTCGCAGGACCAGTTTTCAAATACAGCGCGTATAACGAAGGACCAGCCCAGCGGATCAAGAATGCGACGATTATCGTGCGTGAATTTCTCCGCGCTGGCTACCCATTGGGTATCGCGCTCGCAGCCCTCGCCAACGCCCAACACGAAAGCGGTCTTTCGAATCAAGCTATGGGCGATAAAAATGAAAGCGGTCGAACGGAATCCGTGGGTCTATTCCAACTTCGATGGAGCGATAGCAATCGCGGTGCCGGTGTCGGCATGTCCGATAGGGAGCGAATGAACCCGGTCAAGAATACACGTCGAATCATTAAGGAAACGAAAGACTACGGCTCTAAACTCACACAAGCATATGATAACGGGGCCACCGTTGGCGAATTGGCGGTCATTTTCGGTCGAGACATCGAACGCCCAGCTAATCGCGGCGTTGGAAGAGATAAAACGGCGTATAAAATGTTCGGTAATCTCGCCAACACGTCAGCTAACCAACTTACGAAGCCTATCGGCCTCGGTTTAGCTCTCGGTGCTTTGGCCGCTACACCCATCATCATCGGCGGGGGCGTTCTTCTCCTCGGTCTGGGGCTTTACACCCTCAAGAGGTGAGTGTTTCCTTCGACTTGTCCCGAAATACTCACAGGTTGACTTCACTAACGTCGCTGAAAGCCTCCTGTAGCCGTCTACGTCTTCACTAAGCACCGAAGCCAGTACATGCGTCGCCTCAAGCGTGAGGGCGCGTTTATTGCGCTCGTAGCGATTGATCGAACTGGTAGGTAAAGCCGCTTGTTCTGCAAGTGTGCTTTGCGACCAACCACGTCGTTCGCGCTCTTTTTTTATGGTATCGCCGGGAGTCATGGCGGGATCCTAACGTCGGGTGTGCCAAGGTGTCAACTTCTCGTTTTCTCGCGAGAAAAACCGGAAAAACTGCAATCCGTGTTTTTTTCCTCGCGTATAAAAAAACGACTTTCACGACATACTATATTAACTATACGGTAAGTAAGTATAGTATGTTATGAAACCTAGAAAATATTACATGTACGGAAGTGAAAATGACCATTTCGAGAGAGAAAATACGTGAATTTGAGATTTACTTGCAAGAAAACGGATGTACTACATCCACAACCGCCCAGTATTCTGCTGCAATAAAAAGGATCCTCAAAGTTGGGTCTTTAGAGGAAGCACAAAAAAGTGTCGGGCTACAGACAGGTTACCGAATGAGCCGAGCGCAAGATCTATGGACCCAATTCGAGGCAGACCCTTCGAAATTTGCCGAACCACGTCGCAGGGGTCGCGCTCCGAAAGGTGACGACCTGTTTTATGAGTACCTTCTGAAAGGTGCGGGTCTAACACCAAGAACAGCCCATCGGTATACGAGTCATTTAAGAGCGATCTTGAAAGCCGGGGGTCCGATGCTTCTAACGGAAGATCCCAAAACCTTCGCAGATAGAGCAGCCGTTTTCGTTTATGCCCGACAAAACGTAAGCGCATACCTTGGAGCATGGGAAAACTTCCGTGCATTGATGCGGAATAAGCGAAACATAGAGTTGCCGAGCCTTCACGATGTCTCTGAAGGTCCGGATGTAACCGTAGATCAACACCTAGCCCTTTGGGTGCTGTTTGACGTGGGGTACTTGAGCCCTAACGCCATCGCCAAGATGAAACGTGAAGCCGTCCGTGTGAGTCCGTGCGGGGGGCAAGTACACTTTCCATCCTCGAAAGGTGAACAACAGGGTAAGGGGTGCGTTGCATGGGCGTTTGACCAGTTCCTCAACGAAGGAAGCAGCAAAGGCACCCTAACGGGACTATCAACGAAGCGTATCAAGGAGCTTTGCGGGTCCGTCGGTGTCGTTATCGACGGCGACCCACTATCACAGGCTCACAAACTTACGCGAGAGTGGTCCCGTCAAAAGAGACAAACTGCTCGTCAGGTTTCAGGTTCGGGTCGAGCGTGAAATACGTCTCGTTAGCTTCGACGTATGAGAAGACGATTCCCTCTGATTTTAGACTGTCTAAGATCTGTATGGCGCGTCTTTTCTCAATGCGGGGCATCGTAAAACGTAGAACGTCCGAAAAGGATACCGGTGCGGTCACATCGCGGTGCAGCACTCCTAAGATGTTCATTCGCTCGCGACCGTACCGGCTACCCGTTAGCTTTTCGGTCACTTCGACAATGGATTTAAGGTGCAATTCTGCGAATCGAAGCGCAGGGATCAAGGCTTCTAGGCTAATCGAGAAGGGCTGCCCGCCCATCGCGTTACCAAAGTCTGCCGAATACAGGAGCGCGACCTTACGGGCCAGCGTAGGAGCACGGGCGACGGCTCCACGGGTCCATTCTGGCGAGTTGGAGGCGTAATGCTCGACAATAGTCTTCTGCCATTCCTGCAAAATCCGTTCGGCCCGATGGTCGAAGCCGTTGCAGACTCCAGCGGTCAAGTCTCGCAATTCGGTGAGGCGGTCGGACAATGCCTGACGTTCAGCCTCGTTAGGTCGAGGTGGATTCGAAAAGGAACGCTCTCGACGTGCATGGATGGTCGCGAAACGGCTCATAAACCCACCGTGGTAATCCACGGGTCCGGTGTAGTCCTGAAGGTGGGCACCCGTACAGGCTGCAATCACGCTCATTCGAGGATTCTCCATCGTGAGGCGGCGTGTACTCAAACGGACGTTGACAGTGTGGCAGTCGTAGAGTTTGGTCATCATCGAACGAATGACGGCGAACTGGCTCGATTCATTACTGCTTTTCTGCAAAAACTCGCCAAATTCAGGGTAGAAAATGGTCTGTTTTGGGTTCATTCGGAGACTGTCGCGAAGACCTTCAGGCGAGCCCGGTTCGTCTCCGAGCAGGTTGATGTCAAGGTCGCGCAACAGGTCGGAACCAATGGCGACGGCGGTAGTCTTACGGTCAGCACCAGAGCGGCCCACCAGAAGGAGCCAAACAGGAGCGTACAAGCGCGTACCCCCAAACCAGATGTGCAGGTCAGGATCAAGGCAAGTGGCCAAGACACCCAAGCCCGTAGCAAGATGGTAGGCAACGGGGGAGTCGGTAAGTTTCATCGCGTGGTCAACGTAGTCACGGATAAAACCGTGATCGGGGAGCGCGGCAATAGATTCAGCTTCAGTAACTGGCATGTAATAGTCCTCTTTTGTGGTCCTTTCGGTTTTAGGTCGATGGATCGGGGCTTGTCAAACAGAACTCTTTTCGAATATGGTCGAAACCGACCGGAGGACTTAAAAAATGAATTTAGAAATTGATCTGATCACCATCCCTAAGAATCGATACCGTAGCGTGCGGCCTGAAGCCGTCGATGCGCTCGCCAACTCGATACAGACTCTCGGACAGTTGCAGCCTATTCTGGTGACCCCAGAGTACAGCTTGATCGCGGGATACCACCGATATCTTGCGCAAAAACAACTAGGTGCAGACCAGATCCGCGTCGAAGTTTTGGACGTTGAGAAAGCCGATCAACGTATGGCGGAAATTGACGAAAATCTGATCCGTTCGGAGCTAACAGCACTCGAAAGAGGCGAGCACCTAGCGGAGCGAAAACGGCTCTATGAAGCACTGCACCCTGAAGCGAAAAACGGAACGAACCAGCACACAAGGAGGGTTCGCGATGTTTGCGAACCCAGATTCACTAAAGACGTAGCGACCAAAACAGGCAGCAGCGAGCGCACTATTCAGCACGCGGTGTCTATCTCGAACAAACTCGACGACGGCGTGCGGGATACGATCCGCCACCTACCGATTGCAGATAATCAGCGCGAACTGGGACGACTCGCCAAGTTAGAAGCAGAGGAGCAAAAGCGTGTAGCCGAAAGGCTCTCTCTGGGAGCGTCAAGCGTCCGTGTGGCCCGTAAGGGGTTGATAGCCGATAAGATAGACCGGGAAGCGGCAAAGTGGCCTGACGGCCCGTTTAACGTGCTTGTAGCCGATCCGCCGTGGCAGTACGAAAAGCGGGTGAATGACGCGACATCTCGAAATCAAGTAGCGTACCCGACGATGACCCAAGAGGAGATCTGTGCGCTCGACGTGGCGAGTATCGCGCAGGATGATTGCATCCTCTGGCTCTGGACCACAAACGCCCACATGGAGCAAGCGCACGCGGTGGCGCGTGAATGGGGCTTCACCGTCAAGACCATCCTAACGTGGGTTAAACCCTCGATAGGTATGGGCGACTGGTTGCGCGGTCAGACCGAGCACTGCCTCCTTGCGGTGCGTGGGAAGCCAACCATACGCCTATCAGGTGAATCGACGGTCTTACACGGACCCAGACGCGCCCATAGTGAAAAGCCTGACGAGTTCTACCGAATGGTAGAGAAGATATGCCCCGGCGCGAAATGCGAGCTTTTTAGCAGAAAAAACCGCCCCGGCTGGAAAGCATGGGGCGGCGAAACGGGTAAGCTAGACCTTGACTAAAGGCGACATTTCGCCCGGTCCCAACAATACTCCTCGATCTCGTTGTCTCCAACGATGGACGTGTCGGTTTCTTCGCACGCCCATGCCATGACTGGCACAGTCTCACCAAGGAAGTTCTGAACCCAACGACCCGTTGAGGTCGCCCAAACTCGTTGAATTTTCTTAGCGGGCTTGATTCCGCCAAAGGCGGTTGGAGCAATCGCCCAATACCTCCACTGGCGGTCGTCGATCCGGTAGGTCACCGAAATGTATTCGCCCTCGACTTTCATGGAAGCCTTGATCCCTCGCTCCTTGAGAGCGGAAACGAGTTTCTTAGCCTTGTTGGTTTTCTGGTCGCTAGTGAATTGCATGGTGCCGCTCCTAACGGAATACGGGATTTGAAAAGTCGTAACGGACTTCCGGTGCGTGTACGCTTCCGCCCTTACAAAAATAGAAATCATCGCCCACTTCTTTGGTGTGTCTTGGGTGTGCGAAGTCGTTCACTACTTTAAAATCATCCCCGTCCCAATGAATCGCCCAGTTCCAATTATAGAACCTCGGCCCATTCCATAGGACTAAACGCGCCATACTCTTAGCAACCTTTTCGGGCTTCCATTCAGAGTGCTTTACACCCCAATCTATCAGTTTTTGGTCAACGACAACACTAATGTTATCAAACTTCATCTCGTCCTCCTAGCCCCCCGAAGGGGGGCGGTTGTGTTTAAAATTTATCCTTAAAAAGAAGGTGATATACAGCGCACTTTCTAGCCGATTCCAGCGTTTTGTAAGTATAGGTATCACCGTCGACCGGCGTTTTATTTGACGTGTCACCGTCGCATAGGTACACCTGAAAACCTCCCTGCTGCTGGGAGATTACTACCGTAATAGTGGTACGATCTTCGTCCCATCCGTATTGGGTACGTGTCATGTAATCAAAATCACCCCAAACCCCGCTATAAGGCAAAGTTTGTTCGGGGTCTTGTGTCCTATCTAACATGAGTCGCTCCTTGCCCCCCAAAGGGGGCGATTAGTTTTATCGAACCCAGCGGTTCAAGATTACATTCGTCTCGGTAAAGTTGCTAAAATGTCCTTCCTCAATCGCAGCAAGGGCACTCTCACGGGTGTCGTAAAACACTTGAGACTCTACCTGTTCGGGGTACAGGTCATCTGCTCTGCGGTTTGACGTGTGGCCGATGGTCCAGCCTTCATGGTAGCGGTCCTTCGAAATGTCCGATGCTTCGTAGCGCACAACGCTATCGCGGTACATCACCAGTTGGCGACCGTACTCGTCAAACAGGCGGAACATCTTCATCTCCTTGTTAGTCACCAACTCGATAAGAGAGCACATAGCCCTCACGAGGTGGTAGCGTTCCCCTGCGAGTTTCGCAGCGGCTACATTCTCATTTCTTGCTGTCGTTTCGTTGGTCATGGTCTTAGTCCTCTCTAGTCGTAAAGGTGAGTGAGTTCTTCGCGAGAGTCGCGAGGTACGTTAAGTGCGCTTCAGATGCAGATGCTACCGCCTCTCCAATCTTGCGTGAACAGTCGGGCTGGGCTCTCGGGGGTAACGCACAATCTACGTTGGTCAGCCCATTGTGACAGGTTTCGTCACCGGGAAACATTAAAAATTTATCCGTAAAGTGGGTCATGGTCTTAGTCCTCCGGGGCGGTTGGTCGGTGCCGCTCCCACCACCAATATGCGCCAGCACAAATAAAAGTGCAAGGATCATTCTGCAATTTGCTTTACGTCAAGTGCTTTTAGGTGCGATCCTTGGGCAAGTTGCCGGATTTATTGACAGCGCAAATAAACAAGAGTAATTTAAGGATGTAGCGAGGGTTGACCCACTCGCTCGGAGGACTAAACCAATGAGATACCGACACTTCACCCTTAATGAAATCATTAAAAAATACAGTCTTGAAGTAACCGCTACGGGTGGCCAGCCCGAATGGAATCGTACTTGTGTACGCTATGAGGATCCCGCTAGAAAAGTAAAACTGTACATTTCAAACCGGGACGCTCCGATGGCGTTGGCTAGTGACGTTTCTGTAGATGACTTATTTCTAGAACACATCGGATACGAAGAAATAAAACGGCTCGACATATTTATCGGCGAGCAGGTTGCTTAATTCTAAAGGAGGACTAGACCAATGACCAACTTAACTGAAACAGAGCGAGCCACGTATCAAGGCTTTATCAATGAATACTTGGAGCAATTTGCTCCGGCGGAAATCAACGCGGAACGATTCCGCAGCAGCCTTGCTGTACGAGAGAGCCGCGTCGCAAAGCACGGTTTCAAGCCAACCGACGTGCTTTATGGACCAAACAATGAGGATTTCGTAGTGTACTTTTCAAACCCTGAAACTGGGTACGTAATTCGCGCCGAGTGGAAGGGTACGACGTACGGCGTTTTCACCTACGAAGTCGGTCACTACGACGACAAAAAAGGTGAACTAATCACGGGCAGCTTAACCGCTGCCCTCAAGTTTGCAGAGCGTGACGAGATAGAAATTTACGCTCTCTATGCTTACGATTCTGTTCATGAATTTCAAACCAATCCGAAAAGCTATCACAGTGCTATTTATCACAAGCGGATCGAAGATTTACCCGTGGGCGGTTTCGCCATCCAAGACGGTAGCAGCTTTGAAGTCACCCTAAAGATCACGGTTCCCGTGGATGATACACGCGCAAGAATGGCGGGGGTGAACGATGGGTAGAGGCCGCAAAAGCCTTGATGGTGCTCCGCGCACCGTCAAGGTAATGATTCGTATGACAAAGAAAGATAAAGCCCTTCTCGACGCTGTGAGAGGGGCTACAAGTGCAAATCAGTATATACTGGGCGCGTTACGCGCTAAGATGCGCGACGAGGTGAAATGATGGCGAAATTCAAACCGTATGTACCCCCTACGACGATGCCCAAAACTATCCGTAAGGGTATGACAATGGACAAGTTTCCATTGTGGGCGTGGCCTGTATTTAGCCGTCAGGTGCTTTTTGCGGGTAGAGCAGATCGTTATAGTCGGCAACGAGCGACCACACAAGTGGGAGAAACTGAGCCCTACACGGCGGAGCAACGGCGCAAGGAGATCGAAAAAGCAAACGACTATATTGAGGATAACCTCGATTATATGAAGGAAAACTACGATTATCTGACTTGGGAAGATTGGGCCACAAAGGAGGGTATTCTCCCCGAAGTGTTTGTCATTGTTTGGAATAATCAACCCGCCTTGAGGAAACGAGACACGGGAGTCTTATACCTCTTTGAAGTCGCAAAGGTTACAAAGGTCACAATTCCCCGCAAACTTACCGAGATTATGTGGTCAACCTACGCCGAGTATGACGTATGGGTTCAAACCATTTCGGGTCGTTCGACACTTTCGTTAGTCTACGATCATGCGCAGACAGGTGATTATGACTACCTTCAAGCGATGGGTGTTGCTAATATGGAACTTCTAATCGAGTACATGCGCGGTCCTTACGGGTTCATCCCGTGGAACGATGAAGGTCGAGCGTATATCGAGTTTGACGGACAATACACGGCTACAGTGCGGAGCATTTCACAGCTTCACGATTTCCTAGAACGTCAAGGTGATGATCATACAGAGGCTAAGATCCTAGAGGTAACGGAGGACTCGCCGTTTAGCAGCGATAATCTCGCTATGGCTTTACTTATGCACGGAATCGAGGTGGAATGATGCAAGACTTCATCGTACCTATCGTCTTACTAGGATTCGTCTGCATCTCTCTCATCATGGTGATGGACGCGGTTACGCCTTAGCTAACCACTCTTGTACGCCCGTGATGTGCAGTCGAGCGACATGAAGCGCAACCTTCGACCCAAACCGGCTTTGCCACGTTTGGGTCACTTTTTTAGCCCAGTCGGGACCGGGATTAAGCACGTCTCGGAGGTTACCGATCTGGCCCCACCCGCACCCGTCGAGTCCGTATGCGCTATTTGATTCGAGGGTGAGGATCTTGTCGGTTTCTTCGTCGTAATCGACGACGATTAGGGAGTGTCCCGATCCGGTTTCACTGAAGTATTGAATCAGACACGGCCCGTTACCCGGTGCAGTTGTACCCGCACCCCACTCGATTGTGACCCGTGGACCCCAATTCGGTACAATAGGCACTTGAGAGCTATCGGTGCTAGACACCATCCAGAGGCTCCACTGTTTCGAGGTGAAGGACACGCCGGGAAACGTCCAGCCAAGGAGCCAGCCGGTCATTGTGCAGCAATTCGTCGTTTGTGACCCGATGTTCTTGAGAGTCATACCGGGTGGATTCGACGGGCATTGAGCACCCGAATTGATGTACCGTTGCGGTATAAGTTGAGGTAACAGGTCAGCGACTGCTTGAAAGTCCACAGGACCGCGTTCATCGGCCTGTAGAGCGTCCCATGTAGCGGAGCCGACAATACCATCGGCTTTGAGCATAAAATCAAGCTGGAAGCCCTTCACGTTGCGTTCGGTGTCGTTTCCAAAGATACCGTCGATACCCGTGTGATACCCGTGTTCATTTAAGAGCGTTTGACAGTAGATCACGTCTGGACCTTTGGAACCTTTTCGGATGGTGGCTGGCATTATTCACCCTCGGCTAAATCTTCGATCCATTCGACAAAGCGTAACCCGCCTGTTTTGGCTTCGATAATCTTATCCCACATCTCGATAGGTATATCCATATCGATGTGGATAAATTCACCGTTTTCATCGGTATCATAGGATACGTCACCTACGCCTATCTGTTCCCAAAACAGGGCTTTCAAGCCGGTAGCCGCTTTTTTCTTCTTTCGTTTCTTTGGAGAGTGTGGGTCGTTCATTTGGGACCATTCATCATCCGTCATGCCACGCGTGGCTTGGTCCAAACCCCACTTATAGACGCGATACATAGCCTTCTCAAAGAACCCTGCATCGGTGCCCGGTTCCGGCATAGGGGCTTGACCTGTAGTCTTAAAGATCCATTCGTCAGCTTGTTCCTTGTTCCTTAGTTTCTGCATTTCCGCAGCGACGTGTTCCGTGATTCCCGGTGTTTTCGCTTCCATCTTTTCGAGGCGTTTCTGAAAAGCTGCACGTTCGGCTTCAGTTGCACCGTCATTATTCGCCATAGCTTGGCACTTGATAAACCGCTCAATGGTCTTAGGATCGAATGTTGTGGCTTCCATGCTTGCTCCTTGAGGATGGATAGCTTACCATGCTGGCAACTTCAAGACCAACATTCGGAGGCTAGATTGAATACCAGAGATGAAACTTTGTTTGAAGATATGGGTGAGGAAGAGGCATATACGCCTTCAGGCTACGACGGTGAACGCGCCTACCAGCAAGAGGTAGCAATCCCAATCTGGGAAGATGCAGCGGCGTATGGTGGCGAATCCTACCGACTACGGATCCAGCGTCAAAACATGGACGGTACACGTTCAGACCTTGGGCATATCGCGGGCGATAGCTCCGAGGCTGCACTGATCAATCAATGGCCAGAAGCCGGGACGTATCTGATCATGCCGGTCGATGAGCATAACCGGACGTTACGCGATCAGCCGTACCGTCGAACGATTGCGACTGACCATCTCCTACTCAAGAAGAAACGCGCCGAAATGGGTCATAATGGTACGTCCAACGCAGCCGCAGGTATTGACCCGTATGTGGGCTTAATGACGCAACAGATGGAACTGATGCAGCAACGCATGGAGCGTATGGAGCGCGAATACGAGGCTAAACAGGAGCGTATGGAGCACGAACGAACGCTAGAGCGCGAACGTATAGCGGAGCGTGAAAAGGAAATCGAGCAACGAGCCTTGGCCCTGACGGTTGAGCAGAACGCCACGAGTGCAGAATTGCACCAACAAATTTTGGCCGCGCAACAGGAAAGCTATGCAAACAATCAGCAACAGCTAGTCACAAGCATGAACGCGACGATGATGACGATGCAGCAGATGAACGATGCGCGTGCAGAGAGTGATTCACGCCAAAGAGAGCGAGAACGTGAACAGGCACGACAGGACGAAGAACGAAAACAACGCGAACACGAACGAACGATAGAGCGCGAAGCGATGCGTTTGGAACGTGAACGCGCCCAAATCGAAACATCTCAAGAGCGAGAGCGTCAGATGTGGAGAGAGGAAGCGGCCCGACGTGACGAAATGCGGCGAGAAGACGCGAAACGTCGAGAGGAGTTTTTCGCGGATAGGCTCGCAGTGGTGAACGAGCAAAAGAATCCTTTGAACGCTGTTCAAGACCTGATGAAGACATTCGGATACGACGTGAAAGACCTTCTTTCACTGGCGCAAGGTGCAGGACAGAAATCCATTCTTGAAACGATTGCTGGAACCGTTGCTGATGTAGTGAAAACGACAGTACAAAACGGCGGTATTCCCGGTGTTGGTGGTGCTCAAGACGACATCGATGATGACTTAGTGGCGGTGCAAGTTGCGCCGGGTCAAATTGAAATGGTGCCCCGTGCAGCACTTGAACAAGCAGCAGAATCGCAGATGGACGCTCAAATGATCGAGCAAGCACAGGCGATGCAAGCAGCGGCACCACAAGTACAAGCGCAAGCGCAAGCACCAGACGGCTATATCGACGGTTCGAGTGTATTCGGCAAGCCCGGTGCGGGGCCAATCCTACCGCCTCAACAGCCTGTAGTGATTGACACGCCGGTTCAAGAGGTTGTCAGACCGAAAGTACCCCTGAAGGTAGCGAAACCAGCACGTAAGGCGATCAGGATGCTTGTAGGTAACTTATCAGGATCGGCCCAAGATGAATGGGTAGGCAAGATCGTCCGAATGGTTACCGAAACACCCGAAACACTCGAATACCTCAAGGTGATGACTGTTCGGGGGGCACTGACCGAGGCTGGCGCAAGTAGCGAAATGGCCGAGTTGATAATTACAAACCTAGATGCACCCGAATACGCACCATTTACAGAAGACATACCAAGAGGATAGATATGAAGTTTAATTTTGAAGGCAGCGCAACCGAATTGCGCATTTTGCTAGGCGGGATCATGGTCCCGATTGAGATCGAAGAGGAAGAGGAAGAGGAGGAAGAGGAGGAAGAGGTGCGCTTTGCTCCTGACCCTCTAGGAGTAGTTGAGCCTTTAATCACGCAGTTTGTCGCGTCGTCACCAGATGAACGGGTGAAGTTTGCGCAATATATGTTTGAAGGGGGTGAGTATTCACCCTGTGTTCGAGCATTTCGTGAGTTAGACGGTATTTATCACGCAGTGAATATGAGTCTACCGAGTGAAATCCCTGAAGAGGTTCAAGCCAAGTTTCGAGTGCCGGGGGTTGAGAAGGTGACAGCAAGGGAAATAGCTCACTGCTTAATCCAGCTAGGTAGTTTTTATGGTCTTCCTGAAGACCTTAGACCGTTGCCTCAACTTCACGAAGTCAATTCCTCGGAGGTGTCCCATGGGTGAGCAAATTAACAGACACTTCTGGTGTGACGTGTGTGAATTGGGCACGGGTGCCGTGGTCAATGATATTGCGGAAGAGGAAGACGATACAGAATTACCGGTTGGATGGGTCACTATCGAAGCCCGTCGAGTGGTGCCGAATCCTGACTACATGGAAGCGGTAAATATGCGTAACAAGGGTATCGAGCAGCACATGGCTAACCGTGTAAATGCGGCGTTGTCTCTTGGTGGTAGTGAACTCGAAGAGACACAGTTGTCTGCACTTCGAGAGGCTGCACGCGCCGAGGCTGAAATTGCCGTTGGTGAGATTGAAGCCGAACGGTTCACCGTTCAGTACGTGGTAGGGCATTTATGTCCTGAACATGCCGTTAAACTACAAGCCTTAGATATTGAGACGTTTGGAGATGATGATGAGTAATAAAGCAGAGCAGATCATTAAAGACGGGGTAAGAGATCCCCGCACGTTGCCCGGTGCTATTCCTCACCAGTTAACAGAAGTTGAGGGGCAAGAGAAAACAGCCCTTGAAACAATGCAGTTGGAACCTACAGATCACATGCTTTTACGCATGGGTATCCAAGGGTTGCAGATGATTGAGGCGGCACCCGGCATGGATGCGTTGAACCTTATGGCGTTCATGCCTAAAATCCTGAAGCAACAAAAGAGCCTTGTAATGCTCACACCCGAACAAGAATCCCAACAATTGCAAGAAGCGATAGCTTTGGTAGAAATCCGTGTAGTCTTAAAGAAAGACGCATTGATCGGAGGTGAAAAATGAGTGACAGTGTTGAATTAGGTACAATCAAGATACCGGGCTGGTTACCCGGTGCAACAGAACTGTTAGTTCAGCAAGCCGAGGATCTTCTAGGAAATGCGGATGGTAAGACTCGCAAGCAGTGGGTCATGGATACACTGAAAACAATTGCAAGAACGCATGATATCGAAGGTGTACCAAACTGGATCGAACGTCCGATGGAGGATGCGATCATCTCGTTGGTTATCGAAACCATCTTTGCGTTGAAGTTTAAGACTATGACACCCGAAGAGAGACTCGAACGGGCATACCTTAAACGCGGCAATAGAGAGGAGAAACGCAAGACTCGATTAGCGAAACGTGCAGAGCGGCAGCGCATAAAGAAAGAAAAGCAGGAAGCAAAGCAGCAGGAAGCGAAAGAAGACTAACCGCCAAGTAATAACTTTCGCGCCTCTTCACGGGACATTAAACCCCGTTGAAGGGGCTTTTTTTGTGGGGCGCGTTTCTTTCGCGGTGGGGATGCTTTGACCGTTCGTTTCGGTGCCGGTGCAGCGGTTAGAATTTGATTTACCGTTGGCTGCAAGTCTCGATCCCAGTCGGGTCTCAAGACTTCGCTCCAGAACGCCTGAGAGGGGTCACTAGCGCACCTTTCGCAATAAGAGCGATCAGAAGTCGCGCCACAACGGGAAATAGGCTCACTGGGCTTTTGTGTGCTTACAACGCCTCTACATCTTTTCATCTTGGTCCTCTGATCTAGCTTCAGTGTAAGCACGATGCTATGGTGCGTCCATGCAAGATCCATTATCTCAAAATTCTGTAGGTTGGGTTGGTCAACCAGTAGACTTTATGCGCGGCGAGCAGCGCGACAAAGGTAAAATCTGGCACGTTCGCGGCTGGCACGGTTGGAGCGACCGCAAGAAAATCCGCAAGCTCCGAGATTTAGCGGAGCAGTACGGAAACGATCCAAAGATGCGATGGTTTGTTGTGCAAAAAGTCCTCATGGGAAGCGCACAACCTCGTGATTATCCAGCGCAAGCGCAAGCAATTTTGTCCTATGTTCAGAATGAGATTTTCTATGTGAATGAACCGGGTGAACAGATTCAAAGCCCGTGGGCCACACTCCGAGAAAAGAATGGTGACTGCGACGATATGGCGTTGCTTATTGCGTCGATGGCAACCTCAATCGCCTTACCAAATCGATACGTGCTCGGTGGTCGTACTCGCGACGGTAAAGCGGTGCGTTATGCCGAAGGGCGGCGGGCACCACCGAGGGGCGTGAACTTCTACCACATTTATACCGATCTTGGATGGCCACCCTTCAAACCAACGACGTGGATGGCAGCGGAGCCCACAGTTAAGGGTCTGCCCCTTGGTCACGACGTAGTGACACAAGGTATGCCCGAAGGTGCCCGTGGTGGTACGGACGTAAACTTTAGCGGGTGGGGCGATGCGGTAACTGACGTTCAGCAAGATGCTGAAGTCAAAGCCTATCTTGATGAGCAAAATCCGCTCGCCATTATCAAAAACTACGGTATCAGAGGTCTTTGGGCTAAGATGCCGTGGGTCGATATTATGATCGGCGTGATTCAGGGTGTAATAACAGCGTCGGCAATTACATATTTTGTTGATCGGAGGATTAGAAAGAGATGAGCAGTTTTCAAACCGAAGAATTTGGTCCAACTTACGAAATTGTGGGGGATGCAGACATCGCGCTAGAGGTGATGAGGGGCGGTGGGGTACTGTATTACTTCACGTTTGGTGCAGTTGGGGCCACACATTTGCTTGTTTGGAGTGCTTACAATGAAGGTTTAGAAGGGGCTCTAGAAGAAGCCGCCGAGTGGTTAGCCGAAGAAGCACCCGGACATATTACTTCGGATGAGGAAATACGAGAACTAATCGAGGAAGCGGAAGCTGAAGGACTTGACGAAGAAGCAGCCTACGAACAGGCGACAGCAGACCTAACCTATACCGAGTCTGGTTATCTTACGTCCTATGAGTGGTCGGTTACAGAATTTCAGATTCAGCGCGGGGGGAAGGGTGCAGATCCTCTTGTGTGGGCAGCCTTTGAAGCGGCCTTAGAAGATGGCGAACTGGACGAAGATGAATGGGAAGAAGCCGAAACCCTTCTTGAAGGCGGTGCATAATGGCCAGTGCAATCGAACTACCGTACCCCGTGGATCCCTACACTATTGAACGTACATGGATGCGTGCGAAAATGTTCCAGAAAGAGGAGCGTTTGAACCTTGCGGAGCAAGGCATGAGGGCCGCTAAAGCACGCGACAAGCGGCTTTTACTTTGTCTAAGTAAAGCAGCCGATGTCATCACAAAGATGCACGATGCACAACGGGGTGAGGAGCAGCGTACCAGCACCGACTACCGCCGAGCGACGGCGACCCCTGTGCAGATGATTCAAGAGTCGTACAGGCTTGCAGATGAGGGCAAACCAATTATTCAATTTTCGTGGATTTATGCAGCGTTTGGCGAGTTAGCTGGCGTAGTAGTTTAGGAGAAAAAAATGTCATATGGATATGCAGATGTAGCAAGTAGTGATGTCGGAGCGGTCAACGGATCAATCGGCGCAACATACACGGAATCAATCGAGATTGCGGAAGTGACCCGCCAAAAAGAATTGGCTTACCAACGAAAACGCCTTGCCCTATTGTGTAAGGAAGCGCGTCAAATTGCAGGTCATGGCTACGTCGGATCAGTTACAGTTAAAGCAGATCATGGTCAGATGAAAAAGAAGCTCGTGAAATACGCAATCATGGGCACGGTAGCCTATTTAGCGTTCAAAGGTTTGACCAAATGATCGGTGTTTGGGGCCAAGGACTCACGGAAGAACTGTTTGATCGGGATACCCGGTCACCGACTTTGTGCGTTGCGTCCTATCAGCGTGAACTTGCTAATATCGCGGAAATGGAGCGGATCAGGGCTTCGGGTGACAACGAAGGTTTCCAGACCTACACAAGCAAGTCGAACCAAGAGGATCGACGTGCGGCGGCGATAGTCGAACTTAAAAAGTGCAATGAACGTACGCGGCGTATTGCTGCGATCAATGCGCAGACTGCCAAGCAAGACGCGGCGCGTCGGATGCAGCGTGAAGCGGAAGCGCAAGCCACCTTAGAGGCTCAAATGGGCTTAACGACTCAAAAGAGGGGCTTTAATCCTCTATTGCTTGGTTTACTCGCGATTATCCCTATCGGATTCTTGCTTTTTCGGAGAAAGAAATGATTGGTACATACGGTTCTTACGGTAACAAATTTATAGAGGTCGCGGGCGGAGCAGTAGTGAAGCCGGGTGTTGACGAAGATTTAATGGCTTCACAAGATGCGACTTTTAACACGGGGAAAGCCGTAATTGGTCCTAAGTATTTCGAGCGACGTGAGGCAGCGATTCGTCGGGCGTATCTTCGTCGGGAGCGTAAAAAAATTGCGCAAGGGGAAGCAGCAGCTTTAATTACTCCAGAAGTTGAGGAAAACGGTGGGGGTATGAAATTTCTAGTTCCTGCTCTACTGCTCGCAGCCGTGGGTCTTGGCGCGTTCTTCCTCTTTCGCCGGAAGAAATAAATGAACGCACCCGTTAGAAAGCCTATCGGTAGCACGATAATACGTCCCTATCTCAATGTGATTGACGGGGCGATGCAGTTGGTTGGTTTTCGGCCTCCCTCCGCAGGGCCGGATTATGCTCGGTTTTACCTTACGATTGCACTAGGTTTAATCCCCCCAATTACGGCGATTTTGCTTTTCCGTAAATACGTCTTGAAGGGTCGAAAGAAATGAAAGCGTGGATGTTCAAACTTGTAGCGGTAGTCAACAGCGCGGTCGGCAAAGGTCGTCAGCAACTTGTATCGTGGCACGCCGAAGGTTTGACCCCTGATAAGGAAGCTCTTTCAGCCTATCTTCAGATAGCGATGGCTGATTATGAGCCTGAAATAAACGGATCTGCTATCCTCACGCATGAAGATCGTGAACACTTAACAATGGCCTTAGCCGGAATCTTGATCAGCGTGATGGACGCTGAAACCAAGGAGAAAGAATAATGATGCACCCTAGCTATTCCTATGTAGCCAACGCCAATCAACTAAGCGGTTATGGCGGTTTACAGTCTTCATGGGGTAATATAGACCTTGACGATATGTCGTATACGTCAGCGATGGACAGTAAGAGTAATATCTACTACGTGTTTAACGATGGACGGATCCAGTTTGCGTTGAAGTCTGATGGTACTACTCCATCCTCTACGATTGTGTGGCGCGTCGGCGGTGGAACCGTTCAAGGAACCACCTATGAGAAAGTGCTTGCCCACTTGCGCGGCATTAGCGCAACGCAACGCAATCAAATCGACGTAATGATCGGAGGCGGCGCGGTAGGCGCAAGCGGTACGATTGACGGCACGGGTGGGGTCGTCAGTTGGCTATCAAGTATGTTTTCGAAAGCGTCTACTAAAGAAGAAAAACAGCAAGCACAGCGCAATCTTGAAGGTGCTGCAAATCAGTATGGACCGAGTATTATCAATGCGGTTCAAACCCTACTTGGAAATAAGGGTTCATCTTTAGCTTCACTTCAGAAGACGTTAGCGAAGAAACGAGCAGCATACGAGACAACGACAAACGCCAAACGCAAGCTGCAACTCAAGTATGAGATTCAAGCCCTTGAAAACCAAATCGCCAACATGCAAATGAGTGCACAGCAAGCCGGTACTCAACTTGCTATGGCGACGGGTCCAGAGAAGAAAAAGTTTGCTTGGTGGATTCCCGTTGCAGCCGTCGGGGGTATCGGACTCATTACAATTATTGCGCTTAGTGCTCGGCGAAGGAGGTAAACATGATCGGTGATTATGGTAGCTATGGAGTCCTTCAGACTTCCCCACAAAACGCTTTCGGGCGTGTTTCGCGTAAGTCTCCGCTCTCCGTTTGGAAAGCGCGATGTGAAGCTATACGGGCGGCTAAGGCGGCGGGTAAAAAGCAATTCGACAGGCGAAATATAGACCTACAAGAAGCCGAATGGTGCAGCCGTGAATCGGAGTGGAAAGCGGAAGCCCTCAAGCGTCAAGGTGAAGTAGACCTCATTCAGAGTGCAGCGGATACCGATCCGACAAATGTACCGGACATCGAAACCATACTTGCTCAAACCAAGACAGGAACGCCGATCTTACCGATTATCGCGTTTCTCGCGATTGCGGGAATCGGTGGCTTCATCCTGTATCGTCGGGGTAAATGATGGTAAAGAAATGGGCCGCAGCCTTTAATACGGGTGATCCGCGCAAAGTCGTGAGCCTCTACCGCTCCGATGGTGTTCTAGTCCCTACCCTAGACGAAAAGATCTTGATCGGTCATAGTGGCATGGGTCCATACTTCGTCAATCTTCTGATGAAGAAAGGGGCGAAAGTCGTCGTCAATGACTTCGTATCGAGAAACGGCGTAGAAAGCGGATTTTATACGTTTTATCTCGCCGATGGAAGCCAACTCGGTGCACGCTTTACCTTTGTTCCTCAAGGTGGAAAGATTCAGACACATCATAGTTCGGCGATACCTTAATGGTCGGCCTCATTCTCGCAGCCGTGGGCACAGTTGCCTCTGCTATAGGTGGGGCCGTCAGAGGGTCGAAGGAGAAGCGTGCAGCCCAAATTTCGGCGATGTCTCAACAGGATGCACAAGTCTTACTCATGGCTCAACAGAGGCTCGCAGAACGTGGTCAAAAGTGGGATGAATACACTCAAGCGGTACTCACAGTTCAGCAGAAAGCCCAAAAAAGAAAACAGATCGTCACACTCTTAACGTATGGCTTGCCTCTACTTGCTGGCGTTTTCCTACTCTTAGCAGTTAGGATGCCAAAGCGTAAGAAGCGAAAAGGAAAGAAAAAATGATAGGTGTTTACGGGATTCCGAAAGATCCAGAACGTGGCGAAGCTATGGCTAAAACCTTCGATGCGAAGTATGGAACAGACGTAGCAAGTCAATTCAAGCCGAAAGGCGTGAGTGCTGGAGGTGTCCTAGACTTCATCGGTAACATCGTAGGCGCAGCCGGTGATATTGTCGCGGGTGTTACCGGTGTGAAAGCGGCGAAAGAAAACGCAGCGGCAACTATCGAAGCGACTCGTAACCAACTCGCATCTTCAGCTATTGCGTACAAGAGCGCAGCCCTTAATGCTCAACTTGCTCCAGTTCTTCAGGCTCAAGAGTTGCAGGTTAAACAGGCGCAAACCCGCGCTTTGCTAAGTGGTATTTTAGTATTGGGCGGTGGTGCGCTTATTTTAGGTTTGATACTTTCAACGCGGAAACGCGGAAAGAAAAAGAAGAAATAGGAGATAGCTATGATCGGAAAACAAGGAAGTTTACAGGTTGGTCAGTTTGGACCCGATGGTGTTTATGGTCAAGTTAACCTCTTGAACCAGCAGGGAACCGCGAATGTTTGGGATGTTCGCATACCCGGTGACCCTATCGGAACGACTTACGGAGGGGTGCAGCACATTCCGCAAAGGCATACGCCGAGCACGATCACGGGTCCGATAGTGGACAAGCGTACGGTTTCAATGGTCACTAAGTCCTACACGATTGCGGGGGTTACTCTTCCTTTGTGGGCGTGGGTTGCAGCCGGAATCGTTCTATATAAGGTTATCAAGTAATGATCGGCAATTATGGCGACATATCAACTATTGTTAGCGGTCCTTACCATGGGTATGGTGACCCGTTTACGGATTTACTCAAGGAGTACGCACCCGTCATTCGGGGTGTGACCGAGCAGATAGTGGATCCACGTCGTCAGGTTGCGGTGCTCTCTGCCAAGCTCCAAGATGCGATCAATAAAGGTAAACCGCAGTCAGTTATCAACGAGCTACGCGGTAAGCTCGCAGCGGCTCAACAAGCGGTTCAAGAGGAGCAAGAATTCGAGCAATCCCGCCGAGACATTTCAAATTTAGGCAAGATTGCAATCGTTACGGGTATAGGCGTAGGAATCAGCATTATTGCTCTTATTTTGGTACGAACCTTTAGGAAGTAAACCATGATCGGAAATATTCAAGTCTATAATATGGGTTCCAACTACGGAACATACGGTGCTTGGTACGAGTATTTGAACCCCTTTAAAGCGGCTCAAGCGACGGTAGACTACTTCACTTCTGAAGACGAGCCACCGAGTTATGAGCAAGCGACCGCAGCGGATCCGAACGTAATCGTTGCCCAAACAAAAGTGAAGGATGGAGCCTATTCGTGGATCGTGTATTCGAATGGCGAACTCAAAATCTTCGACGTTCCAGCGGGTAAAGAAGCCTTGATCGGCACGCGGTATCGCATTGGAAACAAGAATTATGCGTCTACGTTGGCGGTGCTTCGGAAGCGTTCCAAAGAAGTCGATAAGGTGCTCGCGAAAGGGGGTCTAAGCGGTGCGAAGCTCGCAGCCGGGGCGACATTCGCAGAAGCGGCGCAAAAGCCCTCTAGTGGCGGCTCAAAGCCTTCCACGGGTGGAAGCACTCAAGCACCCGTAACCGCTTATGACGCATCAAAGCCACGTACTCCTTGGGGTGCAATCGGCGGGGCCGGAATCGGGGTCATTGGCTTAATCATTTTGGTCGCTGCGCTTTCCCGCAAGCGTAAAGGAAAGAAGCGATGATCGGAATTTATGGGCAAGCAGAAGACGAAGATGGATGGTTCGACTGTAAAGGTCTGTCTCGTTACATGTCTATTCCCCAATACTTACGGTGTCGTGCATACGAACAAGGGCAAGCCGACGCTATGGCCCAACAGCCGAGCCAAAAAGGTAACGGGCCGATGGTCCCTAGACCTAGCGGCGGTTTCAAAGTCACGCCTGTAAGTGTTCTAGGTACAGTTTTAGGTTTGTCGGGTACGGTCCTCTTACTTACTGCCATTTTCGGTAAGAAGCGGAAGCGTAGAAAATGAGACCACTTGCTTTAGCTCCTACGATTGCAGCGGCGTTTATCGATAAGAAATCGAGGAAGCGGGTGCTACTTTATATTGTGGGCGGCGGTATCGCCTTTGTCGCTCTCTTGTGGCTACTCTTAGGAAGGAAAATATGATCGGTGCATACGGACAAGTGACGCAAGAAGAAGACGGTTGGTTCGATTGTCAGGGTGCATCGGGTTGGATGCCGTGGTCAGTGGGCTATTGTCAGATCGTGAAGCCCACAGTGACCGGCGTTGTGAAGCCTGTTAAGCAGGGTTTTAACTTCCTCAAAACTGCCGCTATTATCCTCTTACTCTTAGGTGCGGGTACAGCCACTTTTGCGGGTATCAGTGCCTTTCGTAAAAAGCGGAAGACACGTAAGAATCCGCGCAAGAAAAAGCAGTCTATCGGTAACCGTATAGGTCGAGTTTTAGGCGGTGCGGTGTTGACTGGTTTGGGTGCTATTGGATATGCGGGACCGCAAGCAGCCGAGCCTATTTCTACAGTAGTCGGCGGGGGTATGAGTCTATCAGGACTGTACTTGATCGGATCTGGTGTGGTCGGTGTCGAAGAGGCCAAAAAGATCCGCAAAGAGATCCGAGGCTAGTGGAGCGTGTTGCTGCGATTTTTGCTCAAGAGCGCGGTGAAGCCGCTCAGGTTTTCCCACGTCTTAGCCGGGTCATTCTTGAAAAGAGCAAAGCCGCAGGTCGCGGTGGTGCTCGGCAATTCGCATACTTTGACTATCAAGATTACGTCTTGGGAGTTGCGCCCAAACTCAACAAGCAAAGCGACGACCGAATACGTGCATTGATTCGTCACGAACTGGGTCACGCGGTCGAGGCTCTTTACTCTTATTCGACGGTGCAGCGACGTATCGGTGTACCCATTCTAACGCCTGAACGGTACGCTGATGCGGTTGCGCAAGGGATCTGGGGTGATACCATACTTTACGACGATGAAGACGTTCAGAGTCTATGCACGGGCGTTACGCTCCGTCCTCGGAGGCTAGGACTATGAAATACTTCCCGCTTTCATTGATTAAGCCGCTTGAGAAAGAGATGAAAGAGCGCGGTGTGTCGGAAGTGGCTCGAAGTCCTCGCGGGTTTCTGACGGCCTACCGTAAAGCCGGGGGACGTAAAGAACGCCTGTCGGGATGGTGGCAGAATCGACGCGATAACTTCGTTGATCGACACATGGCGCAAGTGAAGAAACGAGATGAAGCGTTATGGGATGATGACGGTCGCCCTTCACGTCGTCACCTTGCGTTGATTGCATGGGCTTATACTCCAGATAAAGCCCGTGTAGAGCGATACATTAAGCGGTTACGAAAGAATCCATCGACTGAAATTCTGATCGAGCCTCCTCCAAATGAAGCCCTTCGGATTAAAGAATTATCGAAAGTGGCTGAACAGTATGATGATCGATTCAATCCAGAGTTTATGCAAGATCGTCTTGATCGCGAGTTAGCAGCTACTTTTCTCGATGTGCTTAATAAAAATGGATACGACCATTCACTTATGCACTTGGAACAAGAGGCGTATGGTTTACGTCCTGTTATCAAAGCGCATAAAAACTACTTCAAAGCTCTCCGACCGCATGAGTTGGCTCGAAAGCATGGAATACCTTTCATGCACGACGAATTAGCTACCGCTCGCTCTCCGTCTTATCCGAGTGGTCACACGACCCAAGCCTATTATCTCGCTATGTTGTTGTCTGATCAGTTCCCTGAATTACAGGGTGAGTTGTTCGAGACTGCTAGAAAAGTTGCTGAATCGCGTATTGACCGAGGCGTTCACTTTCCTTCGGATAATGAAGGTGGGGTCCAGTTAGCGCGTCAGCTTTACGCTCGAAAGTTACGCACCAATCCGAAGCCGGGAAGTAAAGCAGACGACCGCGATCAGGGTCAACGCGCCAAACCATCGGAACGTATCAAAGGGTCGAGTGTAAACAAACCCGGATCTGCCACAGCTAAAGGATCGGGTTCAATCAAAGTGTCTGAAAAGACCGAGAAAGCCCTAAGAAAGAAGGTGGAAGATCACAACGAAAAGTATGGTGATACACCTTCAAAGCGAGTGACCTATCGGATGCTTGCAGCCGTCTATCGACGGGGTGCTGGTGCATTTTCGAAATCACATAGACCGGGTATGCAACGCGCTCAATGGGCGTATGCACGAGTAAACCACTTTCTTAAAATCGTTCGCCGGGGTTATCCTGACGATGCGAAATACATCCAAGACAACGACCTCTTACCAAAAGGTCATAAGCGTTCAACCCGTGAGAATCCCATGAAAGAGAACCCATTCAAGAGTCAGGCACAACGTCGTTTGTTTTACGCCAAAATGCGCGACGGTGAAATCAGTCCGAAAGTGGTCCGTGAATGGGAGCGCGAAACAGGTAAACGAAAGCTACCCGAACGGGCGAATCCTGCTTTTTTGTCGCCTACAGCGGTTAGGGAGCACGCTAAACACACTGGTCGGACGGGCAAACACGGAACGCCTGACTTTGATGTGAGTCGCATAAAAAATGTAAGGCATGTACGTCTATCCGTGCCTCTTGCCTTTCTCGATGCAGTAGAACCAACCGACTCGGCGCGTATCGAAGCGTATGCGCGTAGAGAAACGGCGTTCCCTAGTATTATAGGTAGCTATAACGCAAGGTCATTTCGTCGAGGGCACCCGACTATATACGTTAGCAACGGAAATCACCGGGTAGCGGCTGCGGTTTTAAGGGGTGACACACACATTTCGGTCATTATGCCAGAAGAAGATTGGAACCGATGGGTGCGTCGATCTTCGCGACCGGAACGGGCGAACCCTTCGCGCAAGGCACTCGACAAATACAAGGAAATGCATTGGGGAATTGAAGCCGATTCGATGATGCGCAAGAACGACCCAGACTTACCGCGTGAACTTGTCGAAATGGGTAAGTTGCTCGAATTGGTTGTGAAGCCCGAAAGTCAAGAGGATGAATACAGCCTTCAGTTTCCAGAGTACGAAAAGACTTCACTCGCCTTCTCACAAGGCAAGGATGAACGCCTCTACATCATCTTACCTAGTAAGGTAGAGCGTGCGCTGAAACGTGACCTCTGGCAGCCTGACGCGCCTACTGTGAGGCTTGGAGAAGCAAACAAACTCGCAGGTGGGCGACACACACGATTTAAGTGTCCCGGTATCGAGGTCCAAGTCTTAGGACGGGTGACCCATGTTATCTACCAGACCCAGAAGCTCGACGATTACAAGGAGGATGGTATGGCCTCCCGTTACATCCATGAGATGGGTGAAGAAAGCGGTATCCTTCCTTATTTAGCGATAGCAAGCGACGGCACCCTATGGTTTGCTGGCGGCAACTACCGTGTACTCAAGGGTGGAATTACCGATTGATCGATTCGCTTCAGGTAATTCCCCTGTTTGATCATAGTTGGTTAACGCTCCGACAACGGCCCGACGTACAAACTCGGATGCACTTATATCGAGATCGAGCGCGGCACGGCGTACTCTTTTCCACGTTAATGGGGGTATGCGTATCTGTTTGGGGTTTTCGGGCATGGCCAGAAACTAGCACATGTTGATCCTTGAGTCCACCTAGAAATCTATACACACTACGCGCCTATTTTTGCAGAGTCTGGTACGAACACCGAGAGTGTGTGAAAGTGTGCATGACTTTAACTAATAAAGGAGCGTCTTCATGGCTAGACGACGAACAAAACGGACACGCCGGAATCCAATCCGTACAACTGGTGCCCTCATTATCAATCCACGTCGTCGTAAACGACGCACCACAAAGCGACGTACTCGCCGAAACGCCTTACAAATTCGTAAGAATACGAGACGACGAACTACAAAGCGTAGACGTTCAACACGTCGAAACGCCCTTCAAATTCGCAAAAACACACGTCGTCGGTCTACTCGTCGTCGCACTACAGCCCGTCGTCGTCGTAACGGAACAAAGCGCGGTATGCGGCGAAAAACGGCTCGCAGAGCCTATTCTCGCCGACGTAATGGCACAAAACGTGGTATGCGTAGACGTACCGCAAGAAAAGCCTATATGAAGCGACGACGTAACACTCGAACCAAAGATATGATCTCTAAGTTGAGCAACAAACTCGCTAAGATTCCTGTCCTCGGTGGGTTCCTGTCATTCGCTCCTTATGGTGCAGCCGCCGCTCTTATGGTCGAGCCAGTGATGATGCTTCAACAAGTTCTCGGTCGTTACGTACCTAATATGAGTGCTCCATTGTTCTACGGTGCCGCTGGTATGGTCGCAGCGGGCTTGATCAAGATTGCACACAAGATGTTCCTGAAGAAGTTTATCAGTGCTTATACCGCCGACAAACTTGCTGTCGCAGCCGCTTCAGCCGGTGGAGCAATTGCCTACTATAAATTCCGTTCGCAAGGTAATGTTTCCGATACGGTATCTGACGAAATGGGCGCACTTGAATTGCGTGGGTTTAGTGGACCGTTAGGACTGCTAGAGTTTCGCGGATTCGGTGGCGGTCACACGCAACACATGGCTGGATACGGTGATTACGGTCCCGCAGCAGTCATGCCTCTAGGTACATACTAATTTTAACCGGGCAATCGCCCATTACACATGGGGCATTTTGCCCGAATTAAGAAGTTTAGGAGAAAGAAAATGGCATACGGTATTCCCGGCAGTGCAGTAGAAGCAGCAGCAGGACGTGGATTTCCACAAGTCCCAATGCAACTCCCAAAAAGCGTTGTCCGAGTAGGTCAACAGTCATTGTGGAGCACCCAGAGCTATACTGCTCTAAGCGTTTTAGCTAATACACAGGACCGAATTTTCGTCACCCCTCGTGGACAGGCGGGTCAAGGTTTCGGTGGTATTGGCATGACTATCGCTGAGACCAACTTAAAGGAATCAGGTCGCGTACCCGGTGGATATGCATACGATGTCTTCGGTATCGCTTGTTATCCTTACTTGGTACAAATTGCGGAGGGAGTGCCCGCACCCGCTTTACCGCTTGGTTACGCTGACCTAGCTAACTGCATGAACAACTGCGTTTTAGCTTGGGACTTCCTTCAGACTCAAATTGAGATTGCCAATGTGCATCTTATCGGATCTGGTGGTGGAACATTCGGTGCTGGTCGTCTTGGCTTGAACGCTGGTGTCGCGGCTACGGCTGATTCTGCTGCATTGACTAACGGAAATGGTAGTATCTTCCTGTACAACCAGCATCCTGTAATGTTGCCTTCAAACGCTACATTCGGTATCCTCCTGAATTGGGGGCAGTTTGCTCATGCTCCTGCGTTGTCAGCAGGACAGCAGCTTCTCGTGAAGGTTAATCTTCTTGGTCGCTTCCAAACTGCTATCGCAGTTGGATAACCAATTATCAGCTAATTAGGGCGGCGCGTTCGCTTGCCTTTCGGGGGCGTGCCCAATAGGGTGCGCCCCTTTTTTTATGGAGAAAATCTAATGAATCAAAATCCTCCTTGGTTTCCGCCTCCCGGTAGTACGGCGAGCCTGAATCCGCCCTCGAACGCGCAGCGTGCCCAACAAGGTACGCCGTGGTATCGCGAGCAAGTTTTCTATCCAACCCCGTGGTTTCCAAAAGGTCAAAACATTGGCTTGCAGTTACGGATCCGTCCGTTGTCTGTCGTGAATCAGCCAGCGGGTCAGAACATCCTGCAAACGATTCAGTTTGACATTCCCACAAGCGTTTATGCCATTACAGCGGCAGCAATTGATACAGCGGGTGCAGCCCTTCCTGCTGGGCTACGCAGCTTGGACACGTTCACCGTGCAATTCCAGCACACGAACGGTGATTTATACTCTACCCTTCCCGCACTTGGCTCGACCGTTTGCGGCGATGGCGGAAACTTTGCTCTTTTGGGTGGAAGTGCGTGGGCGCAAGACAGGGGAACGTCTATTCTCGTGACCGTTCAACCGTTACGTCCTAACCTCCGAATTGACATTGTGCTTTGGGGTATCGAGGCACGAGGGCCAGCTAACTACTCATGGCCTAGCGCGGGACGATAAACTATGTCGAATATGTCAGACCTATTTCCTGATCAGGTTATCCCGGTAGGAATACCGGGACGTGCTGATCTAAACGCTCCTTATGAGAATCTTTCGCGAAGTGTTCCACAGATCCCGGCGCAAGAGATTCGGGCGTTTTGGTCTGGCAGCGCGACACCCCTAACATTTCAAGCAACGCCTTTTCCTCTAGGTTCGCCCTATAATCAGATCATTTATGACGCGGCTCCACCGGGTGGTCTAGGTGCGCTATTTGCACGCGCTATTTGGAAGTCTCCAACATTCGATTTACGTCCAGACTTGAAAGCTGCATCCAGCTATCAAAACGAAGCTAGACCGATTGCACGCGGGTCCGACTATGGCCGAGGTGCCCGACTAATGGTAACCACTACCGGGTTGAATAACATTGGCGCGGGATTCAAAGTCTATAGCGTCGAATTTGGTTCAACAGATAATCCGCGAGATATGCGGGCAATGAACAGCCGACAAGACCTTACGAGTCACTTTTTCGATTGCCAGTTTCCAACGAACATTCCGACTTCTCCGACAAATCCGGGGCAGCAAGCGTTCTATGGTGCCTCTTCGATTCTTAGCTGGAAGCCAGCGGCGAATCCTATCCGGTACTGGGGTGTGGCTCTTATTTTCGACGTTACCGTAGGAAACCCGCCCAACGGCGTAGCGTGCAAAGGGGAGATGCTCTAATGCCTTTTATTGGTTCCATTTCGTCAAATGGTGAAAAAGTTATTTCATCAGCAACTGCAAGCCTTGAGGAAGCCAACCTAGAGTTTCCCGGCGGCGCGACAGCCTCAACCGTACCTTTACGGTGCGAGAATTTAAGTCGAGTTACCGCCGTAATTACTCAAACAGCGGGCGGTGCTGGGGGCACAGGAACCCTTGACGTGCGTATCGGTGTGACTTTCTATCCTGTTCAAACATTCGCGGTGGGTGGTATAGGAACCCCCGTAACCGTCGATCAACATATTGCCTGTAAAGACGTGCGAATAAGCATCAACCCCGGCGTTGGACCGGGAACCTTTAACATCTTGCTAATGGCCACTGGCACAAGTTAGGATTGAACAATGAATAAGCAACACAGTGCGCAAGTCATCGATATAGCTTCAGCAACAGCAGCAGCTAACCCCGAAAAATTACCTACGTTTCCGACGTTAGCCACGGCTATCGACGGGTACATGCAGCGCGTTCCATGGTGGGCCGTTGCAATCGGTTCTATCTTTGCATATCGTTATGTAATGACACGGAAAAAGGGGTAGTCATGGCTTACAACGTCGTCTTACGCCGAAACGGTGCAAAGGTCGGTCACTTCGGACCCTTCACTACTAAGAAACAAGCTATCGCACAGGGTCAGGCTTTAGCCGACGATGCGGCGCGTGACGTGGTTGTGAGCGTCGAGCCTCAACGTAAGAAGGCGACCACCAAGAAGAAGCGCACCAACACGCGACGCAGTGCTATTAAGAAAGGCGATAGGTTTGAAAATCAGTATGGGGTGTGGGTCGTCGATGGTCCTGCTTACGGCACCGTAGATATGTGGGAGATTTATCTTTCCAGTCGTGGAAAAGGACACGCTAAAGTAGAAAGCGGTTCAGCTTTGCTAAAGCACTACAAGAAGAAGCGCACCAACACGCGACGGTCGAATCCCAGTCGAGGCACATTCACGTCGAAGACTTACGCTTATTACACGGTCGCTAACGGTAAACTAACCAGTGGTCATGGCTCGCGTGAAGCAGCCCTAAAACAAGCGAATGGTAATAAAGATAACGTCAAGACCGCCAGACAAGCCCAAAAGTATCTAGGGAAAAGAGCAGATGGTAGCTATAGATCTCTCACGTCTTCAGCCGCTTGGTACAACGAACCTCGACGTAACCCTCGAACTCGAAAGAACAGTTATCACGTTAGCCCTAACGAAGATCCACACAGCTTTAATAAGCCTATCTTAAAAAAGTTACGCTCAATGAAAAGCAACCCCGCATCAAAGTCCATCCTCAAGCGGATTGCACTCGCAAACAAGTGGATTGCGTTCGCGATGAAACGGGACATTCGAGGTATAGATAACTCTTCAACGTGGTCGTCAATCATCACTTATACGCATCTTATTAAAGTGAGTGCGGGTAATAATCGCGCTACCGTCAAATATACCGAGGGCTATGCACCGGGTAAGAAAGAAAGCGAAACGTACAACCTGAACAACACAGACACCTACTCGGATACAGGTGTTTCAGCGTTACGGTACGCGATCAACACTTATATCATCAAGCCGATTAAGCGTGGTGCGAAAGATGAAGGAATCACGATTCCCGCAAGCCTTCGTTAAGGCTCTGCAATGGTAGCAGAAGACGTTTCACTTACTCCCGTGGTACTTGGAGCCGTTAGGAGACTTTGAGCCACTACGGGGGCACCTAAGACGCTTGCGAGTATGGCTAAGAGAATTGTAATGGTTTGCGGAGTCGCTACCTCTTTGAGCCACTTAGAAGGTCCATTGTGAGAGGGTGCTGTCAACGTGTTCAGGCTACTCTCGATTTTGTCGATACCCTTAACAACGTAGTCCAAGGATACAGAAATCTTACCTGTTTCTACCTTTAGTGCAGAAACATCATCCTCTAATTTGCCTACCCGTGTATCTAAGTCTGTCATTGATTTACTCCGTGTGGCATCATAGCACGTTACTTAAAGTCTGGAAATCTGTTACACTGTCTTCCATACCACATGAGAGAGGATGGACTTATGGGTCAAAATTTTCAAGACAAAGCCGAGGTCAATGTACGTGCAGATATTGTTTTACCACTTGCTGCGAGCTTTACCGTAGCAGAGGCGAGCAGTAGCAATCGCACTGACGCAGTACCGCTATATGGTGCTCGTCAGGTTGACGCATTTGTCAATTTTTCAGTCGTCGATGCAGCAAGTACAGAGTTTTATTTACGCTTCAGATTTAGTGGCCAGACAGCACCGTCTGTTACGCTTCCGGGTGATTGGGCATATGTGAAAATCGATAACATCGACCCAGCGACAGGCATCTCGGAAGTCCAAGACTACGAAATAAAGTTTGTACCTACAGTCGGTCAACACGTTGTGAGAGTGACCCAAATTAGTGGAACATGGGTAAGTGCTGTTCTTTGGGTAAATGCTGGAGCTACTACAAGTTGCAGCGTCGCCTTCGTGCGCCAAGGAGGAACCTGATGAAATACTTTTATGCACCTATTTACAGTCAAATTGACGAGGGCCAAGAAGAACCCTCATTATCACCGGGATACAATTTACCCACGGGTGAACTTGTTAATGCGGTTTCACTTTTTGTTTCTGGAGTATCTGCACCCGAATGTGACCGTAGCACAAACCAGCGGTTTGTAATGGTTACTCCCGACGACTTTGAAACCCCGGAAGGGTGGACTGAAAAAACAAAAGATCAGGTGGATGCTGATTATCCGGGTTTAATACCTTAAAGGAGTAGCTATGGCTTTACATTGGTGTTGGGCATTTGGTCAGGAATCAAGTGCTTTATTACAGAGCGATATGGGTTGGATTTGGGGAAGTACCAGCACAGGCACGGGCCAACCTACGAATACAATTACCTACACTTATGCGGGGTCACCCGGACGTTACTCATGGTCACAAGACGATGGAGGTTTTAACACCTTCACTCTTCCTGCGGGGAGCTTTACGCCTAAAGGTTGGGTGTCCATAGCTTTTTACGCTAATGGTGTAAATTACAACTTTTCAAGGCTCATAGATATACGCGGCAATGCTTCGTTTCGAAATATCTATATCCAAGGCAACGGAACCGATGGGATGCTGCTCTACGTAGACAATGTTTTCAAGGAGACATTTACCCTACCCCTCAATGACTGGCAGTACGTCGCTATACAGTACGACATGACGACGGCAACTTGGGAAGGTAGAGCATACGTAAACGGGGCGGCAGCGACAGCGGCCTACACGGATTCTCGATTTCCAGAAACGACGGGAAACTTTATTCTCGCTGGAGTGGTCAATGGCACACGCGCCGCTTTGTTCGCGCAAATTGCTGTTTACGATGACACAGCAGATGCTGGTCAGACCCCATATTATTGCACCCGCATAGCACCCGATACGGACACTTCCACAGTTGGAACGTGGGTAGCTACAGGAGCCGATAATCATAGTTCAACCAATACAGATCCGTTTTCAGCGGCATCCTACACCGAGGAGGCTACGCCCTCGTCAGGCGACCAAGTAGTTACTTCGGTTGCAGCACTAAATACGGCTCTCGGCGTGACGGCTGGAACGGTCGTAGGATGCACTTCCCACACCTTCTCGTCGGGTACTAATCTTCAGGCGTTCGCTGCGGTGCGCGATTCTGGTGGGGCGTATGGCGTAGGTGCTACAATAACGCCCGATACAGCAGATACTACCTACGGTTTCGGTACTCAAACGGCGGGTTTCACGGGAACATCTACGGTTAATTTCAAATATGAAATAGTGTAACATGCCGGTATTATCCGAAAACCTGATTGCTTACTACGAAGCGAACGCCGCCGATCCGACGGCGGATAGTTGGGGTTCATATAACGTCACACTAAACTCCATTAGCTCACAACCGGGTCAGTTTGCAGAATCGTGGGGTTACAGTAACTCTTTTGACAGTGCAAACACCGGGTCAACGCCCAATGTTGGAACCTATACCATCATGGGTTGGGGTTTCAACATTCGGAACGCTGGCGAAGCGGTTTTTTCTAGTAACGGAGCCTCGTTTACTTCCGAATGGTTCCACATGTATATCAATGCAAGCGGCGAACTTGGAACCCTTAATTTTTCAGTTTTTACCGGTAGTGGTTACACGGTTCCATCGCTATCCGGATGGCACCACTATACGGTCACGAGAGACAATGCGAGCGGTAACGTAACCTTTTATATTGATGGGGTGCAGGTTGGGTCAACTATAACGCCAGCCTTTAGCGGGAACTTTAGCGTCCAACTCGTTGGCAGCGACCCCGGAGCGACGGATTACCGATGGGCGGAGCGGATAGATGATTATGCAATTTGGAATCGAACACTAGACGCTACCGAGATCAACACGATTTATACTGAAGGGGTCGCAGGTAACTCCCTAAGAAGTTTGATAGGACCGTCTTTATTACGTGGACAATTCGGTGCGATTTTACACACAGTTGCCGCTTCCGATGCACTTCTCGCAGGTCAGTTTGGGTCCGTACTTCACTCAACACAACCACTTGACGCACGCCTCGAAGGTCAATTCGGGGCCGTTTTACACTCAGTAAGTGCCCTAGATGCACGTTTGGAAGGTCAATTCGGTTGCGTCTTACACAGCGATGCACCTCCACCGAGTGGGGGCGGGGGTGGAACACCGTCGCAGGGTTCAAATCTACAAGGAACGACGTTACAGGGCGTACTCTTGCAAGGATTCCCACTTCAAGGAGCTTGATTATGCCTATTTACGAGTATAAATGCGATGCGTGCGCCCATGAGGTCGAAAAACTCGTGAAACTGAACGCAAAAGCCCCTTGGTGTGAGCGGTGCGCGACTCCGATGAATAAAAAAGTAAGTCGTAGTTCGTTCAGTCTGCAAGGTTCAG
>WLWF01000256.1_pt1 | contig 52971 bp, 63 predicted proteins | sample 6718331 | NCBI WGS metagenome assembly WLWF01 (sample SAMN12718692, study PRJNA515312) | sponge metagenome | isolation source: marine sponge | host: Mycale hentscheli | place: New Zealand: South Island, Marlborough, Capsize Point | collected 2003-05-01 | reverse complement strand
ATCATTCGACCCTGACGAGATGGCCTGGTGGGAGGCATACGACGAGTGGGAGGCTGATCGCAAGGCAACAGGTGACGCCTTGTGGGAGAACCTCACAATGGACGATGACCCAATGGATGATATCGACTGGGCCAACGTCCTACCCCGCCGAGGTCACGCCGGGTTCGGCGGCTGACCGGCAAGCAATCCTCCCCTTCGGGGGGGGCGTTGCGATGACTTCACCTTCACATCGCGTTGGGCAATCCCGCCCGAAGGTGAGGTCATCGGAGCGACCGCTCCAACCAGAAACCAAACCGGGCAGCGCCAAAGTGCCGCCCAAAACGAAAGGACATTAAAGATGTCAGCATTCATGGTCACCACAGACACGATCGACCTGATCGTTCAAGCCGCCTACAAGTACAAGGTGGTCAGCAAGCGGCAACGGACACTGTTCGGCCAGGCGCTCTGGCAAGCCAACCAGCAGTCGCTGTCGGAGCGCTACGCCGATGAGATTGAGCCGACCTATTTGAGCGCCTCAACCGCCTACCCGGCATTCACGCCCTTCCCCCGCAAGTTCAAGCGGGAAGCCGTATCCGGTGCCATTGCTTGCTTTGAGTACCAGTCATGCGAGGCCGCCGGTTGGCCGACGAGTGAGGCCAAGCGCCTTCTGGACATTGTTGCTGAGAAGAACGCTCTCTCCGCTGGCTATGAGCCAACCACGGAATGGACGCCCACATTAACGCCAGAAGGTGCGATTGTGACGGCAGATGAAGAGCGCTGCGACGACACGGGCAGAACCTACACGGAGGCAGTGCAACAGGGTGAATACACCATCCTCGCCACCGCCGCCACCGTAATGCGCCTCGCTACCAGGGCAGCAGCGGTGAGCACCGAACAGGTTCACAACTTCTGGAACATCAAGCCAGAGCAGCGCTGCGCTGATTCCGAGGAGTACGACGCCAGCGTCATGGTCCGCCCAATTGAAATCATCCGTGCCGAGCGTGCTGTTGAGCGTGAACGGATCATGGCTGAGCGGGTTGCCTACGCCGCCATCGAAGCAGCGGCAGCGAGTGACGACGCTGACGAAGAAGAGTGGGACGACGGAGACGACGACCTGACCTGAGCACCTGAGAGCGCATCGCTTGACTGAGTGGTGCGCTCAATTGGTGAGCAAGTCACACCAAGAAACATCAACTGAAAGGAGCAGGGCAGTGATCAACACCGCCAACAAGTGCGACGGGTGCAACGGCATCGTTCGCAACATTCCAGGCAAGCGCCACACGATGGACCGCCTGACCGAGATTCACAACCGGACATGTCCCGGCCTGCACAGAAGGAAGAACAGGTGAAATACGAACAGATCATCTGAGGTTGTCAAAAATCGACTTGTCCGCTACATTGGGACGAGATAGCGGCGAACCATCGCCTGAAAGGAATACATGCACACCATCCCTGAATACCCAACCGACCAAGAAGCATTGGAAATGCACTACCGGACACAACATCCGTTCTTCGTCTACGGCACGCTGCGCCCAGGACGTGGGAACGTTTGGTGCTGGGAGGATATCGCCACCCCCGTTCGTGACGGCCAATGCTGGGTCAACGACTACCGCCTGATCGGCACAGGATTCCCTTACGCCGTCCCGTCTGAGGGCAGCGTATCCACCGGATGCCTCATCTTCCCTGATGAGTGCAACCAGCGCTACGAACTTGTGCGGCGCAACATGGACCACCTGGAGGGTTTCCCCGCCCACTACGACCGCATCGAAGTTCCGGTTCATACGAACCATTCCAACGAGGCGGTCATCGCCTGGATGTACGTTCCCGCCCGCTTCTCGGCGCTTCGGGAGAACATGCCAGAGGTGCCCCGAAACTCGCAGGGCCACCACGACTGGAGCCTCGCGTGAACCGTCACGACGAAGAATACGCCGAGCACATGCTTGAAGTTGCCGCCGACGTGCATGAAACGGAGGTTGCTGCGGAAGAGATGAGCGCCAACGTTGAGGGCTACATCCGTGACCCGAACCACGCAAATGTGTGGCGACCCATTGACGGAGCACCTACAACGGACGGTCTTCCGCAGGGATGGATGAGGATAATTGACGCCGCCAACCTGTTGGGGGTTAGTCGATCAAGGGTCGGAGCCATGGTGAAGGAGGGGGCGCTGCCCTGTCTCCGGCCATGGCCCCGCACCGTGCTCGTCAAGAGGTCGGCTGTGCTGGCATGGCAGGCCGGGGAAAGGCCGACCCCTGTACATAAGACCGCCGCCAGGCAATACGTGGTGAGGCACAATGACGCTGAGAGTGTCCACGCTCTGAGTATTGGGGTGATCAAGGCCACGCTTCGCGAGTTCATCGAAGAACGAAGGGACTGGGAATGGGACATTCGGCAGCGCTGGGTGGAAGGCATGGCTGCAATCCTGATGGCGTCAGACCGATGAGGGTGCCGCCCCCCACCTACACCTGCTTGTTCTGCGAGGAAGAGTCTCCGCCATGGGACGACGAGCCGTTGGGCCTGTGCTTCTACACTGGCCGAGCACATGACATCACTGGCGACACCACCGCCTCCTGTGATTGCGGGGCAAGCATGGACTGGGTGTGTGATAACTGTAAGTGCACGGAATGTGGCATCACTTTAGAACAAGCAATTGACCGAGACGTTGGAACCTGCCGCCCTTGCGACCCAACCGAACCTGAAAGACACTGGATATGAACGACGACCTAACACTACTCGCTGTCTACTGGAGCGAGAAATACTCCAATTCGCTAGATGATGTACCCGAGGGTCTAACTCGCGAGCAAATGAGACGCCCACTCTGCGCCATTGTTGGGGCCGATGCTGACGCAATTGGCTGGACCGACGCCTTCGGCGTTACGGAAATTGAGAACATGGCATGGTTGACAGGGTATTTAGGGTATCCATGCGATGCCATCTACGTGATCACCGTTATCCCCGCCGACATCATGCCTTACTCAGAAAGCCTGGGGAGAATCCCGGAAAACAATGAGGTGAATGCAGTGATGGTCCGCCCTGGTTTCGTCACCTGGGCACATTGCATCCCGACGAACGAAACCTCCGTGATCACTTTCGTCCCATGCGTTGACGATCAAGGGGTTACGCATTGGACGAAGATTGAGCAGGGCGCTGAGTCGCCGGACCACAAGGACGGAACGATCGGCCCCGATGACCCCGCCTGGCAGCCGATTCGCCAAGCCGCCCACGACTTCGATCGGGTGCTCATCTCACCCGATGACGCCTCCGACAGAGAGTTGGCAAGATCGCACATTGAAAAGCACAACGGTCAATTCTTTGACGCTGAAATTCTGGAACAAAACGCGATCCTTCGGGCTGCCCGAGGGTGGGCCGGTTCCCAATGAGACTCGCGTCTGCTACCCTTGAAAGTATGGTGAAATCAGACGAATTCACGATCACCGAGGCAGGCTTTCGCGCAGTCATTGAGACTGTGGTGACCATGAATGCCGCCGTATCCGAGTTGTCTCGTCAATGCGAGGCAGCAAATGAAGCCATAGTGATCCTGCATCACGAACTGGCTGATCTTCGTGAGACTATGCACTCCGCATGATCCCCGACAACTGGCCGCCACCCGCGACCCGAAAGGTAATTATGAAAGCATCAACCGCAGCCGCCCTAATGGCGCTCATCTCCATCTCCGTCATCGCACTTGCGGTGTGGACCCTCAATCAAGACGACTGGGGAGAAGCGGGCTGGGTCCTGCTGATCGTCGGAGCATTCTGCACTCTGTCCACCATAGGTGCATTGTCCAGGCATACGCGATGATCCTGCGGCATCACGTTGGCGACACACGCCAAGTGGTCGCAGCCCTAGACGACGACTCAATCGACTTAATCGTCACTTCACCGCCGTTCCTGGGGCTGCGTTCGTACCTACCTGATGACTCACCTGAAAAGGAAAATGAACTCGGTATGGAATCGAACCCCGCCGAATTCGTTCAAGTTCTGCTTGATCTACTTCCTGAGTGGGAACGCGTCCTTAAGCCGACAGGCTCGCTTGTCGTAGAACTAGGGGACACCTACGCCGACTCAGGGGGCGCAGGGGGCGACTATCAGCGAGGGGGAAGCCGTGAAGGGCAGCCTTTGTGGCGTCAGAATCGTGGCCGCTCTGAGACGGACATCGGCCGCAACAAGGTGGGTGGTGTCGAACGCCCTGGTGGTCACCATCAAGGTGGGGACGGCTGGCCCTTGGGTAAGTCGATGTGCCTGGTCCCCCATCTGTACGCCGCCAGCCTCGCCTATGGCCGCAACGTCCTGACTGGCGACGACTGTTCGCAATGGCGTATCCGTAACGTCGTGGCCTGGTGCCGCCCAAACCCCACGCCGGGAGCCGTAGGCGATAAATGGCGCAAGGGCACGTCGTACATCATCGTGGCCTGCAAGGAGAGGCAGAGGTATTGGGACGCCGAGAAAGCGGCCAATGATGAAGGTGTGCCTCATCTTGACTGGTGGGAACTACCAGGACGCGCCCCGAAGCCGAGTCCAATTTCGTCTGGTTCGGTGCAGCACTACGCAACTTTCCCGGAGGCCCTACCGACACGGATGATCCGGGCGATGTGTCCGCCAGAAGGATGGGTCTTGGACCCGTTTGGCGGTTCCGGCACGACGCTGGCTGCGGCGCAAGGGCAGGGCGTGAACGCCATCGCTATTGACATCGACCCCCGCAACGCCGTGCTTGCTCAGGAGCAGGTCGGCATGTTCCTGGAAGTTGTCAACCCCGCCTGATCATCAGTCCGAGTTCATAGGACTCTGCCGGATTGGCGTGAACGTAGAGATGGGCTGAGTTGCACAACGCAACAAGGTTCGTTTCTGCGTTATCGCCGCCCTGCGATCTGAGCAGACGATGATGCACCACTGTCCTACCCTCGCAGCGATGCGAGTAACCGTAGGCGTTTCCGGCGCACCCCATGTCCCTTTCAGCAACCGTTTGCCACACGTCTTTCGGGATTGCTGGAACTTTTCGGGACGCCATTCACCCACCCTACCCTAAACCGGACATGAGTCTGCTATCATGCAAGCACCAAGGTCCCGAATGATTGGAAAAAGATGAATTATTACTTCCCACGCAACCAGGCGTGGAACGAAAGTGACCCTCGCGAAGGAAGGAAACTCGCTGCCAGCCAAACGTTCATGTTTGGTGACGCCGACTCCGTTGAGAAAGCACCAGTTAAGCCGTATGCAGGCGAACATGGGCACTCAGGGACGGACACCAGCGCCGCAAGAGCAAAGGGCTTAAGCAGTAAGTCCCAATCCACTGTGCTCCGCTTGCTAACAGAAGCCAAGCAGGAGGGGATGACGGTCGCTGAGATTCGTACCGCCACCGAAATGCACCATGGGACAGCATCTGGTGCCCTGACTGAACTGCACAAAGGCGGACTGATTGCCCGTCTCTCAGCGAAACGTGACCGTTGCAAGGTGTATGTCATGCCTCACTGCGTTGGGTCCCGAGAAAGCGAAGCGCCGAAGGGCACGAAAGCAGGGCTTGCGGCACGCGTTCTTTCGGCTGAAATCTCAGACGATGGCAGCGTTCGGTACGACAACGAGAACTTCCGGTCAGCCGCCGACTTATTGAGCGCACTCAGGGAAGGATTCGCCGGATGATTCCCTGCACCCATTGTGATAAGTACATACCCGCCGACATCGTGAGCATCGTTACGCACCACCGAGTCATGTGCAGCCATCGCCCCGTCAAGAATTGGCAGGAGGAGGAGCGCAGTGCCCGGTGAAATCATGCTCAATCCATTGCAGGTGGAGAGCGAAATCATTCGTCTTTCTGGTGTTCTGGAGGAACGCGTTGAAGATTATTCAAGCAACATTCAAGCGGCAGCGGAAGCAGAAGCCGCCTGGAAGCGGGCCTTCGCTCAGGCGATGATCGACGTGATCGCCTCTGCCGGGGGCACGCGGATGACTGTTGCAGAACGTGAGGCTCGCGTGGAAATCCTCACTACCGACGACCATAGGACGCATCTGGTTTGCGCTGCACTAGCGAAAGCCACCAAGGAGAGCCTAAACGCTCTTGACTCTCAAATAAATGCGTTGCGAACCCTCGCAGCGAACCAACGACACATGATCGGCGGACCAGGCGCATGACCACACGACCAATGACACCCGAAGAGCGCGACTTAGAGCACTATCAGGAACTTGCCACGAAGGGGGAGATTGCCCGCACCAGGCGCGATGAGATTGCTTTCCGGCTCTGGCAGGACGGCATGACTCAAAAGGAAATTGCAGAACGCCTGGACAGGGCGGACCGTCGCTATGGCGGCAGCGGCATCTCGCACGGGACCACACAGAAGGCTCTATTCCGTATGCGGAAGGCTCGCGAAACCGAACTCCTAGAAAGCGCACACGAGCAGTAGGGGGCGGTTTAGCGATTGCGCTATGTTGACCACCGGCCTTTCAGTCGGTGAGTGTTGCTTATCTTCAGCCGAGAAGGTAGGAAGTCAGGGAAACTAATTCGGGGTGCCTCATACCTTGCACCCCACACGAAAGGATCACATGACCATACGTTCAACCCTTGGGCGATTCGGAATCGTTACCGTGTCAGCCATCCAAGCGATCAACGGTGCCAGTACAGGATCGTCCACGCTCGCCGTGTACGTCGCCTTGACCACCAGAGCAGACAGAGACGAGGAGCAGTCCTGGCGATGCTCCGTTGCCTCCATAGCCGAAGAGGCCGGGGTGTCGGAGCGCAGCGTGCGCAACGCCAAATTAACCCTGGTGGAGTTGGGGCTTTTAGAGGTCCATGAGAACTGGACCGCCGATGGCGATAGGGGTTGGGATTCCTACCTCGTTCACTTTACCCCAGGTGCTGCAACCGTTGCAGGAGGTGAGGACGACGTTGCAGAAGGTGAGGACGACGTTGCCGGGTTTTCCTCAGACCAATTAACAGACCAAGTAACAGAAAACACTCTTGTCGTTCCTTCGGAAACGACGACCATCGAAGAGCAATTCAATTCCTGGTACAGCACCTATCCGAAGAAGCAGGGCAAAGCCACAGCATTCAAGAAATTCAAGCGCCTCCCGGTGGCAGAACGCCAAGGCTGTCTTGACTCCCAACCGGCCTGGAACGCCCATTGGGAGCAGGAGGGCAATCAGTTCTGTCCGATGGCTTCCACCTGGGTCAGTCAAAAGCGATGGCTTGACGATCTTCCCACCAACACCTGCAACGGCGCAGAACAAACCGCAACCCAACGACTGAGAGAGATGATGAACCGATGAACAATTCAGAGACAATCGGCCTTCTGGCCTACATTGAGCAGGCTTGGCCTGGTAGGGGCAAGTACGACCTGGACGCCAGAGCGAGCGTATGGCAAGACCTTCTCTGCGACATAGATGTTGCAGAAGCGCTTGCGGCGACTAAGCGCTTAGCCCGAGAGGGCCACGCATTTCCGCCTGCCATTGCGGACATTCTTGGCGCTGTTACCTACAACCGCGACGGTGGACTGCCGTCCTGGCCGGAGGTTAAAGCACTCATTGAGGGTTCGCGAACTTTCGGCTTTCCTGACAACGTTCACCCCATCGTTCGGGCTGTCAGCCAGCAGGTCGGTGGCCCAACCTCACTCGCAGCAGACTCCTGGAACGCAGATAGTCGGGTGAAGGCCGCCTACTTCGGACTGGCTGAACGGTACAAGCGGGAAGGCGCGCTATCCAGCAGCACCGCCCTGACCACCGGCGACTCTAATATTCAATTCGGACAGATCGGACAACGCTGATGCCCAACTACGAGCCGCAACATCGAACTCCACCGCCTCGTCCTTGCGACGGAACTGGGTGGCGCACGATCTACGAAGGAATGATGCCGTGCCACGACTGCAACCCAGCACTCCATAGAGTGTTCTCAGATCAGGGCTTGCTGTACAGGTGGCGTCATGGTGAGGAGACTGATCGACTTGTCAACCTGAATGAATTTATTCAGCCTGCGGCCTACTGTCAGCCCGACACCTGGCACGAGGACCCATCTGACCCCGTTGTAAGCCCGTCAGAGGGCCGTGAGTACGCTTACAACGCCTATGTTGCCGAATGTACGCAAACCGGCACAGAGGGCATGTCTCACGATGTATTCATGCACCGGCTAGGGGTGACGCAATGACCGAACTAAACTCACACCTGGACGACATTCATCACGCCGCAGATCGCGCAATACGTGAAGTGCGAACGGACTACATGAAAGTCAAGCGCCTCATCAAGCGATGGGAGCCGAGGGAATGCCCAGACCAATTCGGTTATCAGGGTCGGCGGTGATGGCTCCATACGGGGGGCATAGTTCCCCATACGACTTCGACAAGATCGGCGGAGTCTGGCACCGCAGGCTTAGAGGGGAACGCACTGGCTGGTATCGGTTGAACGTTGAGCAGGCGAGTCCACCCCCAAACCGTTCGCGCGGTGGGGACAAGATCGCTCCGCAATCTCGCAATAAATGGTCTTGGACTAAGGAAAAGAGCAGGACATGAACATCAACAACATTCACGTGCCCGAGTCGCTGGACAACCCGCACGCCACGTTCAACAAGTTGACGACGAGCGTGCAGATGGAAGCGGATGGGTGGCACGTGCTAATCCGGTTCTTCCACACAGAGACGGGTGCGGAAAGGGTTGAGAAATCGTCTCGCCGGTGGGCGACAGAGAAGCAAGCCACGCAGGCGGCTGTCACCATCGCTCACACAATGCAAGAGCGCATCGAAAAGTCATACGGCTCTCGCAAGTGAAACCAGATCAGAACGAGAGATTGGAGGTGTCCGATGAAACTTGAACTATTCGTGCCTGGCGTCCTATGAACGACCAATAAGGAGAGGGGCATCCACTTCCAGGCTCGCGCTAAACTGGTCAAACCGTTCCGTGAAGCCGCCTGTCTCTTGGCCCGAAATCAACGGCTACGGCTCAACCCGCCAGTGTTCGTTGAATTCCAACCCCATCAAAAACCAGGGGTCCTTGCTGACACAGCCAACCATCTGCCGCCCTGCAAGGCGGTCTTGGATGGGATAGTAGATGCTGGTGTCATCCCTGATGACACACCCGAGTACGTGTTGTGGCAAACGTTCCTGCCACCCATCAAAGCCAAGGCCACTGGGGTCCACGTAGTGTTGAGGGAGCATGATCACGTTGATCATGTATGATGGCGGCACGATCTAGGTGCATACCCACACACCAACAGGAACCCGTTGGGATTGGTAACCCTCCGGCTAGAGCCGCCGGGTGAAAGCAAACGCCCGCTTCCTTTCGCGGCACGGAGTCTTACGACCAAAACGTTCGCAAGTAACCCGGTGGTTCGACCAACGTTTCAGACCATCGTCTGCTATGATGATGGGACCAACGAAAGGCATTTATGAACATCGACGAAACCGTAGGCGACGCCTACGTCAACTTAGACAACCTAAATCTTGGCGAACTTGCCGAAGGCACCTTGCAGGAACTTGGCGAGCGGTACGACTTGATTCTTCGGATTATGGCGATGGCTACCGAAGCCAGGAACCACCTTGAACAAGCGCTTGTGGAGGCGATGCCCGAAAGCACCCTGGTCACGCCGACCATGACCTTCAAGCGCGAGAAGGCAAAGCGGTGGACGTGGAAAGACAAAGACTCTGGTCAAATCATGCGTGAGGATATTGCTCACTCCGTCTCATCGAAACTGGCGACCAACGTTGCCACCGGCGAGGTGGATGTTGAGGCGCGCAATCTGATGCAGAACGCAATCCGAGAACTTTGGGACCTCCTGCCCGCCCCATCATCCATGAAGATGGGTGGTGCCAAGCGCTTCGGCTTGGACATATTCGACTACCGATCCTTGTCGCAACCCAGCGTGATCAAGGTGATACCAAGAGAAGAGGAACACTGAATGGACCCAATGAATGCACTTAACGCCAAATTTGGCAAAGCGCTAGTTGCCGTAGAGGCGGTCACCCGCAGCAATGAGGCCAACGCTGGCTCATACACCTACCGATACACGGACCTTACGAGTGTGCTCAAGGTCGTGAAGGCCGCCCTCACCCCACTGAATATGGCGGTAACTCAGCCGGTCGGCATAAACGACGACGGCGTGATGAGTGTCTCAACCATCCTCATCGACATCGACACAGGCGAGTCCATGTCGTTCCCTGGCCCCGGCTGTCCAGTCCCGAAGGACCCGCAGCAGCAAGGTTCAGCGATCTCGTACTTCCGCCGTTACGCCCTGACATCCATCTTCGCTCTTGAAGTTGAAGATGATGACGGGGCGATGGCGCATCGCGGTGCCGTGTCACCTAACAAGAGAACGGCAGCCGAAGAAAACATTCGCTCAATGATTGAGGCGCTAACCGCCGATGAGCGAGCAATGTTCATTGAGGACTTCAGGGCTGAGTTTAAGGCCAGCCTGAGTGACCTTCCAGAGTCGCGACACGGCGACGCCCTAAAGTTCGCCAAGTTTTGGGTCACGCCAGAAACACCAACAACAGAAAAGGAAACCAACTAATGGCAGCATCAGACAACCTAGCCATCCTCACCGGCACACTCGGCAAAGACCCTGAGTTGAAATACACAGCCGGTGGAAATGCCGTCACGACATTCAGCGTGGCGACAAATCGCAAGTGGAAGAAGAACGATGAGTGGCAGGAAGAGACGGTGTGGCACAACATCGTCGCATGGGGGCCGCTCGGTGAGCATTGCGCTCAGTCGCTCAGTAAAGGCAATCGGGTCACCGTGACCGGCCGCATCTCCAACCGCTCTTACGACGACCGTGAGGGTAATAAGAAGTACATCTCAGAGATCATTGCGGACAACGTTGGTGCCGATCTTCGTTTCGCCACTGTCGAAGTGGAGCGCATTCAGCGAGAAAAACCAGACGGCGGTTACGACAAGCCGCAGCAGCAACCGAGCGAGATGCCGTTCTAGTCCCGCCAGTCCATCTTCCAGCAATCACGATAAGGAATTCCGAAATGACCAATTTCTCAGACGCCGACATTTCCGGCACCGAACGCGCCTTCACGGTAGATGATGTGATGGCTACCCCGGAGGAGCCTTGGGTTCCAGAACTTACGATAGAGGAGCAGATCGTGGCCGCTAAGGCCAAAGCCCTAATCGAACACGCAAACCTGGACACCCTCCTAATTCAGGCAATCGCTCGCAAGGAACAAGCGCAGGAAGATATCAACCGCCTGCGCGAAGCGATGATCATTTGGGAGCCGATCCAAAGTCGGCTAGTCAATGGGCCAGCAAGGCGTCAACGAGACGAAACGCCCACTGACGCCCACGAGGCATAACGGCGATAGATCCCCGCCATTCGTGTTAGTGAGCCTCGGCTTGCAAGCGCACCACGCTGGTAGTTCAGCCAGCGCGCGTCCTTTCCGCGAAAGGCATCGCCGTCCCCTAGTCACTCCTTTAGGGTGGGTGGCTAGGGGTGAGGGGGGTCACGCTTGTCGGTCCCCAGCCAGTACCCAAACCCAATAAAGCCAGCCGTGGCACCAGCCACGATTAGCCCTCGCTCCGTCTCATTCGGAACGTCCGCCGACAACGCAAGCGCCGCACCAAGCATCCCTGCAACCGCAGCGAGCAGTGGGGATCGCCACTGGTGCATCAGCCAGGCATGTTCACCACGTCACCGGGATGGAAGTTGCGACCAGAGCCACCATTCCAATCAGCAAACGTATCGAACTGCTCTGCGCTAGGCCATGCGGTTGAGCCGACAAGGCGACGAATGATTGACGCTACGCCTTCACCTGCTTCAACGGTTGTACGAGTCCCGGCAACCCCAGGCACATCAACGAACACCGGCTTACTTGACGTTGAATGACTATTGAAAGCCGAATGATCAAGTTTGCCGTTATCCATGCCTGTTCCGTACACGGCCTCACTGACGCTCCAAGGGCTATCACCCTTCTTGACGTACCATGCAGCCGGGTTCACGCTCTCCACGCCCTCAGTAGGGGGCGGATTCGGAAGGTCCGGTTCAGGGGCAGGCGGCGGCGGTGGTGGCTCAGGCACGTCCTCAGTGTCGGCATACGCCAACCAGCAGTCGCCACGGAACTTGTCCATGTCCCATAATGCACCGCCGGTAGCGTAACGGCTGTTGCCCGCCGGATCATACTTACGGCTCGTCCACTCAAAGTGAGCAACAATGTCGCCCCAAGACAGACCGAGTTTACTGACCAGAATATGACACATCTTGACATAGGCGTCTTGCTGCACTTCGGGCCACTGTTCACCAGTGCCAGCGTTAGCGGCCTCAATGGAGAGCATGTAACGGTTGCCTGCATCCTTCGGGATCGTGCCCTTAGAAGTCTTGTAAGGCCCGCCCTTGCCTTGCGTATTTGTGGCTCCTGCGGCGCAGACGGTCACGGTGCCGTCCCTTGCCAGATACAAGGCTCCGATTGGCTTGGCGTCTGCGTTCTTGAGCATGTATGCCAGATCGTTCGCCGGTGACGTGTTGGAAGCAGTGTGGTGAACGCCGATGGCCCACACTGCGTCGTAGCCGCCGCTGCCACGAGAACGTGTCTGCCAACCTTCGTACTCTTCGACCTTAAGCCCGCCTTCGCGCAGCCATGTCGGTAGGTTCAATAGCCATGTCGCTCCCATTAGGCCGGTACATCCAATCTGTCTCCGTACAGCGCTTTGAGCGCATCTAGTGGCGTCTCAGAATCGTTGAAGATTGCCTGAACTTCGTTCAACCGATCAAAGTTGATCGGCGGGTCACCGGCTGCCTCTTGCTCGTCTGCGTCTGCAAATCCGTCCATCTACACAGGGTACCACGGGGACACTAGGGGCGACGACACCCATACGTCGGCTTTGTCCAAGGACCAAACCCACAGCGGGCATACAAAGCAGCGCACGCCTGAGCGTTGTGCCGGGGGTCGTCGGCCAACGCGTAACGGTGGGAGTGCTCTAAGATGCCGCCCGACCGGAAAAATCCGGCCAAACTGTTCAACTGGCAAAAACCCCAAGAATCATCGCCGGTTCGCCGGTTCCCGTTGTAAGCCGCCGAGTCACACCCCGATTCGCGACTCACGATATTCAACATTCGGTACACCTGTGCATCGTTCGCACCCACGTCCCACATTGCATGAGCGACCAGGGTGGCGTTGGCTTGAGAACAGCCGGTGGTGCTGCCGTAGTAGGACGGGATAGCGCCAGTCCATTCACGCCGGGGCGGGCTGGTCGATGGTGGCGGGTTGACTTGCACCTGAGTGCCACGCACCGCAGGCTCAAACTCACCAGCCACTGGACCGTTGATCCCTTCGTGGATCGGACGCGGCTCCGCGTAGACAACATTCGCCAACGCCAGCACAATAATGATTGCGGCGATAGCAAACAGTAGCGCCTCAAAGCGCTGCGGCTTATCCCTCACGGTTTTCTCCGAACTGTCAGATCGCCTGAATCAGAAACACAACACCAATGAATGGCGGGAGGTTGGAAAAATCGTTGCCAGCGCCGGTGGAACCTGTCTTGTTGTTTGACGGAGCACCGGAATTGCCCGTGAAATTCGGAACGTCAATGGCGTGCGTGTGGCTTGTGCTGCTCCCGGAATTACCACTGTAGTTAGGGATGTTGGTTGTGTGTGTGTGGTTGCTGATTGTGCTGGAGTTGCCGCTGTAATTCGGCATATCGAACGAGTGGGTATGTGTTGGGCTTACCGTCATTGGCCCACCCTCGGTCTGACTTTGCCAAACATCCACACCTGAATTGTTTGTGATACCTGGACGCCCACTTGAGCCTGACGCTAAATAATCTCTCCGCAGCAACTGATCGTGCTGGTGAGCACCCCCCGCCCCAGTATTGGCAGCGCCGTGATTGTGGTTGATTGTGTGAGCGTGACCGCCACCCGCTGATGACGTTGTATTCGGATGATCGTGGTTGATTGTGTGAGCGTGATTACCGCCCGAAGCAGTGAATGAATCGTGATTGTGAGTCACCGAGTGGGTGTGGCTGGACAGGGTGTGCGTGTGAGCCGACACGGTGGAGGTGCCGGAGCCGCCAGTTTGCCCGTTGACGTAAGTCGCGTCAGCGCCTCTAAGGAATCGGCCTTGGAGATCAGGAGTGGTGGTGGACCCAAGGTGGGCCGCCAATCCAGGAAAAGTGCCAGCGCTGAACGTCTCGCCATCGCAACGCAGTTTGCCGACAGGCAGGACGCTGTTTCCGGTGTCGTACCACGGGAGAATTGAGCCAATCGGAAGGCCAGAGTCCGCTGTGCCGCAAATAGCCGTATCTACGGCCAATGCCAGGTTCTGCATGTCCTTCTGTACGTCAGGCGCGTCGGAGCGCTCTGGATACGGAAGGCTCGCGCAGGGAGTCAACAGAGTCATGCCTGAAACCTTATCTAATGCTTAGTTGCGTGCCTTGGATACGACGGGATGTCAGTTTGCTTCCAGTGCGGCAATCTTTTCTGTCTGGTCTGCGACGGTCGCAGACAGTTCCTTCACCTTCGCCAACAACGCCGACACGACCTCAAACAACGGCACCTCGTCGTGACCGTCCATCGTCGCCACACCCTCGTCATCTTCGGGCGGAAACTCGGCTGTCTCTGCACGCTCCAATACGTCATCGACTGTGCGGGTCTTTGACGGCATCGCTCTAAACGACGGACCGGCTTCGGTCACCTGAAACTGTACGGATGGCGAAACTCCTGAACCTGTCGGCCAATTACTTGACGCCCTAACGTAGAACGTCCCCGTAGGGAGTAGTTCCATAATGACAGCGCCTACGCTGCCGTTCCTCGCCAACGAAGTCCACTTACCGCCAGTGTTGCGATAGCCGTTGGAAGTCATCGCCGTACCGAATGACCCCTGAGTGCCGCCAACCATGCCCTGATCGGCAAACACGGTGCCGTTACTCACGCCCCAAGCGTCCGCAGGGACGTTGATCTTTGCCAGAGTGTTGCCGTCAACCTGTAGGTCGCCGTAGAACCGTGCGGATCTATCAGCATCCAAAGCCAACGTTGGCAACGATGCTTCGTTGGTTGTGTAGAACAGGATACGATCAGCATTCGTGGCATCACCCGACCCGTACAGGTTGATGCCCGCCCCTGTCGTTACTCCTCCACTGGTGGCACGAATCTGCAATATCTCCCGACCCGCAGTGCCGCTGTTGTTGATGTGCGACTCAGACGCCCCGTTGAGACTGAGAATCCCGTCAACCTGTAGGTCACCCGTCAACGAGCCACCTTCCAACGGCAGATAGTCGTGGTCATGCGGGCCAGCAGCACCGCCACCACCAGCAAGAAGCGTGCTGTCCAACGGCACGCACCCCATAGAGAAGCACAACCATTTGAGGTTGTGGAACGACCCCTCAATGTTCTCGTAGGCTTCAAGTTCCCAAGTAACAGTCGCCCCAGCCTCAACTTTACAAGTAGCAAAACCAGTGACGCCTTGATTAACCTCTGTCGTTGAGTCGGCCATCCCGCCCCAGTTTCGGCAAGTAGGCGAAGCAGTGTCAGTAACCCCGTCGCCCCTCAGAACGATCTTGGTGTACGAGGTTCGGGAACCCGAGCCGTACACAAAGCCTTGATACTCGATGCGGAACACAACGTCGAAACTGTTGGTGTTCGTCCATGTCCGAACAAGCGGAGGCTCAACTGGGCCAGCGGCGGCAGCGGCAGCAACCTCGTCGTCAACGTCGGCAGTGTCTAACGCAAAAGCGTTGTTCGTGCTGAACTCAAACGGTCCCGATTCGTAGAACGATTCATACAAAGAGTTCCATGCGGTTCCACCGCCAGAACCGCCACTGACCGGAATGAACTCTCCGTCTTTCTTCAACCACAAACCCATATCAGGCTCCTTCCACGTTCAATGCTTCAAGTTCACGGTTGCGACGGTCCTGCTCTGTTTCTTCGGGCGTCGGTTCAGCCTCGGCGTCAAAAGTTGCGCCCCGTGCATACCACCGACCAATCGCATAAGCGTTGGTGAATACCGACCTAGACGCATCCCGAGCCACAACGTCAAACAAGCGGATAGTGACCGACGCTGCGCTCGTTGCGTAGACCGCTCCCCAACTCGCTGAACTCCCCCACTGAGCCGAACCAAGTGTCACGGTCGGGTAATCATCGGAGAAAGCATGTGGGAACACCCACGACAGGGAGCCAAGAAACAACGACCCGTATGGTGCGTCAATCGGCACGCTCGGCAAGTTGCTCCGCAGCCAGCACTCCAGCGTCCCGTCTGCGTGTTTGCGATAATGCCCATTGTCTCCGACGTGACCAGTCTGCGCCCCACCAACACAAGTCCACACCGACCAGTTGCCGTTGTAGCAGGTACGAACCCACATCTCAGCAGGCCCGTCAGAGCCGAGCGAATACGGGATAGCAGTCTGCGTCAGGTTGTCGAGGTCGTCGTATTTGGTGACTTGACAGTGAAAGTATCCCGACGAACGGGAATCGAAACCGTTGGGAGCAGAGTCCAGAATCAGGCCAGACCATCCTGGCGTGGTCGCATCGTTCCAGTCGGCAGGCGACTCGCTCGTTACTGGCGTTCGCCATGCGTCCTCAACAGCCTTGTCAATGTCCGCCGCTGTCGGAATGATTAGAGCACCGTCCAGATTCTCAGCAATGGTGGTCGCCTCAGCCGCCGTGACGTACTCGTCGTGATCGTGCGGGCCAGCACCACCACCAGAACCGCCGCCCTCCACGCCATCAAACAGCAACTGGCCCTCATCAACAATGTCCAAAGACGCCGGATCATTCGGATCACCAGTCAAAACGTGTTCGCCATCAAACGAACCGCCACCACCACCGCCGCCTACGGGAACAAGGTCATCGCCTTGTTTCAACCACAAACCCATTTCAGACTCCTTCCAGTGTTTCGATGCGTGCCGACAGTTCTTTCACCTTCGCCAACAGAGCGGTCACCACTTCGTTGACCGTGATGCTTTCGGCGTCAGCCGTTGCCACACCTTCGTCGTCAATGACAGGCATGGTGGCAACCTCAGCACGGTCCAACACGTTGGCAGTGTTGATGTCGGGGGCGATGCCGAACACTGACTGCCCGTTGATAGTGCCGCCGACAGTAACGTTGCCGTCAAATGTCGATAGACCCCTGCCGACCTTCAACTCCGTCGTAAGCCCATCGGAAGTGGTGCCTGTCTGAATCCAAACTTCATAACCAGATAGTTTCCCGTAAGCAGGGGTCTCGCTCCCCGCACTCGTAAACCCCAGTTGTGCGATGTTTCCTGCGCCGCCAGTGAACACCCGAACCGACCGAGCGTTCGACCTCATTTCGGTGCCGCCGTCAACCTGTAGGTCGCCCTTAGCCGTGACGGTGCCGTCTACTCTTAGGTCTTTCCATACCGAAACCTTGGCGGTGTCGATTCTCAGTTGAGGCTCACCATCGACAGCAAACCTGAGCCAGTTGTTTGCCTTGTGAGCAAACATCCCTGCCCCTGGCATATCAGCAAACCCGTAAGAAGGAGCGTCAGCAGAGCCACCTACCCTGGCTGTGATAGTGCCGTCAACCTGTAGGTCGCACTGCTGTACATGCACGCCGTCTACGCCCTGCAAGATCAGCGCTTTATCGCCCCTCAGCCACAGTTCCCCGTCAATTCCTGCCTGAGCACCAGGCACACCGAAATAGCCGACACGGGTTCCACCCGTGTTGACCACCATCAACGGATTGCTCGTTTCAGAGTTGAGCGTCAGGCTTTTGTCAACAGTCAACGCACCAGTCAGCGTGCCACCTTCCAACGGCAGATAGTCGTGGTCGTGCGGGCCAGCATCACCGCCACCACCAGAGCCACCGCCACCAACAGGGACCAACGACCCATCATCCTGCTTCAGCCATAAACCCATCTCAAAATCCCTTCAATGCCAGACGCATCAACATGACCAGAGTACACGCCGCAAATCAACCGAACTGGAACCATCAACCCAAATGATTAAACGCAATCCACCCATACAACCCATTCGGGTCATGCGGCATGAGACACAAGTACGGCTTGCCACCCCAAGGGTTCGCGTCGAACCCGACACCGTTCTGCGTACCGTTCACCAAAGCGTTCTTCGCCGCAGTAGACAACGCTGGCGTATTAGTCCCGCCCGTCGCTGGCGACACGACACCCGCAATGTTAGAAATCGGTGCGAACGGCACAGAAGAGTTCCGTTTCCCAGGATTCGTTTTCTGAGCATGAGTGCCCATGTACAACGTTTGAGCAGCACTCGAACCACAACTACCAGCACTTGAGCCTGACGCCGGACGTTGAATAATCACAGTCGCGGATGAAACAGTCCTAGAAACATTGCCAGAGTTCAACTGCCGCAACGCAGTCAGAATCCCATCACCGTAGAAGTAGTAGCCCTGATAGGCATACGCCGAATTGTCGTAATAACCCTGGTAAGGCTTGGTCCACGAAGTTTCCGTCCGCCCCCACATGCCCTGCCGGTAATGCCCCGACGAAGTAGGTGCAACATAAATTGGTGACTCAAGGACCGTGTAATTCCATGTACCAGCCCAAGCGCTCCACTGACCAGTAGAGTTCCCGGCTCTCACCTGAGTCTCAATCTTCTGATTTGCCGTCATCGTTTTAATATGAAGATCGGGCTGTGCGTTGTTCGATGAGTTCGTAGCCGTCCCAGTCACCCACGACCCGCCGTTAATCCGGTAGCGAGTCTGATACTTCGCGACGTTCGCTGACGGCATCTTGAACTTGAAATACATTTTGCCGTAAGCCGACTTCGGCATCAAATGAACAAACGTCGGCTTACCTGGCGTCGGCAAAGCCCACAATGGTGTCCCCGACTTCATCACATAACTAGACGACCCGGCAGTGTTCGTGGCCCTGACCCGCATGTAACGGGCACCAGAACCGGACGAACCAAACGAATGCGTGTACGGCGACGTTTTATTGCCAGACACTGTTGTCCACGAAGAATTGTTCGTAGACGTTTGCACCTGATACGTCGTTGCAGCCGAATGCGTCGAATCAGCAGAAGGAGCCGCCCAAGTAAGTTTCAACTGACCGACCGTCGAAGTTGCCGCAACAGCGACACTCTTCGGCACGTTCGGTTTCGCAGTCCACAACGGTGTTGCTGACGCCGTGACCCACGCCGAATTACCGCCAGCAGACGTTGCCAGCACACGCATCGACTTACTACCAGAACCAGTGAACTTGTACGTCGCGCCACTGTTGTTAGAAGAAGCCGCAACCCACGACCCGTTGTTGGCCTGCACCGAGTAGCCGGTCACTGAACCAGACGACGGAGCCGAATACGTCAACTTCAACTCACCGATGGTGGTCGTAGCCGCAACCGTCACGTTTGTTGGAACGTTCGCAGGCACAGAAACAGACGCCTCAGCAGAATACGGCCCCGGCGTATTAGACACAAGCGCCCGCACCTTGTACGAGTTGACCTGACCGCCAACACCGGCAGAAGGGTCAGTCCACGACGTTGTACCGTGCGGCAGATTCCACGCCTGATCCGGCGAAGCGTTACGAACCACCTGAATATGGTCGTGAACACCAACCGAATCCACCGACCAAACCAAAGACACCGCATCACCAGATTGCGTAGCCGTCAACCCTGATGGTGCCTGACCGATACGGCCACTATTCGACACCGAAGTCATAAACTCTTCGTCGCCAGCCAACGCCACCACCGAATACGACCCGACACCAGGCACCGGAGCAGCGTCAACCATCCCGGCGTCAGTCGAAGTGCCTACCTCGCTGCCGTCCAGCCGGTACACAACATACGATTCGGCGGCGCGAACACTGAACGGCACAGTCCACGCCAACTCAATTTTGGCGGCAGTGTCCATATCTATCGGCGTAGCAACAACCGCCATATCGTCAACCGGAATCTTGTCTGTCCAGACATGAACCCATACACCGTCCTTGCGAACCCAGACACCCTTCGGTTCAACCCAAGTTTCGTCGCGACGAACCAGCGGCTGTTTCCACAGTTTCCATTCGTCATCGGCGTAACCAAAAGCGCCGTTCGGTTCCACTAAAGGCATCGGATCACACCCTTATGTAAATATCGTTCTCTACGGCATCTTCTGGCGGTTCGCCAGTACCAACCCGGTAGCAATGCGACCGGTACTCATGGAACACTTCTTGGCCGTCCCACATCAACTGGCCTTCTTCGAGTTCTTCTGGCGGGTTATTCGGGTCGCCAGTTAAAACGTGCTCGTCCTCAAACACACCGGTAGGGCCTGTAGGCCCGGTATCGCCGGTCGGGCCGGTTGGGCCAGGAACCACTGAATCTTCACCAGTCGGGCCAGTTGGTCCTTCAGGACCAGTCGGGCCTTCGGGGCCAGTGTCGCCTGTGGGACCATCAGCGCCAGTGTCGCCGGTCGCTCCATCTGCACCGTCAGCGCCATCAGCACCAGTGTCGCCGGTCGGACCCGTAGCGCCGTCAGCACCCTCGCCTCCATCCGCTCCAGTATCACCAGTCGGGCCGGTCGGGCCGTCTGCGCCATCTTCGCCAGTCGCGCCGGTGGGGCCATCGGCTCCAGTAGGGCCAGTCGCGCCTTGCGGACCAACAATGGTGCCGATATCTGTCCAGCCGTCACCGTTCCACGCCCACGCCTCACCGTCACCGTCCAACCAAATGTCGCCAGGCTCATCCGCTGCCGTGTAAACCAGCAGCGGTTCGTTCACCACGAACTGTGCGTCAGAGAACATTGACAGCGCTTCGACAACCGCCGAGTTCGCTCCGTCGTCCCATGACGTGATCCGGTAGCGGAAACGGTCACCCGTCGAATCGCCGTTGTCGTCAACAAGGTCGATGGCAAGAATGTCACCGTCAGCGAAACCAACAACCGCATTGCCGTACAAGTCTTTCGGCGCAATCGAGATGGCGTCAACGTCAGCCGGATTAGCGGAACTCACGTTGATTTCGCCGTCACGCAGTACTGGCGCGAATGTCGTCTGCTTCACCCGGTAAGCGGACGTGGCGGAAGCCCCCGGCGTCTCACCGGGCGGACCTGAGTAGTCAAGTTCGCCAAGGAAATGTGCGCCGGTACCGTCAGTGCCAGCAGCACCAGTTGGGCCTTGCGGGCCAGTGTCGCCGGTGGCTCCGGTGATTCCGTCATCGCCAGTAGCGCCGGTCGGACCAGTCGGGCCTTCATCGCCGGTTTCACCCGTAGGTCCAGTTGGGCCTTGCGGGCCAGTGTCGCCGGTTTCACCCGTTACGCCGTCTGCGCCAGTGTCTCCAATAGGGCCAGTGTCGCCGGTGGGACCAGTAGGGCCAGTCGGCCCATCAGCGCCGGTGTCGCCAGTCGGCCCATCGGCTCCAGTGTCACCAGTGGCTCCGTCAGGACCCGTATCACCAGTTGGGCCGGTCGGACCATCGACTCCAGTAGGGCCTTCGGGGCCAGACAACTTCCCAGCGTTAGTCCACGAACTACCATCCCATGCCCACGCATCACCGCTTGCGTCCAGCCACACGTCGCCTGCGTCGGTGCCGTCGAATGTTGGCGGCCCCACATCAGGGGCAATCGAACCTTTCAGACTGATGCCTGTACCGTCAGCACCGTCCGCGCCAGTAGGGCCTTCGGGGCCAGTGTCGCCGGTCGCGCCGGTGGGACCGTCAATGCCGGTGTCTCCGGTTGGGCCGTCAGCGCCGGTCGCGCCTTCGGGACCCGTATCGCCGGTTGGACCAGTAGCGCCGTCTGCGCCGGTAGGACCAGGCACCAGCGAATCGGCACCAGTCGGACCCGTATCACCAGTTGGGCCTTGCGGGCCGTCTGCGCCGGTCGCGCCATCAGCACCAGTGTCGCCGGTAGCACCTGTCGGGCCTTCAGCACCAGTATCACCAGTGGGACCAGCGGGGCCGCCAGCAGGGCCAGTTGGTCCGGTTGGACCGTCAGGACCAGCGGCGCTGCCGCCAACAGCAACAACAGAGCCGTCCTCAAGTTTCAGAAAAAGATTAGACATTGCTTGCTCCGTTCATGCGGTTCATAACTTCCCGATCCAATCCGTCTTGGAACGGTCTGACTTGGATCGAACAACTGGCAGGATAAGGTTTCTGCCTGACGACCCAGCCGTCTTAAACTTCAGATTGCTCACCGACGTGCCAGTTGTTCGATCGCCTTTGCCGCCAGCAGTGCTGATCTCAACAATGAACTTCTCAATAAACCAGCCGTCGTTCAACCGGCTCATCAACGCAGAATTGAAGTTCGCAGTGTGCGTTTTGCCGTAAGAACTCGGCCTACTCATCTCACCAGACAAGTCGTAGGTTTCTTGGCTGATGCCGCTGTGAGCGATTATGGTGATGCCGTATCGAAGCACATACATACCGTGACCGGCAGTGCTGTTGTTCTCCTCCTTAAACTGGAGGCCCGACACAAACTTGCCGGTCATCCACCGAGAATTGCCGCCGCCGAACAGGAAGATAGCAAAATGGGAAGCGCCGTTTTTCCCAGACCACGTTGCGTTGCCCTCAGGCTGACCAGACTGATACCAGTAACCGCTAATGTCACCCCAAAAGTTGACAGTTGTGCCGCCTGACGCACCAACCTTGACCGGCCCGTAGTTTTCGTTACCGTTGAATGTCTTTACATCTGAACTGAACGTCTCACAGTTCCCGTAAGAACCAGCAGGCACAGAGTAAACCGGGGACGCCATTACTTCGACCAGTACAGATTGTTGCCGCTGACCGTGAACTGCACAGGCCCGGTAGAGCCGTCGTCCAGCATAACCTTTTTGCTGGCACCCTTGATTGCGTAACTGCTATGGCTGTGGCCCGACGACGCATAACCGTGGCTATGCGACGACGCCGCATAATTGTGGCTATGTGACGACGGTGATTTGCCTGACAGGCCAGACGCCAACTGATCCTGCGTGACATACAACGACAGATCGGATTCACCGCCAGGAGGGAACACCGACATAACAACCTCGTGGCCGTCCACCGGAGCGCCGACACCGTGCGAAGCAGTCACATTCAACGCTGTGTAATCGCCTTCATCAGACACTGATTCGACCGTGCCAACAAAATGGCCGCTGTTGCCATAATCAACCAGCCGAATCGCGATGGTGGGATACACCTGCTCCATCGACACCGGCCGACCGTCAGCGTCAACCTTTGAGATTCGCAGGGTGTTGACGTTCTCCCACAGCATGTCCACGCCGCCAGGCCGCAACGGCTGAATCAGCCCGTCTGTATGCGAATCCGCAGACATGATGAAGCGGTGGTCTGCAACCGTCGTTTCTAAATGTTCGACGCGTTCTGCCAACTCGTCCAATTCTTCGGCTTCGATGTACTGGCCGTGAGAGTGCTCATGTTCAGCAACTTCTTGAACATCCCAACGCTTCTTCCACTCGTTGAAAACGTAAACGACGCCGGTTACCAGCGTGACCTCATGGCCGTTCTCAACATCTTTCGGGAACTGGTAACTCACGACTCACCGTCCTCTAGAAGCGCAGACATTTTTGCTCGGAACTCGTCAAAGTCACCCGCCGTTTCCAACGCAACAACAAACGCTCTTACCTTCTGTTCGCTGCGGGCAACACGATCAGCCAACGCTGATGGTGCAGAAGCCGCAATCCACGCTTCCGACGCCGCATCAAACACATACAACTGAAGCGTGTCCTCATCGTTGTCAAACCACGAGTCGCCATCAACCGGATCGTCAGGCGGCGACGACTTCACCGCAACCGACTTCACAGTGATCGGAGCGAATTCCTCATCCAAACTGTCAACTTCGTCAACCAGTTCCTGGAACGTCTCTTCGGTCACATAGGAATGAGACGGGCCAGCAGCGTTCGGGTCATACAACAACTGGCCGATAGCCAAATCGTCTGGCGGGTTGGTTGAATCACCCTCCAAAACCTCAATGATTTCGCCGTCATCGCCAGTCGCGCCGGTGGGGCCAGTCGGCCCAGCCGGACCCTGGATTGGCCCCACGTTGGTCCACTCGGCTCCGTCCCATGCCCAGCCGTCACCGTTGATATCGAGCCAAACATCACCATCGTCTACGCCATCAAATGCGGGTGGGCCTTCATCGGGGTCAAGTGAACCTTTCAGTTGAATACCTACACCATCGGCACCTGTTGGTCCATCGGCACCTGTTGGTCCATCGGCACCTGTTGGTCCCGTTACACCATCTGCGCCGGTTGCGCCTGGCGGACCTTGCAGCGGCCCGAGGTTTACCCATTCAGTGCCGCTCCACGACCAGCCATCGCCGTTGACATCGACCCAAATGTCACCCTGTTGGGGGTCAGCCAACTCCCTAAACGCTTCCGATGGTGGGCCTTCCGTGTCGATCTCGCCCTGGAAACTCAGCCCGCTGCCATCTTCGCCGGTCGGGCCAGTTGGGCCAGTCGCGCCGGTTGGTCCCGTTACGCCGTCTGCGCCAGTCGGTCCAGTGGGACCAGCGGGGCCGCCAGCAGGGCCAGTTGGTCCGGTTGGCCCGGTTACACAGTCGGAACCCCCAGGCTGCCCGCACGGCAACGCTTCCGCCCTGGGAATAGGTGAGAGTTCGATGGATTTACTGTATTCGTCAGCCAAAGCCTGCTGCACACGAACTCCGCCCGACACAACCACGGGCGCTTCATACCCGTGATGACGCGCCAGGTTCATCATCCTTTGTAGAGCCAGACGCCTGCTTTCGTTGATTACGATATGAGTCACCGTTGTCTCCTACGCGCCCCTCGCTCCGGGCATTTAGCGAACGAACACGAATGACATTACAGCAATTGAATCGCCTATGGCGGGATTAGTTCGGGCCTCGTTCGGCCCGGACCCAAGACGCTGGAGATGCATTTCCTCTTGGTGATTGAACCCGATACCACTGGGACTCGTCCACGACATACGTCCAGTCCGGCGGCCTGTCTGTCGGGTCCGCCATGTTCACGGCTGAGACAACTGCGACAACCGATGCACCGGTCGCTGGCATTCGGCTCACCCGTTCCAGGTTGAGTATCCGTTCATTTAAGTCCTCAAGGATGGCAAGCGGCTCATCGGTGCTTCCGCCAATACGTTCCGCTATCGGTTGACCGCTCATTAGTTCTCCTCGAATCTGGACGGGGCGCTGATGAGTGACACCTGAACCATCTCGCCGCCTGCGCCGGTTTCGGACACCTTCAGTTCATGCAATCGCTGCCACTCAGTCACGCTGTCCCGACAGAGGCGATCCACCGTCACCTGCGTCCACGCGCCAGGTGCCAAGGTGTTGATATCCCAGGGGGAGGTGGGCATCAGTGTTGAGTTCGCAGGCACGACGACGTTGCGCCTAACTGGGTACAGATCCTCAACCCTTCGCTGCGCTGTTGCCGTCCATGTAGCCATCTTGGCGTCAGATGGTGGGTCGGGGAGGACGGGTGCTCCAGGAACGACGTTGCCATCCTCATCGACAACGAGCCTTGGCGGCATTGCGTCTGCTTGTGATGTTTCTGACGAAATGGTGTCGATGTGGGTTCCGTACTTCTGAATCATGTCCGGCGTCGCTTCAGCAATACCGGCGTAGCCCGAACCATCGGTGCGGATGTACCGGGATGCGAACGAATTACCGTATTCGACTATGCGCGGATAATCTGCGATGTCGGCGGGGTCCAGTGGCGCAAGCACGGGAGTCCAGTTTTTCAGGTGAATGTCAAACCAGTAAATGTCTCTGCCGATGACGGTGTAGTCGATACCGTAATCCTCAGCGAGAATGTCAAATTCCTGCCAGTACGACGTAGACCAGGCGTTGGCTTGTCGGTTTGAGCGTGGGTCATTCGGCCCAACAATCGGAAACAAATGCCCAAGCATGGACCACTCGTCGCCAACCCCACCAGTTGGTCCGCCGTAGCAATCATCTTCCAGCAGGATGCGGGCGTGCTCGATCGCTGAGATACCTCCGGTACCGTACAGCGGTCCTGGGGGGCACTTCTCGCATGGGTCCATGTAGTTGTACGACTGGTACAGTGCGCGCTTCTTGGCAACCCACAGCATGTCCTCTGCGAAGATTTGCACCTGATCGTACTCAAACTCCATTCGTGTGATGACGCCCTGCCAGACCACATCACCGTCACGTATGACGTGCATCTCGTTTTGCACTGGCTCAATTTGTTCTAAAAGGTCGCAGCAGTTCGCCATCGGCACGTCAACCTGCGCCGAGGAGATTCCATCCCTAATGCGCGACCAACTAACCCGAGTCGCTTCGACCAGTTGGCCCACGGGAATCTGTCCGCCGCGCTCGTAGATCATCACCGAATTCCGCCCGCAAAACGCTGGGGAGCCGGGCATTAGGCGCAGCCCTTCCCGGCAACTGCGACCTCAATCAGTAGTTCCACCGCTTGACCCTCCTCTTGGTCAACGGTGACTGTGTACTCCTCACCGATGTCCATGTCGGCCCAAGACGCAATGCCGTCACCGTTAAACATTCGGGCGAAGCCGTTCATTGTCCTGCCTTGCCCTTCGTATTCGGTGTAAATCTGTCGGGTTTTAGAGTTCACCTTCACCAGCCCGGTAGCGGGGACAAAGGGGAGGACGTAACCGTTGACGAGTTCCCCGTCCTTCCACACGCCAACGCGAACAAGCCCAGCGTTCTCTGCCGGGGCGGCCAGCATGATGCTGGGGACCATGTTCGGCAGGGTCGTTTGGTGATCTGGCGTAAAGCCGATCGTGGACCTATGCCACTTACCGGGTAGGTCCAACCCGAGAGACGGCCCACGAGGAACCTGTGGACGAGAGCGCCCCATAAATGGGTTGGTTTTAACTTCAGGCTCCAAGGCGTCTTGGTGCTGCACAACGGCCGGAAGTGTCTGAACCGAAAGCACCTCAACTTCAGGTGAGTATGGGTGGGGATCAGCGCAGGCGATGGTGAACTCCACCTCGCAGATCACACTGCCATCACTCATGGTTTGGTGATTGAGAACAAGAGGTCCCTCAATGACGCGAACGGTCTGAAACTGGCGGAGGTAAGGGACGAGGCACTCTTGAAGGTTGCACGCAAATTGCGGAAGGCCGTCAGTGAAATCCCTGTACTGGTCAATCCAGGCGCACCACCCGCAGGTGTCGAAGCCACCCCCATTGGGTCCAATAGCAAACTCATCGTAGTTGGCAACCCAGCATGTTCCGTCTGGGCAATCGGCTGGACCGTTGGCGAGTTCCTCATACGTGTCGGGCCAACAAGGCGCAACGGGTGGAGCGTTCTTGTCCGTCGCGCATTGAGGGCAGCAGTCCAGGAACCAAAGGTAGTCCTTACCGCACTCGTCAATTTCGATCTCGTACTGGCATCGCATCCAGTTCAGGCCGACTTCCATCCCGCATGAATCGGCTGCGACCGCAAGACCGCGAACTACGAGCATACGTGGCTCGTAGCGCAGCCGCGAGATTGCTCCACCGCCAGCGACGGACGCTTTAACCGTTGCCGAACGGGTTGAATCTTCACCACCGGAGACTTCAAGCCCCATTACACCGAAGAACTTTTCCGAGTCGCGCACTGGTGCTGCCGGGTTGTACCACGGGGCGGGATCGACTTCGGGGAGGAAGTACCCCTCCCCGTTAGTGAATAGGAATTCAGCCTCCTCGCAGTCCTCGCAGTTGCTGAGCCAGTCGATGCACTTCCCGTTCTCTATGTCGCCTTGTCTTACCTTCTTGTTCCAGTTCGTCACGTAGCGTTCGACGCGCGTTGAGTTGAACAACTCAAACGTCTGTTCGGAGAGTGTCTCGCCGCCAAGGGCCATGTATCCCTGATAAATGACTACTGCCCACCGATGCTGTCAGGTTCGTGCGTAAGCGCAAATGAATAGTACATCAGTTCCTCACTTCATCCCCACAGCCATACGGTTCATCACCCTGGTGGCGGTCGCCTGTGCATTGCCTGACGTATCGTTGATTGTCCAGTTATTGGTTGTGCTGTTGGTGGTGGTGGATGATTGCTTAGCGGATGCCGCGTAGCCACCTTGGTTCTCGCCACGAATCATCGCTGCCATCCCTCGGACCGCCGGGTCCACTTGGGCTAATGGGCGAGTCAATGGAATGACCGCCTCCGCTCCAGCCTCACCGATGAGCGCTGGGGTTGGGCCGGTGACAATGCCGCCCTTTGCAAATGGATTGAGGCTGCTGATGACGCCACCGATGCCGTCAGTGATGCGCTTGATGCTGTTCACAGCCGCCTGGACTGGCGCTACCGCAGCCTTGAACGGCGCTGATATTGCGTCAGCGACGCCACTCATGGCGGAAGTGATCATGCCGGGTAGCGATGTTATTTCGCTAATAATGTCAAGAACCCAATTCTTCACGCCGTTGTAGGAGTCAACGAAGAAGCCGCGAATCGCATTCAGTTTGCCCTGAATGTTGTTCTTCAGGTTTTCCATGTTGCGATTCCAGTTGTCAAAGTAGTTCTTGATTCTCGCAACAAAGTCCCTGACGAAGTTCACGACATTGTTGAAGTATCGCTTTATGTCGGTTACGAACTGGCCGAGAAACACTTGGTACAACTGGCGTGCCGACTCAAACAGGCCATTCCAAATGTTCCTGAAGAAATCAACGAATCCGCCAATGAACTCAACAACATTGTTGAAGTACCGCTTCATGTCATCAACGAACTGGCCGAGGAACGTCTGGTACAGGGTCCGTGCCGACTCAAACAGGCCATCCCAAATTTCTACGAAGAATTCCACGAACGGGCTGATGATGTCGGTGACGGCGGCAATGAAGTCAAAGAACGTCGCAACCATGTCGTCCTTCCATGAAACCAGTTCGGCCCAAACGCGCCCGAGTGTCTCAGTGAAGAACGTGTTCACTTCTTCAAGGAAAGAGTTCAATACTCCTAGAATTCCATCACGCAGCGAGGTGAAGACGCTCACAACGCCGTCAACGAAAGCGATTAGCCTCTGATTGACGGCATCAAAGAATCCCGTCCACCACGCATAGAGGTTGTTAAACACGTCCTCAAGACTGAGGTTGCCGAGCCAGTCGAAGGCAGTCAGAAGGTTTTCCCCTACCGCTTGCAGGCCGAAAAGGAGCCTGTCGAAGAAAGTGCCCAGGAACTCTCCGAACGCTATTAGTGGTCCTTCGGCCAACAGGATAACTTTTGCGAGGCCCGCGAAGAGGAGCGCTACGAATGCAAGCGCCTCTCCCGCCGCCACCAATATCGGAACCAGGCTTGGGAGTATCACCTTGGCGAGCACACCGAGCGCCTCGCCAATCGGAACGAGCGCCTCTGTCATCACGTCAAGTGAGCCAGCGTCATTCAACTCCGTGAATAGATCCCCGAGAGTATCCACAACGGCGTTAATGAGTGGTTCTAGGGCCAGGATTGCTCCGCCCGCCAACTCCCCAATGTCGGTTATGAACTGGCCGAGAGGAGCGAGAATCGGAATGAGCGACGTGGCGATGCGTCCGAACATCGCACCCATCTTCTCAAGCGTTGGGGTGAGGTTGGCGATGATTCCGCTTATCTCCCCACCGAGGGCGAGTCCAAGTTCCTCTAATGCGGGTAGGGCCGGTTGGAGCGCCCGGCCAACCGCGAGGATGGCCTCAGCAAGGAGGTTTAGGGGTGCCACCGCTCCGATGACATTGAACAACTCACCAAGTAGCGGAGCAATTTCACCTAGTTGCTCCGAGAGGTTCTCAAAGTTCTGGATCGCCTTCTCATTGACGATGCCGGAGAAAGCGACCGCCAGGCCCTCAACGAGTGGGCCGAGAGCCTTGATAAGCCTCTCTCCGGTAGCGAAGAAGTTCTGAAGTGAGGCGGACCCAACATCTCCCTTGAGCCACTCGTCCCATGTGTTGAGTAGGCCCGTGAGGGTGACGAGAAAGCCGTCTCCGGTGCCCTTGCCCGCCTGAAAGATCGTGGAGAGTACGCCGCCTGTAGCGCCGATTAGGTCAGACCAAGCCTGAAATGAATCTATTGCCTCGTCCAGAAAGGCTTGAAGGTCACCGCTTTCTGATGATTGCTCAATGAACTCCTTAAAGGTGCTGGCCCAGTCGGCAAACATCTGCGAAAGGCGCTCACCGGCGGGCAGTGCGCCCTCTAGGAAGGTCCAAAACATTGAGACAAGGTCGGCAAAACCGTCAAGCACGTTGCCGAGGATTGAAGCGAGTCCCGTAAATAGCCCTGCGATATCGACCTCACCGAAACCCTTTATTATTTCCAGAAAGAACCGGTTGACCTCATCAGCGATCAAGCCGAACCCATCGCTGGCTTGTTGTAGGAACCCTCCGCCGGTCAAGTCTCCAAGCGCAGTAGCGATACCCTCAAACAACTTGTCTGAAACGATTTTCTGGATTTCCCCCAGTTCTTCCCGGATGCCAGCAAACCAGGTCACAACATCTATGGCGTTGTCCGACATCCCCCGAAGCGCTTCTTGGATGGCGGGGGCTTCAGCGTTAAACGCCCTACCCTCCTTGACCGCTTCAGCCATCTCTGCGTTAACGGCACCAAAGGCCGTGCCCATCCCTGCGGCACCGATAGCGATAGCGCCCAGGCCCAGGCCCAGGGCAGCGCCAATCGGGATCAAGGCGAGGCTTGCACTCGCAGCGAACGATAGAGAGGCAACCAATGCGGTGAGGGCTGAGCCAGCACCCATTAAAGCAACGCCGATTGTCTCACCAAACGCTGCAACGATTGCCGTCCATTTGACCAGGACGCGCTTCAGGCGGTTCCTGTTCTTCTTGTCGTTCCTACCAAGGGCGTCACGGAAGGACTTGGACCAGGCATCACCGTCGCGCTTGCCGTCCTTCTTGCGGTCACCCTCGGAACCTTTAAGCCAGTCCTTGCTGTTTTTGTCAATCTCAGCCTTGGCCCCATCGGAGATGTTCTTGCCAATCAACTTGCCGAGAACTTTGGAATGCGCGACGGCTGCCGCGCCATCCAAATCAACCGTAACCGAGATGCTTCCTGCGTTTGGGCCTGCCACAGTTAACAGTCTGCCAGATTAGTCAGCCGTTGGAGCGGACACGCCGAATGCGCCCGCGAAGGACATGAACGCTTCAGCGTCTCGTTCTATCTCCCGATCAGACACTGTTCTGCCTGTCCTTGGGTCGGGCGCTTCTAGTTGTCGCGTGAAATCTTCCAACTCGTCGTGGCTGACATGAGCCATCGACCACGCATAAAGCGCATTCATAAACCTGTCTAGGCTCAGGTCGTAGAGGTTGTTGCCTTGGAGCGCGGTTTCGCCGTCGATCGCTTGCCAGTGCTTGCCCGCGATGGCGATGAGGCGGATGCACTCGATGTAGGGCGTGACGACCACTCTTCCCCGAGGTACTCAATGACCTCCATGAGGGTGTCAACGTCCAAGTCGTCATTCAGCAACTGAGTCTGAATCCAGGCGTACTGGTCGTGGTCGAAGATGGAATACAGTAAATCCATCACCGCTTTCGCCTGGTCCGATGGGTCGGCCCCATCAGCCTGATAGGCCATAAACATTGTCAACTGACCCGTCGATGGCGGACTGGCGACCAGAATCTCGTCATTCAGACTGAACTCAATATCGACGGCGTTCGGAAGCGCCGACTCGCGTTTGGCTGCCTGCTTAAACTCTCTCATTGGGACCCTCTTTCATTGGTGTCCCGTCAGCATAACGCTTAATTGGCCTTCGTCACAGCCTTCATGTACGCAAGTGTGGCCTTCTCGGTGTAGCCGCCCACCCCGTAGATCGTCACAGAGCCGGGGCGTCGCCTGGTTTCCTGTTCCTTGCGGACCTTACCCCCCCACCACGTCCACGAGAACGTCTGATAACGCTTCGACGCTCTCCGGCTGGTCATCTCAACGTACTTAGCGTGTGGTGCTGTGTTGGAGGCGGTGAACTGCAAACCGACTTGATTCGATCCCATTCGGTCAAACTTGAATGATCGCGCGTAGGTGCCCACAACACCCCCACGGTGCATTGCGTTTAATCGGTTGTTTACTGGAGCGTTCGCAGGCAGGGTTACCTTTAATTCAGCAATACATTTCTCCCGAAACTCCCGCACGGGTCCGCCAACGCCATTTAGTTGATTTCTGACCGTTACGGCACCCCAGCCACGCCTGTCATAGCCCATTACAATGGGTCCACCAGTAGCGACCAGGCACCGCCAAGGCAGCCACCCTCCACGCCTGTTGATCGCCACTCGGAGATCGCGATAGCGGCATCCATCCCTCGCCAGTTGTCGCGACAGCACCGGATTGCCCGGTGGAGCGCCCACTGATCCTGCATTAGGCCAAGCGTTGCTTCAACCATCTCTGTGGGGGAAGGCGGCTCGCCGTCGTCGCTCATTGTTGGAGCGCAGCGTGACACTCCGACCGACATGGCGTAAGCAATTGGCTTCTGGCAGGAGATGTCATCGGTCTGGCTGGGGAAGTACGTGTATGGATTAGCGCCCTCCACGTTGATGTAGGCCATGCCGCACACGTTATGCGAACATGGGTTGCAGAAGTCGTGGGGGACCAGGCCGCCTGGGAGTAAACCGCACCAACAAACCGGACCCTGGCCGTTGGTTGAGATTTCCTCACACACGCAGTCAAGTAGTTCCAACAGGAAAGGAGAGATAGGCGGCGTCACTATGGGTTGCGAAGTGTCACTCATCGTGGTCGCTTCCATGCCGCCTGAAACGTCTGGAACCTGTGCTTGGGTGAAACCATGTCCGGCGAGTAAACCTTTGGCGGAGTCCGTAGCCGGTTTGGGTTAACCGAAAGGATGTAAGCGTCAACCTCGCGAATTCCCGTGCCATTCGTCAGCATGTCGCCCTCGGACAACTGCATCGTTACGCCTTGGCGCGCAATGGACTGAATGTTCGATGGCAGACGGCACTTACCTCCGGTGCAAGCCTTTGCGTATTCACACGCCAAAGTCGCCGCTGCCCACATGCCCGCCTCAGTCGGAAGAACCCCAGGCACATAGGTGACGCCCAGTGTGCCGATCTCACCAAGTGGCGCAGACAGGTTCTGGCACGCAGGCCAGCACAGGCCATCCTGGCGCACGAGGATGTTGCCGTTGTCGATTCGGAACATCGGCGTTTCCAGCACAATGCCGTCCAGCGACACTTCAGTGATGGCGGCTACTGGACCAGGCATCACGATCTCGCACATATCGCAGCAGGAGCAATCTCCCGAGCGCCTACACGCAGCGTTCTTCCAGTCACCCCACTGGTCAACGTATGGGGATAGCCATGAATCACCGAAACATTCAGTGCACACGTCGTTACGCAAACACGGACGAATCGTTACCGGGCAATTACCGGCACGACCGCCCGTGAGCGCGCGAATTGTTGACCAGGCCAGGGATAGTGCCCGGACCTGCAACTCCGGGGGATGCTCAACGAATTCCTCGCAGCATCCCCCGAAGTCAGGTGTCCAAGGGAAACAAGTTCCCGGCTCCTGGTTGCCCAGGGTGTAGGTATCAGAAAGGCTCACGCCCTAGACCCTACTTGCGTCACCCGGCTGGGGGTGTGCTTTCGGTTGACGCAGCCGTTTTCTTAACGGTCTGCTGACTCCGAGTCGTTACGCCTGAGATCAAAGCCTCAAACACAATGTCAGCACAGTCGCCCTCGCTAGCGCTGACGTTGACGGTGAATGCGCCGTTAGTAGCGTAGGTGTGGCTCGCGGTTGCGGTTGCAGAGTCAACAGTCTCAACGCCCGTCCCGTCGCCCCAGTCGATAATGACTTCACTATCCCAGCAAGGAATGGTGCCGCGCGGGATGGTGAGCACTACTTCTGGATCGTTGACCTCAAGGCTCATTCCTGGAGGAACGAGCGAGACACATCCGTCAGTTGCTTCTGGCGGATCAGCGGTAGTGAAGATCACGTAAAGGTGATCGTTCTCGTCCAGCGGGGCTGGGAGAACCGAGTCCGGGTAAGGGCCGGTGGCCCAAGCATTGCCATCCTTGGTTGCCGCACCAGTCACAGTGAAGGTGATTGCGGCGTTCTCAATGGTGAAGTCACCAATGACGCCACCCTGCAAGCAGGGGAGGAGTAGGTAGCCATACGCACCAGCGCCGCCCTCGCAGGCAACTCCAGGAACGCCCATCCAGACTTCAAGTGAGAAGCCCGACTGGTCAAGCGTGATGCCTGAATTCATCTTGAAGCCGACGATGTTGCCGCCATTGTCAGTGACGACTGGTTGCCCAGTGATCATTGAGAAGAGGCAAGGCTGGACTTCACAGAACGTGATCTCCACCCCATAGCCGTCGAACGTTGCTGAGCCAGTGTCTCGCACGCAGGTCGTGCCGTTGGCGTTAGTAACGGTGATTTCTTCTGCTTCGGTGATGTTTGCTGAGAGCGCTACGGAAACAAATCCGTCCGTGACGATTGAGTTGTCATCGCCATACTCGGGACCGCAGCACCCGTCTGTCTTGGTCACGCGCATACGACGGCCTCGTACAAGCGGGAAACTGTTTGCTGATGCTGCCATGTTGTTTACTCCTTACAGGGCGGGATAGATCATGGGGCTACCGAAACACCGCAGGTCGCGGGTCCGGCGTACTTCATGCACTCAATAAGCGGAACATAGATTCGCTCCGCAAGTGCCCGTCGTGGATCGCATGAGCCATCCGGGCGGTTTGTTTCTGGCGCGCTTGCTGTTAAAACAGGGCCGCGCATGAGGGTGATCCGGCCTGTAAGCCTGATCTCTTCTGCGCTGACGGCCACGTTCGCAACAAGCGTTCCCTGGTGTGTCTTGTGGACGCCCTCAAGGGGGTCCCAGACGAACAAGTCGCCCGCATAGCCACACGTCACTAGGCTGCGAGGAATAAGCAGTGTTGCGACACCACCGTACTCCTGTGCAGCCACATCTTCCGCTTCGGCAATCGCTTGCAGTAATGAGCCGCCGGTCAGCGCCGACGAACCGGCACCAGCCTCAACCCAGACACGCTGATCAACTTGGCGAGATTCAACATACCCGAGGCGTGTGCGGGCACGATCCTCGTCTGGCGTTTCGCCAGGAGAACCACATTCGACACCCGCGTAGACGGCGAATGGTTCGCCCTCCACGAGGTCCGGCTGCTCATCCAACTGCTTGTATCCGCCCACGGGGGGAGTAGGCGCAGCACCCTGGCAGAGATTCTGGTCAACTGCGTAGCAGAACTCATCCCAAATGCCGCCGTCCGCACAAGCGTCCGTTTGGTATTCGGCTCCGAGGCCAGCATTATCGCCAGCATTGAAGTCGATGACGTTGGCGACACTCAGGACGCCACCGCCCTGCGGAGTGACCCGTGCTACGTCAATGTATTTCTTAGCGCTCTGAATGCTCATGGGACTACCTCCTTGGATCGGATGAGTGTTCCGGCTGGGGATGGGTCCCTCCTTCCCCAGCCGGAACTACTTGCGGGTCAGGGGGTGATGGTGGTTGAGGGGGCAACCTGGCAGATGTTGATGTCATCTGCAACGCCCTTGCCTGAGACGCAGATCGGAAGCGTTACGGCGCAGGTGTGCGTGCACTTCTGTACCGCCAAGATGCCTTCTTCGATGAAGAGTGCGGTGTACTGGTTGGCCTCAAGGTTCGGGCTGTCGTACACGGCGTCCATGTTGATGACATCGGTCGTGCCCTTTGCCCATGTTCCTGCCGGGTAGAGAAGGACGGTGGCCTCATCGGGAAGCGTCACGTCGCAATCTGCAACGGTCGGGTCCTGGAAGTCGTAGACCCACTGGACGCTCAGGTTGCGAGCGGCGAACCAGCCGTCAATCTCGCTGTCTGAGACGTTCTTTGAGTCACGCCCGTTCTCCATGGCGAGGTCAATACGCATGAGTTCCTTGAGCCAGTACGGCGCAACGACTTCAATCTCGGCTGTGGTCGAAAGGCGGTACGAGTAGCGCATTCCGATTGCAGTAAAGACAATGCCTTCCATCGTGAGCATGAGCGAGCCAGCGTCGGCTGCAACCGCAGGAGTTCCTGCTGCCATCAGCATCGCGTCCAAGATGTACTTGTTCACCTTGTGGGCGTGAGCGACGAGCGCACCTTCGATGAAGCGCTGGACCAGTTCTGGGTAAGCAGCCTCGGTCAGGAGCGGCGACTTGATGCACATGCCGATTGCGTCAAGACGAATCTCATCGAATGGCGGGCAGTCAACTGAGCAGCAATCTTTGCAGTCGCCTGCAATGGCCTCTGTCTCGGTCTGGAAGAATCCGCAAGCATCGTAGATGTCGGAGAAGTCCGGGCCGGTGGTGTAGCGGATGCCGCCACGGTTGACCTGAATCTCAGGAATCGAAAGGATGCCCTCAAGAGTCTCAAACTGGCAGATGTCATAAAGCGTCTCGGAAGGAGCGCACCAGCCACCGGCCGCGACGAGGCTGCCACCAGGCAACTTGGTCGTGTCGGTTGCCGAGAAGAGGAGATCAAGGTCGCCGCCACCATCGGTGGACTGAACTTGATGGGCCTCAAAGCCCATCTTCTGGATGAGTGCTGCGCCGTAGCGCTGACGCACGCCGCCTTGGGCGGTTGCGAGGTTCTGCTTCGGTAGCCCCTTGGTCCGTGAAAGCAGGGCAGCGGTGACGCTACGCATACCTTCAAGTTCCTGGCCGTTGCCGTAGCCCGGAACGTCAGCAGCCGCGATGAGAGCAGCAGTCTGCTTCGTCGGAACGATGACTTCGGGCGCAGCAGCAGCAGCGCGAGCGACGGGGGATGGTGTTGACGCTGATGCGGCCACGGGTTCTGCCTCCAAGGCGGGTTCGATGAGTTCGTCGGGGGTGACGACTTCTGCTTCGGTTGCGTCAATCGCAGCAGCGACTGGTGCTTCCTTGGCGACGGATTCTTCTTCTTCTTCCTTGACTTCGGCAACCTCTTCGGCAACCTCATCTTCGGATTCAACTGCCGTTGCCTGGGCCTGGAGAGCGGCGATGCGCTCGGCTTTGGCTTCTGCGGCTGCGACTTGCTCGGCCTTTACGGCACGGAGGGTTTCAAGGTCTGCCTGGAGGCGTTCGCCAGTGTCCAGGTCCTCGTCGGAGGATGACTCCGAGATTGACAAGCCCTGGAAGGAATCCAGCGCCTCGTCGATGTTGGCGTCGATTTCCTCAACGCTCAAGTCTGCGATGTTCTCAGGAAGTGTGTACATGATCTCCACCTTGTGAATTATTAAAGGGATAGGTTCTCACCGATCCCCCGCTTCACGGGTGGACTCTCGTCTGGCTTCGCCAGTGGACGAGAGGGCGTCTGTCTGAAAGTTTAAGCACACTCGCCGTCAAAATGCGAGCATCCTCAGAAATTAGACTCTTTTGCTGTCTTTTGCGTAAGTACCGCCGTGGAGGCGGACCTCCTTGAGTGCTTCAGTCAGACTGTTGACAGCCGTCCGTACACCATCTTCTGAGACGTGGACCCACGTCCGTTCAAGTCTCTGTCCTCATCGTCCGATGTCTACTGCCCTCGTTTGTAAGTGCCGTTGTTGCGGCGAGCGACCGTGATTGCTTCGGAAAGAGTCCCGACCTTCGTTGTTGTGCCGTTTGAGTATGTGACCACATACCCGTTCTTTTTACGACCCCCTCAAGAAGTAAAGCCTGGCATTGCGCTGCCCTCCCTGCGGTTGTGGTGCTTCACTGGCGACCCTGCAACAGTTTGGCGATTCGGTGCGAGCGCAGCGATGCGGTCAGCGGGGCCATGGCAGCGAGACGCTCGCTGCGCTTCTGCTTCGCCTCCAACTTTTCCACCACCGCGTCAGCGATAGCGTCGATGGAAGGGTCGGCCTCATGGATGACGACTCCGGCAGCAACCAGCGATTCCTGCGCTGCGCCTGACGCCGCAAGGGCGGGACGGGGGACGGGGAATCCTGGGACATTGACAGCGAGGCCAGCAACGAGTTCAAGTGAACCCCCGATGGATCGCCAGTCGCCGGAGATGCCGCCAGCAGCCATCAGTGTTCGGCGCTGATCTTCGGTTACGCCTTCACAGAGCGCCCCCGCTACCCAAATGCCGTGGGCGTCTTCGCCCGCACGCACGTTCGCGACCATCGTGCCAGTGTGGTCGTAGTGGTGCTTGGTGTCCGTAGCGCTCATGTGGAGGTCAGCGTGGCCCGTGCCTAGCGTAAGCGCCCCCACAGCCATCGTTCCGTCTGTTGTCTCAACAGCGCCAAGGTGGAAGTTGGCATAGTTTGACTTGGATGTAGGGGGAGTGACGCACTGTCCCTCAATGCCTATGTGGCACGTACCCCATTTTGCTATGTGGCCGAATACCCGACCAGCCTTGTCAACTACTAGCGCAGTCGGAGCCGAGAACTTCGGGTCAGCGAACCAGGACGCATCAACCAGCGCAGGCGGGGCTGCGGCAGTCAGGGTTAGGGCTGGCGCAGCGGAAGCAGCGATCATGGCAAGTTCCTCACATTCGGGTGTGTCGCAATCAAGTGCGGTCTTGGGGTTGTTTCCAGGCTTGCCCAGTTCTCCAGGCCAGTAGCCCAGGGCATCATGGTGCCATTGAGCGCAAGTCCGGTTCAGGAATCGGGGTTCGATGTATTTCTTTAGTTGGCGGGTGCAGCGCGTGAAATCGCCGCCGGTGCCCCAGCGAATCTTGAGGGCACCTTCCCCCCTAGTCCAGTAATGGTGAAGAGTCTTTGTTTCTTCCGGGTGTGTGATCCATCCTGAGCCACGCTTGAAAGCATCAGTATCAGCCGATGCAGCGATAGGGCCATCAGGGTCAACGCCTAGAGAGATGAATGACTCCTGGAACGCAGGAATCTGAACGATGGTTAGACCCGAGATGCGGGCCTCCTCAAAAACGGTGGGGGGTTGCTCGTTCGTTGCGGCTGCGTCCATCAACTCTTCATCTGTCGGCTGCGACACCTTGCCTTTGTCGCCAGCAATGGACACGCCGCGTAGCGCGCCCTGGGCGATGAGGTTGATGACCTCCTCCGTCTCGGGGATATCCGTGAGCAGTTCGCCGGTGTAGTGCCACATTCCATCGGCGCGTAAATCAAGGGTGTCAAGCCGCCCGACGACGACCTCTCCGTCATGCTCTCCAATAGCGGCTCGCTGCCAAGTGAGTGGGAGCGGAAGATCGCGATGGGTAATGCCACCAGGAGCGAACATGCGTTTGTCGCCAGACTCAACACCTTCTGGCACAGCGACCCCATAGACAGGCTGATTGCTGTCCTCAGCGGAGATGGGTTCGTTCGGAATGGGGGGTTCGGTTCCATCCAGTTCCTCATCTTCAATGTTCTCTTCATCGGCAGCCATCGTCACATCGTAGGCGAGGGAGTTGTGCTGAGGGCGCACCTTCGATTTCTTGGCATCTTTGTACCCGGCGTCATTCGGTGTCTTGCCACCCGGCTCAACCCTCACCCAGTCGCCGTTCGCAATCTTCTTCTCTTCATCTTTGGTCGCAGCACGACGCTTGATGACCTTTCCGGCCTTCGTCCCCGCACCGCCCCTCGTTCCTTTTGCGCCCTTCGCCACGACTTCAGGCGTCCGACGATTCTCGTAAAAAATCAAATCGTGGCTACCGAACTCATCTGGTGCTGCCGAGGCCACGATGTTGCCGATAGCGAGGACACATCGGCAGTTAATCCAAGCCTCAAACGGCCCGACAGGTTGGCCGGGGTAAAGCAAATTGGCAACCGGGTCAGTCTTGATGGAGAACGTTTCATCGTAGGCGACTGTTGCGCCCTCCATGGGGGCGTGAACGTCCCTTACGTCGTCGTCTCGCATCGTGACCCACGTCTTGGGTCCCCTTGATGGGTCAAAAGCGGCCGTAGCGCCGACAACCGCCGTGGCGATCCATGTCGATATCCGCTCGGTCTGCCTTCCCGTATCTTCTTCCGGCACGGTCTTTGTCAGGGCCGGGAGCATGTCCTCCATGAATTGAGCAACAGCAGCGTCGCGCCCCGATTCGCCATGCTCTTCGGTGTAGAACATAATCATCGCTTCGCGTGCCGCCTCAGCGAGAAGGTTGAGATCGTTTTCGTCAAGCGCTTCTTGAACGGCGGGGGCGAGAAGTCCCTGAATGTCTACGAGCAACACATCTCGCTCTGCGGCAAACTGGTCTAGGTCCATGCCTTACACAGTAGCAATTTTATTGTCTGCGTTGATGTCCTCAAGGTGTGAAGCCGCCAGCAGCCGTGCAAGCGTCTTGCGATTGTGTTTGCGTTTCTGGGAAATCAGGCCACGAACGTAGAAGTCAAGCACTTGCGTTACTTCAGGGACATGCACCGAATACTCGCTCAGTATGTCCGGGGCGCACTCCCAGGCTCCGTCCAGAAGGTGGTCTGCATCCCCAGCCAGGGTCATGTAGACGGTATGGACGGCCATGGCTGTCACGTCGGTCCTGGGGTGAGCGTTCTTTAGGCGGTTACCCGCCCGCTCCAATGCACGGAACACCAGCACCTCGCACGCTGCCGCAAGCGGCTCATCTGCGTCACTGATGTCAGGAAGTCCGCGCTCCGAGACGATGCTGGTGTCTTCCTTCGTTGACGTAGGTTGCTCTTGGGGTTCGTCTCCAACGATAACAGACGTGTCGATGTCTGACCCCAGCAGGCGTAGGGCCTCAGCCGTGAGTTCCGGCGTAACAGCGCCAGTAGCGATGCGCTGAAGCAGCCATGTTTGGTACTCTTCGTCGGTCATTGCGTCGCCGTCATCGAAACCAGACTCACGTCGTGCTGCCTGAGCCGACACCAATCCGCGATCTCGTAGTTCTAGCCCCGCTTCGCTCTTGTTGGGGCGAATACGAATCTCGCTGGTATCGGCAATGACGTAGTATTCATTCAGTTCCGCTTCAGGGATTACCCCCGTGAGGGCGGGCCGCAGATACTGGTCCGTAAGGGCAGCGTTTATGACGCCAAGGCGCGGCTCTAGGTGAGCCTTGATGGCGGACTCTTCTGATAGCCAGGCGTTCCAATGGTTGGCGTCAGCGTTGCCCATCAACACTTCCGGCGGAACATCCATGCCGATGGCGAACCGCTGAATAGCGCTGGTTCGCATGTCGATGACTGAGTTGTCCAGGTCGGACCAGAACGTTAGGTGGCGAATCGCTTCTATGTACTCACCTGGCGCAGTAACGACAATTGGGACGAACGCCGCAGGGGAGTTTCGGTCAGACATTGCTGCCTGCATTGCCTCGTTAAGCGACTGCATGAAGGAGTCGGCCTGTGTTGCCTCGGGATCGGCCTCCGGTGCTGCCGCAAACTCAATCTCGGACGGCATAACCAAGATGCCTGCTCCGGCGAGACGGCTCGTCAACTGTGCTGAGATGTGATCGTCGTAGCCGACAATCTGAGAGAGAGTCTTAAGGTTTGACCTCGTAGGCGCATCCGCCTCGGATGGGTTGGTTGGGTGAGGCGTCCATACGCGAATAATCAAATCGGATGGTTTGAGTGGGGTGTTGGACCCATTGCCGAAGTTCGCAGTGATCTTCCCTTTGGCGGATTGCGACACCTTGCCGGTCGCCAACACGTCCCACTGATCTTCACCGTTGACTGTTCGCGCTGTGATGTAGCCCTCACCAGACACTGTGGTGTCAACGCCTAACAGTTGCAGCATTTGCGACTGCCCTTGGGGGCCGCCAAACAATGCGTCCATTGCGTCTCGGGCTGGCCCTTCGACCAACGGGATGAGTTCGTTGCCTTCGCGACGCGCTGCGTGCAACTTCGCGCGAGACAAAACGTTGCCGATCCAATTCGCCAGGTAGCGGAGTTCTCCCACGCTGTCGAAGTAAGACCAGGCCGAGTTCTGCCACCCGGCGGCCTTCCCAGCATCATTGAGATTAGCCGTAGGTAGACGAGTTGCGCTTGCAACAAAGCCGTTAGGGGCGTCGGGTTGACGAGTTCTTTGACGAGCCATGATGTCAGAGCCTAATCAACAGGTACGTCTCTCACGTTGACCATAGCAGCCACATACGCGCCAGCGAGGAAGATGTGCAACGCCCACCACGTCCAATGCAGATCAGACATGAAGGCCCACGCAGTTGATGCAGCAGACAACCAGATGGCGACACAGAAGGCGCAGGTGACCAGTTCGCCCCACTCCTCCTTGTTTCGGTCCACCCAGAACATCACCCACTTCTCACGGAACCACTTAAACACCGGCATGTCATCATCTACGATCAAGCGCGTGCCTCGCCCGACTGCGATGCTCCCAATCACAAATGCGAAAATTATTTCTGCGTCTATTGTCACGATGATGCCTCCATTAGTTCTGCGCGAGTCTCCCACACGCGCTCAGGGACAAGGCTCGGATCGACATTTGCGCGTGGCCGATGGTTGTAGGTTTTGATGACATTAGGGATAACAGCAGCCGCTTTCTTTTGATCAAGGTTGATCTCGTTGCAAATGCCAGCCCAATCCGGTTCATCCAGTTCCGTAACGAGCGTGGCATACCGGAGGGCTTTCTCGTTCCAGTCGCAGTAATGCTCACAGGCGGCATCCCACGGTGACATGCCTCTCAGGCGTGGGTTCTTGGCGTAGAGGAACTTCCGGTACGGGGAGTGTGCAGGCTCTCCGCCCTCGTCAAAGAAGCCGATCCCAAGGAACGATGAAATAACCGCCAAGGGGTGGCGGTGGACCAGGATCACCGGGGTTTGTGGGTGCGCCGACAGGTATGGAACAGCCATCCAGGATGAATCCATTTCCAGCGGAGCGGGGTTGATTGCGCCATTAGGGGTGAACACCTGTTCGTGCCCGCAATGAACACCGGCCTCACAGAGCACTTTGTGAACGTATCCAGTGCCGCTCCTTCCTGTTCCAACAACAATTCCTCTCATAGTGTTCTCCAGACAATGTTCTCTTCGGTGGGGCATGGGGGTGCCGCATGGAAGTCCTGAGTCTCCATGTCGGCAACACGGATGATTACTTCTCCGTCAAGTAGCGAGGTTCGGCCTATGTACCGATACCAGTTCTCTGCACCAATTTGGGACCAAACCTCAACGCGCTCATCGCTCTCGGACGCGGGGATGCCATGTCGCCAAGGTCCCGTCATTTCAAGTTCCCTTCAACTAATTCGACCATCTGATTGAATGCTTCGCCCCAACATTCAGATTGGGTTGTGTAGATACCCTCATCGTCGCGTTCAGCGGCTTCGATGAGGAGTGCCTTGGCGCGGTCCCACTCTTCGTCAGCAATTCGCAGTTGCGCCAGCCGCACGAATGGCTCTCGCCTGCGTGGGGATTCAGCGACTGCCTTCCAGAACCATGGCTCCGGGTCGCTGTCTATCAAGCCGATGATGAGTAGCGCCTCGCTACGCTCCGGCCCCCAGGTTGCTTTCGGGTGCTTGATGTAGGCCCATAGTGTTTTGCGGGCGTTGACCCAGTCGTTCCGATACCAATACTCCCGCCCGAGATAGAACATGGTTCTCACATCATCGGGATCAGCGGCGCTCCAGCGCTCAAGCATGGGTAGAACGTATTGGCGAGACTTAGAGCGATCCGGCCGATGCTCAACAATCAGGTTTTCTAGGTGGCTATCTGAAGCCGGACCCGACATGACTTCATGGATTGGGTGGGTCCAACGGAACCCCTTGCCGAGGCGCACCATGTTCTGGCGTCTCACTTTTGCCCAGCCGGAATCATCCGAGTGCAGCCAGTAAGACCATCGGTTGTGATTGGCGCTGACTGAATCAACAGCCTTCCGCCATCCGGGATGCAGCACTTCGTCAGCATCTAGTTGCAGGCAGATATCGACATGGCGCGGTATTGAGAACATGCAGAAGTTGCGAGCGTCGTCAAACCGGAACGGCTCAATGCGACATTCGTTGACTGTCACGCCCAGGGAGCGAGCAAGGGCGACACTGCCATCACTGCTGCCTGTGTCAGTCATCAGCAGAACGTCCGCCTCACTTGCTGAGTTAACCCATCGCTCTATCTGGTTCTCTTCATTCAAGATCGGCGTGTAAACGCAGACCACTGGACTTTCGCTCATTAGGGACCCCTTCGTAGGTGGTGTCAGTTTAGGACACGGAGCGAAGGTTTGCTGGGTTTGCCATCCCTGCTTTCTGGCGGCGCTTCTGCAACTCAGTCACAGCGAACACGAGGGCGTCTACCCGGTCAGGCGAATTACGGGACTCAGAGGGAACCCACTCCGTCATCTGGGCCTCCAGCGTCTCAAAGGTTTCGGTGTGATGGATTTTGCCTTGCTCGTACATACCAACAACAGGCTCAGCGCGAAGTTCCTTGCCTCTGGCGGACCTCTGCTCAATGATGCGCCCTTCAATACCGCTGGCTCGCATATTCGATATCACCATGTCGGCACCGAAGTTGACCTCAGCAACGTAGGCGTCAGCATCCCATCGGTGGTAACAGGACTCGGCGGCCTTCGCCCAGCCGTGGGGGGAGTAGTGGCCTGAGCGATCCTCCAAGATGTAGCACTCATTGCCGACAGAGCCAGCAACGATGATTCCTGTTTCGTCAGCAGACTTCTTCGCTGAACCCGCCGGGTCGATAGCCACGATGACCCGATCAAAGGAATCTGGCAGTGGCTCACGATTCTCTTCGATCATCTCCCACACCCATAGAGCGCCCTCAACATCAGTGAGTAGTTCTCCGTGCAACTCCTGGCGTCCCAGGCGAGTTCCTTCGTACCTGCCGATAACCCGTTCAGCGAATACGGGTGACAGGTTGGCGAGGTTGGCGTAAGTGGACACGCTGACTTTACGGGTTCGGGAGTCAGCGATCAGTTCCTTCATCCATGGTCGCGACTTTGGGGTGGTGGTGCAGATAATCCGTGGGCGCGAACCAAGACGTAGTCCAAATAGCAGATTGTCCCAACACTCCTGCACCAGCGGCCAGTGAGCGGGTTCGTCCAGCCAAGCCAAGTAATGCTCCGGCCCGCGCAGTCGGTCAGGCTCTTCGGCGGAGTACAAGGTGGCAACAGAACCATTCGGCCACGTCAGGCGCTTCTTCGACGGCTCATAAAATGGGCGATGGTCTGGCGGAGCGATGGAGAGAATTCCCGATTCTCCTTCAAGCATCACTTCTCGGGCGTCAGTGGACGTACCTGCGACCAAAGCAATACGAGGCAACTTCTTTGTAGCCCGATGCACGAATTCTGTGCCGGTCCTCGTCTTTCCAGTGCCACGCCCAGACATCAGCAGCCAGACGAGCCAGTCGTTATCGGTCGGTGGCCTCTGGTCAGCCCGTGCGTGGTTCCACTCCCACTCTCCGTGAGGATTCCCGTCACAGACTGGGTCTGGGCAATAGAAGGGACGCCACTCTTTGGTTGTCCGCTCCCGTAGCGCTTGCAGAGCCTTCTCCTGCGCTGCGGGTGACCAAGTTCGGTATGCGTCAGTAGCGGGTGGCGATGTCACTTGATGAATCCTTCTATCTCCTCGGCGGGCACGCCTTCTTTAACCATCCTTGCACCAATTGCATTACGGATGTACCTACCAAGGGTGTTTCCTTGTCCGTCGATGTGGGCCTTCATGCGACGCCAATCAGCAATTGGAACCTTGGTCGCAAGTTGCCCGTACCGGGGGACTCCCTTCATTGCGGAAGGGGAATCCATGCCTGTAGCGTCACGCCGCCATCTCCTGGGTGAAGGCGGATCGTCAGCAAGTAGTTGCTCGTCTAGCCAATCTTCTTCACTCAAGAACTTCTGCTTCTATGATCTCTTCGCCCATAATGTCTGGCTCTAGGGCGGCCTGGGGTGGCATTGAATGTCCAACCATCGTTGACACCCATTGGTCTAGTTCAGTTTGCGTCGGGGTGTGGACAATGACTTCTGAGGGGGCATCAAGCCCGTACAACTTGATCCGCCGGTCGATGATTGTCACTGCCGTCTTGACGGCGGGTAAATGCTCGCCGTGTTCGGTGTCGGTGGCCTTCTCCATCACGGAGACGAGCAACTCATCAAGCCTTGCCGCCTCCACGCGACGTAAGGCGTCGCGCTCTTCATCCATGCCGTCACTCTGCTGGGCGAGTTCACGCGCAACTAAGGTGAGCGCCGCTCTCGGGCTACTGAGGCCCAGCGTCATGGCGATGTCGTCGTAGGATGTGCCGTTTACGCGCAGTTGCACGGCAGCAGCACCCATCCTGGCTGGGGCATTAGTGATGTCGGTCATTCACTCACGTCCTGGTAGGTGCGCGCGTGGGTGACGCCAATCTCAGATGTGGGGGCGGCGACGTATTGCCGTAAGGCTTCGCAGACCACTTCATTTAGCGACCATCGCGCTTGAGACGCTTTGCCGACAGCCGCCCGATGAAGGTCAACTGGCAGGCGACACGTCTGTTGTACTCGGAGTCCTTTGTGTGGTTGTGGAATGACTACTGCCCTCCTTGGCTGGCGAGACAATGCTCACGGATTGGGTCCATTATGACTCAATTTGGTGTGGATGGGTGTGTTTTGCGTGAGGCGTGATCATCTTGGTGCTTCTTGAACTGGTGAGCGTGGAACTCGCAGCCGCTTCCTTCGATTTCACCCACAACGTTAATGACGACGTGCGTTGCGTCGTTTGTGCAGTTCGACCACAGGCATGGTCTGCCCACTTCTTCATTGAAAGCAACCCGCCTCATGTCAGTTCGCTCCTAAGTGCGTCGATGCGTGCCTGTCGTGCCTGCTCTGGTGTGATTCCATCCACGGCGCTGAGGTCTGCCACAGGGTCGATTCCCACTCCTGGTTCTGCTTCTTGAGCATCGCGCGCCGTTCGTGGTGCGTCATCCGGTCGATTTCGACTTCCTGGTTCACGAACAGGAGCAGGCGGGTCACCTCGATGATCTGTTCGCCCGTCAACTTGCACCATTCGCCGTTCATCCTCGCCTCCGACCAGTTCCGGTGGACGAATCCCTCCCAACGTCTCGCTTCCTGCGCCGTGAGGTCCGCTGACGTCGCTGCCACCCGGTATTTCCACGGGCTGCCGGTCTGAATCGACGTCAGTCGGCTCAGAGGGTTGGCGGTGACCCCGATCTTCACCGGATGGTCCTCCCAGTCCAGGCTGTCGCGGCCCATCAAGTAGATGCACGTCATCTACTTTGTCTTCCGGGCTTCGACGTTCCGCTGAACGAGGTCGTCCAGCAGTTTCGCCACTGTCGTGTTCGATGAGGCTGCCTTCGCCTCGAAGAAGCGGATTGTTCGTCCGGTCACCCGGATGTTCCAGCGTTCGAGTGGCCCCTGGCCCGGTATCTGTTGTGGTCGTCCCATTCGTCCACGATACTCCCTCTTCCGGGGTTTCGTGGCGCATATCCGGGGTTTCGTCCACAAATCCTGGGTCGTGTCGGTCGCCTGGGGGGAGTTGCGCGTCCCTCCAATCCGTGTACAGCATGGTGGTGGTTGGTTCTTGTAACGCCTCCCCTTCCTGGAGCCTCGCAACAACGAGCGCCTCTGTCCACTTCCCCACAGAAAGCCCTGAAACATCAGCAATAGCCTCCAAACGCTGCTCCAAGTGCACCGGCACACGATACGACCACGGCCTCGCCTTATTCACCTTCTTTGCCATACCCGTAAACGTACACCTATTGCCGTAGCCGATAAGCCATACCCCAACCACACCCCTATTTTTTTTATTCTGAGTCAGGTTCAGTGCAGCAAACTCATGCTGGATATTTGGGTGAAGTGCAAATTCCGCACTCGGAGCGCGACCGACTCCGCCCGATCCCCCCATATCGAACACTTGTACGATTATCACCGCCACGTCGTCATATGTTCGGTCGTTCGGTGACTATCGAACAGTTGTACGATCTGTTCGCTTCGCCCCGAACGCTTGTGCTAGATCGGGGGGGAACACTTGTACGATCGGCCGACTCATTCTCATTATCGGCATCGAACACCTGTTCGACAAATCGCCGGTTTCCCTTGCTACCACTAGGCGCAACTAATGTGACGAAGGACACATTGTGTTCATAATGAGAACCTGGGCACGATAGAGGTATCGAAAGGGAGAGGCGTCGGGGAGACAACCGACAAGCGCCCATGAGGATAGGGCTAGACAATAGACGCTAGTGCTTGACCAGTAGATAAAGATCACGCCGCGGTAACGATCACCCGATACCGGCGTGCCACACGTAAACATCCCACGCAACCTTGACACCAGGGGGGCTACCGAATTCCGGGACGACACGTCAGTAGAGGTAGAGGATACCCTCCCTTGACTGGCGGCCGGATAGTACGCAAAGGTCCTGACTAGGGGGGGATGGTGGACCGATAGCACTGACAACGTTATCGGGTGGAAGTAAGCACCTAGGGGGGAGTGGCCCCGCGACATCGCCGGTTCGACCCCGGCACTAGGTACCACTACAACTAGAGTCAACTAGAAAGGGAAACAATGAGCAAAGCACCAGAATACGCAACGAACATCCGCGGGGGCAACTACTTCGCGGAGATGAAAGAGCGGCACATGACTGCCGCGTTGGAACAATGGGACGCGATGTTTGCGGACCACGTAGACCGCCTCGCGCTCGGAATGGACCGCGACACCATGGACTTTACCGGGCTGGAATTCTGACATGGCATCCAAACGACACCAGGCAAGGATCGCGAGAGGCCGCCACATGGGGGGGCTAGGTGCCGATACGTGGCGAAACGACTACGTGCCGGTAATTCCCCACGAGGGGCGACTATCGGCAAATTCCGCCTCACAGGGCACGGTCCGCCGGTGGGATAGAATGAAGCCCGGACCGAACGACACGGCACGGGTGCACCAGGCCGCCAACGAATGGGCACACGGCACACTAATCAAGTAACCACGGGTGGAATCCGCCGATAGGGCGCACAGGGCTCGGACCCCTTCCATCCACTACGTGGCACCGCCACGTTTACCATGCCAGACCAGGGGCAATCCTGGTCACCTATGAAAGGACAAGCAATGCCCGCAATTCCTACCCTTCCCCAAAGGTGGCACCGCGCCGAAACACTCCGCCAAGCAGGGCGCGACATCGAAGTACCTGAAGGGGTATTTACGGACTGGCAGAACGACGAAGTGCGTGAATACGTTTACGCTCGCCGCCAACAGCGGCCGCAACCGACCATGGCAGAGATCGCAGACGAGGCCGGTTTCCAGCACTGGTTACGTGTGGCACGTGCCAGCGATGCACAGGCACGCAGAGTCCGCGCCGATCGTGCTCGGGGTAATGCAGAGTACCGCCCGGAAAGTGATCACCGGCGCTGGGCACGCTCGCAGCGCAACATGCGTACAAATACCGGTGCGGCACCAGCCCGCCAGGGGTCACGTCCCGATGGCTCGCTTGTGGTCCGCCGGTTCGGCCAGGAGATTGAATTCAATCGGGGGGAACACCGCGACAGTGTGTATTCTTCAGAGGCTGACGCACTAAGGCTGAGCATTGTCAACGCAATCAATGACGCCGGGATGACTGCCAGAGTCGAAGGGTACAATCACCAGACCCGCCCTTATTGGAAGATGACCACCGACGTTACGGTATCGGGTGGCGAACTTGTCAGCCCGATCATGGCTGGTGACACCGCCTCACTTGACGAGGCACGAGACGTGCTCCGTATCGTCAAGGAGCAGGGGGGCACACCGGGCCGCACGGTAGGGATGCACATCCACATCGACTGCACCGACTTTACCACGCCAGGCTCCCGCCGGAGGCTGATTGACACGCTGGCAATGGCACAGTCGCCAATGAGTCAATTCGTCCCACGGTTCCGCACCACCGGCGAACTTGGCAACTCCGCCGGGCTGCTGAGTGGGAGCGAGTTCGACATCCTCCGCCGGGCTGTCGAGACCCTGGTTCCCGGAGCCGATGGCCGGGGCTACCGCCGCTCGGGCTACGTGGATCGGTCACGGTTCATTAACGTAGAATCTCCCATGCTTAAGTACGGCACGGTCGAATTCCGGGGACTTGGCAACACCTTGCACCTCGGTAAGGTGCGAGTGTGGATCAGAATCTGCCAGGCAGTCGTAGAGGCCGCCAAGCAGGGCGTGGTACTTCCCATGAATGCAACGCCAGCGGAATTCGCCTCCGCCCTAGTGGATGCCAACCTGCTAGGCCAGCGTGCAGCGAGTCGCTTCGTTGCAGAATGTGACCGCCGCCAAGGTCGCTGATTGCTGAGAGCGCACCGGGTGACTGGTGCGCTCAATTGCAACCATCGACACGTGCTGGTCGGTAATGCTCCGACCATGAACGCCAACGGCCTGCCCGCCCTTCGGAAACCACGGGGGGGGAACGAGCAGCAACGGGGGCAGCACGTGCCCTTCGGGGCCAGATGTTGCGAGGAATGACGACGACGCCCCTACCCCGCCTGGGTTACAGGTGACACCTGCTTCGGCAGTACCGGCTCGCTACCGGCACGTCAGGGGAGACACCGCACCGCCCGAACAGGGCAGGCTGGCCGCCAACACTGCCGGTGCGGACGATCGCCATTCCTCGGAGCACCTTGCTCCCATCGTTGCAATGATTACCGGGGTGACGCCCCTACCCCGCCGAGTGTGTTGGAGCACTCGGGGGGGGGAGCCCTGGTAATCATTGGAGCAACCGCCCACAAACCAAATGAAAGGAAATAGCAATGCGTTGATCTTCTGAGAGCGCAGGAACGACCGGCAACAGACCGGCCTGCGTTCGACTGAACACCAACCAACCAACCAACCAACTGGAAGGAAACATTATGCGCTACTACATGCTGGACTACGGCAACCATGGACACTGGGAGGGAGGCAAGCCCACCGCCAAAGAAGCGGCAGCCCTCCGTTGCGGCAAGTTCAACAGCATCGACAGGGCACGCCGGGAGATTCGCAGCGCCGTTGGCTCGCCCCGCCGCTTCGCCCTACTTGATCGGTCAACCATGACCGTGATCGCTGAATCCTGACCATGATCAAAGCACTAGCAGTCATTGCGCTGACCATCTCCGCCCTGGGGTGCAGCGCTGACAAGCAACCCCCAGAGCAGGAACTTCCGCCAATTGAATACGACGTGCGGATCGCCTATGGTGAGCCTGCGCCGGACCTGCTTCCGCCGCAGCAATTGCACGTGCTCTTCACTGAGGCGTCATGGGGCGACGGCTGGACGGGTGACGCCTCCATGATGTGGGCCTACCGTGAATGCGAGGACATGGGCGGCACGATGGGCAACAGCGGTCCCGCCGAATGGACTTGTTGGGATGTGGACTACTGAGACAAATGTCACATTGTCAAATGTTGCAGCGTCCGATACCTTGATCAACTACCAAACGAAAGGGTCAACATGATCACCAAGAACCTCACCATCACACCCGCCGCTGGCCTGTTTGGGCTGCGCCTAGTGACGGCCGACCAGGAACACGTCGGATGGGTGTACCCCGCCCATGACCTGTCGTGGGTCGCTGTCAACATCCTGGGCGATGAGACGGAAGGCTTCCCGACCAAGATTGACGCCGCGGCCTATGTGTCGAATAACGGCGCAGAATGAGCACTGACCGAACCCAATTGAAAGGAACCCACATGGATAACCAAACCATTATCCGAGCACAAGAGGCAACGCTGGACATCCAAGCCCGCAAGGCTGCCGACGAAGCCGCCATCATAATTGTTGAGACAGCAGGCTACGGCTCCGAGGCCAGCATAAAGCAACAATGTGACCTAGCGCTCGCCATGCTCACGGCGCTCACGGACTCCGCCGAAGCGGCAACCATGCTGGACGCAAGCATCACCTTCGTCCTGGACTGCTGCCCTGGGGGCATGGTCCCCACCGCCAAGTACCGCAAGGCTGCGATCATCAGAGCAGGTGCGCTGTGAGTGTGCTGTACGAAATCGAACTAACCAACGAGGCCGCCACGCACCACTCCGTCCGCATCTGCGAAGGTCCAGACGCCCCCGCCGGGGTGGTGCCAGCGTCCGTGATCAAGTACGCCGAGACGCTAGCGGGCCACACTGGGCCTGGAACTGAAATCCGCATCGGCCTCACCATGGTGACCCGCCTTGACGAGGATGGCGTCACAGAGAACCCATGGACTTGCTGGCTCCTTCACCGGTACCCATCGTGACCGTGGGGCCAGGCAATCGCACCGCCTTGAGCAGCCGTGCAGGTAGGGCCACGCCCTGTACACCCAACCCGTCATGTTCCACGTGTAACGGATCGGGCACAGACCCGGTGTTTCACAGCGACTGCACGCAATGTTGGCCGCCAGTTTCCCGCTTGGGCAACCGAGTGAACCCGTACACTGGCGAGATTCTCCCATCCCGCCGCAAAATGTGGGAGGGGCGCTGCCGAAAGGTCGCCTGGTGGACCGCCGCGACGGCATGGATGACCGCCGTGTGCATCTATTACGTGATGGCCTCATGCCTGGTGTTCATCACCGCCTGCATCGGGATCATCAGCCCCAGGGCACGCCGAACGTGTGCCGCCGTAGCGGACCTAATGAGTCACACTTACTGGGTCACGAGAAACTACTACGCCATCCGTAAATTCATCCTTTGGTAATCGTCCAGGTTGCCAATCAGAACCCCATCTGCTACCATCTAGCAGGTACAACGCCGAACCACGGCAAGAAAGGATAACCACCATGTGTGGAATCAGCGGTTACTCCAGAGCAGAACGCTCATCCATCCCCAACGGAAGAAAGTTTGCCTGCCACCTGGCCGAGGCAATCGAATCACGAGGCCGCCACGCAACCGGCTTCGGCTGGTTTGAGAACGACGACAAGGCTAACGCCTGGTATGGGAAGAAGCAGGGCAAGGCTACGAACGTGGCACGACAGATCGCCCTACCTGCACGGGGCATCAGCGTGCTCTGTGCCCACACCCGCCACTTCACTAAAGGCGACCCGTCGATCTACGAGAATAATCATCCAATCGTGGAAGGCTCCATCGTGGCGACCCACAACGGACGCTGCGACAATGACGACGAGTTGCTCCGCCTCACCGGTGCGAAGCACCCCGGCAAGAGTACGGTCGATTCATTCGCAATCGCCGCAGCACTAGCCAACATGGACGCCCTGGGCGCTAATCACGTCACCGAAGTCCTTGAATTGGTCCGTGGTGTAGCCGCCTTGGCTTGGCTGGATGCCGACGATCACAACGTCTTACATCTAGCACGCCTCTCTACCCGCCCCCTCTACATCGGGTGGACCAAGCGTGGCGACCTTGTGTACTCATCGACGGGCAGCACCCTACGAATGGCAGCGCAGAAGGCTGGCATCGCTGTGCAGGACGTTGTGGAGGTCAAGGAAGGCACCTACCTGCGAGTCGAACGAGGCCGCATAACGGAAATGGTTGAGTTCGACGTAACCCATCCGCCAACCCTGGTCAAGGAGGACATGCCTGGCGTCGGCTCGTTCGTTAAGCAGGGTGCTGCAAAAGCCCGTCGCCCCCTACCGCCAGTCCCATCAT
>WLWF01000255.1_pt1 | contig 53026 bp, 58 predicted proteins | sample 6718331 | NCBI WGS metagenome assembly WLWF01 (sample SAMN12718692, study PRJNA515312) | sponge metagenome | isolation source: marine sponge | host: Mycale hentscheli | place: New Zealand: South Island, Marlborough, Capsize Point | collected 2003-05-01 | reverse complement strand
ATTACTTAAATTTATTTGCCACTTCGTATATTTCTTCTCTGTCTTCACTATCCAAACCTTCGGTGTGATTAGCATAGTATTTTAATACATATTGTACGAATGTGCAGTCGTTGTCGGTAAGGTTTATATTTCTCATAACTTTACTTTAATTTATTTTCAATAATTGCATATTCACCCTTAAATACTTTATCTTCTACTTGTGTTAACAAATCTAAGTATAGCGCTCGCATATCCGCTTCATCACTCCACTCACACTCGTCCGCCACGTACTTGTATATTTCAAAAGCGGTACTCGCCCATCCATTTGTTAATTCAGCATAGTAATTAACAGTATCTTCATCGAAGTAAAACTTATATTCACTCATCTTAGTTGTTTTTAAATTCATATATATTATCGTTAGGTGGTCGTATTTGGGTTGTAAAAAATATATAGTAAGTATGGAATAGTAAATGATAGTGCAGGTATAACCCACTCCCTCTCATCACCTGTAAGTGTAGAATAGTCAAAAAGTGTGACGTTAGGTAGCTAATATATTAAATATAACAGGCTAGTGTCGCACTTTACCCTACGTTACTTATTGTTACCGGCCCGATCCTTACTATTTTTAAGAGCAGTGCGGTGGTGCTATACACAATGCTATACACTTCCGAAGAAGTGGAGGTAAGAAGTTCTATTTTACTAGAACCTCATCACCTAACTCTCTTACAAACTTAGGTAGTGCGAAAGTTTGAGAGTAGTACTTGTATTTTTGAAAACACTTCATGTTGTCAAACCTTTCTTTACATAACTCATATACTTTGTCATGTGAATACTTGTGTACTTTACCGTCATAGTCGGTGAATGTTACTATTACTCCTTTACCGATTAGTGTTTTTCTAATGATAAATCTTTTACTTACTAGTGTATTTACTTTTGTTTTCATATTATTAGATTTTAAATTCATATATATTATCTTCTATTCTTCGTGTTTAGTTTGTAAAAGATCTTACAGGTGGAGTACGGTGGTTTTGCTATACGCGTTGCTATACACCTCCGGTGGAGGTTTGGGGCATTTTGTTAGTTATTGTATTTTGTTATTAGTTTCAAGTATTGAGTCAATTTCTTTTTGAGTTAAGTTAAGTGCTTTTTCATTTTCAAGATAGTAGAAGAAAGCTTTAGTTATATTAGTGTAGTCAGATTGTGTTAAAGTAATTGATTTCATATTGTTTGTTTTACATTTATATTATCGAAGTGCGGTCGTGTTTGGTTTGTAAATGCTATACACCGCGGTGCGGACGTACTTCGGACAGCAATGACCTTTTCCAATCCACACCTTCGGCTTTGTATCAGACCCTGAAGTTAGGATCCGTGATCAAGCTTACGATAGCGAACACTATCAGCGAACCCGCTAGGGCGACATAGCTGCCGATGACTACACCGACAACTATCTCTTTGCGACTGAAGCGACGCATTAGATTACGTCTGCTTTATCCATTTCACGTACGAACTTAGGCAGGGCGAACGTCTGGCTGTAGTATTTGTACTTCTTGAAGCACGCCATGTTATCGAAGCGCTCTCTGTGGTACTCGTATACCTTATCGTGGTTGTACTTGTGTACCTTGCCATCGTAGTCCGTGAAGCTTACGATTACTCCCTTACCGATTAAGGTCTTGCGGATGATGAATCTTTTACTGATTAACGTGTTTACTTTATTCTTACTCATAATTGTTATATTTAATTGTTTTACATTTATATTATCTACTTAACTTCGTACTTAGTTTGTAATTACTTCGTGGCCGATGATCTTGCTCTCAAGCTGATGATGAGACATGAAGCGGAGGTAGTTGTTGAGGTGTGACTCACTCTGGAACAGTTGCACACGGCTGCTGTAGTTACCCAGCCAGTTCTTTTTGTCGATTCGTACCAGCATACTAATTAAATTTGTAGTTAGTAATATTTTTCTGTAGCTCAGCCAATGCTTCGATTGCTGCTTCGTTAGTTACGTTGCCAAGCAGATACTGGTTTAGCTCGTCGATCGTTGCGATTACTTCCGCGTTTAAATTTATATTGTGCATAGTTTTAATTTTTAAATTCATATATAATATCGGAGTAGTGTCGTGTCCGCACTGTAAATGCTATACGCGTATGCTATACGCTACGCTACGCTCCGCGATAGTTGCCGTACAAAATATAGTTTGCGGTTCCGGGGGGTGGTTTTGGAAAGTCCGAAAAATCCTGGTAAAACCTAGAAAAATATGGGGAACCGGGCAAAAAAATATGGTTTTCCATAACAACGGTGTCAGTGAAAATGAGTATATAACCCCAAACCTCTAAAAATCTAGTAACAAAATTAAAAAAGCACCCCCTAAATTATTTGGGTACTTAAAATATGCGACGTTAACCTGTTAAGGTATATATAATAGTAGGCTATTGTCACTTCTAGGGATGTAAAAACGGTAAAAAGCACGTAAAATACTATATTATATAAAAAATTAGAAGTGGGTAAGCAAAAATTGTCTCCAGAGGCTGCCAGGCGCAAGAAGAAACGTGATCTGAAATATGCAAATAGCAAGGATCGCAAGGAAAAGCGTGCTGATAGCCAAAAGAAACGTCGTGCAGCTAAAAAAGCCGGTAAAAAGATTGCTGGTAAAGACTACGATCACTACACAGGGACATTTGTTACAGCACATAGAAACAGAGGTGGAATGAATCCGCGTAGAAACGGTACTAAAAACGAAAAGAATGCCTAGAATACCTAGTTATCCCTTAATAGGGTCACTTTCCAATAACGATCTACTTGTTATTGACGATGTTTCCCAACAGTACGCTACTAAAAGCGTTGAGCTGCAATCATTAAAGGGGTATTTTAACACAGGACAGGCTACAACTACCTACGTTGATGATAAAGTAGTATCTGGGGCTTCATTTAATACCAATACAGGGCTTTTAACATTAACTAGAACCGATGGAGTTGATGTTACACAAAATTTAGACGGTAGATACGCGTTAACCTCTGCTGTATTTAGCGGTAATTATAATGACTTAACAAATAAGCCTACAATACCAACAAGCAATAGCCAATTAGCAAACGGCGAGGGGTACACTACTAATTTAGGTATAGTGCAATCGCTTGAAACAAATGGAACGTCGGGAGCAGCTACTTTAACTGGTGGTGTTTTAAACATACCACAGTATTCCGGTGGTGGAGGTGGTGGTATAACTGAAATTACTACAACCGCACCTATAACAGGAGGTCCTATAACCGCCGCGGGGTCAATAGGTATATCGCAAGCTTCAACAGATACTGATGGTTATTTAAGTTCTGCAAACTGGACTACGTTTAATAATAAACAAAGCACATCGGAAAAAGGCGCAGCGTCAGGCTATGCTCCATTAGATGCAAGTCAAAAAGTGCCAACAGCAAACTTACCAGATAGTTTAGTAGGTGCCGTTACTTACCAAGGAACTTGGAATGCTAATACAAACCAGCCCACTCTACCAGCTTCTCCAGGGGCTTCAACTCAAGGAGATTATTACGTTGTTTCAACGCCTGGAACTTTTGAGACTATAGATTACACTATAGGCGATTGGATTATATCAAACGGTAGTGCTTGGGAAAAAGTAGATAACACGCAGGATGTCAATAGTGTATTTGGGCGGCAAGGAATTATAACTGCAGATCAAAGTGATTACGCCGCGTATTATGACGCAAATGTACAAAGTAATTGGGACGCAACAGCAGGAGATGCTTTTATATTAAATAAGCCAACTACTATAACGCAAGAGCAAGCAAACGAAATAGCAGCTAATACGATAAAAACATCTTTTCCAGAAGCTCCGAGCAATGGCTCGCAATACGCTCGCCAAGACGGTGGTTGGTCTGTTGTTTCTGGCGGCGGCGGTATTGGCGGAAGCGGTACGGATACTCAAATGGCTATATTTGACTCTACATCAACAATAACCTCCACACAGGCTGTAGCTGTAAATAGCTCTAGCCAAATAATAATGGATGTGTTGCGTAGTAGTACTTCTTATGCGAATGACACGGACGCTTTAGCCGGCGGTGTTCCATACGGCGGATTATATAGAACTGAAAGCACTGTAAAAATAAACTTGCTTGGAAGTAGCCCAGGGCCAGGCCCAGGCGAAGTAGAAATTGGTAGTTTAATCTGGACCGATGCAAACTCAACAACATTAGCTAGCTCCGGAGGTACAATACCTATTTTTACAACAAACCAAGAAGCAGACGACGCCCGAAGTACCCGAACGCCGGGAGCTGTTTATTGGGATTTTGATTCAGCTAACGCCTCAAGAGGTTTGTTTTATAACCGATGGGCTGCCGCTGCTATAACACCTCCAAGTGGTTTTAGATTACCAACTCGAAATGATTGGAATAATTTACGAGCAGAACTGATAGCACTAGACAGTCTGTCTAATATAACGGCTATAGGTGGTGGAACTAATGCTTTCTGGAACAATAGTATTCAATCTAATCCTGATTATAATTTATCTGGGTTTGAATCTTTAGGAGCTGGATATTCGGAGTTTTCAGGTATCCAATTGAGGTTTTGGGATGACAGCGAAATGTGGTGGGAATTAGAGGGAGCATCTGCTCCAGTTGGCCAAGCCGGAACAGGATTTTGGGCTAACGGTCCAAATACCGTAATAACCCCCAACAACTTTCAATTATTCTGGAGCTTTAATTGTATTAGATTTTGTAAAGACGCGTAAAATAAAAAAAAATAAATGGCAAGAATAACTAATTTTCCATCATCGGCAGCACAGCCAGCAGATTTTGTAATTGGATCGAGCCCTACGGGCGGTTCCAAAAAAATGTCTGTAGGAAGCATTGCATCGCTTGTTAGAGATTCAATAAACACATTGAATAACTTTAGCGTTAGCAATTCTGACAATGGGTACACACTAGCCTGGAGCAATAACACACTATCAATTGATGGGCCAAGTATTGAAGATGCCATATTATCTGTAAACGGCGCGGGTCCTGTATCTGTTGTAACATCAGAAAGAAATTCTTTTATTAGCTTAAAATACTCAGGCGCGCGTAATATTATAGATGCAGCTGGCGTTTACAAAGCTAAAACTAATAACATAAATTTCTTTGTAGAAAACAAGGCAAAGAATGAAGTTAAGAAAATTGGTATTGATAAACTACCATTTACAAATAACACAGGTACTGTAACAGCGGTAACCATTGCAGATGAAAACGGTACAGGTAAAACTATTACCGAGTCTGGTACAATTAATATTAAAGGCGGTAACGGTATTACGACCAGTATGGTCGGAGCCGACTTAACTATTGAATATCTTGGAAAAGTCGGAGGAACTGTTAACAATGTTATATCACTGGATGAAACCGTATTATTAACCAGTATATCACAAGATGGAAGCGAAGTAAGTATTCGCCCTGCTAAAGTACCGGTAAAAACTGGTAGATATGACTTTGCACAAGTTACGGTAGATAACTATGGTAGAGTTACAAAAATAGAAGATCAAAAACATATTATAGATGCTTTAGTTGCAAGAATTGAGGCATTGGAATCACAAATACAATTACAAGATGAGTCAAGCACTGATACAAGCAACTAACGCATTTGAGGTAACCCCAAGCGACACTGATGATTTTGCAGGAATAAGCGTACTATATGTAGGCGTGGGCGGACACGTAAAAGTTGAAACGCGCGCTGGGAATGATATTACATTTTACAATATGAATAATGGGCAGTTTGTACCGGTGCAAGTACGCAAAGTATATGCAACAGGCACAACAGCTACAAACCTTGTTAGAATGCCTATAAATACTTATTCAAGATAAGATGGCGATTCATAATATAAATGCACTTATTATAGACCAAGACTTGTATGACCATGGGAGTATTAACTCCCTTGAAATGATTACAGAACTCGGCACTGCTAATCCACCAATTGAGATTATAGCAGAAGAAGGCTCATGGCCACCGGGTGATCCATATCCAACAATGATTACAGAAGGTTATAATGATGCATTGCATTACACTAATAGAACATAAAAGATGGCAATAAAGTTTTCACAGTTTAATTTACGGACGGAGTCTACTCCTACAATGCACCTAGTTGGGTATGACGGTAATCAGAATATACACATTACGGTTGATAACCTACTTAATGACTTTATAAATGGTACAGAAAACACTATTGCAATGTTCGGACCTGGCGGCAATAAAGTTATTGACTCTATGCTATCACAAAATGCTGGCGCTACAATATTAACTATAGGCGGTCAATTAAATGTTGATGCGGCCGCTACGTTTGATACAAGTATTACGGTTACCGGGGACAGCACGCTAAATGGAAATGTTACATTAGGTAACGCTAGTACCGACTTAATAACGCAAACGGGTACATTATATTTAGAAGGAATTGTACAGGACACAACTCAAACGCCTGGCGCAGAAGATCAAATTTTAGTATCAAACGCTGGGGGATTATTAAACTTTCAAGATTTAAGCGCAACACACGTAGAAAGTGCGGAGGTTGTTAAAGTGCCTGTTAAAAACCTGCAGGGCTCAGGGCTTACAAAAGGCGACCCAGTATATATATCAGGGTCTGTTGGGGAATCAGGTAAACTTGAGGTAAAACTTGCAGACGCAAGTAACTCAGCTAAAATGCCGGCAGTAGGGCTTCTTTTTCAAGACTTAGGAATAAACGGAGAAGGCTATGTTGTTATTACTGGTAAGCTTAGAAATTTAACAACCGATCCAATTGATGGTCAAACACCATTAGCAAACGATGTTATATATGTAAAGCCCGGAGGCGTAACAGGCGATGCGCTTACATTAACAAAACCAGTAGGTAGCAATCTTATTCAAAACATGGGTAAAGTTGGGCGGGTTAGCTCAGCTAATAGTGGTAATTTTGTAGTATCATCTATTCTTAGAACAAACGATATACCTAATCTAACACCTGGTAAAATATGGGTTGGTTCTACGGGTAATACTATTGAGTCTGCGTTTATAAATGTAGACGAAGCGAATACAACGTTAACTATAACCGGTAACACAACTACCACGGGCGATGTACAAATAGATACGCTTTCAAATAATTTTATACCTGTTAACAATAGTCAAGGGGTGTTACGTGATTCTGTTATATATCAAGTTTCTCTAGCAGGCTCTGATCCAAGAAACAAAGCTGTTACTTTAAATACGTTTCAAAGCGATAGTGTATACGGGGAACGCCCAGATTTAAGAGTTGCATCTAGATCTTTAAATGATCCAGGTGTTTTAGATTTATTCAGGCCAGACGGTGATGTTCAAGCTGGTGACAGGGTTGGTATATTGCAGTATAGTCTTCATGATGATAATCAATACGCTGTAGCGCAAATAGAAGTAAAAACAATTGCTAATTCGGGGAGTGGCAACAGTGGCGGTGGTAAGCTTTGTATTAAAACATCTACAAACCTATCCGGTGCTGCACCGACAGAAAGACTTTGTATAAACAATACTGAAGCAGATTTTTTAGTACCAGTAAACGTAACAAGTACAGCACAATCAAGCTTTGCTGGCCAAGTGACAATACCTATAACCCCGATAGCCGGGACTGACGCGGCTTCTAAAGCTTATGTTGATTTACAAAACACAGGACAAGTTACGGGTACAGGAACCACCTTGACTGTCCCTATGTGGCTGGGCACTACCCCAACGAACAATCTTGCAAATTCACCTATTACTTTTCGAGAAGTGTCCCCTGGAGCGACAAATCCTTACTCTTTACAATTTGGAGGATTCTCCCAAGCAACTGGTCTACGTAATTCAATTGCTATGGGATATAACAACCAAGCTCAAGGTGAGGCGACATTGGCCACGGGGCACCAAACAACAGCGAATGGTCTACACGCGGCGTCCTTTAATTTTCAAACTACAGCCTCTGGAGAAAAATCAGCGGCATTTGGAGACAACACAGTAGCATCTGGAAAAAGCTCTTTTGCTATTGGTAACAACACAACAGCTGCTACCAGTCTGTCTTTTGCAGGTGGTAAAAATTCTACAGCAAATCCAGACACTAATTTTGAAACCGCTTTTGCATATGGAAATAATGTTAGCTCAACTGGTAATAACTCTGCGGCATTTGGTTTAAATACAATAGCCAGCGGAGAAAGATCATTTGTTGCGGGCACAAGCAGCACTGCTTCAGGTATTAACGCTGTTGCTTTAGGAGGGCAAAATGAAGCTACTGGTGATTTAAGCTTTGCAGCTGGGTTTGACAGTACAGCATCCGGTCATTTTAGCGTTGCAATAGGTAATCAAAATACATCATCACAAATAGGTTCCGTGACCATAGGACAAGGTTTAACTACAGATCGGGTTGACCAGGTTGTTGTAGGTAGGTATAACGCGAGTGGTTCCAGTGCTAGTTTTGTAGTGGGTGTTGGTGGGGATGTTGTAAGAAAAAATGGCTTAGAAATTAATGCTCAAAATGTAAACCTTCCACAGTATGGAACGGGATCTGTTACGGGAACTGCTGCTTATAATTTATCTGTAGATAGTACTGGTAAAATAATTGAAACTGCAATTCCAACCGCGCCGAGCTATACAAGTTTTGTTTGCCTACTCAGTCAATCAGGAGGTGCAAATCCTCTGCCAGATATGGTTTTAGAAAACTCATTAGGTATACCAACACCATATCAGGCTTTTACAAGAGTGTCTGCTGGAATATACAACCTAAACGCTCCTGGTAAATTTCTTCCATTAAAAACAATAATGCTAGCGGCTTCTGGAAGTGGTCCAAGTGGTACAAGTGGTAACGTAGGCTTTTCATTTGTTGACGTGGATAATTTAAGAATATTAACTTCTGGAGCGGATAATTTTACTAAAATAGGAATAGAAATAAGAACTTATAATTAAAATTATGGCTTGGAAAATAAACAACATGCAGCATAAAACCTCTGATGGTTTTGTAATAGAAGTATCATCTGTCTATGAAAAGCAAGATGGGCCTGGGTATGCTAGTAAGCTATTCTTAAATGAATTTGAAGAAACGGCTGGCCCAGAATTTATACCATACGAAGATTTAAACGAAGATATAGTTATAGGTTGGGTTAAAACCGCATTAGGCGAAGAAACTGTTATTGAAACAGAAGCAAACGTTGATGCGTTGGCTACGGCAAAAAAACAAGAAATTGAAAACCCTGTGATTGAACCAGGATTACCTTGGGTGTAAAAATCACTAAAACCAAGTAATATATATCATATACCTGGCCCGGTGTAGGGCAACCAATTAATAACATAAAAACCAAAACCAAAAATGACTTATTTATATCACCAAACGTGGACATCGCAAGGCGATGCAAGCGTATCTGATGAAACCAGAAAACTTTGGGAGCACGTTTCCGATAAAGCTAACTGGCGAATTGTACAATTACCAAATGGATATTACCAAGCCGAATACAATAAAGAAGGCAAATGGGTTGATACCACAAGGCGCGAAACCGTAAAAGGCGCTGAAGCTGCAATTGATGCTTCAATTGAACATTACAAAAAGAAGCTGGCTTTTGCAAACGGCCCTGTAGTTGTAAAAACGTTTGACAAGTAAACCAATCAATAATATAATCTAATTTAATCTAATATGTCTGACGCAATCGTTAAGAATCTAAACTTTGGATCGGATGCCCGAAAAAAAGTTTATAGCGGAATAGAAAAACTAACTAAAGCCGTTAGCTCTACATTAGGGGCTAGCGGTCTTAGTGTTATACTGGAAAACGACAAAGGTAATCCGGTAATTACAAAAGACGGTGTAACTGTAGCTAATAATATCTTTTTACGTGACCCTGTTGAAAATATGGGGGCAACACTTTTAAAAGATGCGGCGCGGAAAACTGTAAAAGAAGCAGGTGACGGAACAACAACAGCAACCGTACTTGCACACTCAATCTTAAAAAATGCATATAAAGCATTAGAAACTGATAGCTCTAGATCTTTGAAAGAGGGTATAGCTACAGGAGTTGAAAAAGTTATATCGTATTTAGAAAAAGTTGCAATACCGGTTACCGGCGATATGATTGATCAAGTAGCAACAATATCTGCTAACAATGATAAAGAGCTAGGAAAGCTTATAAGCGACGCATTTAAGTCTGTAGGCAATACAGGCGTTGTTATAATGCAAGAAACAGATCAACCTGAAACAAGCATAGAGGTTGTGGACGGGGTGCAATACGAGCAGCCGTTAAAGTCTAACCACTTTATAACAAACCAAAATACAGGTGCGGCGGAACTTGAAAACCCGTATGTGCTTATTTCGGAATCAACTATACCAAATATTCGCAGGGTGCAATCGGTTCTTGAGTATGTTATAAAACACAACAAGTCACTTTTAATTATTGCAAACGTTGAGCCTCAAGTGTTGAATACGCTTGCAATGAATAAAATGAAAGGTAATATAAAGGTTAATGTAATTGACCTCCCAACCTATGGCATTACAAGAAAAGAAGTAATGGAAGACCTTTCGATGCTTACAGGCGCTAAAATTATAAATGAAGATCTTGGCGATGATATGGACCTAATAGATATTGAAATGTTAGGTACTTGTGTAAAAGCAGTAACAAACAGCGAAGAAACTGTTTTACAAATAGAAGGTAGAACAGAAGAAGTTGAAGAAAAAATTAAATCAATACAAGAAGAGTTAGAAAAGCCAATGCTACCCGGTTATACTATAAGGTACGAAAAAAGGCTTGGAAGACTTTCTGCAAAAGTAGCCGTCGTTAAAGTCGGTGCTAATTCAGAAGTTGAATTAAAAGAAAAGCGCGACCGAGTAGAGGACGCGATATGTGCTACCAAAGCCGCGATAAAAGAAGGTATAGTACCAGGCGGTGGAATAGCCCTTTTAAATGCCGCACAAAAAACGAAAGCAAGCGGCAAAGGTGAAGAGGTTCTTTTAGAATCAATTAAAGCACCTTTTTATACAATACTGAATAATGCAGGTATTGAAGAATTTGAAGAGCCTACAATTAAAGGCAAAGGGCTAAATGTTGTTACAGGGAGTATGGTGAGTATGATAAAATCTGGTATCATAGATCCATTGCTTGTTACTAAAAGCGCTCTTCGGAACGCGGCTTCAGTAGCCACAACAATAATATCAACAGATTGTGTAATTAACAATGTTAGAATTGAAGAATTATGAAAGCAATCGGATATTATTTAATTATAGAAAAAGAAAAACAAGGTACACAAAAAACCGAAGGTGGTTTATTGTTGGCCGAAAATGCCCGTGAAGATATAAGATACGCTAAGGGTTGCGTAATATCAGCGGGCAATGATATTGTAGGAATAAATAGCGGTGATAATATATATTATGATAAACACGCTGGTTATCCCATTGAATTAGATGACAAGGTTTACCATGTTATTAAAGCGCAAGATGTAGTCGTTATATTATGAAAATAAAAGCTTCTGATCTGCGTGATTCAAAAGTATTGAAGCATTACCGTATAGTGCGCCGGTGGGCGTGTAGAAATTATGGTATTAAAGATGCGGATCTGGAGCTTTTAATATTCTTAGATTGTCAAGGATTTTTTAGCAAAACAGATTTTAAAATGGACACATATGCATACAGCTGGGATAATAATCGATTTGCAAGATTATTAAAAGAAGGCTGGATAGTTGTTTGGCGGCATGGCAATAAAAAAGAAAAGCAAGGTAGTCTATATAAAGTATCGTTAAAAACAACACAGTTATTAACGCGAATGTATAGAATACTTGCGAGCGAAGAAGATATTCCGACGGGTGCTACGCAAAATGTAATTAAAAGCAAAGCGTATGCCGATAGAATGCTTCAGGTAGCAATTAAAAGAATAAATAACGATAAAGAATAATAATATGCCTTATAATGGTAAATCACCAGCAGAAATTAATATAGCTGCTATGTTTGGGGGAGCGGCAAAAGGTAACCTAGGCCAGGATAAAGTTGCTAAACTTGAAAAAATGGCTAATCGAGGCGGTTTTTTTAGTGGAATAGCACAAAAATTCTTAAGAAAATATCGAGCTAAGCAGGCGTCTACAGCCGCTGCAGGGGCGGCGCCTCAAGCGCCATCTGTTGTGCAAACAGCAGGCGCAAGTAATATGTCTGGCAGAATTGAAGGTATTGAATCCAGGTTAACTGCTTTAGAAGGAAGCGGTGTAAGTTCAAATCCGGCTGGCGATATAGCCCCCGTTGAGGACGCAAGCGCAGCAGCTATGCCAACGGCTGCGCCAACAGATATACCAACAGATATACCAACGGCTATGCCAACAGATATACCAACGGCTATGCCAACAGATATATCAGCGGCTCCACAAATGCCAGCAGCACAAGAACCAATAATACCACAATCAGAGCAATTAGGCTCATTAATGGCATCTCCATTTACAATGCGCCAGCGCACAAACATGGGGCCTTTAAATTTAAATTCACCTTTAAATGGGAATACTTTTGCTAAAGCAGTGCAAGATGCTAAAGCAACAGGAGCAAGCACATTTGAAGTTGGCGGAAAAACTTATAACGTAAAATAATAATTATGGACGATAGAAGCAAAAAAATAATTAAAGCACCATCGCTGCAAGGAACAGTAGGCGAGTCTTATATATGGGATGGTCCTTTAGACACTAGCGGTTTTCCAATGGGGAAAGGCAGCAGTTCAGGAGCGAACGGCATGCAAATTAAAAAATACCCGTGCAAGTCTTACGAATTGCAAGGACCTATTACACAAAGGGCAAAAGGGTAATTATGTACGTTCAGCACAATTCGCCATTTGCGAAAAAAGGCGACGCACCATCTCGGAAGAAATCAAAAGGCTACTACGCTAAAGTAAAAAAAGGAAGCGGCACAGGAAGTAAAGCCGGCGGAGGTATGACGGCAAAAGGTGTTGCTAAGTATCGCAAAGATAATCCTGGTAGTAAATTAAAAACAGCTGTAACTACGCCACCTTCCAAACTTAAAAAAGGAAGTAAAGCGTGGAAGCGTAGAAAAGCATTTTGCGCGCGTTCTAAAAGCTGGAAGTCTGAAAGAGGCAAAGCAGCACGCAGAAAATGGAACTGTTAATATGGAAGATAAAGGATTAGGCGATACAATAGCCCGGGCTACAAAAGCTGTAGGCTTAGATAAATTTGCTAATCAATTTGCTGAAGGTTTAAACATACCCGGTGGGTGTGGTTGCAAAAAGCGCCAAGCATATCTTAATAAAGTAGTACCGTACGGTAAAAAATAAATTATGGCTTTTAAAATGAAACCTGCCCCATTTAAAATGGATGAAACTCCGGTATACTATGTAGACATGCAAGATGGCGTTTTAGGAAAAGCTAATAATAATGGTACAATTATTGTAGATCAAAATTTATCACCTTTAGAAGCTCGGCAAGTAATTAAGCATGAGCAAGTGCATATTGATCAAATGCAGCGAGGTGATCTTGATTACGATGATAACAATATATATTGGATGGGTAGAATAATACCAAGATCTAGTATAAAAGAAGGCGATAAAAATTTGCCTTGGGAAAAAGAAGCTTATAATAAATCTTAAAATTAAAAACAATGGGATATAAATCACCCTACAACAAAGTTGGCCAATTAAAGCCAGAAATGAAAAATCAAAGTAAATCCTCAATAGCGATGAAGGACTCTGGCATTTATATGAATGACCTGTCTCCATTGTCTATGTCACCTCTTAATATTCCAGACCCCAGAAAAGCTTTAGAAGAAACTGCTGCAAGCGCTTCTTCTAAACTAGAAAATGCAGCGGATATTAAATCTGGTTATGGGCAAACTCAAGAAAAAACAGCCATAACAGCGCCAAAACAAAGAAAGCTTGATGTAGGCGCTTATGAGCAAACATATAGAGAATCTGCTAAAGAAGTAACAGGCAAAGACTTTGGATATATGACCAACCGTAATAACGCTTCAGATGCTGAGCGGATAGCCACTGGACTTACAACTGCTAATAAGCAAAATATAATAAACCAAAGAGAACAATTTCAAGAGCAATTTGGTAAAGGTGCCCAGCCAAATAAACCTTTTATTGATGCTACAAATGTTAACTTAGGAAATGCCCGCACCGGAAAAGAATTTGAGGCCATGAAGACTAAACAACAAAACCTTTCCAAGAAAAGAATGGAAAGCAATATTTTAGCGGAGCAAACAAGACAACGGCTAGAACAAAACCCATCTACAATCACTACTTCGGGCCTGGCTGACGCATCGTCTTATACTAAGCCTTCAATGCCTACCACTGATCAAAGTACTAAAAAGAAATCTAATAGGCAGATTTTAGGGCCAAAAAGTTTTAAAAATAAAAGTGATTATAAAAAATACAAAAAAAGTTTTAAATCATAATGAATAAAATTCTTCAATTTATAACTGGAGGTCTCATTAAAGATGTTGGTAAAGTTATAGATAACTTAACAACTACTGATGAAGAAAGACTTGCGGCTAAACTAAAAGTTGAAGAGCTGCTAGAGCAAGCGGATAAAGATGCTCAAGATCAGGTAACAGCGAGATGGGAGTCGGATATGAAGTCCGATTCCTTCTTGTCTAAAAATATACGACCAATGGTTCTTATATACCTTACTTTTATATTTTCTATATTAGCATTTTTTGATGGTAACATAGGGGAGTTTTCAATAGCAGAAGATTATATACCTATATTTCAGTCGCTATTAATAACTGTATATGGTGCTTACTTTGTAGGGCGCACGTGGGAAAAAGGTAAAAAAGTAAGTAATAATAAAGATAACTAGTTAAATATAAATCAATTAAATTAAATCAAATGAGTAAAATTACAGATGAGCAATTAAAACAATTGCAAGAACTGCAAGCTAAATTAAATACTACAGTTTCAAATATTGGTACACTAGAGGCTAATAAACATGCCTTACTTCACGAGCTAGCTGGTGTAAATAAAGAAATAGAAGAAGCAAAAAATTCTTTAGAAGAGGAATACGGTTCTGTAAATATTAATTTAGAAACAGGTGAGTATACCGAAATAGAAAAAGATGAAGCTAATAAGAAAGATTAGTATTGGATCAGACTACAAAAGTGATGCGATGCATTATTCTGTAGGGCAACAAGTATACGGGGGACACGAAATTAACTCTATACTTTTTGATGATACCGACTCTTCTTATAATATTTTTATTAAGAAAAACTCAGAGGTATTGCCGTGGAAGAAATTTAATTCTAACATGGCAATATCAGTAGAGTACGATCTTGAATATTAATGAAAGCTTTACACCAATTTATAGTAAAACCAAAAGGCCCAAGATATAATAACGTAAAAAAATTAGGTGACAATAGCCTGCTACTAAATACTAGTATAGAAAGCTTTCGTCACATAAATAAAGAAGCAGTTGTAATTGCAACCCCGGTTGCTTTTAAAACTAATATAAAGCCAGGTGATACTATCCTTATACACCATAACATCTTTAGAAGATGGTATGATATGAAAGGTAAAGAAAAAAACGGTAGTACATATTTTAAAGACAATATGTATTTTGTAAACATAGATCAAGTTTATGGGTACAAAAAAAATAACGATTGGGTTATGATTAATAATAGATGCTTTGTAAAGCCTATTAAAGAAACAAGCTCATATTCAACTGAAAAAGAACAAAGGCATATTGGTATATTAAAATACGGCAATGATGCGTTAAAAGCTGCCCAAATTAATCCAGGTGACTTAGTAGGGTTTACACCCAAAAGTGAATGGGAGTTTATTATAGATAATGAACGTCTTTATTGTATGAAATCAAATGATATAGCTATTAAGCATGAATTCCAAGGAAACGAAACAGAATATAATCCGGGCTGGGCAGAAAGCAGTTAAAGAGCTTATAAAAGTTGCGGAAGAAAAAATCATTACAAATACAGAAGATGATGTTTCTGCCGATAGGCTTAAAAATGCAGCTGCCACAAAAAAGCTTGCAATATTTGATGCATTTGAAATTCTAAATAGAATTGAAGAAGAGCGTAATATGCTAGAAGGCGCTAATGTAGAAACTAAAGCTAAAGCCTTTAAGGGCTTTGCGGAAGGAAGATCTAAGTAATGTACGAGCAAAGTTTATTAAATATAGCTTCGGATTATATAGATCCTAAAGTGCTTAAGAAAAAAAACAGATACAAGCAATGGAAATACGGATATGATAAAGAATCCGACGTTGTAGTTATTAGTAAAACAGGTGAAATAGGCGAAGTGTATAGCATACAAAATTTACATATAGCTTTACCTAAAGAGAATAACACCTATAAATTTAAGTCTAACAAATGGGGTAGGCTTGATTATCCACAAGAGCTTAGTAAAATAAAAAGCGTATTTGAGTGGAATCAAAAGCCAGAATACTTCAAAGAAAAATACTATGATTATATAGATGAAGAATTTAAGCGCCGTGAACAAGGCTTTTGGTTCTATAATAAAAGCATGGCTACTTACATTACTGGTACTCACTATATGTACTTGCAGTGGGCCAAGATTGATGTTGGGTCAGCAGAGTTTAGGGAATCAAACAGATTATTCTTTATATTTTGGGAAGCTTGCAAAGCAGACCAAAGATGCTACGGCATGTGCTACCTCAAAAATAGGCGTTCAGGATTTTCATTCATGGCATCAGGCGAAACTGTTAATTTGGCAACAATCAGTTCAGACTCAAGATTTGGTATCTTATCAAAGTCTGGTAGCGACGCCAAAAAAATGTTTACAGACAAGGTAGTACCAATATCGGTTAACTACCCATTCTTTTTTAAACCAATACAAGACGGTATGGACCGTCCCAAAACAGAGTTAGCGTATAGAGTGCCAGCGTCAAAGCTAACAAGAAGAAAGCTTGATCAAGGCGAAAACCCAGAAGAGCTTGAAGGATTAGATACGACTATTGACTGGAAAAATACAGGCGACAACAGTTATGATGGTGAAAAACTAAAACTATTAGTTCACGACGAATCAGGCAAATGGGAAAGACCTGATAACATATTAAATAACTGGCGCGTAACAAAAACAACATTAAGATTAGGTTCTCGTATTGTTGGAAAATGTATGATGGGCTCAACATCAAATGCATTAGATAAAGGCGGTAAAAACTTTAAAAAGTTATATTATGACTCAGACGTTACAAAAAGAAACCGCAATGGACAGACTAGCTCAGGATTATATTCTTTGTTTATACCTATGGAATGGAATTACGAAGGATTCATTGATACTTATGGATACCCTGTCTTTGATACGCCAGCAGAACCGGCTGAAGGACCATATGGCGAATTTATTGAACAAGGAGTCATTGAACACTGGCAAAACGAAGTAGACGGCTTAAAGCAAGATCAAGACGGTTTAAATGAATATTACCGGCAGTTTCCAAGAACGGAGCAGCATGCTTTCCGTGATGAAGCAAAAGAATCCTTGTTTAATCTTACTAGAATATACCAGCAAATAGATTACAACGAAGAGGTATCTAATAATATGAAAGTAACGCAAGGAAGTTTTCAATGGTTAAATGGCAAGCAAGATGGCGAAGTTATTTTTACTCCTAATAAAAGCGGTAGATTTAAAATATCTTGGGTACCTCCGAAAAAATTACAAAATTGTGTAATAAATAAGAATGGTGTTAAATATCCCGGCAATGAGCATATAGGTGCTTTTGGATGTGACTCATATGATATATCAGGTACAGTTGATAAGCGTGGGTCTAAAGGTGCGTTGCACGGCTTGACAAAGTTTAGCATGGAGGATGCTCCTCCTAATATGTTTTTTTTAGAATATATTGCAAGGCCTCAAACAGCTGAGATATTTTTTGAAGATGTATTAATGGCTTGCATATTTTACGGTATGCCTATACTTATAGAAAATAATAAGCCTAGATTGCTTTACTATTTTAAAAGAAGAGGTTACCGTGGGTTTTCAATGAATAGACCCGATAAGCTTTGGAATAAGTTATCCGTAACAGAAAAAGATATAGGCGGTATACCTAACTCGTCTGAAGATATTAAACAAGCGCACGCAGCTGCAATTGAAAGTTATATAGAAACATATATAGGCGAAGTGTCAGATGGCATATATGGCGATATGTATTTGCAAAAAACGCTTGAAGATTGGGCAACATTTAATATAAATAATCGTACAAAACACGATGCTACTATTAGCTCTGGATTAGCGATTATGGCTTGTAACAAAAACAGATATAGACCATCAGCTGAACGCATATTAAAATCCGTTCCTCTTGGTTTTAAAAAATTTAACAATAAAGGATTTATTTCAAAAATAATAGAATAGATGGTTAATACTAATTATACTAGCTCGTTTCCCGATCAGGTGGTACCTAATGAGGAAAAGCAGACATTAGATTACGGTTTGCAGGTAGCAAGAGCTATCGAAAACGAGTGGTTTAGAAATAACCGTGGTGGCGATCGTTTTACCGCAAATTATCAAGAGTTTCATAAAAGAAGACTCTATGCCCGCGGCGAACAAGCCGTGCAAAAGTATAAAGATGAATTGTCTATTAACGGTGATTTATCTTATTTAAATTTAGATTGGAAGCCTGTGCCAGTTATTCCTAAGTTTGTGGATATTGTTGTTAACGGTATGTCGCAACGCCATTATGAAATTAAAGCATACGCACAAGACCCTATTGCAAGACAAAAGAAAACAAGATATGCTGAAACAGTATTGTCTGATATGTTTAATAAGCAAAACTTAGAACAATTAGGGCAAGAAACAGGTATGAACTTTTTTTCTGTACCTGATCCAAGCGCTCTCCCTAAAGATAAAGAAGAGTTTGAAGTTTACATGCAGCTTAACTACAAAGAATCCGTAGAAATAGCATTAGAAGAACTTATAAATAATACATTAGATAAAAATAAATACGATGAAATTCGTAAGCGTTTTATTTATGACTTAGTTACATTAGGTATTGGAGCGGCTAAAACAGAATATAATAGATCTGGCGGGCTGCGGACAAAGTATGTTGACCCAGCAAATTTAGTTTATTCATATACAGAAGATCCTAATTTTGATGACCTGTACTATATAGGTGAAGTAAAACAAATATCTTTATCTGAATTAGCTAAACAGTTTCCTTATTTAACTGAATCTGATTTAGCTGAAATACAAAAGTATCCTGGCAACAGCGATTATATAAGAAATTATTTTGGGCAAAATGATAACAATACTATTAGCGTTTTATATTTTGAATACAAAACATATGAAAAGCAAGTATTTAAAATTAAGAAAACTGAGTTTGGATTAGAAAAAGCTTTAGAAAAGCCTGATACATTTAATCCGCCTGAAAATGATAACTTTGATCGAGTTGAAAGAACAATTGAAGTATTATATACGGGGGCTAAAATATTAGGCCATGAAAAAATGCTTTCTTGGAAGCTTGCGGAAAATATGACGCGCCCTAATTCTAATTCGCCTAAAGTTGAAATGAATTATACTTTAGCGGCGCCTAGAATGTACAAGGGGCGTATTGAATCGCTTGTTAGTCGTATTACAGGCTTTGCTGATATGATACAGCTAACGCATTTAAAATTGCAACAAGTAATGTCTCGTATAGTCCCAGACGGTGTATACGTAGATGTTGATGGCTTAGCAGAAGTTGATTTAGGTAACGGCACAAATTACAATCCAGCGGAAGCACTTAATATGTATTTCCAAACTGGTAGTATAGTTGGTAGATCATTTACGCAAGATGGTGATATGAATCCTGGTAAAGTGCCTATTCAAGAGCTGCAAACATCATCGGGACAAGGCAAAATTGCATCGCTTATTAATACATATCAGTATTATTTACAAATGATACGTGATGTAACCGGATTAAATGAAGCGCGTGATGGAAGCCAACCAGATAAAAACGCATTAGTTGGATTACAAAAACTTGCGGCAGCAAATTCAAATACCGCTACAAGACATATATTACAAGCGGCCTCATATATTACACTTCGTTTATGTGAAAATATTTCACTAAAAGCAAAAGATATATTTGAGTTTGCACTTACGGAAGAAAGCTTAATACAAAGTATTAACGAATTTAATGTAAATACACTTGAGGAAATATCAAATTTACATATGCATGACTTTGGTATTTATTTACAGCTAGAACCTGATGCAGAAGAAAAGCAAAGCTTAGAAATGAATATACAGGCTGCGTTGCAATCTGGCTCTATATATTTGGACGATGCTATAGAAATACGTAATATTAATAATATTAATTTAGCTAATAAATATTTACGTATTAAGCGACAGAAAAAACAAGAAGCTGATCAACAAGCGCAGCAAGCAAACATTCAAGCCCAAGCGCAAGCTAATGCGCAAGCGTCTGAAGCAGCGGCAACTGCAGAAATGCAAAAGCAACAAGCACTTACCGAAAGCAAGCTACAACTTGAACAAGGTAAATCACAATTTGAAATTGGGAAGCTGGAGCGTGAAGCAGAAATTAAAATGCGTTTAATGGAATTAGAATTTAATTTTAATAAACAATTAGCAGAGGCCCAGGCTGAAGTTATAAAAGCAAAAGACGCATATAAAGAAGATCGTAAAGACGAAAGAACTAAAATACAAGCAAGTCAATCATCTGAATTGATTGATCAAAGAAAAAACGATACAGCACCTAAGAAATTTGAATCTGCAGGATTTGATGTATTAGGTGGTTTTGACTTAGGGCGGTTTGATCCTAAGTAATATTTTTTATTAATTATATATTATTTTATCATGGCGGAAGCAGTAAAAACAGAAGGGGAATTTAAAATAAAACCCCGCAAAATGAAACAATTGGCAGAAACACCAGAAACAATTAAAGTGGATTTGTCAAAAAAACCGGAAGAACAACCAGAAACGAGTGATACCATTAAGGTAGACCTTGCTAAAAAAGAAAACGATGCCGTTCAAATCAATACAACAGATGAGGGCGATGCTACTATCGAAGAATCCAAAGACGAAGCAAGTAGCGAAGAAGTGGTTGAAGAAGTACGGACCACCGAAGAAGAGCCGGTAATACAAGAAATAACAGAAGAAGAAGTACAGGAGCAAACGAAAAATTTGCAAGAGCAAGTTAACGAGGCTGTACAACAATCTGTTGAAGAAAATATTAACCTACCTGAAAACATTGAAAAAGTTGTAAACTTTATGAATGAAACAGGAGGCACGTTAGAAGATTATGTTAGATTAAACGCTGACTATTCTAATGTTGATAATAACACACTTTTGAGAGAATATTATCTCCAAAGTAAACCTCATCTAGACGCGGAAGATGTAAGTCTTTTATTAGAAGACTTTACATGGGATGAAGACATAGATGATGAAAAAGATATTCGCAAGAAAAAAATTGCGTATAAAGAAGAAGTTGCAAAAGCCAAAGGTTTTTTAGAAAGCTTAAAAGATAAATACTACGACGAAATCAAGTTGAGACCGGGCGTAACTCAAGAGCAAAAAAAAGCAGTTGACTTTTTCAATCGATATAATGAGGAGCAGCAAATTATACAGCAGCGTACAGATGATTTCCAAAATCGTACTAAAGGCTTATTTAACCAAGAATTCAAAGGTTTTGATTTTAAATTGGGTGAAAAAAAGTTTAGATACGGGCTAAAAGATAATTCTTCTGTTGCAGAAACCCAATCAGACCTTAATAACTTTGTCAAGAAGTTCTTGAACGAACAAGGTGAAGTGTCAGATTTAACTGGGTATCATAAAGCTTTATATGTAGCTAATAACCCCGACAGAGTAATAAATCATTTTTACGAGCAAGGCAAAGCTGATGCAATTCGTGATTTAAATGCTAAATCTAAAAACATTAGCAATGAACCACGGCAAACGCAGAGCGGTGACGTATTTATTAATGGTTTAAAGGTTAGGGCTATTACTGGAGCTGATTCTACAAAACTTAAAATAAAACGAAAACTTAAAAATTAAAATAAATGGCACTATCACCATTGTTTGGGGACATTAACCCAACATTACAAAAACAAGCTACCAGCGGAAACTACCTAGATTTTACTAGTGGTGCTGGTAATGATTTCTCTCAGCAGTACCTTCCTGAGATTTATGAAGCTGAAATAGAGCGTTATGGAAACCGTACGCTTTCTGGCTTTTTAAATATGGTCGGCGCTGAGATGCCTATGACTTCTGACCAAGTTGTATGGAGTGAGCAAAATCGCTTACACATTTCGTATGATGCATGTACACTTACCGCTACCGGCAACGCTGAACTTACTATCCAAGATAGTGACGGGACTGTAGCCACCGGAAAGCCACACGCTATTCGCGAGAATGCGTTGATCGTTATTTTAGATCCTGCAACAGGTACTGAATATAAAGCAATTGTAAAAGGAACGCCTACAGCAACAACTGTACAAGCGCACCCTTTTGGAGCAACCGCTTGGGACGCAACAACAGTTGCTGCAACACTTAAAGTATTTGTATTTGGTTCTGAATTTGCAAAAGGAACTGCCGGAATGTCTGGTTCTGTTGAGCCTTCTTTCACACAATTTTCTAACTCACCTATTATCATTAAAGATAAATACGGAATTAACGGGTCTGACACAGCTCAGATTGGTTGGGTAGAAGTTGCTACTGAAGATGGAACTTCTGGTTACCTATGGTATTTAAAAGCTGAATCTGAAACTCGTCTACGCTACCAAGATTATCTTGAAATGGCTATGGTAGAATCAGAATTAGCTGATCAAACTACTGGTATTTCTGCTGGCGCAGAGGGAGCTAAAGGTACTGAAGGTTTATTTGCGGCTATCACTAAACGTGGTAACGTATATGGAGCTTTTCCAGCCGACCTAGATTCATTTGATACAATTCTTAAAAACCTAGATGGCCAAGGCGCTATTGAAGAAAACATGCTTTTCTTAGATAGAGCTACAAACCTTGCGTTTGACGATATGCTAGCTGGTCTTGACGGTGGAAGCGCTGGTTCAGGTTCTGCATATGGTGTATTTGAAAACTCACAAGAAATGGCGTTGAATCTTGGATTTACAGGATTCCGTAGAGGTTCTTATGATTTTTACAAAACTGACTGGAAATACTTAAACGATGCTTCTACTCGTGGCGCTGACTCAAGCTTTGCCGGAGGGCTAACCCCCGAAGCTGACGCAATTGACGGAGTACTTGTTCCAGCTGGTACATCAACTGTATATGACCAAATTCTTGGTTCAAACATTCGTCGTCCATTCCTTCACGTACGTTACCGTGCTTCTGAAGCTGATGATCGTCGTATGAAAACTTGGATCACTGGTTCAGTTGGTGGAGCATATACAAGCGACGTTGACGAAATGAACGTACACTTCTTATCTGAAAGATGTTTGTGTGTTCAAGGAGCCAACAACTTTGTATTGTTGAAATCAGTATAATCACTTTTTAATAATTACCCTCGTTGAATTAACGGGGGTAGTTATTATTTTTATTAACATTTTTATTTTATTATATCATGACAAAAGAAAGTCAAGCAGAAGAAATCATTGAGGTTGCAACTCAAAAAAAGACTAAGGCTAAAAAAGAGGAGCCTAAAAAACCACAATGGGAAATTAAAGATAGACATTACTATTTAATAGGTAAGCAACCTTTAACATTTACAATCCCATCAAGACATAGTAGAAAACGCAGTTTACTTTGGTTTGATCCAGAAAAAAACGAGCAAAGGGAACTTAGATATGCTACAAATCAAAACTCACCTTTAAAAGATGAGCAAAAAGGCGAAGCAACTCTTGGACATATTATGTTTAAAGACGGGCATTTATTCGTTCCCAAACAATACCAAGCCTTACAAAAACTATTATCAATTTATCACCCCGGGTTAAACAGGATATATAGTGAGCAAGACGATATTGCTGAAGCTATTGATCAAGTTGAAACAATTGAATTAGAATTGGAAGCGCTTAATTTAGCTACAACTATGGACATTGACATGGCTGAAGCTATTGTTCGTGTTGAAATTGGAAGCGGAGTTTCTAGTATGAGCTCAAAAGAATTAAAACGTGATTTATTATTATTTGCAAAACGCAATCCAAGATTGTTTATAGATCTTGCAAATGATGAAAACATACAGCTTCGTAATTTTGCTATTAGAGCAAAAGAGTTAGGAGTTGTTAACTTATCACAAGACCAGCGCATATTTAGCTGGGCAAGCAACGGTAAAAAACTTATGACCGTTCCATTTGACGAAAACCCATACTCAGCATTTGCTGCATATTTGCAAACAGATGAAGGTGTAGAAGTATATAAGTCAATTGAGAAAAAGTTTGCATAACGCGTAATATTAATTTAGAGCGGTGGCGTTATGTTATCGCTCTTTATTAAAAACAAATAAATAACAAATGGCTATAAATATAAACGACGTATACAAAAGTGTACTGGTTGTTTTGCAACAAGAAAAAAGAGGTGTACTTACGCCTACTGAATTTAATAAAATTGCTGCTCAATCACAGCAAGAAATATATAATCAATATTTTGATGATTTAAATCAGTTATTAAGGCTTCCTCAAACTACGTTAGCCTATGCGGATAGGTTTGCTTTATTAGATGAAAAAATATCTTTATTTAAAAGAACAATAAATAAAAATACTGATACCGCAGCTCAAATTACATTAACTAATGTTCAAGAGCTAGGTTCTGTTGTTTATTTTGAAACGCCAACTGCAGCCGGTAGAGAAGCGCAAAGAATACAAAAACAGGATGTTTATACTGTTAATCAATCCCCACTTACTGAGCCTACAAAACATTATCCCGTATATACTTACGAAAATAATATTATACAGTTATATCCAACCAGTATTATTCCAAGTGTGTTACCTCCCGACCCAGACACACCTTATAATTTACAAATTAATTATTTAGCATTTCCAGAAGATCCAATCTGGGGATTTGATATTGAGCCTAATTTGGGTAATTATATTTATAATGCAGTAAAGTCAACACATTTTGAAATTCATCAGTCTGATCAACCTTTATTAATAGATAAGATATTAGGGTATGCGGGTGTAATGACTAGGGATCAGCTAGCATTGTCTTTAGCCGCGCAAAAAGAACAACAAATAACGGTAGATAACCAAAAATAATAAAAAATGGCAAATTTAAGCGATGCGTTTATATCAATTAATGATATTGTAAACAACTTTTTAATATCATACACTGGTCCTGGCAAAATAATTCCAGATAGCAAAAGAACTGAAGTTGTATTTCATGCTAGAAGGTGCTTACAAGAGTTTGCTTATGAAACTCTAAAAAGCCAAATGTCAGATACGAGCACTGTGCCAATTAACCCTGCTACATATAGTTTTCCAAGCGATTTAGTCGCTATAATAAAAGTTATAATAGATGACGCTGAAGCAACAGAATCTGCAGATAATTCGCCTGCTGAAGGGGAATATTATCCTAACTATACAGACAAAACAGTATTATTCAATATAGGTGATCAAGGTGCGGATTTGCAATTTGATTATTTATCAAATGCGCTTACTACAGACGAAACAGCGGCAATTCCAAAATTAGCAGAAGAAGCAATGTATGCTTGCATGATTTATGCTATTCTTGCTAATAGAGAAAACACTAGACCCGATGTTTTACAAAGATTACTTATAGAAAAAACAGATAAGCTAGAAAAAGCTAAATCAAGATTAGTATTTACTAATTTTTAAAAAATAAACAATGTCAATAAACGTAGATACCGTATACAGAACTGTCTTGTTGGTAATGAACAAGGAGCAGCGCGGCTACTTGACACCTGAAGAGTTTAATAAAATAGGTGAACAGGCGCAGTTTGAAATATTTAATTCATATTTTGAAGAATTAAACCAACAACTACGTACGCCCGGAAACGACAGCGAATATGCCAATAGGGTAAGAAACTTAGAAGAAAAACTTGAATATTTTAAGCAAACGCCTACAGCTCTAACATTTTTTGCAGACAGCGGCACCTCTTCGCAATACTTTGTGCCTCCTCAAAGTTCTACAATTGTTGGGAGTGAGAGCATAACCACAACTTCTGCTCAAGTTTATAATTTAACAATTCCACCGCAAACCGTTAAAGACGGTACTTTAAATGTATTTTTAGACGGCGATGAAATATCCTCTCCGGCTGATTATACTATATCTACAGACGGAACAAGTATACAGTTAGCAAGTATCCCCGCAGGTGGCGGCTCTTTAACTATAAATGTATATGAAAATAATTTTTATAAATTAGGTACAGTTATATATAATAATCCAACTCCCTCAGAAAACGTAATACAAATAGAAGAAGTTGATAGGGTTAAATTACTAAAGTTAAATAATTCAAGTTACAGCAAGCCTGATGAAAATACACCAGTATATGTATATGAAAATAATAAATTATTTATCCGGCCTACAAGTATTGTTTCTAATGTGATCGCAAGCTTTATTCGAAAGCCTATTGCACCCAAATGGGATTTTACTGTAAATACTACTACGCAAGCATATGTGTATAATTATAATACTAGTGTAAATTTTGAATTAGATGCAATTGAACAAACATCTCTTGTTATAAGAATACTACTCTACGCAGGTGTTGTTGTTAAAGACCCTCAAGTAGTACAGGTTGCAGCAAGTCAAATACAACAAGAACAAGCAAACGAAAAAAGTTAATAGATGGCTATACCGAACGGCGGGTTAATAACCCAAACTAACGAACAATATTACGACGGAAACGATTACGGCAGCTATAAGTATACATCGATGAATGATGTTATTAATAACTTTTTAATTAGCTACGTTGGTGATGATAAAATATTTCCCGCTGTTAAAAGAACAGATGTAGTATTCCACGCAAAGCGCGCAATGCAGGAGTTTAGTTATGATACTTTAAAAAGTATAAAATCGCAGGAGCTTACTGTGCCTAATAATTTAACCTTAGCCATGCCCCAGGATTACGTTAATTACGTAAAGCTTTCTTGGGTTGATAGTTTAGGGGTAAAACACATTATACAACCAACTAGACTTACTAGTAATCCAAGCGAAATACCTTTGCAAGACGGTGATGGTATACCTACGCAAGATAACACTGGAGAAAACATAACAGGAACTTCCATTACAGAAGAGCGCTGGGCAGAGGCCGATACAAAGAAAATAACAGGTGTTTATGATCCTTTCTTTGAAGATGCTGATACTTACATAGCTCCTGATTATAAAACTACATACGGACAACGATTTGGCCTTACCCCTGAATCTACCCAAATTAATGGTTGGTTTACAATAGATGATAGCGAGGGCAAATTTTCTTTTTCAAGCAATTTAGTAGACAAGGTTATTATACTAGAATACATATCTGATGGTCTTGCGTATACAGAAGATACTAAAATTCCTAAGCTAGCTGAAGAAGCTTTTTATGCGTATATAGCCTATGCAATAGCCGCTGTACGACCAACAATTCCAGAATATATAATTAATAGATTTAAAAAAGAAAAGCGCGCTAAACTTAGAAACGCAAAGCTTAGAATATCTAATATTAAGATAGAAGAAATTACACAAGTATTTAGAAATAAATCTAAAATAATTAAACACTAATGCCAGAAGCTAAAAATACTTTTCTTAAGGCAAAAATGAATCAAGACCTGGACGACAGGTTATTGCCTAATGGTGAATATAGGACTGCTCAGAACGTACTTGTTGGTAAATCTGAAGAAGACAGCGTAGGCACTTTGCAAAATATTCGAGGAAATCAAATACTTGATAGCTTAATTCGACCTGCTAATTCTTTTATTATAGGGTATTTAATGGACTCTACTAATAGCAGGATTTATGTATTTTTTACTAATGATAATAATAATCATTCTATCCGCTATCACGATATAAATAGTACGGGCAACAATCCATTGCCATGGGTAACATTAGTAGAAGGTGAATTTTTAAACTTTAGCACTAATTTTCCAATTATAAATGTAAACCTTTTAGAAGATTTATTATTTTGGACAGATAACAATAATCAGCCTCGTAAAATAAATGTAGAGCGTTCTCCAGGCTACTACACAGACGAGCATCAAATAAGTGTTGCTAAATATAATCCATATGAACCTATATCGCTTGTAAAGCAGGAAATTGAAGAAGTAACGGGTGCGCCAACAACAACAGTATTTGATGTAGCTGAAAATGCTAATATTGCACCTGGTATGATTGTGCTTTCAAAAAGCGGTTCTACATCTGTAATTACAGCTAGTGATTTTATAACGGTTGAGAGCGTTAGCACAACATCTCCAACCACAACGGTTACATTGTCATCTGCAGCTTCTTCAATTGCACCAGGCGATATTATGTATTTCCTTTCAAGTGCAATGACGGATGAGTCTGATAATGCAGCTTGGCCTGGTGACCCTAGTTATCTTGAAGATAAGTTTGTAAGATTCTCATATAGGTTTAAATTTGATGATAATGAATATTCTATATTTGCTCCATTTACACAAATAGCTTTTATTCCTAAACAAGATGGATATTTTATAAGCGGCCAAGAAGACTCAGCGGTAAGTAGTACAATATTAAACTGGTTTGAAAATGGTATAAATAATATTGATTTAATTATACCACTTCCAGATAAAGCAAATAATATTCTTAGTAGCTATAAAATTAAAGAAATTGATATTCTTTATAAAGAATCTGATCAATTAGCAGTAAAAGTAATTGATACAGTTACGCCAAGCGGTTCAGATAATTACTATGTATACAACTACCAGTCCAGAAAACCTATTAGAACATTGCCAGAGGCTCAGACGGTTAGAGTATATGACAAGGTACCCGTAAAAGCTAATACACAAGAAGTTGTAAGTAATAGAATTGTATATGGTAACTTTTTAACAAAACCAACCCCACCGCCTACTATAAACTATACAGTCAATGTACAAGAAAAAATATCACAGGGCAACGCTACTAATTTTGTAGAATATCCTAATCATACAATAAAGCAAAATAGAAACTATCAAGTTGGTTTTGTGCTTTCTGATAAATACGGAAGGCAATCTGATGTAATTTTATCACCTGTTTCTGAAACAAGTGACGATAAGGGTTCTACTATATTTGCGCCATATATACCAGATGACCCGGCCGGTTCTGGAGTGCCAGATACAAACTACTATTCAGATTTAAGAAATTGGTATGGCAATTCTTTAATACTAAATTTATTAAGCCCTATAACAACATCATCTCCACAAGCACCACTTTATGCAACGGCAAGAGGCAATGGGTTTGATGTGGACCCAGCTGCATCAGTATCAATTACAGATACAACATATGTATTTGATTTATTAAGTGGTGGTAATAGTGATGTGCCTCAAAGCGACGACTATATACGCGGCCAATACAAGGATTATGTTGAAGTAACGCAAGTTGCATTAGTAGGTAGCACTTATACCATCACTACAGACGGCAGGGTAAATGATATATATTTAAAAAATACACAGCTTTCTGGAAGCATACCTGATACAAAATTTGCTTACACTATAGATGTAAACGGATGGTATTCATATAAGATTGTTGTAAAGCAAACGGAGCAAGAATATTATAATGTATACTTGCCAAGTGCAATTGGAGCTACTAATTTTCCAACTGCGACTGCTTCAACAGACACTTCGGCATCGGTAAGTTATATTACACTTATAAATGACAATATAAATAAGGTTCCTCGTGATTTAGCAGAAGTTGGTCCAGATCAAAAACAATATAGAAGTAGTGTTGAACTATTTGGTAGAGTTCAGCCTATATTTGTATCTTCTACTTTTAGAAATAAACAATATTTTCCAACTAGAACAGCTGACACTTCAACAGCTGTTGGTAATACAGATGATTTAGTAGGAGATTTAACAGCTGCTGCTTCTGGTTTAGACCCAGCGGTTTTTCAATATGATTCTAACCCGATATTAGCACGTGTAACAACAAATAAACAATTTGGGGTTGACGCTGCAAATATTGCAGGTACGGATAGATTTCAATTAGCCGTTTATGAAACAGAACCTGTCATATCTAATTTAGATATATATTGGGAAACTAGTCATACAGGTTTGATTTCAGATTTAAACGCAGAAGCTTTAACAGGATTTACTGGCCCAGTCGGTTTAGACGGTTGGAATGATATTTTAAATGAAAATTTAGCAATAAATTCATCAGTCAGTCAAGGCTTTGTTCCTGTAGATAGCGACGGAGTTGAAGTTACTGGATATAATATTACTTTAGATAGTGTTGTTGATGCAAATACTACTGATGCCTCTAGCAAGTTTTCTTTACAATATGATTCAGGTAATAATGAATATTATATTCAATTAGATCAAGAGCTTGTTTTTGTAGAACAAAGCCCTAATGTAGATATATTTACTTTTACATTTACTATAACAGACACAAATCCTAGTTCAGCATGGGGGAGCGCACAGCTTTCGGAAACATTAGAACTTTCCAATACAGACCCAACTTTTGATGTACAACCCGCGCAAACATATTATTACTTTTTTGAAGACTCAACTACAAGTTTTGGAATTAGAAACTTTTTAACAGGAAATACAGCTAGAAATGGAAGTGCTGGTTCTAGTATAAACCAAAATGAGCTTGTATGGAGTATAGGGGGTGCCAATGCTAACCTATTTACAATAAACACAAATACTGGTGTTTTATCGCCTAGTTTAGATGGAGTTTCCGCAGGGTTTAATACATATGAAATAGATGTTACTTTAAAAGACGCAAATGGCAGTACTGATGGAGCCTCGGTTACACAGACGTATTATATAATAAAAGGCTTTACGCCTACAAATGTAGCTATTGGTTCAAGAACACCAGGTCTTTTTGGAGCGTATGGCGATAATTACCCTAATGCACCGCAGCCTAATACACGAGAATATGTATTTTATGTAGCTGCAAATACACTTACTGAAAGCCAGCTACCAGGTGATCCAACCACAACAGCAACATTTTTGCATAGATTTGGAACGCAGGCTTTAAAAGAAGGGGCTATGCAATTTGGTATTGAAGATATTCATACTAGCGGAAATAGTGCTCAAAACCTTTATGGTTATGAATTAGAAATAAAACCTTATTATAGAGCAAATAGTAGTGGTACATGGATGCAAACAACGTCTTCATCGGTGCCACCTAAAGATTTAAACAATAGAGAATTTTGGGGCGGAGGTCAAGTAGGCACTACTACTACAATTAGAAACAATACTTTTTCTAGCCCTACATATAGATCAAATATATTTTACGCACAAAACACGCCAGGCGAATATGCTTGGGTTGTAACAATAACACGTGCTCAAATAAGCGGCGTGGGTTCATATGGAGTTGCAAACTTTCAAGGCGTATTAAGAGATTTACATTATACAAACTCTTCGTCTGGTGGGCAAAGAGTATACAGATATACAATTTATGATAACAACGGAAGCGGGTGGACGTCATTGCCTACAAGCTGGCAAAATATAGGCGCTGGCACTATCGCCTATTCAGATCAACCATTACCGGAATATAATACAAAGTTTTGGACAAATAATGATTTATCAACAGTATACACCCCGCCGGTTCCTAGTAAATATTATCTTATAGCGCTTTCGCCAATTATACAAGATAAAAAATATTACACGTATAGTCTTACTGGTGATGAAATTTGGGGAGCAGCAGTTCTTTTAGCTACTGGAGAAATAGAAAGAACCTCAATTGGAGTGCATGTTGAAACCCTGCAAAAAAGAAGTAATGGTAGTCTTACCTCAACCCTCCCCTTCCCAAGACAAACTGATTCAAATAATGAATATTACTCATGGCCGTAATAAACTGTAATAAACGGTAAAAACAAGTGATTAAATAATATGGCAGCTACAATAGAACTAAAATATTATAACTCTTTCTGGTTAAAGAAGATAAAGACTATAACCAATGTAGTTAATTCAAGCCCAACCTTTAGTTCGCAAAGCGGTACAACTATAACAATCGGGTCGCTTAGCGCTACTGAAATGAACGTAGGGCAAAAAGTAGTTATAGAATATGGCACTAACGACAGATATGTAGGCCATATAGTTGAAAGATTAAACAACACACAATTTGTTGTAGATCCTGAGCCAACACCTGCCATAGCGAATGTAACTAGTTTTGAACTTGGACCTATAGATGATTTTACTAACATACCTAAAGCGTATACAGGTGCTGTTGCTGACGATTGGTATATTGAAGAATCTCGCATCCGAGGCGGATATAACAATACAACAGTAGATTTTGGTGTAAAAGCATATGCTGTTGATGAGGTTAAACAAGGTGAAACTAGAGTAAATGCAATGATTTATTCTGGCATTTACAATTCAAGAACCGGTATAAATGAAACAAACCAGTTTTCAGTTGCTAAAGATATTACTAAAGCAGTAGATCCTGCGTATGGTTCAATACAAAAGTTATATGCTGAAGATAGCAACCTTGTAATATTCCAAGAAGATAAAGTTAGTAGAGCGCTTATAGATAAAGATGCAATATATTCAGCTGAAGGTGGAGGAACTGTAACATCAAGTAATTTAGTTGTTGGACAAATTGTACCTTACGCCGGCGAATTTGGAATATCAACTGAACCAGAAAGTTTTGCAGTATATGGCTATAGAAAATACTTTACTGATAGAAAACGAAATGCTGTTTTAAGGCTTTCTAGAGACGGTATTGAAGAAATATCGCGTTATGGCATGACAGACTTCTTTAGAGATGAATTAGCTAGCTTAAATGGATCTATAAACTCAGTTACAAATAGAATTGACGGAAGAATTATAGGCGGGTACGATATTCATACAAAAAAATATGAATTATCTATACAGCCTAACGGAACATTTAAAGAAACAAATACTGATCCGTATAAAACTCTTTCTTTTGACGAAAGCGTTAAAGGCTGGACAAGCTTTTATACTTATGCACCAGATTTTATGGCTAGCCTAGGAAATGCGTTTTATTCGTTTAAACAAGGTCAAGTTTGGAAACATTATAGTTCAACAACCGCAAGAGGAACATTTTACGGGGATCCACAGCCATCAACGGTTACATTTATATTTAACCCAAATGTTTCAATGTCTAAAAACTTTAAAACAGTAAATTACGAAGGTACAGAAGCATGGCAGGGACAAATAACAACCGACAGTGATACGCAAGAAAGATTGTTAGGCATAAGGCCTTATCAATTTGCAACGTCTCTTTCGCAAATACAAAATGATTTTATTGCATCAAATATTTTTATTAAAAAAGAAAATAAGTATTTTGCAAATATATTAAATGCACAGCCTGCGAAACCGGGTGAAATTGTATTCGGTGATAAAATTAGCGGCTTAAAAGGTTTTGTAGCTACAGTTACATTTTCTACAGCGGCTACCACCGCAGATAGAGAATTATTTGCAGTATCTACAGAATACGTGCAATCATCATATTAAATTAAATGAAATTAAAAAAGCAAGACAAAGAAATTGCATTAATTAAAGAATTATTAGTTAATAGTAATTCAGAAGAATCTTTTGGTGATGGGAAAAGCATTTGTAATACACCCAAAGTACCTATAAAGCATCAATTTGCGGATCAAATATATATAAGGCAAATGGATTTAAAACAAGGGCATGTTATTGTCGGGGCTGTTCATAATCATTTGCATACATGGTTTTTAATGAAAGGACACGTAATAATAAATAATAACGGCGAAATAATTGAGCATATTGCACCTTGTTATACAGTTTCAAATCCTGGTAGCCAAAGATTAATATATGCAATAGAAGATTCTATATTTGTAAATGTTCATAAAAACCCTACAAATACAAAGAATATAAAAGAATTAGAAAAAGAAATAGTGTCTATGACACTTGAGGAATATAATAAAAAAAATAGCGTATGAGTTTTTTAGTAGCGGGCGGAGCGGCTGTTAGCCTTATAGGCGGCATATTTGGTAGCAGAAGTGCTAAAAGAAGAAGAAGAGCAGCAGAAAGAAAGGCGCGAGCAGCTGCAAGAGCAATTGCTAAAATTGAAGCAAATCGCCAAGCAGTAATTAATCCATATGAAGGAACAAAAAGTTTAGCTAGTTTAGCAACTGATCTTTCTGGTGAATTTACAAATCCTTTTGATAATTTAGGCGTTGCCACACAAGCAGCAGAAATGCAAGTTGCAGAAGCAGATATTGCTCTTGCGAATACGCTTGATACGCTTAGATCTACAGGTGCGTCTGCAGGTGGAGCTACCGCTCTTGCGCAAGCCGCGTTAAAATCTAAACAAGGGGTGTCTGCAAGCATAGAGCAACAAGAGGCTAAAAATGAGCAATTGAAAGCGCAAGGCGAAGCTCAAGTACAAACACAGCGTGTGGCAGAAAAACAAAGACAACAAGGTATACAAATATCTGAAGGCCAACGTATACAACAAGCTGATGCAGCCGGTAAGCAATTTAAATACAATGCGCAAGAAGCAAGAACAAACCAAAAATTAAATAGAATAGCTGGTCAACAAGCACAGGCACAACAACAAGCAGCACAAGCAGCCGCAGATGGGTCAGCCGCAATGGCTGGTGCATTCAGCGGAATAAGCAGTGCGTTAACAGCTGGTATAGGGGGAAAGTAGGGGCGACTCCTAGTGTAAGTCCTCAAGATATAGTAACAGCAATAAACCCGTTAGCGGGAATTGACTTTTCAAAATAAAGATAATAAATAAATGGGAGCATACGAGAATCCACCAATGATACAATTCGCGACCTCGTCAGCGGGAGATGCATGGGCAAAAGCAGCGGCGGACGCGGGTAAAAATTTTGGCAATGCAATTATTGCAAGGCGGAAAAAATTAGAAGAGCGTCTTAAAAAAGAAAATGAAACTATGCTTAAAGTTGGAAAGCAGCGCTCAGCCCTTGCTCAAGAAGGCCAAAAGCAATTAGAAGCGCAGCTATCTAAAATGGAAGGTTTAGATGATGCTATTAAAAATGCCTATGTAGATAAATTTAGAGATGGCTGGAAAACTTATACAGAAGTTCAAGTAGCAACTGACCCTAGTCAGATAGATGCTTTGCAACCTAAGTTAAAAGAATTTGAAAATTTCAGAGCAAATGGAGTAGATAGTGTAACAAACGCTAATGAGCTTTACATAGGTCTAACAGGTAGTCTGGATGAAGTTGCTGAAAAAGAAATAGCTATACCCGGAGCAATAGATCAATTTGATTCTCGTAATAACTATCTTATGGAAGCAAGTGCTATTGAAAACGGCGGAATAACTGGTAAAGAAAAAAGAGAAGTTTCTTTTAATAAAAATGGAGATACTATAATTACATACACAAACGCTGAAGGGGTAAAACTTGACCCAATCAATTTAACTAATCCTCCTGTTGTAAATAAGGTACCTAAGCTTGATGAGCTTTTTCAGCCCAAAGTAGATGCTACAGGTATATTTGTTGGGGAAGGAAAAGACAGAACATTGTCAACCGACTATTTGTCTACAGACGCTACGGGTAAGCCTAAAATGATTACGACTACAGAAACTTTTGTAGATGAAAATGGTAATAAAAAACAAAAAATTATTACGGGGCCTGATGTAAATAAAAATAATATCCAAACTGCTTATGCTACTCAAATAGAAGCATTAGGACTTACTGATGATCAAAAAGTTTCTATATATAAAAATATATTAGTTGATCAATATAGATTAGACCCTGAGGCTTTATCGTATAATCCTAAAGGTGCTACGCAACTTGACACCGATGAGCAAAAAATTTTTAATGATGCAATAGCTATGTGGGGTAAGACAAAAGCAGATAATGATGTTGCTGCTGTTACCAAAAGGATGGGCGGTTCAGAAAGAATAGTAAACGTACCAAAAGAAGAATTAAGTAATAGTCTTAAAAACACTAGGTTTGAATTTACTAAATTAATTAAAGGCGAACAAGAAACTTTAGCAATATCTAATTCAACTTATTTTGCAAAAGATGAATCTGGTAATTGGAATGTATTTACCGTTGGCTCCCAGTTAGGTGTGCCTAAGCCAAGATACGAAAATGGTAAAGCTAATGTAATTGATCTTGTTGCTGATTTGCCAGCGTCATTTAATATAGACAAAGAAGCATTAATAAAGCAACTTCAATTAGTTAATTAAAAATTAAATTATGTTTGAATTAAACGGAATTCAATATTCTCTTGAGGAATTGCAGCAAGCTGCAAAAGACCAAAACTTAGAGTTTGAAGAATTTATGGAAAAAATGCGGGCTAAAGGGCTTGTAGAAGCCGGCGAGCAACAAGCAGAAGTTGTTGAGGAACAGGAAACAGAAATTGTTGAGGAACAAGAAACATTTGAGGATCCATTCCTCCAAAGCGCAAAAAAGATATACGGCCCTGTAGAGGAGGTTGCAGTTGCAGAGCCGACAACAACAATCGAGCAACCAGATACGGAGTTACCTTTGGAAGATACTTCTTCGGATTTAGTAGAGGCAATTGAAATACCAGAAATAAAATCTGAAACAAGATTAACAGGTAGGCAAATACAAGAACGTAATGCAGCAATAGCCGCGGCAAAAAGAGAAAAAGAGCAAGCTATTCAAGAAGCTATACAAACACCTGAAGAATTTAAAGCTGAGCAGGCTGATGACACTAGTGTTGAAAAACTTTTAGATCTTACTCGCCCATTTGCAACAGCACCAGATGACGCTACTAAACAATATAAAAACTTTTACAACAGGGACGCTGATCAAATTAAAGCTGATTTAGAGCAAATGTATCCAGGCATTGATATTACATATATGCCTTTACAAAAGTCAAGTCAAAGCGGTAAGAAAAATTTAAAGTTAAAAAAAGGCGATAAAGAAATAACCCTTTGGACAGAAACACCTAATAGGGATTTTAGAACAAACCCTGAATTAGAAAACGACAAACAGCTTAAAAAATTTTTAAAAGATGTTTATAGTAAAAAAGATATTTCTTCAGCGGTAAAAAATATTGAATTTGCAGAATCCGAAGCATTAAAAGTTTTAAAATTAAATGATACCGAAAAAGTAGAAGTAGCTGAAAATTTAAAACAATATGATTCGCCTGATTTATTTAAACCGGTTACAACTAGAAAAAGTTATATAAACAATAGGGGCAAAACAAACAGCATAGTAAAAACGGTTAAGCCCTATGAAGATAGGCTTTTAAATACCTATGCTAAACTTAAAGCAGACCCCACAACTTCAGATTTAACAGAAGACGAACTAAAAGAACTAGCTGGTGCAACGGTTAGAGAAGAGCTTAAGCAAGAAGAAATTTATAACTATCAGAACGAACGTATACAAGATTTAATTGCAGATATTGGCAATAGAGATATACGCAAGCAAGTTCAAGGGTTTTTAAATGTAGGTTACTTAAATGCTAATTATAAAAACCAAGTAACTTATAATAGGATTAAAGTTGAGCAAAAAGCTACTGAAATTGCGCAAAGAATAATAGCTGGTAAAAATGTAGAAGAAGGAGACAGCGATAGATTTATTGAATATATACAGCTTTTGGATATACCTGTAGACACTTCTTTAAATAACCCAATAGAATTGCCTAACGGCACAGTTGTATCAGAAAGCTTTGTTCAAGCAATTAAAGGTTTTCAAGCTGCGGCTTGGGCGGATGATATTTTATATTTAAAATCTTCCGAAGAAAAAAACAAAGCTCTAGGTGATATATCAAACATAGATGCCGCACTAAACGCTACTAAGCGTGATTATGATCTTGAAGATAAAGCTTTAACAACAATAGGCATAGGTACATCAGATATTGTTGCGGGCGTTGGCGTTTTAGCCGGGAAAGTTTTATCTCTACCTGCATATTTATTGGGGGGTTATCAGCCTATGAACGAGGCATTGGATAAATTTTCTGTAGCATATAAAAATACTACAAATGAAATTCGCGAAAGTTATGTAAGAGATGTTTCTTTTGATGAGGCTTTTAATGACCCATCAAATTTTGGTAAATTTGCATTACAAGAAGTATCTAATCAATTGCCTATTATAGCCTCTATGATGGCGTCAGGTGGGGCAGCAATGTATGTTATTGGGGCAAGCAGCACTGGTAACCAAATGATGGACATGCAAACGGAAATAGCTTCCGGCACTAAAAATTACTCCGCTGCTGAAGTTTGGTTAAAGTCTTTAGGGTTTGGTATTGCTGAGGGTGGTTTTGCCGCACTTACAACTATACCTATATTAAACAGGGCTAAACAAACATTTTTAAAGGGTAAACCAATTAATAATTCTGTTATTGATAACGGAGTTGCGGCTTATGCAAAGCAAAACTATAAAGGTATAATTAATGATACTTTTTTAGAAACAATTGGTGAAGTTGCTACAATAGGATCGCAGAATCTTATATTAGGAAACCCTTTTATAGAAGGCATGGATCACGCTGGTTTTTCTGGTGCTGCTTTTGGTTTAGCATTTTCAGCAATACCATTTATGCGTGGAATGCACTTGTCAAGATATTCTGATTATTCTAAATTAAAAAGAGTACGCGAAATACAATCTGAATTACGCGGGCTTGGTATTGAAAGAAATAATGCAAGTACAGAAGCCGAGCAACAACGCATAGATGAGCAAATTAAAAAGCTAAGCGTTGAAGCAGCAAATGAAATATCAAGACAAGAAAAATTTGTTAACAATTACATAACGGCTAAATCAGGTCAATATGTTATAGATATTACCAATAGACAAGCAGCAATACAAAACGAGGCTAAAGCAATAGTTGCTGATCCAGATCTTTCTAAAGAACAAAAAGCAGCAAGATTAGATCAGTTGCAAGTGGAATCTAGCGAACTACAAAGCGCAAAAGAATCAGCGCTTACTGACGCCGCTAAAATGAATTTTGAAACAGAATTTTTATTGCTTAAGGGCACTGACAAAGCAAAATATAATGAATATTTTGACGATGCTGCTACGCTGCTTAACAGCCAAAACCCATCTAAAACGCTTACTGATAAAGCAATAGAACAAAAAGCTGTTGATTTATATTTTGAAGATCAAGTTATTGAAGAAAACAATAAGGCCACTAAAAATTTAGGTGCTAATTTTAAATCATTTAATACGGTTAAAGAAGCAATTAGTTTTATAGAAAATAGTAACACTATACTTGATGCTGATAAAAAAACGTTAATTGAAAACTTAAAACAAGGTGATGATGGTGCTGCTTATGTAACTCCTGATGGTAAAAAAACAACATATGCAGTTGTGGAAAACCAAGTATTAAATAAAAGAAAATACATACGCACACACGAAGTTGGGCATCAAGTATTTTGGGATATATTTGGTACTAATCCAGATTCATTTGTGCCAATTGCGGATCAATTATTACATACAACAAAAGAAATTAGTCCGGCTTTGCATGCAAAATTATCACAAGAAACATCAGCTGTTGAAGTGGTGGCTAGGTTTTTAGAAGCGGCCGCTGCGGGCCAAGTTGATGCTAGAAAGCCAAGTACCAACAAAGCTATATCAGGATTGTTTGGTACAATGTTGCAACAAAATGCTATTGATAGCTACGACTTTAATTTTACAGGTGAAACAGATATGTTTAACTTTGTAGTTGGACTTGGTAAAAAAATTGCTTCAGGCGAACTTTCAATGGCTGATATACGCGCTGCTAGAACTGGTCGTGTTGTGCAAATGCCTCCACAGGCAGAACAAACTACACTTTCACGCCAGGCAGCATCGGCAAGATCGGCCGGTACATTAGACCAAGCATTAAATAAGTTTTCACAAAATGAAGACGGCTCTGCTAAGTTTGCTAGTAAAGAAGAATGGCGTAAATCATCTGAAGCAGGTGAAGCATACTTTACTGTGCAACAAACAAGCTTACTTGACGGTGAGATCAGAAAGCAAGCAAGATTAAAAGGTTTACCTGAGGATATTGATATTAGCGAAATTAAAGATAATATTGCGCTTCGTGTATTTGAAAACTATGACCCATCTAAAAACAATTTATTTGGTTATCTTTTAGGTAAAGTTAATATTGTAGAAAAAGCAGTGCTTGATGCTGCTAAAAAGTTTGGTACTCGCGTAGAGTCTACGGCCGCAAGTATTGATACAACCGCCGGCGAAACAGGTGCGGTTGCTGAAATTGAAGCAGATGTAACCCCGGTCGAAGAAACAATAGAACGCAAAGAAAGAGAAGCTACAGAAGAAGCCTCTACATTTAATTTAACAACCTCTAAGGCAATAGAAGCTGAAACAGTTAAAAAAGCTAAAGCTAAAGTATTAAGTATTGTTAGAACACTTAAAAACAAATTAGGCCAAGCAGTTTCTAAAAACGCAAATACTGTACCAGTTGTAAAAGAAGTTATACAATCGTCAGCTAAATCGATTGACATTGATCTTAAAAAACAAATGGGTGGCAAAGAAGATTTAAAGCTGCGCAATTTTGTAATTGATAATAAGGCTGACATTATTAACAATGCCTCCGCTACATACCTAATGGGTAAAAACAAACCAGGAAGCACTGAAGTTAAAGGTGGTATGCCTATCGCTATTGAAAAATCTGTAGGAGGTAGATATACTGGTAAAAAAATTAAAATAGATGTAGGAGGCAAAACTATTGAAGTTGAAGAGTTTATACCAAACTTTGTGCCATACCCAGAGTGGGCTGGCAAAGAAATTGACCGCGAAAAAACTGCTGAAAGAGGACAAACATCAGGTAATCAAATTGTAAGAAAAGTTGATCCTGATGAAATTAGTGACAAAGATTTTGCAGACTTCATTACAGCTGAAGATGGTACGCCGATTCGCGGTAGAAAAGAAGCATTAGCAAATGAACTTGCCGGTAGATTAGGCGGTCAGATATTTAAAGAAGCAATGACTGATCCTGAGTCAGATATATCAAAAGCATTTGAACAAAATCAAGATTTGCGCGGCGCTGTGCTTTCAGATAACTTTAGAAATGAAGTTATTGAACAAACTGAGCGCGGTCTTATTGCAAGAAGTGCTAAAGCAGATGCTTTAACACAAGAAATGAACACCATTATTAAAGATGTGTTTGATCGTAAGTCCTATAAAAGCATGGGGGAGGCCTTAGGAAGACTTGAAACAATTAAAGGCGAATTTAAAGAGCTAAAATTAACCTCACAAATTAAAGAAAGCATAAATACAATTTCTAGAATAATTCAAGATATTGTTTGGGGGGAAAAAAACAGGGGTGTCCAGGCTGAAATAGAAATGGTTAATGCTATTAAAAAAGCAGCTAAAGTTGTTCCTAATCTTTATATAAATCCTAATTTTGATCCAGCTGGCACAAAAGGCGGTGTTCCTGATATTGTATTTTATGTTGATGGCAAAAAAATAACTTTAGAAAATAAGCTTACAATATATTCACAAATAAAAGCTTTACCCGCGCTTTCAATAACAAAAGACGGTATTGTGCCTATAAAAACTAGCGATCCAGAATTAGACGCTAGATTAAATAATGCTGTAAAAAACCATAAGCCTTTACAAAAATTAATTAAGCTATTAGCTGAAGATGGCAGGGGTGAATACTCAACTCTGCAAACTGGGCGAAAAACAATTAGAATAAAAAAGAGTGAAGGCGTTGGTGAACAACAACAGGGGTTTTATTGGCAAGCTGAAAGATTGGTTAAAGAAGAGTTTAATACGGAAAATATTGAACTTAAAGTTAAAGGAACAATAAAAGATCTTAATACAGTATTAGGCAAAAATAATTTTGAAACTAATGAAATTCATTTTATGGATGTTGGATTAGTTCAACTTAGTGAATTTAGTAAGCTTAATACACCTAATAAATTAAGCCTTGATGATACTGTAGACATTAGATTTGTAGTATATAGAAATGCTAGCACAGATTCTAAAGGTGATATTAAACATTATAATTTAACAATAAAACCAACATTTGTGTTGTCAGATGCTTCGAGGGTAAAAGTTTCTGCATCCGAAACTATAAATTTTGTAAACCCTGCAGATATATCAAAAGCTACTAAAAACACAGTTGATAATAGTGCCACCCAAGCCGCTTCAAAAGGCAAAGCAGAAGTTGAAACACTTAATAAACAATATGATGAGCATCAAGAAAGTTTAATTGCTAGAAGCAAAGGTAAACTAAGCCCTGAGTTTAATAGAATTATAGAGCGTAAGTCTGGTATTGGCGCAAGAAAAAAATTATCTGCAGTTGTTGCCCGTAAGATGGGCAAAAACAAAGGCATGTTCAAATTATTTTTACCACCCTCGGCAGAAGACTTTAGAGGATTGTATTATATGATGATTGGCAAAGGCCGCCAAGGCGAAACAGACAAAAAGTTTTTTAAAGAAAACTTAGTTAAACCCTATACTAGAGGTGTGGCTGCAATGGAAAAAGCAAAGCAAGCTTTACTTAATGATTACAAAACACTTCGTAAAGCATTTAAACAAGGCTTTAAAGATGAAGGTATTAAAATGAAACAAGAAATACCTGGAGCTAAATTATCTGTTGAACAAGCTATGCGCGTATACTTATGGTCTAACTCTGATATGGAAATACCAGGGCTTACCGCGGCTGATCAAAAGAAAGCTTTAGAATATGTATACAAAAACCCAGTTATTCAAGCTTATGCAGATTCGCTTCTTGCTATTAGTAAACAAGAGCAATGGTCACAGCCTACTGAATATTGGGACGCTCAAAGTATTCTTTCAGATTTAACAGATATTGCGCTAAATGTAAACCGTAAAAAATATCTTGAAGAGTTTATTGCTAATAAAAATGAAATATTTAGCGAAGACAATTTAAATAAAGTTGAAGCCACTTACGGCAAAGAGGCAAGACAAGCGGTGGAAGATATTATGTATCGCATGGAAACGGGAAGTAATAAACCAAGCGGGGGTGATACAATTGCTAAAAAATGGAACAATTGGTTAAACAATTCTGTTGGTGCTATTATGTTTTTTAACCGTCGTTCGGCTACCTTACAGCTATTATCTACGGCAAACTTTATGAATACAGGTGATAATAATCCATTAAAAGCAGGATTAGCATTTGCAAATCAACCACAATATTGGAAAGATTGGGCAATGATATTTAACTCGCCTAAACTTAAAGAACGTAGAGGAGGATTAAAATCAGATGTACAAGAGGCTGAAATTGCAGCAGCAGCAAAAGGTGCTAAAAATAAACCATTAGCAATAATTAGTTATTTACTTAAAATAGGTTTTACACCTACGCAAATTGCGGATAGTGTTGCTATTGCGTCAGGTGGTGCCGCATTTTATCGCAATAGAGTAAACACATATAAAAAACAAGGTTTTGAACAAGCCGAAGCAGAGGCTAAAGCATTCGAAGACTTTAGCGAAATATCTGATGAAACACAACAATCAGGTGACCCAATGCTTATCTCTAAACAACAAGCAAGCTTAATGGGCAGGGTTATATTGGCGTTTCAAAATACACCAATGCAAATTACCCGTTTTCAAAAAAGAGATTTTCAAGATCTTATTAATAGAAGGCGTATTGAAGGCAAAAGCCAGTTTCAAAGTGATGCAACGTATTTAAGTCGTATTGCATATTATACAGCAGTGCAAAACCTTATATTCTCTACATTACAAAACGGGTTATTTACATTGTTACCTGGATTTGATGATGAAGATGAAGAAGGATTGTCTGAAAAAGAAATTGAAAAGTTGCAAAAGAAAGATGAGCAAAAAGTACAGAATGTATTAAATAGCATGCTTGATACCACACTTCGAGGTTCTGGCCTTTATGGGGCTGTGGCATCTACAATTAAAAATGTAATTATAGAATATATGCGTCAGCAAGAAAAAGATCCTTTTTCAAAAGATAATACAAGAGTGTTATTGCAGGCAATTAATCTTTCACCGCCTCTTGGGTCTAAAGCTCGTAAAATTTATAACGGTCTTGAAACAATGGACTACGAAAAAGATGTTATAGCAGAAAGAGGATTTGGTGTAAAAATAGACGGCAAGTTTCAGCTTAGCCCATCTTATCAAGTACTAGGTAACCTTACTTCAGCCGCAACAAATTTACCTCTTGACAGAATAGTATCTGAATTAGATGTAGTTGCCGAATCATTAGATTCACGCAATACAGAAATGCAAAGATTAGCACTTGCCTTAGGCTGGAAAAGCTGGGAGGTTGGCGCTGAAATTGAAGAACACGAGGCTATTAAAACAACAGCTAAAGCAACCAGAAAAGCTGAAGGTATTAAAAAACGCAAAGAACAAGCGGCAGCAAAACGTAAAATAGAAACTGATGCAATACAATCCATGAGCAATGAAGAAATTAATGCTTATGCAGATTGGAAAACAAAAAACAAAGGCAAACGCCTTTATGATTACTTAAAAGAAACAAATCAATTATGAAATCAAACTCACCTTTTGAAAAAAAAGATGCTTGTTACCGAAAAGTAAAAGCAAAATATAGAGTATTTCCATCTGCTTACGCAAGTGGGGCAATAGCTAAATGTCGTAAGGTTGGTGCAGCTAACTGGGGCAATAAAAGTAAAAAGTAATGGCTGTTCGCAAAACCAAAAAAGGTGCATCACTTAAACGTTGGTTTAAAGAAGAATGGATCGATGTTCGTACCGGCAAGCCTTGTGGTAGAAGTAAAGGCGAAAAGCGCGGCGTACCTTACTGTAGACCAAAAAAACGAGTATCAAGTAAAACACCAAAAACCGCTAGCGAAATGTCCGCTAAAGAAAAGACAGCAAAAATTCGTGAAAAGAAAAGACTTGGTCAACCAAAAGGAAAACCTCGTCGTGTTAAATCTGTAAAAAGAAAAAAGAAATGAGTTTAAATGAACTTAAGCTTTACGCAATAAATGGCAGCACGCTTGGCGTTACTACATTTGCTCAAATAGAAGATAGCTTAAAAATAATGTTATTGCTAGTTACTATTGGATATACAATAGCAAAATGGAAGGATATTAAAAAAGAAAAATAATGTCAGAGCTTAGTGAAAACACAAAGTTTAATGTTAATGTAAAAACTATTATTGCAATATGCGCTGGACTTTTGTCTGTAGCCGCTGTGTATTTTACATTGATAGCTGAGATACAGCAAATGCATGTAAATATTATGCGTATGGAGTCCGAGCTCGAAATGAATTCTGAGTTTAGAATTAAATGGCCCCGCGGAGAACTGGGATCGCTGCCGGATGATGCTGAGCAAAATATGCGCTTAATATATTTAGAAAAGTATCAAGAAAAAGTTGTTAATGATGTTGACAAACTTAAATTAAAAGTTAAAGAAATAGAAGCTTGCGTGAACGAATAAAAAAATAAATTATGTTAAAATATTTTAATTACTCAGAATTTGATAGCCCCGATGTGCAAGGTTCCGGGCAAATGATGGACAAGGATTTTTTAAACCTATTAGATCAAGCAAGAGACCGCTTCGATAAACCAATCAATATAAACTCAGGCTACCGGACACCACAACATAACGAAAGCGTTGGTGGGAAAGAAAATTCTTCCCATTTAAAAGGTTTAGCGGTTGATGTCGCATGTATAGCATCCCGCGATAGGTTTGAGCTTATAGATATATTTTTAGATTTAGGTATAAATAGAATAGGTATTGCAGATACTTTTATACACATTGATGTTGACCCAAAAAAATCATCAAATGTAATATGGACATATTAACAGAGAACAAAAAAAATGAGCACCATACTCAAACGTTCCTGTAAAAAAGAAGGGCCCTCAATTACGAAGGCCCTTTTTTTATTCATTATATTTAAGTTTACCCATCACAACTTAAACAATCTGGATCCATTGCTTTTGCAGCAATATCACCCCTGAGCACCGATTCGGTACGCATATAATATAAAGTCTTAACACCTTTTTTCCACGCATCTAAGTGTACTTGATTAATCCACTTAGGCGATGCTTCAGACGGAAAAGCTAAGTTAAGTGATACAGCTTGATCTACATATTGCTGTCGTATGCCAGCTTGATTAACCAGCTCTAATTGGTTTATTTCTTTAAAGGTTTTAAATACATCTTTGACTGTATCAAAGCCCGTTAAATCGAGCGATTCTTGCTCTGAAATACGTGTAAGCTTCTTATTTACATATCCCCAATCATCCAACTCAGGTATATCTTGTATACTACCCCCGTCAGCCATTATTTTATCCCACGTTTCATTAGTATTAATACCTGCTTTACGAAGCACTTTAGTTAGCTCTTTGTTTTTCCTAATGAACGTACCCTTCGCGCTTTGTTCAGTGAAAACATTAGCGGCCCAAGGCTCAATACCAGGACTAACGTTACCGGCAAGCTTACTATTAGACACAGTAGGAGCAATAGCCCTAAGATGAGTGTTACGAAACCCAGTGCCACGGCACCAAAGAGGTTCGCCATATACTTCAGCAAGAGCCCTAGATGCTCTTTCACTTTCAATTTTAATTTGCGAAAATATTCTTCGCGTTTCAAACTGCGCTTGTAATCCTTCAAACGGGATGCCGTTTTGCTGGAGGTAGGTGTGCCACCCAAGTACACCAAGGCCGATAGCTCTGCCTTTTTCTGCAGATCTGACTGCATTTTCAAATCCTTTGAGTCCTTTTGCTTTTTGCAAATACTCTTCCAAGACGCCGTCAAGAAACCATATAGCGTCATATATAAGGTTCGTATTTTTCCATTCTTCATATTTAGTTAAATTTACTGATGATAAACAACAAACAAAGCTATGCGACTCATCTGTATGCAATGTAATTTCACTGCAGATATTTGTCATGTGTACTTTTAAAGCGTTTTCTTTATATGCTTTTGGATTTGCTTTGTTAACATTTCCTTTAAACATGATGTACGGCTCTCCAGTTGCTTTTCGTTTTCTAATAAGTTTACTCCATCTAGCCCTCGCATCTGCATCTCCTTGTTCAAGACGTCGCATAAATTTATCGCCCACAACTGCGCACTGATGAAGGTTAAGCGATTGTCTATTGACATCTCCTTTAGGTTCTCTAATTTCAAGCCATTCTTCAAAATCATCGTGTTCAATGTTGATGTTAACACTTGCTGCTCCTCGTCTAACAGACCCTTGGTTAGTTGCAAGAATTGTTGAGTCATATATTTTACAAAAGGGTACAACTCCGTCTGATGTTCCATTACCTGTTATTGTTGCTCCGGCAGGACGTATCATATTTAATCCGATACCAACTCCCCCACCGTGTTTAGCTAGTAACATCATTTCTAAATTTTTACCTCCTATGTCAGCAATGCTATCACCTACATCAATGCCAAAGCAAGAAATAGGTAACCCACGATCAGTACCTGTATTACTAAGTACAGGGCTAGCGAGGTTAAGCCAGCCTTTCCAAATATAATCAAAAAACGTTTCACTTAGTTCTGGTTTGTACAATCGTCTTGCGACTGTTGTTGCAACTCTTTTGTATGCATCACGAGGCGACTCACCCTGCAATAAATATCCCCCGGATATAGTTTTCTTGTATACGTCGGTATCTCCCCAAGCTGGGTAGTCAATACCTTTTTTCCATTCATTATTCCACATTATTTAAAAAATAAAATTGCGTAGGCTATAGCTACATTTAAATTAACTAATACTAAGTTCCATTGCTTTGCTACAAATACTTGAGGAATTGATATTACTCCAGCAATAATATATGTAACAACACCTGTTTTGTCAGGCAGTATATGTGGGGATAACATCATAAATGCTGTTCCCATATATCCTAATCTACTCGATAATCTTTCTATCGGTGTTAACCTCTTCTGTCTTACTAGGCTCTTTAGCCACTTTCTTTTTAAGCTTTTCGATTGCATTATCGTATCCTTCTAATTGTTTTAATATTTCTTGATGGCCAAACACCATTGTTTTTAAATTGTTAACTTCGTTTATTAATTGCTGCAACACATTTGTTACTGCGGCCATACGCTTTTCAAGTGCGTCTGTTCTACTTTGTTTTTGACCTTTCATAATCTATCATTTAATTCGTCCCACATTTCATCTTCACTTAGTAAATTACCAAATGTCTTCAAAGTCCTCGCCTTCATTAGCTTTTGAATAATCCGTCGGCCGAACCGCGAAAAAATCAGTATGAGTATGCCCCCCGGTAAGATGGTAGAACCAATCAAGATTGCTTGCTGCGTTTTTGTCAAATGGGATATGCGACTTAAGATCCGCGTAACCGAGTTCAACGAGTTTTTCATTTGTTCTCTTTTTTATAAAGTGTTTTAAATCATTTGCTTTAATGCCCTCAATGTCACCCATCTCAAACATTTTATCTATATACTTACATTCAAGTTTTACCATTGTTTCAGCAGCGTTTATTATATCTTTACGACATAAATCTGCTAATTGATTGTTTTCACTGCACATATCGCGGAACAGTTTACAACCCATTTTACTGTGTAAAGATTCATCGCGAACACTCCACTTCATTTGTTGTCCGATACCTTTAAGTAGATTGCGTAACTGGAAACTATATAAAACAGCAAAAGCTGAATAGAGACTAACGCCTTCTGCGAAAGCTGAAAAAATTGCCAGAGACTTTCCAATACCAACAGAGCTTGAACCACTGTAAGCAACCAAATTATCAAACCTTTCCGCAGTTGCGGGCTCGTGTAAGAATGCTTCATAATCTTCTAATCCTAATGTTTCATTTAAATAACTATAAGCTACGGCATGTATTGTTTCTTGCGATCCAAACATCATTGCCATTTGTTGTATTTCGTGTTTAGGAAACCAGCCTACAACTTTCTGGGTCCAATAATCTGACACTGCACATTCAGTTTGTGCAAAACCTAATAGTATATTACCCACTAGGTTTTTCTCTTCATCTGTTAATTTCTCTTTCCAGTCTTTAACATCGCCTTGCATTGGTATTTCAGTGTGTAACCAAAATGCTTGCGCTTGTTTCAACCAGCCTTCATTATAATAATCAGGATATTCAAAAGGCTTATATGCTATACGTTCATCAAATAATCCCATTAGTTTTCTATTTCAATTGCAATGTCAATAAATGGTAAATATATAACGTGCTGATGGTGGGTGTCGCCATGATATGTGCGCATTCCCACTACAATACCTGGATATGTTCCTAAACTAATTGACCAATCTTTTTTCTTTTTATTATTCATATACTTTTATATTATGTTCATCGTGTAATTTTACTATATCTTTATATTTTACATATCCTTTTTGATTGATAGACCACTTAACGAATTTATCAATCTGCCGCTCTTTATACTTTTGGCGGGCTACGTGTTTCGAGAGTTTAGGATTAACTCTATTGTTCTGTCGCATTCAGCTTGATTTTGTGGTTTATATAATGTGTAACTAGGAAACTGCTGTGACACTAGCAACTTGAATAGCTTCCAACGTATTGGAAAAGATTCATTTGCTCTGCCCTTAGTTTCAATAATAAAGTCTTCACCTATAAAGTCAGGCGTATATTTTATTGGTAATATACGTTTACTGCCTCTATTTTGATAACTACCTTTACCATTAGCTTGTCTTTCAAAAGCTTCGTTTTCAAAATGAAAACCATTAATAAGCACAAAAGTTTCACCTTCATACTTAGCTTTAATTTTAGCTTTCTTCAATCCCATATACATATAACGCTCAAGGCCTGAAGCAAAGTTGATGCCATCATATGATACCTTCTTTGCCTGCACAGGGCCTCGCTTTTTTCTTTTAAATGTTTTTCTTCGCATCTCTAATATAACATTCTTCTACTTCATTACGAAGTACCATTCGTGCTTTTTCTAAATAGTTAACAGCATCCATAAGCTCTTCTTGTAAATGTTGTAGCCATTTATCAAGGGGTTGATCATCATCGGCAAGTGTAACGCCATACTTTTTAAAGCCAACGTCAGATCTGCTTTGTATCTTATCAACTACTTGTTTAATTATTTGATCTCTCATATTGTATCTTTTACGAATGTTCCGTTTACCATAGATCCAGTTCTATTGCTGATTTCGCCATAGGCAGCATCAATACAATGCTCAATATCGACACCAACCAAAGTGGCAAGATTGGTAAGTACCACAACGGCATCGCCAATAGCGTCAATAATATCTGCTTGATTATTCTGAAGTATTGCTTGCGCAAGTTCTCCGGTTTCTTCTTGAAGTTTAACATATTGTGTTTTTATATCGCCGCTATCAGTAATACCGCGTTCTTTAGCCCAATTGCGAATCAAATCAAATACATTATTTGTTGTTATCTGATCTGTTTTAATTTCGCTATAGGCTGGCTCTGCAATGAAAGCTTCATGGTAAGCTTTATTATATATATAACAGCGATCATTGTTGTACATAGAAGGTTTTACGTTAGCCATTATCCAAGGTATTGTTTCATTTGATATTTCAAATTTTCCTAACCAAGTCTGCCAGGTTACACCTATATTATCCATTAGCGCTCCCCTTAGCTTATTTACAGGCATTGGAAACGTTGTTGTTTGGTCTGTCGGGTTTATTTTCATTTTATTAAATTGTAATTGATTATATTTCTTATGGTCAACTTTATAGCCATAAGACTTTTGAAGTTCTATCTCAAGATCGGATATATAATTTATATCTTCACTTTGATCAAGAACTTCGTATTCAGAAGGCTTATAGCCCTGTTGTTTAGTAACGCGTATAAATAAATTACGTGTCACTCCTATCTTCTTACCTGGTATGTGATATAAATAATACATAATTTATATTGCTACAGGTGCTGGTATATGAGGACCGTGTTGATAATCAACTAGTCGCACACCTTTGTTGGTACAAAATTTATATGCAGGCATTGTAAAAGTTTTTTCATTAAGATATTTGTTAACCGCTTCAATCTGATTTGTGTATACGTGGGCATCAATTATATTAACAGCTAACTTACCTACTATAAAACCAGTTTTGCTTGCAACATAATTTAATACCAGTGTAAACAAAGCTACATCATACGGCACACCTAAGTACACATCTCCAGATCTTTGTACAACAAACATATTAAGTTTATCGTTTTCTACAAAAAATTGAAAATACAAATAACAAGGGGGCAAAGCCATTTTTTCTTGCTCAGCTGGATTCCACAAAGATATAACATGACGGCGGCTATCTGGTTGCTCACATAAACTCCATATAACGTCCTTCATCTGATCAAAACCTTGACTATTAAAGTTTCTAAGCTGATGCCCATAAACAGGCCCTAAATCGCCATTTTCGTCAGCCCACGCATCCCAGATTTTTACACCTGCTTTTTTAAAACGCTTAATGTTTGTTTCACCATTTAAAAACCATTTCATTTCAGTATTAAAAACTTTAGGAAACATTTTACGTCCTGTAATTACTGGAAATCGATTACTTACATCAAATTCCATACTTTTATTAAATACAGAATAACAACCAACACCTGTTCGGTCTTCTCTATAAACAGAATTATTACTTAAGCATTGATGGAGTATATCTCTATATTGCAATTCATAATCCGTATTTTTCATAATAGAATACATATAATTCAAAAATTTTAGGCCATATCTGATGCTCATCGTACTGATACGGGCTACGTTTAACTTTATTATTTGCTTTAACATCTACCCACCATTTACGAGGCTCGCTACCGGCTACCGCAAAGGGCGAAATTGCTATGTTGTTTCTTACACACCAAAGATAAGCATTATTTTCCAAATCGCTGCGGTTATAAGGCAACATTGGTTTAAAAAATCCTCTCTTTTTTTTACTTAAACCGCTTCCCATGGTAGGGGATCATCATTAATAGTTATATCTTGATGAGGTATGAAGCAACCTGACTTTGGTTCCCACTTAAAGTGGGCTTCAGCACCATTCTCGCCAAGGTTTTGAAACTTAACTTTCAATACTTTAGCTTTAACGGTTTTAGCTTCATAATTTCTATGCACTAATATACCATGATAACTTGCATCATACCATTCGCCACCACCTTTTATATTATACATTGTAGGTTCTTCTATTTGACCATCTGAACCTTTATACATTTTAGTTGGGTGTGCTACAATAAATACTAATACATCATACTTCTTAGCAAAGATTTCGATCTTAGTTAAGTATTCCATAGTGTATCTATTTACATCTTCGGTTTTGCAATCAACATCTCTTACTTTATTAAACGGATCTATAACAAGACATTTAATGCCTTTACGTTTAACAAGCTCAGCGCCTTTGCGAAGCACTGACTCAAGCGTATAACGTTCCATATCAATAAAGAAAAAGTTATCGTTCACATGCTCAGCTACCTGATTCCATTTATCACCCCCAATATCTGCTTTACGTGGCATATCCTGCCATACTTTACGCATTAGTTTATGTGCGTGGAGATAAGTCGGAGCATTTTCAGGCGAAGCGAAAGCTGTTTTCCATCCATAGTTCGCATTATAGCCGACACACATTTGATCGACAAAATCTGACTTGCCCGAGCTTGGTATACCAGTGACTGTAATAAATTGACCAGTGTAAGTTGAAAATATGTCATCGAAATTTTTAATACCAATTTGATACCCGGGTTTGAAACCATTCGTAACAAAGTCGGTAACTTCGCCTTCAATATCTTTGAACGTTGTGACGTTTTCAAGTGGGACAGGTCGTGCTTTGGTAATACGCTTTGCCAGTTCTTCTTTTCCATATTCTAATAAGTATTCGTTTGCATCTTTGCAACCATTAAAATCAGCAAGGTAACACACTTCAGCGCCAAGCCTTCTTACAAGCTCTCGCTGCAATGCCTGTCCTGCTTCATCTGCGTCTACTGCTATAATTATTTTTTCTTTGTCTTCAAAATAATCAATACAATTATCTAAATAATCTAGGTTATTTGTATTTAGTGTAGCGCCATTAGGAACAGATACTACATTATGTATACCTGCTTCATATAACGAAAGGGCATCCATCTCGCCTTCTACTATAATAGCATATTCATAACCGACTACGCTATTAATATTATAGAAAACCTTTTCGGCACCCTTGTATAATTTAAAATTCTTACGACCATCTCTGTATTTAACATTAATAAGTTGGTCGCCCATATAGTAATTAAACTGTATGGTATTCTCGGTCTTACCGGTTTGTGGCATAAACTCTTGGCCCTCGGTTACTTTGAGAGCCTTGAGTGTCTGCTTTGATATACCGCGCGATTCAAACCACTTCTCAACGTTAGACGAAACATCGTGTAT